>ENA-OQJH01000548-OQJH01000548.1-human-gut-metagenome-genome-assembly--contig:-NODE-548-length-20200-cov-5.781498_pt1 | contig 20200 bp, 30 predicted proteins | sample MGYA00242597_ERZ504763 | MGnify/ENA primary metagenome ERZ504763 (study PRJEB26092, sample SAMD00036359) | human gut metagenome | host: Homo sapiens | study: EMG produced TPA metagenomics assembly of...
CCCCGCTCCACAAGCCCCCAGTTCCACGAAAAAACGCCCCCCGCATACTTCATCAGAAGTATCCGGGAGCGCTCGGTTTCAATTGAAAATTGTCAAATCCTATGATATACTGTTTTTAATGCTGGTAACAGCAGGAAAAAGGTGCTGTCTGCAATGCAGGTGGTCATGCTTCTCGCTCCTGGTGTGCTTACAACGCCGCGCAAGCGGCAACGTTGCTCCGGGAAACGGAACTTTTTGATTTTGTACCCTTTCCCGGAGCCTTTCAGGCGAAGGAGGGATGTCGAATGTCTCTGACAGAAGTTTGTGCTCTGTTGACGGTAGTGATCAGCCTGCTGGCGCTGCTTGTCACCGTTGCGAAAGCCGCATTTGATGCTGGCTGGAAGATTTCTCACGAGAAGAGCGATAAAAACAAAGAAGATTGACCGCCTCTGTTTCCCCAAACCGAACGGTCAATCTTTTTTGATCCACTAGAAACGGGAAGCTGACCAAACATTGCTCGTCAGCACCTTTTCTATTTGTAGTATAGTCAATTTTAAACGATTTGTCAAGGGATATCCACCACTGTCAGACTTACCGTTCTTGTTTTCTTTTTTTTCAATTTTTTTGAAAGGTGAAGGATTTCGCGCGGCGTGTATTTAAGGAAGTAAGAGCATCCATTTTTGCCGGAGCTCCACTTCCGGCCCAAAGAAAGTGAGGGACCCCCTATGAAGAAACGACTTATCAGCTTCTGGTGGCGCTGTGCATGGCGGTAACGCTCCTGCCTGTGTCGGCACTTACAGCGTGGGCGGAGGAGAGCAGTTCCAACTCAACTACATTAAGAATCAAAAATGGCTATCCTGTCGGTTCCGGTGACAACCATGATCAAGATTGTTCTGGTAATGACTGGAGCTATGACGGTTCTACACAAACGCTTGACCTGCATCCTGACAGCCCGACAGAATATGATTTTTTTTCAATTATTTCCGGCTATGGAAATGTCACCAAATGTAAACTCACGATTGGAGGAAATGCAACCATTTTTAGGGGAAATTTCGACAACGCTGTGATAAATAACGGAAAAATCAGTGGCGGTTATTTTTTTCTTCTTCCTCTTCCCTCATAAATCATGGTTCTATCACTGGTGGAAAATTTCTCCATGCCATATCCAATGAATCCAGTGGCACGATTGAAAATGGCACGTTTATATCCGTTACCAACAATGGCACCATAAAGGGCGGCATTTTTCGTAATAAGCCAGAGGGTGGCCATGTTGCTAAAGGTTATACCTTGAATGTGAACCTCCAGAACACTGGTATCTATAAGATTAGCCGCGCAACAATCAATGGTCTCATCGGTGGCTGTTATATTATTCCCAATTCCGACCATGATACCAGTGTCACCATCGAATATACTTTTTCCCCTATCAGTCAACCAATATTATTTCCTATTGATGTTACATTCGGGGACACAAACGGCATACATTATTTGTTAGAAGATTGTTCACAGAATGTAGACTATTCTACTGACCATGCATCCTCTGATAGTTTTTTTGTCACTTTCACCGCACCATCCACTGGTACAGACACCGTTACCCTGAGCATGCTGACCCGGCTGGTGATCGATAAAGACGGCTACCCCGTTGGCCCTATGGGCAGCAACAAAAAATACAGTGGCAACGGCTGGAATTTTGATGCGAGCAATAACACGCTGACGCTGGAAAGCGGAGATTATGATTTTTCCGGTGAGAAAAACGCACTGCGCCCCCTGAACCGAATGTCCACTTGGTGGTTGAATCCGGTGCCAAGCTGACCGGCGGCGCGTTCAAAAACACGCCCACTGGTGAAGGTGCAGGCACATTCAAAACAGTCACCCTGAACGGAACCGGTTCTATCACAGCGGTCAACGGCCTTGCGTCCGACGACTGGGGCAACAAACTTTATGCAGTCAAGACCGGGAATAATACCATTACCGCCAGTGAACCTATCCGGGATATCAATCTCAAGGCAATATATGATGATGTTGTTTATCCTACTCAAGGTGACCTTTCCACCATTCTTCTCAATGTTGGATGGCTTGAATATCATAGATATATCGAAGAGAACAACACAAATATCGTCCTCAACCAAGGGACTTATTCCACCCTTAAAATGGCTGATGATGGCACACCAATCACAACTGGCCTTGCACGCATATCTGATGGAAACCATCATACCTACTTTGGCAACGGTTGGCATTCCCAGGCGTTAAACGGCGACACCGACAACGTATATCTGGAAAGCGGCAACTATAATTTCCTCTACACTGGCCCTGTTAACAAGAAGGGCGAAAATTTGCGTTCCGTAAATTGCGGCATCCTCAATGAGGGCAGTATCATTGAAGATGGTGTTTTCCATAATGCCGTAGCAAATGGTTGGCCTAATGGCGATCCCACTAAAACGCATAAAATCGAGGGCGGCACATTTGCGGCTGGTTTGCTTTATAATGACGGAACGATAACCGGCGGCGCATTCAACGGAAAGGACAGCGTTCTTACCCAAGGACCTGTGCTGAACGGAGATTACCGTTCCGTTACCGTAAAAGACGGAGCTATCTTGAAGGTAAACGACACGCTTCCTCTTGTTTACGATAAGACCACCTATGATTTGGTTCAGGGCACCGCATGGATCTGTATTCTTATGCAGGCACCGTCCTCACCGTAAAAGCGGATGCAGATATTACAAATATCAACGGTCAGGAAATCGGCGAGGCATTCCACAGCAGTTACCCGAACGGTGAAACCAACAAAAAAGTGGTGTGCTTTGAGATGCCCGACAGCGATGTGGAGTTGAACTCGACCAAAATTGTTGTTCCCGACCCGAAGCCCGAACCCAAACCTGACCCCACTCCCGGAGCCCCCACCTACACCCTGACGGTGAAAGGCGGCACGTTCACCTACAACGGCGGCGAAGCCATGACCAGCGCCAGCGTGCCGGTGGATGCCGAGGTCAAGGTGACGCTGAACCAGAGCGCCGTACCCGAGGGCATGGTGTTCGACCTGTGGGCCATGGATGAAGCCAGCCTGCTGGGCAACCCGGCGGTCGCCTACAACGAGGAGAGCTTTACCATCGGCGGGCACCGTGGCCAAGGGCAGCACCGTGACCGTGGAAGCCAGTACCGGGATGCCACCATCGAGAGCGAGCCCAGCATTCTGGGCACTGCCGCCATCATCGGCGTGGCCGGTGCAGGCACGGCGGTCATCGTGTGGCAGGGCTACCGCATCGGCATGGAGCTGTACGAGAAATATTTCCAGCCCACGCCGGAAGAGGATGCGGTGGTCGAACCCACGCTTGAAAGTCAGATGACAGATCCGATTTCCTGAAAGCGGGCTCACCCTCTCAGTCTCGCTTTGCTCGACAGCTCTCCCAAAGGGAGAGCTCTTGACAAACCGATATAAAAACAGCGCCGCTCCATCGTTTCCGGTGGGGCGGCGCATTTTTGCGGTTCAATCCCGGCGCAAAGGCAGGGTAAGGGACATTTTCTGGTAGGCAATGCGGGGCGTGCCATCCTCCACATGGATGATGCCGCACTTGGTAAAGCCGTTTTCTTCCAGCAGGTGCTGCATGATTTTATTGTCGGCGTGGGTGTCGGCCCGCAGACTCTCGCAGTGCTCCAGACACCAGGTGATCACAGCAGCGGCAACGCCGGGGTGCCTGCCCGCCGAAGCCAGCCGGTGGATGGTGCCGTAGGGCAGGGTATCGTTCAGCCACTTGCCATCCTCGATCCGGCATAGGTGGGGTCCGGGCCAAGGATAAAGGCAAACACGCCCTCCAGCTCGCCGTTGACAAGGTAGAGGAACAGCCGGTTGGAATCAATGTCCTCTTCCAGCAGCTCCTGCGGCGGAAAATGATCTCCCACTGGGTAGGGTTGCCGGAATCCGCCATCGCCTGCCGGGCGCGGGCATAAATTTCAGGATCGCATCCAGATCTGCACGTCTTGCTCCACGAAACATCGTCATCCAACCTCTCTTCCGGCAGGCCGCTGCCCGCCCTGATCGTTCTGCCTTAATATAACACAAAACGGCCCTCTCCGTCAAAGCCTGCTGCAAAGGCGGAGAGGGTCGTTCACTGATGCGCTTATGTGCGCTGGCTGCGTGCCCGGCGGTACTCCCGGGGGCTCTGGCCATACCGCTCATGGAACAGGCGGTAGAAGTAGCTGGTGTTCTCGTAGCCCACCTGGGTGATGATCTGCTGGATGTTCAGGTCGCTGCGGCGCAGCAGGCGGGCGGCGGTCTCCATCCGGTGCTTCTGCAGCAGCTCCTTATAGGTCTTTCCGGTCTGGGCCCGGACGCACTCGCTGACATACGCCAGCGAAACGCCGTAGCTGCGGGCCACATTGGAAAGGCTTGCTTCGCGGTAATTCTGGGTGATCTCCTGTAATGCCGCCTGGACCAGCGCTTCGCGGCTGACCGCCTCGCCGCGCGTTTCAAGCGGGAAATTCTTGGTCTGTACCATAGCGTTAAAACCCTCCGTTGCGGCAGCGGCGGGCGGGGACAGGGGGATGCCGGACACCCGCCGCAGCCAGTTCATCAGGCTTTCTGGGGAAGCCTTTCTGCCTATAATACGGGCGGGGCACAGAAATAATTGCAAATAGCTCAAATTTTTACAGAAACAAAAGATCAGAACATATTTTCGTTATGATAACGCCCGCTGCGGACGAACTCCACCCACTCGGCCAGGTTCACGGCGTGGTCGCCGATGCGCTCCAGGTACTTGATGACCATGAGCAGATCCAGGGCGGCATCCACCTTGCCGGGGTCGGCGGCGATCTCCTGCGCCAGGGTATGCTTGATGGCGTTGAAATCGTAGTCCACCTCATCGTCGGCGGCAATGACCCTGAGGGCGGCCTGCTCGTCCTCAGAGGTCAGGGCATTCAGGGCATCCAGGATCATCTTGTGCGCCTTCTGGCCCATCTTGATGGCCTGGCTCACAGCAGGGTCGCCCTCCTTGCGGACAGTGACCAGATGGGGGATGATCTCCGCGATATCGGAGGCATGGTCACCGATGCGCTCCACATCCGTGACCACCTTCATGGCGGTGGAGATGCGGCGCAGGTCACCTGCCACCGGCTGCTGGCGGAGCAGCAGGGTCATGCAGCGGTGCTCAATGTCCCGCTCCATGTTGTTGATGCGGCCATCGCCCTGCGCCACGGCGGCGGCAGCCTCGGCATCGGCGGTGCAGAGGGCTTCCATTGCAGCTTCCACGGCATCGGCAGCGCTCTGACCCATCTCGGCCAGGGCCGTTTTCAGGGCGGCAAGGTCGTTTTCGTATTGTGTACGGTTGCTCATTGCGTTTTTCTCCTTAGCCGAACCGGCCCGAAATGTAATCCTCGGTGCGCTTATCCTGCGGGGTGCTGAAGATCTGCGCCGTTGGGCCGGCTTCCACCAGCTCGCCCAGCAGGAAGAAGGCGGTGCGGTCGCTGATACGGGCTGCCTGCTGCATGTTATGGGTCACGATGACCACGGTGTAGTTCTTTTTCAGCTCGCTCATCAGCTCCTCCACCTTCATGGTGGAGCCGGGGTCCAGAGCGCTGGTGGGCTCATCCATCAGCAGGACTTCGGGCTTGACAGCCAGGGCGCGGGCAATGCACAGGCGCTGCTGCTGGCCGCCGGAAAGGCCCAGAGCACTCTTTTTCAGGCGATCCTTGACCTCGTTCCAGAGGGCGGCACCCTTCAGGGAGCTTTCCACCAGCTCGTCCAGCTCTGCCTTGTTGTGCACACCGTGCAGCCTGGGGCCGTAGGTGATGTTATCGTAGATGCTCATGGGGAAGGGGTTGGCCTTCTGGAACACCATGCCAACCCGGCGGCGCAGCTCGGTGGGCTGCATCTCGCGGGCAAAGATATCCTGCCCTTTCAGGCGGACATCGCCCTCGATGCGGATCCCGGGCACAAGGTCGTTCATCCGGTTCAGGGTCTTCAGGAAGGTGGACTTGCCGCAGCCGGAGGGGCCGATAAGGGCCGTGATCTCCCGCTCGCCCATGTCCAGCGAAATATCTTTCAGCGCCTTGAAATCCCCGTACCAGAGGTTCAGGTTTTTGGCTGTGATAATGGGTGATACGTTTTCCATAGTTTTCCTCGAGATTTCCTCGTGTATTAAACCCCTCAGTCTCGCATACGCTCGACAGCCCCCCTAGTAGTGGGGCCCTTGGCATTTCGTAAAGCTTAACCGTTTTGCCAAGGCCGCCCCTACTAGGGGCGGTGGCAATGCGGAGCATTGACGGTGGGGTTTATTTACTGCTTCTGTTTCAATTTGGTTTTTGCCAGCCGGGCTGCCAGATTGATGGCAAGCACCAGCACCAGCAGCACTGCGCCGATGGCCCAGGCGGAGTCGAAATCGCCGTCCTCAAAGGCACGGAGGTAGAGCAGCACCGACAGGGTGGCACCGTTGGAGGTGTAGGCCTTGAGCACGCCGTTGGCAATGACCTCGGCGGCACCGGCGGTGAAGAGCAGCGCGGCGCTTTCGCCCACGATGCGGCCCACTGCAGGATGCAGCCGGTCACGATGCATCAATGCTGCAGGGCAGCACGATGGTGCGGATGATGTGCCATTTGCCCGCGCCCAGACCCAGCGCGCCCTCACGGTAGCCTGGGGCACCGTTTTCAGGGATTCCTGGGTGGTGCGGATTATGGTGGGCAGGTTCATGATCACCAGCGTCAGGCTGCCGGAGAGCAGGCAGGTCTGGAAGCCCAGCGTCTGGGCGAACACCAGCATGCCCACCAGACCGTAAATGATGCTGGGGATGCCCGCCAGCGTCTCGTTGGTGAACTCGATCACGAGATGACCTTGCGGTTCCGGGCGTACTCGGTCAGGTAAACAGCCGCGCCCACACCCAGCGGCAGTACGATCAGAAGCGTCAGCAGGATGACATACAGCGTGTTGAGGATCGCAGGCAGGATGCCGTCCGTGCCCTTGAGCACACTGGCGGTGGTGGTCAGGAATTTCCAGCTGATGTGCGGGATGCCGCGCACCAGCACCATGCCCAGAATGCCCGCCACCAGTACGATGACCAGCACAGCCGAGGCCCAGACCAGAGCGTTCATCACGCGGTTCCAGGTGCGGCGGGAGGCAGAAGCACTGTTATTCATCGCGCTTTCCTCCCTTCAGCACCACATTGAGCAGGATATTGATGCCCATGATAAAGACGAACAGCACCAGCGCAATGCTGAACAGCGCCTGTTTCTGCAGGCCGCTGGCGTAGCTCATCTCCTTGGCAATGGCGGTGGTCAGGAAGGTGACGCTGCGGAACAGGCTGTCCGGCATGTTGGGGCTGTTGCCAGCCACCATCATCACGGCCATGGCCTCACCAATGGCGCGGCCGATGCCCAGCACGATACCGGCGGCAATGCCGCTCCTGGCAGCGGGGACGCTGACCTTGAACCAGGTCTCAACATCCGTTGCGCCCAGAGCCAGGCTGCCCTGCTCATACTCCGGCGGCACAGCATTGAGCGCTGTGACCGACACCGACACGATGCTGGGCAGGATCATCACCGCCAGCACCACGATAGCGCTCAGCAGGCAGGCACCGGAGGCCTTGCCAAAGGTCCTGGCCACAGCGGGCACCAGCACCTGCATGCCCAGCAGGCCAAACACCACGCTGGGGATGCCGCTCAGCAGCTCAATGGCGGTCACGACCACGGTGCGCACCTTCGGGCCTGCGGCCTTGGAGAGGAACACCGCCGTCAGCAGGCCGATGGGCACACCGATCACGGTGGCACCCAGTGTGCCGTAAACGCTGGACAGGATGAAGGGCAGGATGCCGTAGGCCGGGTCGCAGCGGTGGAAGCCCACCGGGTGCCGAACAGGAACCGGAACAGCCCGATCTTCTGGATGGCAGGCACACCGGAGAGGACCATGTACACTGAGATCAGGAGCACACAGCCCACCGCCAGGATGCCGCAGAGGAAGAAGATGAAGTTCATCACCGCTTCCAGCCACGCAGCAGGGGTTCTGGGGAGAGAAATCTTTTTGTTGTTCATAGCATCATGCTTTCCGCAATTACTCATTCACAGGAACAGCACCGGCAGTGCGGATCAGGTCAGCAGCATCGGCACTGGTGGCAAAGTCGAAGAAGGCCTGTGCCTGCTCAGACAGGGTGACAGACTTGTTGGTGACGAACACGAAGGGACGCTGCACCTCGTAGCTGCCGTCTTTGACGGTATCCTCGCTGCACTCCACACCGCCAACGGTGACCATCTTCACGGTGTCGCCCACAGCGGACAGGGAAGCGTAGCCGATGGCCAGAGGGTTGGCCTCCACAGCGCTGATGACAGCGCCGGTAGCGGTCAGCTCCTGCGCGTACTTGCAGCTGTCCTTGACATCCACGATGCTCTCAAAGCCATCTCGGGTGCCGGAGCCAGCCTCACGGCCGATCAGAACGATCTCGCCGTCGTCGCCGCCCACCTCAGACCAGTTGGTGATCTCACCGGTGAACATCTGCTTGAGCTGGTCAACGGTCAGGTTCTCCACCTTGCTTGCATTGTTGACGATGATGGCGATGCCGTCCAGAGCGATGGTGGTGCCCTCCACGTCAGCCTTCTCGTCGTCCTTCAGGGCACGGGAGGACAGGCCGATGTCCAGGGTCTTATCGGTAGCACCGGTGATGCCTGCGCCGGAACCGGTGGGGTCGTAGCTGACGGTGACACCCGGCTCAACCTCGGCAAAGCTTCGGTCAGGGCAGCGATAACGTTCTTCATGGAGGTGGAACCACCGGTAGCAACGTTGCCGGACAGGGCAGCAGCGGTGGAAGATGCAGCAGAGCCTGCAGCGGTAGAAGAAGCTGCAGCAGAGGAAGCAGAACCGCCGCAGGCGGTCAGGGCAGCAGCGGCAGCAGCAGCACCGCAGACAGTGAGAAACGAACGACGCGTGATCTTTTTCATAATATTTGTCCTCCAAACATCCGGGCTTTCCGCTCCCGGCTCTTGTTTTCGTGTTTTCCTTGGGTACGGCACTATTGTATCCCAGTCGGAGAACCGCTTCGACCACAAGCGGGAAAAATCGAGGTAAATTGTTCGGACATGTTTTTGCCCCAATGTAAAATTTGGGCGCAAAGCCCGGGGTGCGGGTGCACCTCGGGCTTTTGGGGGATATTAGACTTTATCGACAGCGGAGACTGTCACTTTGCCGTCACTCGTCAGAGCAAACTCAGCTGTCCTGCCTTGCAGGGTCACATACAGCTTGAAGGGTACGCCCTGCTTAAAAGAACCGTACCCACTGGCCTTTGCACGGAACTGCGGCACATAAGTCTTTGTCAGTTTAGAGGAGATTTCCTCTTTTCCATTGGTCAGTTCCAGCGCGGTCTTATCAATTTTTGCCGCAAAGACACCGGCAAAATTGTATTTGATCTCGCTGGCTGCACCATTGTACCGAATCCGCACATTGGGTTTGCAGAGGTAGCCGTTGGCGTTCTCATTGCCCACGACCTCATCACCAGTGATGGTCATGTTGCCGGTCATGGTCACTTCAAACTCACCCAGCCCGATGGTTGCGGACGGGATCTCGCTGCCGCCCCCATCGCAGCCGGTGAGGACACCAGCGGCAGAAGCTTTCAGAAAATCACGGCGGGAAAAAACATTACGCATCAGAAATTCCTCCCATCTCAGATCTGGTTTGTTCCTATCACCATAGTACCATATTTACCCAGACTGTCAAGGGACAGAATTCAACCTCTCAGAACTGCACCTCCACGCCATCGGGGCGGTAGAAGGTGACGTTCCTGCGCCACTGGGGCTCGCCCATGGTGCGGCGGTAGCAGTCTGCCAGCTGCCGCACGGCTTCCTCGGGGCTGCGCACCTTTCCGCCGCAGCAGGGGAGCACCAGCACCCGGAACCAGGCATCAAAGAGATGCTCTGTCCAGCCGGTGTCCTTGGCCCCGCACCGGGCGTAAAAGCCCAGGCGGCGCACGGCCATAGCCTCATCCTCGGCCTTTTCGGGGCACTCCGCTTCAATGAGGATGGCCTGCGCGCCCTTCTCGTGGTCAGGCAGGGCGGCAAGCAGAGCGGCTCCGATGCCGCCGGCCCGGTATTGGGGCAGAACGGCAAAGTAATCCAGCTGGCTCACCTCACAGCCCACGGGCCGCACCATCAACAGATACGCCACCAGCGCGTCGTCCTCATACACGCCCCAAGTGTGGGCGGTACCGGCGGCCTCGCTGTTCAGGATCATGCTCAGGGGCTTCAGCTCTCCGGCAGGAAAATCCCGGCGCATCTCGTTCAGGTAAACGTTCGTCAGCTCTTCGGCGGTCAGCAGCCGCCAGGTCAGGTTCTCGGGGTTCATACGATACGGGTTCCTTTCTGGTAGACAGCCTGAATATTCAGCTCCTTGTCTGCCAGGATCACATTGCCGTAGCGGCCTGCAGCCAGACTGCCGTAATCATTGTCGATGCCAATGCTCTTGGCGGGGTTTTCGCTGGCGGCGCGGACAGCGCTTTCCAGCGGGACGTTCATCTCCAGCACGGCACGCTTCATGCAGTCGTACAGGCAGGTGGCACTGCCCGCAATGGTGCCGGGGTGCTCGGTCAGGGTGGCGCGGGGGCCGCTGACCGTGACCGCCTGACCGCCCAGGCTGTACTGGCCATCGGGCAGGCCGCAGGCCATCATGCTGTCGGCGATCAGGATGACATGGTCATCCCCGAAGGTGTTGAAGGTGAACCGCACCATGGCCGGGTGGATGTGAACGTTGTCGGTGATGAGCTCCACCTCCGCGCCCCGTTCCAGCGCCGCAATGATGGGGCCGGGCTCCCGGTGGGTGATGCCGGGCATGGCGTTGTACAGGTGGGTCATGTGGGTCGCGCCTGCGTCAAAGGCGGCGTTGGCGGTGTCGTAGCTGGTGCAGGTGTGGGCAATGGAGATGCGCACCTCGTCATGGCAGGCAGCAATGAACTCCAGCGCACCCGGCTCCTCCGGGGCGATATCCACCAGCTTGATCAGGCCGTTTGCCCGCTTCTGCAGGCGGCGGAACATTGCAACATCCGCCTTGTGGAGATACTCCGGGTTCTGGGCACCCACCTTGTTGGGGCTGATGAAGGGCCCCTCCATGTTGATGCCCACAAGGTCTGCGCCTCTGCCGTTTTGATGGGCGGCGGCGGCATCCATCACACCGTTCAGGATCTCTTCTGAGAAAGTCATGGTGGCAGGGCAGATGGCCAGCACGCCCTTACCGGCCTCAAAATCGGCCAGAGTCTGGATGCTTCTTCATTGCCGTCACAGAAATCCTTGCCCATGGCACCGTGGAAGTGGATATCCACCAGGCCCGGCAGAGCATAAGCGCCCTTGGCATCCACGATCTCTTCGCCTTCCTCCGGCTGTGCAAAGGGCACGATGCGCCCCTCCCGGATGGTCAGGCTCCCCTCCTCAAAGGTGTGGCGGGGGGTATAAATCAGAGCATTTTTGATGATCATATTCTTATTCTCACGCTTTCCTTCGTGCAACCTCTCAGTCGGGCTTGCGCCCGCCAGCTCCCCTTGTAGGGGAGCCTTTGGCAAAAAGATTCACTGAAATCGGCTGCCAAGGCCTCCCCTCATTAGGGGAGGTGGCATTGCGCAGCAATGACGGAGAGGTTCTGCAATTACAGCAGGCTCAGTGCTTCCTCATCGGCCACAAGGATGCAGTCGGGGTGCATCTGCAGGATGGAGCCCGGGCACTCGGGGGTCACAGGGCCGGAGACGACCGCCTTGACTGCCTTGGCCTTTGCCAGACCGTTGGCCACCACCAGCACCTTGCGGGCCTGCATGATGGTCTTGATGCCCATGGTGTAGGCCTGCTTGGGCACCAGATCCTCGTTGCCGTCAAAGAAGCGCTTGTTGGCCTCGATGGTGGCAGGGGTCAGATCCACGCAGTGGGTCTCCAGCTCAAAGGCCTCGCCCGGCTCGTTGAAGCCGATGTGGCCGTTGGGGCCAAGGCCCAGCAGCTGCAGGTCGATGCCGCCCACGCTGTGGATGATCTCATTGTACTTTTTGCAGGCATCCGCAGCATCGGGGTTGGTGCCGTCGGGCAGATGGATGGCCTCGGGGCGGATGTTGACCTTGTCAAACAGGTTCTTGTGCATAAAGCTCCAATAGCTTTCGGGGTGCTCCTTGGGCAGGCCGCGGTACTCGTCCAGATTGACGGTGGTGACCTCAGAGAAATCCAGGTCGCCCTTGTTGTACCAGTCCACCAGCTGAGCGTATGCGCAACAGGGGTGCCGCCGGTCGCCAGACCCAGCACGCAGTTGGGCTTCATAATGACCTGTGCGGAGATGATGTTGGCAGCCTTGCGGGACATGTCCTTGTAATCCTTTGCACGAATGATCTTCATAATGGGGAACCTCCTGTTATTTTGCTTTGTTGTTTTCAGTATAGCACGTTTTCCGGCCAAAAGGGTAGCCGGTTTGTGAACAAAACAAAATGCCGCCGAAAGCGGGGCGTAAACGCCCGCCCTCGGCGGCATTTTTACAGTTTGGGAATGGATGCGGAAGCAACCAGCCTTCCGCGCGGAAGCGTGCTCAGAAGGATGCTTACAGCATCTTCTTCAGCTCATCATACACGAACTGCACCTTGGTGCCGATGATGACCTGGCAGGTGGTCTTGTCGGGGCGGATGACACCGGCAGCGCCAGCAGCCTTCACAGCCTTCTCATCCACAGCGGTGTAGTCCTTGATGGTGAAGCGCAGGCGGGTAGCGCAGTAGTCCACGCTGGAGACGTTCTCCTTGCCGCCGATGGCCTTCAGCACGCCAGCAGCAACCTCAGTGTAGTTGTTGTTGGCCAGAACGACCTTCTTCTCAGCCTCTTCGGCATCCTCGTCCTCACGGCCGGGGGTCTTCAGGTCGAACTTGGTGATGGCGAAGTAGAACACGAAGTAGAACACCACGAATGCAGCGATGCCCAGAGGAATGATCATCCAGGTCTTAGCAGCTGCAGGCAGAGAAGCGGAGAACACCAGGTCGGTAGCACCTGCGGAGAAGCAGAAGCCAGCACGGAAACCGGAGTAGTAGGTGATGATGGTGAAGATGCCGTACAGAGCGGAGTACACAACGTACAGCGGGAAGCACAGGAACATGAAGCCGAACTCAAAGGGCTCGGTAACGCCGCAGACGAAGGCGCAGATGGCAGCGGACAGAACCAGACCGATGGCAGCCTTCTTGTTCTTGGCGGTACGGACCATGGCCAGTGCAGCACCGGCGATACCGAACATCATGCAGGGGAAGAAGCCGGACATGTACATACCCAGGCTCCAGCCCACGTCAGCAGAGGTCTCGCCTGCCCAGAAGTGGGACAGGTCGCCCAGGCCGATGGTGTCGAACCAGAACACGTTGTTCAGAGCGTGGTGCAGGCCGGTGGGGATCAGCAGACGGTTCAGGAAGGCGTAGATGCCAGCGCCGATGCCGTCCATGCCTGCGATGCCTCTGCCAATGGCGACCAGTGCATCGAAGATGACGGGCCAGACGAACAGCAGAGCGACAGAAACAACGATGGAGATCAGCCGGTGGCGATTGCAACGAAGCGCTTGCCGGAGAAGAATGCCAGCCAGTCAGGCATCTGAGTGCTCTTGAACTTGTTGTAGCAGGCTGCACCCACCACAGCGGCCAGGATGCCGATGAAAGAGTTGCCGGCCACCTTCTGGAAAGCGATGTAGGTAGCGGTGCCCTCTTCCAGGGTGCGCACCATGCTGACCACGCCGGGGCTCAGCAGCTGCTGCATCATCAGGTAGCTGACCAGGCCAGCCAGACCAGCGGTACCGTCGTGGTCATCAGCCAGACCAACAGCGGCACCAATGGCGAACAGCCATGCCATGTTATCGATCAGAGCGCCGCCTGCCTTGACCAGCAGGAAGCCAACAGTGTAAGCTGCGCCGGAGGTTGCAGCACCGGGAACACCCATGACACCCGGGGCCAGGGCATAACCGAGACCCATCAGGATGCCGCAGATCGGCAGCACAGCGACGGGAAGCATCAGAGCTTTGCCCAGTTTCTGGAGATACTTCATCATAAGACACATTCCTCCTTAAAGAATGTTGTTGTTATGGAGGCCTCTGGTTGCAGGCTGTCCATAATTGCGTAACAATATTTTAACACATCCTCCGAAAAAAAGAAATAGGGTCTGCGCCTGTTTTCGCAATTTTGCACCAAAAATCCTTGAATTCGCATCTTTCGTGAAAAACTTTTTGGAATTATTGCGCACTTCAGAGCAGGATTTTGAAAAAACTTTTCTTTTGCCCTTTCTTCCCCAAACCGCTTGCATCCCGCGCCGGAATCGGTACTATACTTATAAATAGAAAACACAAGACCCAGGGAGGTTCTTTTATGGAATGGACTGATATCCGCCTGACCGTGGCCAAGGCCGATGCCGACAATGCCGAGGCTGTTGCCACCATGATCGCCGAGGGCGGCATCTATATCGAGGATTACAGCGACATCGAGCAGCAGGTGGCCGAGATCGCCCATGTGGATCTGATCGAACAGGAGCTGCTGGACAAGCCCCGCGACACTGTGATCATCCACATGTATCTGGAGCCGGGTGCTTCCCCCGTGGAGACGCTGGCCCTCATTCAGGCCCGGATGGAAGCGGCAGGCATCGCCTACACCGTGGAGACCGAGGGCGTGGAGCAGGAGGACTGGCAGAACGGCTGGCGCAAATACTACCACCCATGGACATTGGCAAACGGCTGGCCATCGTGCCCTCCTGGCAGGAGTACGACACCGACCGCGTCAAGCTGATCCTTGACCCCGGCCTTGCCTTTGGCACCGGCGGCCACGAGACCACCAGCCTCTGCCTGGAAGCGCTGGACGAGCGGGTACGCGGCGGTGAGCGGGTGCTGGACATCGGCACCGGCAGCGGCATCCTTGCCATTGCCGCCCTCAAGCTGGGCGCAGGCAGTGCCGAGGGTGTGGACATCGACCCCGTGGCCGTGCGCACCGCAGGCGAGAATGCTGCCCTGAACGGCGTGGCCGATAAGCTGACCGTTCTGGTGGGCGACCTGTCCGACAAGGCCAGCGGCAGGTATGACATCATCACCGCCAACATCGTGGCAAACGCCATCATCAGCTTGCCCCCGCCGTGCCCGGCCTGATGGCCGAAAATGCCGCCTTTATTGCCAGCGGCATCATCGACAGCCGCAAGGACGAGGTGATCGCCGCTCTGGAAGCCGCCGGCCTGACCGTGCAGGAAGTGAAGGAGAAGCGCGGCTGGGAGTGCATTATCTGTAAAAAAACGAATTAAACCTCTCAGGCGCTTCGCGCCAGCTCCCCTAATAGGGGAGCCCTTGGCATACCGGCCAGTTTTGCCGGTAATGAGGGAAACAGGAGTTTATTTTTATGCCGCATCGCTACTTTACAACCGAAATCTCCAATGGCACCGCCACCCTGCGGGGGGCCGATGCCCATCATCTTTCCCGCGTGATGCGGGGCAAGCTGGGGGACACTGTCATCTTATGTGACGGCAACGCCGTGGAATACACCGCCACCATCACCGGCTTCGGGCCGGAGACGGTGGAGTTCAGCGTGGAGCCGGGCTATCCCAGCGCCGCCGAGCCCAGCGTGGAAGTGACTCTGTTCGTGGGTTACCCCAAGCAGGACAAGCTGGAGCAGGTCATCCGCCACGGCGTGGAGCTGGGCTGCACCCACTTTGTGCCCTTCTTCAGCCGGTACTGCGTGGCCGCCCCCAAAAAGGAGGAGCAGAAAAACGAGCGCTACAACCGCATCGCCTTTGAAGCCGCCAAGCAGTGCGGCCGGGGCGTGCTGCCGGATGTCGCCCTGCCCCTGCCCAATTTCGGGGCCCTCTGCCGCAGTCTGGAAGGGTACGATCTCGTGCTCTTCTGCTACGAGCTGGGCGGCGCACCCCTGCGCCAGCTGCTGGCAGACGCAAAGCCTGCCGACGGCCAGCGGCTGAAGATCGCCTCATCACCGGTGCGAGGGCGGTTTTGCCGTGGAAGAGGCCGAAATGGCCGCCAATGCCGGTGTGAAAACGGTCGGCCTCGGCCCCCGCATCCTCCGGTGCGAGACCGCCCCGCTGGCGGTGCTCTCTGCCGTGATGACCTGACGGGCAACTTGGAGTAATTTTTATTTCCACATATACAAAAGACGGCGCAAGCCGTCCTTTTTGTTTACTTTATTTTTGCGTTCATCAGCGCTTTTTTCACCTCAATGAGGTTTTGCGGGCTGACCGAGAAGCTCCGCAGGCCCAGCTGCAGATATTGCAGGGTGTTGGCCGGATTGCCCACCGCGCTGCCGCAGATGGTCACGGGGATCCCGCCCTCCCGGGCAGCCTCCACCACCATGCGGATGAGCTTTTTCATTGCGTGGCTGGCCGGGCGGTAGTAGCGCTCGGCAATGGAGATATCCCGATCCACCGCGTGGGTGTACTGGGTCAGGTCGTTCGTCTCGATGAGAAAGAAATTGCACCCATGCTCCACGAATTCCTCTGCCGTCAGGCAGGCCGAGGGCACCCCGAACATCACGCCAAAGGGCGTGTCCGGGTCAAACTCCTCTCCGCGCTCCCGCAGCAGCTGGCGGCAGTGCGCTACCAGCGCATGGCTTCGTCCCAATCCTCGAGGTTGGTCACCATGGGGAACATGACCCGCAGGGGGCCGTGGCTGCCGCCCGGAGCAGGGCGCAGATCTGCGTTTCAAACTGATGGGTCTGGCGCAGGCTGCTGCGGATGCCCCGCAGGCCCAGCTTGGAGGATTCCAGCCCCCGATGGATATCAGCCATGGCGCGGTCCACACCAAAATCAAAGGTGCGCACCGTTACCACACCGCCCTTTGCGGCGGCAATGCAGGATTGATAGAACACGAACTGCTCCTGCTCGTCCACCGGGCGGCCCGGCAGCATCATATAGCCGCTGCGCAGCAGGCCCACACCGGAAGCGCCTGCCTGCAGCGCCGATTCAATATCCTCCTGCCCGTAGCAGTTGGCCAGGAGCTCAAAGGGCACATCATCCTTTGTCCGGTTGGGCAGGGCGCTGATGCGGGCGGCTTCCTCGCTCTCCACTGCAGCTCGCAGATGCGGCTGACCGCCTGCTGGCGGGTGTTGGCATCCGGGTCCAGGATGCACTCGCCGTTGTTGGCATCCAGCACCACAGTGCGGCCATCACAGTCGTTCAGGAACGCCTGCCCCACCTGCACCACGCAGGGAATGTGCATGGCCCGCGCAATGATCGCCGCGTGGCTCTGCTTATTGCCCTCCGAAGTGATGATGCCCAGGATCATCCCCGCCGGAACGCTGAACAGATCGCTGGGCATCAGCATCTCTGCCGCCAGGATCACCGGGTGATCCAGTGCCAGCCAGACCCGGGGACGGTTGGTCAGCACGTTCACCACGCGGCGGGCGGCATCCAGAATATCCGCACTGCGCAGCTGCATGTAGGCGTTGTCCTCCATGGCCGCAAGCTGCTCTGCATAGCGGTTGCCCGCACGGTACATGGCTTCGGCAGCGCTGATGCCCGCCTTGATCTGGAATCTGACCTCGTTCATAAAGCCTTCGTCTTCCAGCATCATGCTCTGGAACAGGAAGATGGCCTGCTCCGTGGGGCCGCTGCGGTCTGCCATGCCGTCCAGCTCACGCTGGGCTGTCCGGACAGCGTTTTCCAGCAGGCGCTGTTCCCGTTCCGCGTTGAACGGCCCGGTGGCAAAATTTTCGTGCCAGCGCTCCAACCGGCTCACCTGTCCCATCACAAGGCCCGGCGAGGCGCTGTGTCCCTGATAGACCTTCATTCTTCGATCACCTCCGGCAGTATCGGCCGGTAAGGGCACGGCAGACCAATGCCTGTAAGAACGTATTGGGCAGCAGAGCGGCCCGTGCGGCCTGTGCCGCATTGCCGCTGCCCTCAAACAGGGGCGCAAAGCTCTCGATGCGCTCCCGGTCGCATTTTTCCAAAAAGGCTTCCGCCAGTGTCCGGGTGGTATAGAACACAGTGGGGTCCACGCCCGCATCCTCGGCGGCAGCTTCCAGCGGGGCCAGCTGGGCATCCTTCATGTTGGCCAGCAGCAGGGCCGCATCCGCTGTCAGGGTCACGGGGTATTTTTCCCGCACCGCCTTCTGCACCTGCTGGAATTTCCACGCAAAGGCGGCGGCATCCTCACAGCTCTCGGCGCTGGTGGAAACGGCATAGGCGCAGCCCCGCAGGTATCCCATGGCGCGGCGGGTATCGTAGTAGCCCAGCTCCATGTTCCGTCTGGCGGTATCGGGGTCAAAGTGGAGGATGTCCCCCAGCTCCCAGTAGCTGCGGATCATGGTGGTGGGCAGGCCGGTGCGGTTGGCAGGGTGATGCCCACCCCTTCCAGATCAACACAGACCAGTTCCTCCGCGCCCATCTTCTGGGCCAGCGCGGTGGGCATATTGTCCCGGTAGCCGCCATCCAGGAACTGCACCCCGTCGATCTGCTTTGCCCGCAGGGCGGGGAAACAGGCGGCAGAGGCCAGCAGGTAATCCTTCACCTTGCCCGCCGGGATATCCTCCAGCGTCAGCTCCCGGGGCTTCAGCCCCCGCTTTTCCACGGTGACAAGGCCGAACCGGATGGGCGAAGCCGCAGGGCATCCTCATCCAGCACCCGCTCCACGATCTCTTCCAGCGGGGTCACGTCCATGCCGCCGTCCCGCACCACTTCCCGCAGGAAGGCGTGCAGCTCAGAGAGGTCGGCGTTTTCCTCCGGCAGCTCCATCACGTCCTGGCTGCGGATGCTCATCCACATATCCCGGGCCGTTTCGTACAGGTCCAGCGCAAACATGGCACCGTTCAGGCTGCCCACACTGGTGCCGGTGATGATCTGGGGCCGCCAGCCCAGCTCGGTCAGGGCACGCCACACACCCACCTGATAGCTGCCGCGCGCACCGCCGCCTGCCAGCACCAGTGCCTTGACCGGGGTATCATTCTGTGCCATCTGGAACGCCTCCTAGTCATTCTTTGGAAATCTGTCAAAAGTATACCATATTTTCCGGAAAAATTCTCCCTGTTTTGGAACAAAATCCATGGTATAATTTTGTTAACTTGTGTGAAACGATGGTGGAGGTAAAACAATGCACTGCAACAACTGGATCTTTGATATGGACGGCACCCTGACCGACAGCATGACCGTGGTATGGGAGGGTGCACCCGATGCCCTGCTGGCCCGCTATGGCCGCACCCCAAAATCCGACCTCCACAAAACGCTCCTGACCATGGGCATGGCCGATGGCGCGGCCTACCTCATCCGGGAGTATGACCTGCCCCTGAAAATGGAGGACTACAACGACGTGATGTGGGATGTTATCACAAAGCTCTACGAGACCGTGGCGCTCAAGCCCGGCGTGCGGGAGCTGCTGGCCCGCCTGAAGGCCGAGGGTGCCCGCATGTGCATCTGCTCCAACACCTGGAGCGCCCAGTGCCGCACCGTGCTCACCCGTTTGGGCATCGATGAATATTTCGACTTCTATGTGGAGGCACAGGGGGCGCTCCACAAGAGCAGGCCGGATGTATTTTTCCAGACCCTTGCACGCCTGGGCGGCACTGACCCCGACCGGTGCGTTGTCTGTGAGGATTCCCTCTACGCCGCCCGCACCGCCCACGATGCAGGCTTCCGCGTCATCGGCATCGCCGATGCCGCCAGCAAGTCCGATGAGCCCGCCCTGCGGGAGGTCAGCGATCAGTTCCTGACCGACTGGACGGAGCTGGACTGGGACAAAGTATGACCCTGCACCACGCAGAAAGCGGTCCGCAGATGCAGGCCGCTTTCTTTTTGTATGATAGACCTATCCTTCCAGAAACGCCCGGAACGCCGTCCTTACGGCGGTTCGCGCCCCGGGGATGGGCACCCGTGCCCCGCTGCGCATCCAGAGCTCCCCGGCGGAGAGCTGGGCGGCGGCGGCAAGGTTGACCACATAGGAGCGGTGGGGCTGCAGAAAACGGGCATCGGCCAGCAGGGGCTTTGCCACCTCGGAAAAGGGGACCCGCAGGGAGAGGGAGGCCACGTCCTCGCCGCTGGCAAGGTGGTAGTGCACCACATGGTGAGTGCACTCCAGATACTCGATGTCCGCAAAGGGCAGGGCCCGCAGGCCCATGGCCGTGGTGACCGGGATGACCGGGCCGTATTCCGGCTCGGTGGCCCGATCCAGCAAGGCTGTCAGCTGCTCCGGACGGAACGGGATATGCAGGTACTGCATCGCGTCCACCCGGAACGCTTCGTAGGCATAGGCCGTGGTGTGGGCCAGAAAGGCCAGCGGGGCCCGCACGCCCCGGCGGCG
>ENA-OQJH01000549-OQJH01000549.1-human-gut-metagenome-genome-assembly--contig:-NODE-549-length-20157-cov-20.829056_pt1 | contig 20157 bp, 22 predicted proteins | sample MGYA00242597_ERZ504763 | MGnify/ENA primary metagenome ERZ504763 (study PRJEB26092, sample SAMD00036359) | human gut metagenome | host: Homo sapiens | study: EMG produced TPA metagenomics assembly of...
TTTTGTTTGTTTTTTCTTTTTTTATTCCAATAATCGTATCAGATGCAAAAAATGCCTTATCCACCGATCTGACAGTCCAGACCGCAGACCGCATGTACTGCCTTTTTTAATGTTTCCATATGTTCTTTGGACGGTGGTTCCACATTTCCCATCAGATATGGTCTGCCAAGTCCCTCATATTTATCCTGTCCAAGTCTGTGATACGGAAGAAGATGAATCTTGTCCACTCCGGGAAGTGTGTCTGCAAACCTTGCAATCCCCTGGATTTCCTCCACTGTATCATTAAATGTGGGTATCACCGGTACACGGATTACCAGCCTGGTTTTACCGGAAAGCGCCACTTTTCTGGCATTTTCCATCATCAGTTCATTGGAACGTCCTGTAAATTCTTTATGCTTCGCAGGATTTGTATGTTTAATATCCATTAAATAAGTATCCAGATACGGTAAGATTGTCTCAATCGTCTCCCATTTTGCACATGCCATACTCTCGATCGCAGTAGAAATCCCTCTCTCTTTGGCAGCTCTCAGAAGTGCTCCTGCAAATTCCGGCTGACAGAGACATTCTCCGCCGGAAAGAGTCATACCTCCGCCCGAGCGATAATAGTATACCCTGTCTTTCTCAACTTCTTCAATCATCTCCCTGACTGTCACATCACGTCCGATGACCTTGTCTTCTCCCTGCACTTTCATTGTCTGGATTTTATATTCCTGAGATTCCGGATTACAGCACCATTTGCACCGCAGGACACAACCTTTCAGAAATACGATCGTCCTTATACCCGGTCCATCATGAATAGAATATTTCTGGACATCAAACACTCTGCCCTTTGTATCCAAATAGTCCATGCTTTTCCTTTCTTATTCTGTTATCCATACATCCTCTGCCTGTCACTTTTACTTCCTGCAAAAAACGTCTGGATCAGAAGCCTGTTCTGTACGACGGATGATGTCATCCTGAAGGGAACGGGAAAGTGTCGTAAACAGTGCACTGTAGCCTGCCACGCGTACTACCAGATGTTTGTATTTCTCAGGATGTTCCTGTGCATCCAGCAGTGTCTGCCTGTCAACTACATTAAACTGCATGTGCATTCCCTTCTGGTCAAAGTATCCGCGGATCAGTGCAACGAATTTCTCCAGTCCCTCTCTTCCTGAAAGTGCGGATGGGTGAAATTTCTGATTAAAGAGTGTTCCGTTGGATACAATAAAATGATCCAGTCTGGATACGGAAGTTGCCGCTGCCGTAGGTCCCTTTACATCCTTGCCCGCAGATGGCGAAACGCCGTCTGCAACAGGTGTGTGTGCATATCTTCCATCCGGCGTCGCTCCTGTCTGTCCGCCCAGCGGTACATTTGCAGATACAGGATACAGACCTGCCTGGAACTTTCCGCCTCTTGGATTGTTATACTTCTGAAGCGGTTTGGAATATGTATAGGCAACTTCTCTTGCAAAATAATCAACTTCCGGAATATCATTTCCAAATTTCGGAACTTCATCGATCATATCGTGGATTTCTTTGAATCTCTGTATCTTCTGTTCACCCGGTTTCATCCCCATGAAAGTTTTCAGAAGTCCTTCTGCAGTGGAAGCATCCACATTTCTGCCTGCTTTCTGCATTGCCTTCATGATCATTTCTGTCATATCACCGGCGGACTGCGCATCCAGTCCTTTATCATAGTTCCATGCAAGAGCTTCCTTAAGTTCTTTCATAGATACTTTCTTATCCTCATAGACCAGTTTGCGGATTGCAAAAAGTCCATCTGCCATATTGGCGATTCCAAATCCCTGAGGACCTGTAAAGTTGTAAACAGCTCCACCTTCCTGGACAGACTTGCCTTCTTTCAGACAGTCATCTATCATACAGGAAAGGAATGGTAACGGACAGCGTTCCGCATGAGCTACATCAATAGCATTATCTGCATTCACCAGCAGGGAAATGCAGTATTCCATCTGTTTCTTATATGCGTCAAAGAATTCATCAAAGGTCTTCATCTGAGTGACATCGCCGGTAGGGATTCCCACCATCTCACCTTTATCCATACCATTCGAAAAAACAAGTTCCAGAGGTCTGCACATATTAAAGAATGCGGCATCATGCCACCCTTCTGTCTTACCGGCTTTCTGCGGTTCCACACATCCGATGATATTGTACTCTCTGGCATCCTCCAGAGATAAGCCTCTGTTCTGCAGTGCCGGAATAATCACCTCATCATTGTAATATGCAGGAAGTCCGATTCCTGTTCTCGTAAGCTCGGCTGCCTTTATCAGGAATTCATGCGGAGAACCATTCCATACTCTCACAGAAAGTGATGGAGCCGGAAGATGCACATGCATGGATGCCTGAATACACATAACAGAAAGATCGTTAGTTACATCCTCTCCCTCTTTATTCTGACCACCCGCGATCAGATTCTGGAAAAGGCTATATCCTGCAAATCCTTCCGCTGAAGCCGCATCACGACATTTATTCAGGTCATTTAATTTAACCCAGATGCAATCCATCAATTCCTGTGCGAACTCTCGGGTAATAGTTCCTGCTTCCATATCCTTCTTATAATATGGATACATATACTGATCAAAGCGCCCCGGTGAAATAGAATGTCCACTGGATTCCATCTGAAGAAGCTGCTGTACAAACCAGAATGACTGACATGCCTCATAGAAATTCTGTGCACCCTTTGCCGGTACCCTGCTGCAGTTCTCTGCGATAACAAAAAGTTCCTGTTTTCTTACCGGATCACTTGTCTGTGCCGCCATTTCCTGCGCAAGTTTTGCATATCTGCCTGCATAATCGATCACCGCCTTACAGCTTAAAATCACTGCCTCAAGGAAGTGAGACTTTCTTGCATAATTACCGTCACCGACACTGCATCCATCCAGCTCTTTCCGAGCCTTCTCCATGATTCCCTCAAAACCGGTTTCCAGTACTTCCCAGTATTTAACTGTTACATGTCCTACACCATTGTAAAAATAATTTCCAGGTGTAAAAATATTGTGTTCAATTGCCTTGATTGCTTCCGGTGCCATATAGGAAGTTGCAAGTTCACTGGTTGTTTTCCCTTTCCAGTACTTATCTGCTCCTTAAGTTCGGCTTTGGTCTCCTCAGCAATCTCAAAAGGATCCGCAGTTCTGGTCGCAACTGTATCCAGTTCAGCTTCCAGCCACTCATAAGAGAACTCCGGAAATGTCTGACATCCCCTCGGCGCAATCGTACTGCTTCCGACAATCAGTTCATTGTCACGGATAATGATCGGAATGTTATGAAGAATATGCGCAAAAGCCTTTGCTCTGCGTGTGATGATCGGTTCTCCTTCTGTTTCCTTATAAGATTCTGTGATCAGCTTTGCTCTGGCTGATTCGATCACCGGCATATGTTCATACAATGCATCTACCAGTTTCTGAATTCTGGGAGACTTGGGAATATCTGATGTTTGAAATTTTTCCATGTTACTCCTTTCTCATGAATAAAAGCTGCACCCATACCAGACCCCAATACATTCCGGTATCATTCTGACAGCAATATCCTCCATGTTTTCATATAGATTCATTATACCTTATGGCTATCGCGAAGTCAACATAAATCAACATGTATATTCTGAACTTTTATGTTGTTTTTATTTGTTTTTCTTCCGTTCTGTGTTTTGTTTGTTTTATGATTGACATTTCATTTTTCTTCAGACACGTTAAAAGCAGCATATCAGGTTATGATCCATAACTCTGATATGCTGCTTTTTAATATCGTATATTGTTTTTTCTGCATCGGATGACTTTAATGAGAATGCTTTTCCATCGCTGCACTCCCATATATTCATATGCACTTAACTATTGTTTCCTGTTCTCTTTTTGTTCTCTGGCTTCTCTTACTTTCTCCCTCTGTTTCGTCAGATCGTAATAATCATCTGTAAGAACCCATGTTTTCGCATCATATCAAACACAGTCTGCTGAGCAGGTGTCATCTTCATGCCAATAGAATTATTATAATCCGTAAGAACGCATCCTGTTTTCTCAATCAGCCAGAACAGCGGAGAATCATCATCCGGGATCATTTTCCAGATTTCGTTCTCTGTCCATGGAAGCAATTCCATCATTCCATGAAGATGTCCTCTGGGTATTCTTACGTAATCGCCGTCCGGCTTGATCAGACCGTCAGAAAAGTTCTCATCCTTAATTTTCATTTCATTTAACAGTTCTTCTGTTATCTTCATCCTCTTTTCCTCACCCTCGAGTATTGCTTTTTCCTATTATACGTTTCCCGCCAGAGTTACGCAAGTAAAAAGTCTGAATATCCTCTTTCCTCAAAAATATATCACGTTCTATAAAATTCCATCTTGATTAAATTGCAAAAAAATTGTAGACTATATATGCACACACATTAATAGTTTTTGTTAATTAAGACTGATTTGAGGTTTCCTCATAACGTCTCAATTATACACACACATTTTCTAAAAAGAGCAGCTGCATCATCCGATGCGCTGCTCTTTTAGTTCCACTGTTTATTTTGTAACTGTTCTCTGCCGTCGACGGCATTCTTTAATGATTTCAACTCTTACTTTTTCTTCTTCAGGAAATAAATAAGTAAAATTATGATAACAATAATCCCGATACCACTAATCCAGATTACAGGATTCTTCATTCCTGAATCTGCTTTTACATTCTTTCCTGATGTTTTCTGACTCTGCTTATCATCGGATTCCTTGTCTTCTGTCGAAGCAGGCGTCTCTGTTTCTTCCGGTGTTGGCGTTGCTTCTTCTGTAGGTGTTGCCTCCGGTGTCGGTGTTGCTTCTTCTGTAGGTGTTGCCTCCGGTGTCGGTGTCACTTTTTCTGTAGGTGTTACCTCTGGTGTTGATGTGGCTTTCGGAGTTGGAGTTGCTTCCGGTGTTGGTGTAACAGCAGCCACCGGAACATTTCCTGATGTGCCTGTAGCCTCCGGTGCATCTGCGGATACATTTTCATTTACGTAATCTGTATCACGATCAAGATTCAGCCATCCTGTGTCACACCATCTGTGTCTGTTTTCCCCCAGTTTGTTCCGTCTTCTCCCCGCATATACTGAGAAATATGTACGCTTGTCCCATCCGCAATTCCGTCTGCTCCTGAAACTTCATCAAATTTCTCTCCAGGTCCGTTATAAACCGGTACATTTCCGCCATTTCCCTGAATCTTTACTTCAAAATCCACATCTTTTCCGCCAAAAGTACGATACTCTTCATTCACTGCGTCTGCCCTGGAAGCCGGATCCAGATCATCCATAGGAATGTATCCGTTCATCCCATGATACTGGGTATATGCCACTTTTTGCCGTCCGTTCCATCTTTCTCACCCAGAACATGGATTGCAGTTCCATTCGGAATCTGACCGTCATTCAGTTTAATTCCCTTCGGATCCGCTTCATCATAAATATCTGCTCCACCCTGTGCACTCTGTACGATCATGTAATAATCTGTTGCATAATCCGGATTCTGGCTCTTTCCATCATCAGCATAAACAGAAACCGCTGTCACAATAATGCACAGCAATATTGCCAATACTGTTCCCAACCTTCTCTTCATAATCTCTTTCCTTCATTTCTCATTTTCTTTTTACAGCAGATGAACTTTTGTATTTGCTGTATGTGTTCCCATAAGGCTCTTTCACGTATGCTTTTACTACATAGTAGTATGATACACCTTTTTGTGCTTTTTTGTCCAGATATGAAGAAAGATTTCCACCGGAAATTCTCTTTATCAACTGATAAGAACCTCCTTTTTTCTTTCTGTATATATAATATCCGTTACATTTTTTCTGTGGATTCCATCTGATTCTGATTCCCTTCTTTTCAGACTTCACAGAGGAAATCTTCTGCAACGAAGGTGCCGCCTTAACCACATCGCCGGTTGTATATTTACTGTAGTATCTTTTTCCGGATGCTTCATAATATGCCTTTACCGTATAACGGTATGAAGCATTGGCTTTAACTTTACTGTCCTTATATTTTAATGTGGAAGTCCCGACATCTGCGATTTTTGACCATTTTCCTCCTGCAGCAGGTTTTCTGTACACATAATATCCAGTAGCTTTCGAAACCTTTTTCCATGAAACAAGATTATACCCGGAATTATAAGCCTTCACCTGAAATACCGGCGTATCCGGCACCCATGACTGATTTAAAGTTCTCGTATGTGCTTGATCCTTACAGTCCAGTTTTTTGTCTTTCCATCTGACCATTCTGCTGTTGCTGATGCACCCTTATGAAAAGTCTGTCCTGACTCTATCCCTGCTGTGGAAGTAAACCATTTGCTTCCACCTGATGTCTTATAACCGGCATTTGCTTCCACACCAAAACTGATATAACTGATTCCACTGTTAGTAATCACTACCGAATACCTGCTCCCCTGCTTCAGCATTACTTCCGGTACAGTAACTGTCTGCACCCCTGCCACTGGCTGTTCAACTTCACAGGGCTGCGTATACGCAGCAGTTCCACTTTCCGGATCTGAAAGATCTGTAAGATCTGTATATACCTGTATTTTATATGAAGCATTATCATTCATGGTAACTACATTGATTTCTCCCAGAGCCTCTTCGTTTCCATTCCCTGCCTTCGTTTCATAAACAACTGATACTGACTGTCCAGGCTGTACTTTTATAGAAGAAATAGCTGAAGAACCATCATAAAAATAGTTATTATTATATTTCTGATCAGAAACAGTCACTGCCTCTGCACTTACAAGATTACTGATATTGGGATCCTGATAGGAAAGATAGTAATATCCCCCATCTCCCTTGTTCTCTCCCCAACTGTTTTTTATGATCCAGGCACCATCTGATGTCACATTGGAAACAGGCAGGAAATTATTCTTTGAATAATTATCATCCCATCCTACGACTGTTACAATATGATTAATCACAGTCGAACTCGATTTTCCAACAGGATAACAATATGCAGCCGTATCTGGATTTGCATAATTATCTTTCATATAAAGCATTATGGATACTGCATGATCATTCAGCAGCATTTCCTTCATACGTTCCTCACTGTATTTGGAAAAAGATGCATTTTTCAGATATGCCACAGAATTATAAGCCTTACTCTCCGGAATCTGTACACTCAGATTCTGCTGATGCAAAGAATCCGTAGGAAACGGCACATCATCTTCTGTAGTCATTCCCGACCAGGTGCTGAGATAGATAGCCGCCAGATAATCATTGCCTCCTATCTCATGATAATCTCCCAGTACCGAGTTCACATCATCGGGAGTATTTTCCAACGGATCATTCTGTCTGTTTGAAAAAAGTATGATAAGTGTTCCTCTGACAGATCATAAGTTCCTTTATTCTGTGCCAGAAGTGAAGTTTCCATAATTGCCGCCATCCCAAAAGCCCAGCAGGTTCCAAATGGATTCTGATTTTTTACAGAAGTAACCAGTCCTTCTTTTCTGGAATCATAGGAGGATGGAAATGCTGTTTCTCTGCTTCCATATGCAGCGTAAACTGATGTCAGATCACTCTCTACTTCAGGTCCCGGATCTATCGGTTTTAAATTTTTAAAAGGTTCTAACTCTTCTTTTCTTTCCTCTTCTGTCAACGGACGACCTTTGATATATCGAATTCCATCTGTATTTTCTTCCGTTGCTTCTCCATCCTGGAACTCCTGTTTTGCATCATCGCTTCCGAACAATTCTGCATCCGATCCCGTATCTGTTCCAAATTCATCTGCCTGTGAACTTTGAAATTCTTTCAGATCTGATGTATTTTCTTCTGTCTCTCTGTTGACTCCGGATCCAAACATTTCCTGACCCGCAGCGGGTACCGATGTACAAACCATTGCATAAGCCAGAAAAACTGACAATGCGCGTATCGCTGTATTTCTTTTTTTCATGTAGTAGTTAACTCCCTTGCGTAAATATAATATCATTATATCAGTATCTTTTTTGTTTTTCAACCATGATCAATGACAAAAAACCGTCGGAAAACAGTAAATTTTCCCTGTTTTCGACGGCTCTATGTAGAAATGCAGAGCTCTGCCGACAAGAAAATGTCGCCAGGAAAAGACGTCAAATGCCTGTGATGCATTTTCTTCTGTGCATGTGAAAAGTGTGGAAAATGTGTGTGAAATGCTTTATATACTAACTCAGAACAGACTTGAAAATCTTACAGACTCTTCTCTTTTGCTATCCTTATTCTAGCAGAACAAGCATTGTATTACAATGAAAATCGTTCTTTCTTATTTGTGCTAATCTGACACATTGTTACTGTTCACTCCGTTCTAAGCAGCGACGCATTCTCCTCTTATTTGCTGATACTTTCCTTTGCTCTTTTCATCATATCAGCAGTTCCTGGTATTTTCCTGTGACATATCCATAGTTTTTTCGCTTATGCGGAAGCATACAGTTTGTGCAGTCTTTAATTCCCTTTTCCGTATACCGGAAATTCCCACCGCATTTCTCACCCAGGCATATAGCGGGCAATAACAGAACAGACAGTTAAAATCATCCGGATCTGCATTCTTATGACACGGAAAAAATTCACATTTCTTATGGCTGAAATAAGAATATTCTTTCCCTTCCCAATAAGGTTTCTCCATTGCTACCTCTCCTCTCCTGTTGCAAGTTTTTATCTTTCCAGAATAATTCCGTTTTCTCAGTCTCCATCAATCCCACCCATCAGAGGACGAAATAAAAAAATACTCTAATAAATTATCAATTTCTCTTCACATAACAAAGCATTGAAAATTCATTACAGTATTTTTCACAGATCATACATTTAAAATTAATAAGAGGGAGCGATGCTACCCCGGGGTAGAAAAAAATCCGTTCATGAGTGCGCGGAGGGAACGAATAAATCCGAAGTAGTATCGCCTGCCATTTAATCATGTATAATTCATAAAGAACAGGCGCATTCCATAAAAAATGTCTGCCTTCAGATAAAAGCAGACAACACTCCGAAGCTGCGGATTCAACGGAGTTGGTTGTTACACTTTACACGGAAGTTTAACCTCGCCATACCAAGCAGGTTCCTGGCTCCAGGCTCATCGCTCCTCTCTCCTTCTCATGCTATGGCACAATGGACATTCTGAGATTTGCTCCTCTGTTACAGTGACCGGATCGCTCAGGTTTCTCACCTGATTCCCTCTTTCTGTACTGTTCTTTCTCACAGTATCAGCACTTAATATGTTCTGTATGGAATTATACTGTCATTATAATAACACCCTGCAACAAGCTTGTCAACTATTTATCAATATATTTTTCAATATTCCACACCTTCCGGCAGCGGATCCCATTCATTCAGACCAAGACTCTGTCTGAATTTTGCTTCTTCCAGACTCAGCTTTGGAACATCCTCATTCAAAAACGCTCTCAGCTCATCAATCCCCTCTCCGGTCACATTGTTTACCAGAAAAATTCTTTCACATCCTGCATTCAGCATCCACTGACGCACCATTGGAACATTCGCATAAGGAGAATCTATTTTCGTAATGATTCCTATCAGTGGTCTCAGAATAAATGCATTACTGCCATAGCCAAACAAACTGAAAGGTTCATCTGCTGACTGTACCATTGCCACCACATCTGCTTCAAAAGAAAAACAGGCCAGCCCTACGCTGAAATGCTTGGACTCTGCATACTCTCCCGGCGAATCAATGGTATCATCATCCGTATTCGTATACTGCGTTTTTACATAATGAAGTTTTTCGCCTTTTAATGCCTGCGTTAATGAAGTCTTACCTGCTTCACTTCTGCCCATCAGAAATATTTTCTTCATATTTAATGTCTGTCCCTTTCACTTCTCTCAGCTATTCCGACAGTTACATAAGCACCATCGGTACAGAATAACTGACTTTTCGTATGTTTTAACTTTTGTGAACTGCACAAGTCTTAAAGCCAAGCACCTCTCTAAAAATTTCACCACTTCTTCCACTGCAGTCTGAACTTCCGTCAGACCTCCCGTAAGGATCAATGATCCGCTGAAGCGATCCATGAAACCAATCTCCACATTTGCACTTTTCACTGCAATATCAGCAGCTACAACCACTGCTTCCCATGGGGTAAAACGAATCATTCCGATTGCTTCTCCTGTGTGGTCTTCTCCCTCATGGACTCCAATATGCAGACCAAGATTCTGATAAATACAGCTCTGTGAAGGATTGATCACATGCGCCAGGCACACTTCCTTTCCCGGAACCCTTACCCTGGTCATACGCAGCTTTTTTCCCTTTAATTTCTCATAATCCTGGTTATAAAGCTTTTCCAGTAGTTCTCTGGTTGTCATCCCTGCCATCCCAACACTTCCTATCTTTTGGTAATCTTGCAGACTACATAACCCAGAGTGTCTCTGAAATAATCCACAACCTCAGTCATCGCTGACATTACATCGGAAATCTCTCCCGTAATGATCAGTGTGCCTGTAAATCGATCTGCAAATCCCAGATAAACATTTCCGCTTTTTACCGCAATATCAGATGCGATCACTGCAGATTCAGGCGGTGTCATATTCATAATTCCGATTGCAGATGAACGGTAATCCACCTGCGGATTCAGTCCAAGCTTCTGGTATATGACCGGAGCCGGCCCTCCCATTACATGTGCAAAAGTAATCTCCTTACCAGCAACTGTTTCCTGTACAATTCTTATGTGTTCTACATGGTCATTTGCCATTTATCATTCCTCGCTTTCACTATTCAACTATAATCCGGATAATTCATGAGAATATTCTTTCCCACTGATGTCTTCAAAAACAGATTTAAAATTTTATATGTATCTCTTCAGTTACATAAACTGTACTATCCATCCAATTTTATGTCAAGGTAAAATCCACCTGAAAATCGGTAAAATATTATACATGGTTACGGTTCATTCCGTTCACAGTAACACGCTTCGCGATGCACAGAATTTATGCTAATCGCATAAATTCGCGCAGTATGTCTCGGAATTGGCATATTCATGCCAAAACACCTCGCGGAATAATGGTAACTTATACATAAAGAAAAGGAGCATCAGCCCCTTAGCGATACTCCTTTTCAACCCCTATAAATTTAATTATTTATACTTATTTAATTATACCAGTCTTCTTACAGAAACAATCGTTCTGTACGCTGCGTTATCACTGATCTTAATTCCATCTACAGAGTTCGATGCATGAACGATACGTCCATTCCCCATATAGATTGCAACGTGTCCACCGTAGCAGATCAAATCGCCCGGCTGTGCATCAGCATAAGATACTTCTGTGCCGGCATACTGCTGTTCATAAGAAGTTCTCGGAAGACTTACTCCGAAGTTTGCATATACACTCTGTGTAAATCCTGAACAGTCAGCTCCACCTGTAAGGCTTGTACCGCCCCATACATATGGATTGCCAACAAACTGTGTTGCAAAGTCTACTACAGAAGATCCTGATCCTGAACCTGAAGATGAAGAACTATCTGAATCAGATGACTGTTCACTCTCATAATCATCTGGTGAAACTGTATTATCAGAATCAATCACATTGCCATACTCATCGTACTCTACATCATCGGAAGCTCCTGCATTGTCAACAGGATCACCATTTTCATCATATTCTACACCATCATCTGATTCAGACTCATCAGATTCATTATCCGCATCATCAGTATTCTCAATCTCATTTCCGTCTTCATCATACTCTATATTTTCTTCGTCTTCTGATTCGGAGTCCTGTTCCTGCTCTGCAGCTTTTGCTGCTGCCTCTTCTTCTGCCGCCTGTCTTGCAGCCTCTTCCTCAGCCTGTCGTCTTGCCTCTTCTTCTGCTGCGATTCTTTCAGCTTCCAATCTCTGAATTTCAGCTGTCTGTTCCGCTAACAGATTTGCATATTCTGTCGCCTGCTGCTGTGCATATGCAATTTCATTCTCATAATCGGCTGATTCAGATTTCTTCTGATCAATCTGGCACTGAAGATCATAAGACTGCTGTTCATAAGAAGCCTTCATCTCTTCCAGTTCTGCTTTGTCAGATTCATACTGAGTCTTTAAATTATTTACCTCATTAATAGTATTCACATATTTATCAAGGTTCTTTCTGTCCTGCTCATACATCTGCTGTGTATTCTCAGCACGTGTCAGAAGTTCACTCAAATCTTCTGAATTAAGCATCATCTGAAACCACGCTGCATCCCCACCCTGTTCATACAGTGCCTGAATACGAAGCTTCATGCTCTCATACTGCTTATCTCTCGCCTTCTGAGCCTTAGCCAGATCCTGTTTTGTCTTAATAATATCTACTTCTTTATTATCGATATCTCCTTTAAGAGTATCAATAGAAACCATAACACTTACAAGATTGGAATCCAGTTCGGAAATCTCATTCTCAAGCTGTGATTTCGCATATGCAAGCTCATCCATTCTGGAATATGTCGCATCCAGCTGCTGACTTGTGATCGCCTGCTCTTCTCTCAATTCATCCTCTCTTGAAGCGCTTACACTAACAACCTGTGTTGCGCTCATCAGGAGTGCTAATGTAAGACATACAATTCTTTTCTTCATGAATTCTCACCCTCGTAACATTTTCTTTCTATATCTTAATGTTTTTGCAATATCTAAGTTAATTCTTATACATATTAACACACCACACTCAAAAACGCAAGGATTAATTACCATAAATTTTATATTTCTGTAACATTTATTAATCTTTTTGTTATTCTTCGCATTTCTTTCTACAATTCAAACATATTCCATTTCATGTTTGTAATAATTTAACACAGGACAAAGATATCTGATGCAGGGTTACTGTTCACACACCACTATCCCGCGAGGTGTTTTGGCATGAATATGCCAAAATCCCGAGACATACAAGCCAAAATTCCATTGCCGCAGGCAATCTGGAATGAATTTGGCTACGTTACTGTGAACGGAGTGGACAGTAACGTAGCAGGACTTCACGCTATAGTGGACTGGATTGTTTGCATTATTTATGGAATTACTACAGAACGCAAAAAAAGAAGCAGCCTACTCATTCGAAAGCTGCTTCCATTTTCTTAACTATTCACTTCTCAGCTAAACAGATCTGCAAGGATCTGGTCTGCGGTCATATTCATATATCCATCCGGATCAGAAAGCGTACTTCTGTTCCATCTCAGATAATTACCTCTTCTGATATAATTACCAGATGAAGTATGATAATCATATTTGGTATATCCCGGATATCTTGACATATACTTCTGTGCCAGTGCAATCGCCTGACTGGAATAACCACCGGACGGAGTAGGTGTACCTGCAATCTGAACACCTGCATTCGGGGTAGAATGCACGATCACTGCACTCTTATCAGCACACTGTCCGAGAATGATCCATGTATGTCCACTGTCATATCCCACATCTCCGGGATATACTGTCCAGTCATCACTTGCCAGATTCGCCTGAGTGAGAATACTTCCCCAGCCCATGGACTTATAATAAGAACCAATCTCACCGGAAACTACCGTATATCCGCTTCCTACACCGGACTTACTCTGCATTACCTGATAAGCTGACCATCCTACGAAACCGGAACAGTCAAAACCTTTTGCTCTGTTGGCTGTACTGAGATCTCTGTAGTTATTGTAATCATAACTGCTGCTCTGACTATTATAGAAATCAGTCATTGTCTGACTTGTTCCTTTTCTGGTGGAATCATTCCATCCGCCACCCCATACGTACAGAGCCTGACCAACAGGCTGTAATGCACCTGCCAGATAATTCTTGATTGTTCTGGAACCGGTCGGACTTGTAGTATTGCTCAATATACCATTGGAATTAAAATGGTATTTCTGTCCATCAATTGTTACATCTCCGGTAGCCATCACACCTGTTTCCTTATCAAAATAATACTTATTTCCATCAATTGTCGTCCAGCCTACAGCCATCTTGCCGCTGCCTGTATTAAAATAATATTTTTTTCCGTCGAGTGTCTGGAAACCTTTTGCCATAATTCCGTCTTCAGTTTCAAAATATCTGTATTCATTGCTGGAATTCTTTGTCCAACCGGTAAGCATATAACATGCACTTGTAAAATATCTGGTATTTTTCTTACTGTCTGTAAGGAATGTCTTGCAGGCAGCCACTCCACTGTTACTGTAGAAATAATATCTCTTTCCCTTCAATGTCAGCCATTTCGTCTGCATGAATCCGGTAGATGGATTAAAATATCTTTTCTGATCCTTTGAATCAGTGACCCAGCCTGTCATCATGATACCAGCCTGTTTACTGAAATATCTCTTTCGTCCTTTACTGTCAGTAACCCAGCCCTTTACCTGAACACCGGTCTTTGTGTTAAAGTAATATTTCTTTCCTTCAAGTTCCAGCCAGCCCTTCTGTTTAGAGCCATCTTCATTTATGTAGTATGACTCTCCGTTAATAGTTACAAAACCTGTTTTCGTTGCAGCCTGTACATTTGCCGCAGTAAAATACATGGAAACTCCCACAGCAAAAAACAGCAGAAACAGAAGTGCCCCCCAGATTTTAAACTTCCTGTTTACGTTTTGCATACATACCTTCCTTTTCTTTTTTCATTATCAGAGCGTGTCTGAAAAGTATGAATCGTGGGTATCGCTCTGATATCTCACATACTTCTCAGATACGCTCTAAGGTTTAACAAAGTTTTTTACAATGTTATTACGTTTCTATGACTCTATTATATTACACTTTAAATATTCCGTCAACAGACAAGTAAAATTCTGTTAAACATTCACTAATTTTTCACAGTCTGTTCCATAAAAAAAGAGACAAAGTACACAAATACTTTGTCTCTTTTCACAAGATAATACTGTGAAATATAACCTGTATACCTGTTTTCTCTTTATTTTTTCAACAGACAGAATATTATCTTATATCCCTGATCACAACAGATGCTTTCTTAATTCAGCACCATCAGCAGCACATAAATAAGCAGGTGCCACATCAAATACGGTCTTCGCACCACTCTGTCCTTCTTTATTCATACGATATGCAGCTCTTGCATATGCAACAAGTACAGAAGATGTAAACTCCGGATTGGAATCCAGCTTCAGACTATATTCGATCACATGATTGTTCTCATCATTCCAGCCCGTTTTTCCGGATCGGATCACGAAACCGCCATGTGGGATTCCACTGTGATCTCGCTTCAGTTCTTCTTCAGAAATAAAATGTACAGTTGTGTCATAGTCAGAGAAATAGTTAGGCATAGTCTTGATATCATTCTCAATCTGTGCCAGATCCGCACCTTCCTCTGCAACTACAAAGCATTCTCTTGTATGTTTCTGTCTTGTTGTAAGATCCGGATTTTCTCCGTTTCTCACTGCTTCCAGTGCTGCTTCAACAGGAATTGTATACTGTTTTGCATCTTTTACACCTTTGATACGGCGTACTGCATCTGAGTGTCCCTGACTTACACCCTTGCCCCAGAATGTATAATCCTTTCCGTTTGTAAGGATTGCATTTGCATAGAGACGGTTCAGTGAGAACATTCCCGGATCCCAGCCCACTGAAATAATTCCGATATGACCGCTTTCTTTTGCAGCTGCATCTACTGAATCAAAATGCTCAGGAATTCTTGCATGTGTATCAAAGCTGTCAATTACATTAAACATCTTCGCATATTCCGGTGTCTGTTTCGGAAGATCTGTTGCACTTCCGCCACAGATGATAAGTACATCGATCTTATCTTTCATTTTTTCGGCATCATTGACAGAATATACCGCTGCTGTCTCTGTAAGAATTTTAACAGTTTCCGGAGCACGACGTGTAAATACAGCAACAAGCTCCAGATCCTGATTATGTTTGATTGCGCACTCTACACCGCGGCCAAGATTGCCGTAGCCTAAAATACCAATACGAATACTCATTATGATTTCCTCCTGTAACCTTAATTATATGTTTGCAACTGTTGCATATCATTACAGTTGCACATTATCACTTTACTATAGTAATATTTTCACTTTTAATTGTCAATCCAATTATTACCAAAATTCCATTGCCGCAGGCAATCTGGAATGAATTTTGACTACGTTACTGAGAACGGAGTGAACAATAACGTTTTAGCAGCAAAATATGCCGCTTCCCGGGCAACACAGACTGCATGCCATATTTGCCAGACACAGCTTCATACAATAATCATCACCGCCTGTCGGCATACCTCCAAAAGGATTCTGCATCTCCTGATACCAGTTTCCTCCGCCTTCCATCTGCTGCAAAACCATCTGATACTGTACATTATCCGGTTCCAGACGGATAGCCTGCTTAATATCATTCAATGCATTTACGTTATTTCCAAGTCCCATGTTTGCCATGGAAGACAGATAATACCACTGTCCGTTCCTCTGTGAAAGTGACTGCAGAACATTCATAGCCTCACGATAATGACCGCTCTGGATATAATTGCTGCCGCCTGCCTGCGCATAGACTCTTCATCCTGATAGCCAGAGTCTGCCTGTCCGGAAAATCCGCCAAAACCACCGTAATTATTGCTGCCATAATTCCCGTAATCGATTCCCTGCTCTCTTTCCTTCATAATCTGCTCATAAGCCTGCTGAACCTGCTTGAATTTCTCCTCAGCCTGTTCTTTATTCGGATTGTCAATATTGGCATCCGGATGATACTTCTGCTCATCTTACGATATGCCTTCTTCACTTCCTCATCGGATGCATCTCTGGAAATCCCCAGTATACTGTACGGATCAATCATTATCTTTCTCTCCTGCTTCTTTTCTCTTCTTATGTATCACCTCAAACCGACACCATACCCCTGAGTAAAGAATATTTCTTAAAATATCAGTGTATTTTATAATAGGAAGTTTCTCAAACTCCCTGCAGGTCTGCGCCATCATCATGATCAGAATCCGGCGTACCTGCTCATCGAACCCTTCTATTATATATTGTTCTGAAAAAGGATTGTAATTTTTATTTTTTATATCCTCTTCCACATCATCGTATGCATCCAGAAGATAAATAAATTTGCCAAGAAAAAATCCCATTCTGCGCAGAGTATCTTCCCATACATCCTGTTTCCATGCAAAAATCTCTTCCATAATTTTTCCGAAACAGCCCGCCATTTTGTCAATGTCTTTTTCTCCGGATTTCTCCATCTCAGACAATTCACTGAGAAGCTTCTGTATTCTTCGGGATTTATCCGGATATTTCTGATCCAGTTTTTTCACTTTTCCCTGAAGAACTTTTGAATAACCAAGAGCAGTTACTTTTTTTTTTCATCCTCCAGTCGTCCCGGCATTTATAATAAGTAAGAAGTACATTCATATCTGCCGCATATTCTGTCACTGTATTTCTTCTGACCGGCTGTTTACAGACTGGATGAATGATACATCTTGTGCTTCCCTTTTGTGTGGGCGACTCATAAAGCGCACTGAGAAGAATCACCACAAATGTCATATCATAAGTCAGAGAAATCTGTCCTGATATTCCATATTTACTTTTGAGTTCTCTGCACAATCCACAGTAAAAAGATCTGTACAGATCAAAATCTTTAAACTTGATTTCAGGCTTATTCATTACTATATAACCAAACATAATTCCTCCAGCCCATAACTTATGATGATCTGCCAGAGCGTGTTTGCAGCAAATCAACGTCTTTTGATAAACTTCTCATGACATTTCGGACATTCAATCTCTACCTTCTGTCCTTTTCCTCTGGGAATACGAATTTTCTGTCCACAACCCGGGCAGGTATAGATATGATGTGTTTTTCTCTGCTCCATCATATTTTTCTCTCTGGTAAACCAGCTACGGATTTTCTGAGTATATCCCAGATATTTCTGGTTTTCCGCATATCGTGCAGAGATATTTCTGGAAAGGATTCTGAAATATGTATAAATGATAAGAATAAATCCAACTGTATCCAGAACGCCTCCGGCTGCGTTTTGTCTCATAAAAGAACCTACAACAATGACGAAAAGTGCCACACCGAGAGTGAATCTTGCAAAATTATCCACTCCATAACGCCCCTGCATGAATCTGTTTAATTTGTCTTTCATTAAACTACCTCTTTTTTACTGTTTGTAATGCATTTTTTACTCTCTGACAAGAACTTTCAGGATCTCTGCAATATACATGGTATGGTAGTCTTTCTGCGGATACCACTTACCGTCGTTTTCCCCGGCATCAAAGCATTCCGGTTTAATCTCATCATGATACATTTTTTGCAGACCATGATCATGTCAGCTTCTTCAATTCCGGCTGTTCCGTCTGTAAAGTAAGGAGTCAGTCCTGCTTCTTTAATCTTGTTATCCGCATTTTTTCCGGAAACCTTTCCGCAATAATTTAATGCCTTGCGATATTTTTCTCCCAGAACAGAAATTGTAAATGTATCTTCCCTGTCCACAAATTCCTTGGTGTATCTCTGAGGACGGATATACACTGTCACTGCGTTCTTTCCCCACATAACACCCATTGCACCCCAGCTTGCTGTCATGGTATTGCATTTTTCTTCATTTCCGGCTGTGATCAGCAGCCATTCCTTTCCAATCTTGGTAAATGGATTCATTGTCAGTTCTTCTGCTTTTACTTCTCTGAAACTCATAATATTATTTCCTCTCTTTCTTTATTGTGTACTCTTATGATGTTAGAGCGTGTCTGAAAAATGCTTTCCGCAAGATATATGTCACAATTTGTGGGAGATTTGCCCGGATGAGGGTGTCGTAGCGGGCTACGGCAACCGAATTCGGGCAAAATATACCGCAAAGTGGGGCGTGCAGATTGTGGAAATGATTTTTCAGACACGCTCTAGGGCAAAAGATATTTTGCCCCTACCTGATATGCCAAATAATCATCTGTCATTGCATACCTGGAATATGTAAAACTTCAGATAGTAAGACTCATCTGCCGCCCACAGGATCGGATGATCCGGTGCCTGTGTCCTGTATTCTACCTGGCGAAGTCTTTTATGTACATTCTTTGCTGCCTGTCCGATGGTTTTGGTAAATAATTCATAGTCCATAAAATGAGAACAGGAACAGGTTGCCAGAAATCCGCCGTCTTTTACCAGTTTCATGGCACGCAGATTAATCTCTCTGTATCCTTTTACTGCATTTTTAATGGAATTTCTGGACTTGGTAAATGCAGGAGGATCAAGAATTACAACATCAAATTTCTCACCTTTCTCTTCCAGCTCAGGGAGCAGTTCAAAAACATCTTCACAGATAAATTTCACACTGTCAGATAAACCATTCAATGCCGCATTGGCTGTTGCCTGATCTACCGCCAACTGAGATGCATCCACACCGGTTACACTTTCAGCGCCTGCAATTCCGGCATTGAGTGCAAAGGAACCTGTATGTGTAAAGCAGTCCAGAACTTTCGCACCTTTGCAAAGCTTCTGGATTGCCAGTCTGTTATACTTCTGATCTAGGAAAAATCCTGTCTTCTGCCCGTCTTTTACGTCAACTTCATATTTTACACCATTTTCTTCAATCTGCACAAGTGTTGGAAACTCTGGTCCTATAAAACCCTTAACCATTTCCATTCCTTCCTGTTTGCGCACCTTCACATCGCTTCTTTCGTAAACACCGCGAATAGTGATCCCATCTTCTGCCAGGACTTTCCTGAGGAGTTCTACGATTGTTTCTTTAAAACGATCGATCCCCAGAGCCAGTGACTGAACTACCAGTACATCCGAAAATTTATCCACCACAATTCCCGGAAGGAAATCTGCCTCTGCAAAAATCAGACGACAGCATCCTGTATCTACCACTTTCTTACGATATTCCCATGCATCACGTACACGCTTCTCCAAAAGTTCTTCATTAATATCAACATTTTCATCTCTGGTCATAAGACGTACCGTAATCTTAGAATTAGTATTAATGAACCCTCTTCCCATAGGATATCCGTCAAAATCATGGACAAGTACAATATCACCGTTCTCGAAATTTCCCATGACTGTATCTATCTCATTATCAAAAATCCACATTCCGCCGGATTTCAGAAGTCTTCCCTCTCCCTTTTTCAGAGTTACTACTGCCATTCCCATTCGTATTTCTCCTTGTATTTTTTATGCTTATCTTTTGTCAATTATATGACTCTGTTTTCTATAGCAGTCCTCATAAATAAGTTACTGTTCACTCCGTTCCCAGCAACACGCTTCGCGATGCAGGAAATATGAACCTCCTTGTGCAATGCCCAAGGAGTATCGTTTGCTTCGCAAACTTAATTTATGCTAATCGCATAAATTCGCGCAGTATGTCTCGGGTTCTGTGA
>ENA-OQJH01000551-OQJH01000551.1-human-gut-metagenome-genome-assembly--contig:-NODE-551-length-20107-cov-3.918018_pt1 | contig 20107 bp, 30 predicted proteins | sample MGYA00242597_ERZ504763 | MGnify/ENA primary metagenome ERZ504763 (study PRJEB26092, sample SAMD00036359) | human gut metagenome | host: Homo sapiens | study: EMG produced TPA metagenomics assembly of...
TTGATATTATTCTATACCGTGTGGTATTGAATTATCAAGAAGTTTTTCTAATGTTCTTGTATAGAAAAAACTTCCATTTCATTTTTTCCGTGTTATACTGTCTTTAACAGTCCATCAGAGACAGATAAACGGAGGTAACTACACTATGACAATTGGTGAAAGAATAAAGAAAATACGGGTATTCCGTAAAATGACAATGGACGAGCTGGGCGGTGCACTTGGATTTGAGGGCAAAAATATGTCTGTCCGCATATCCCAGTATGAAACCGGTGCCCGCATTCCCGGTGAAGATATGATTCTAAAACTTGCTGATGCTTTGCACTGCAATTACAAGGCAATCTCTGATTACAGCCTTGGTGCTGCTGAAGATATCATTGAAACACTTTTCTGGCTTGAAGAAAGTGCCACATCACTTCCTGCACGTGGAAAGGGCACAAGATTTCCAGAGTATACAGCTCCCGGCAACCTGATTCATCTGACTGCAATGACTCCGGCAAAATCTTCCGAGACTGCAGACCAACTTACAACGAAGATGATTATGACAGTGCAGGCTTACCTGTCGCATTAACTTTTGAATATGGATTGGTAAATGATTTCCTTTCGGAATGGTGTGAAATGAAAACGAAATTAAATAATGGAGAGATTTCTCCTAATGAATATTTTGAGTGGAAAATAACATGGCCTCAGGCGTAAATGAAACTATTCCTGCACAGCTCACTTTAGTACCATTTTAGTACCGCAAGACAAAAAACAAGCTCGCAAACGCCCATTTTACTAGGTTTTGCGAGCTTTTGAAAATTATTCAAACTCTTTTTCGGGTTCGATTTTTCACATAAATCTGTTGTTATTACATTACAAAACCATATCATTTTGATACGGTTTTGTGTGTTATTTATATAGTTGCATTTCTGGTGTACCCAAATTGTACCCACGCTATTTCTGTACACTATTCTTTATTATCAAAGGTGTCATCTTTTCCATAAGTGCATCTGCGATACGTCTGCTTTTGTCATCAAGAATTTTCTTCTTTTGTTCACGTGCCCATTCTACAGCTTTTAACTGATCCTCCGGTCGTTCACTTAATACTACATGTTCTTCCATCATGCTATGCACCTCCTATCGCTTCTCATAGTTTATACCTACATTATAACAGCTTTTCAGAAAATAATCCGCTGCTTCCTGCAAATTTTTTTATATTTTTTGCCTTGTTATTTAAGTCTATTGCTTCATTAAGCAAAACAACTGCTTTTTCAAAATCATATTTACTATTTTTACCAGATATGATACATTTCCCAAATTCGTAACGACAACCATAAGTTTAACTGTCTCATATCTAAGCAAAAACTGGATATCTGACAAGGAAAAAGCCGACAGCGATGGGTGATTATGCAGCACCAAGACAACACAATCTCTGGAAGCACGTATTAAATGATAAGATGTGGAATCACTCAAAGGATCAACATCATGCTCCGCCCCCAGTGCAATTCCAAGATAGCGTTCGCCTTTTTCTATCAACTGCGCACTTTCGAGACTATATGTTATTGCCACTTCATTGGAAGCATTTTCGTCTTTAGAAATTTGCAGAACTTGTCTTGCCAGTTCCCGAAGATTATCATATTCTGTTTCTGGTATCTCTTTATACTGAACACGTGGCACTTTGTTAATTGCCTCGTCTGTGATCATAATCTTATGGTCACGCTTTTTTGCCATTTCAAGATCATTTAAATTGCTTCTCAATTTCAATCTTCTCCACTTTATTCATCATATTTTTCTTGCAATATATCTGATTTCTTTTTATCATTTAGATATAAAATTAAGTCTTTAAGCAAAATCATATCACAAACATATTCATTGGTATTGGCATCATGCAAATGATGAGTAACTCCATGATATCGTCTTAAACCCTCATTACCAGAAATAAGCAGTGATTCTATTATATAATTATCTTTGTATCTTTCTCCAGCTTCCCATGCAACTACAAGATTAATGTCATTCGTATTTTTAACCCCGGATTCAATATCTTCAATCAAACCATTTAGGGAATATTTATATTCTAAAACCTGTGGATCAGATAAAAACACTTCTTCATCATCCAGAATATCCTCAAAAGCTTCCTCACTAATACCCAACGGATTATTTTTCCATCAAATATTTGCAATTCTTTTGGTTCTTTTATTTCAATGCGAAAAAGGCTATCATAAGTGCTTCTTTCATTTGTTGACATTATCTTTATCCCTCTAATAACACCTCCTGCAATCAATTGATTAAACAAAGCTATCACGTCTTGCTCTCTTGTTGGATACGATGTAATTGACACTTTTTGCATAGGATTAAAGAAATTAGGATTCTCAATTGTAAGTGGGAATTTCTGTTCATGCTCCGTCATAGATTTCTTCCATTCCGCCAAATCTTTTTCTCTTCTCAAATCTGGAGAAGCACCTGAATTAGCTTTAAAACATCCCCTTACCTTCATCAGTGTCCATCCATTAGACGTCTAGCGATATCTTTTCCCAAATCAGTAATTTCTTTTTTAAAGCCTTTTCTACCTAAATCTGCAGAACAATTTTCAAAATGAATTAAAATATTAGCCTGTTTTTGTCGGCCAATATTTTTAGTTAAAGGAATTTGTATTAATTCTCCTTGAGGCATATTGTTTGCAGCTAATTGAATTCCTCCATAAAGTACATGATTTCCTTTTCTAATTCCAACAGAATTGTCAATTTTATCCCACACTGATAAAGAAAATACGTATGAAAAATAACAGTTATATTGTACTTCTTGATATCGACTTCTTGTGCAGAATCAAATTTTATTTCCGATAATAATTTAGAGCAATCCCAACAGTCATAAACAGCTTCAAGATTAGAAAATTTTGCAGGCATTTTATAATTGGGTCCGGATTTTTTATATAATTCATCCATCTTAATTTTTATCTCATCAACACGTTTTACCTTATCCAAAAATTCTGCAATAGAAAGGTATTTCGGATTGTCTATTGTAGCTGTTGTTTGCGCCCCTACTTTATCTAAAACCTCAACCACTACTTTGACATTTCCAGACAAACTAATTTGTCCTAAACCAGTTTGCACCCTTAAGACCTTAAGCCATGCATCTGCTGTAGCCAAGCCCATCCATGATAAATCTTTTGGGTAGCTTTCTGAATCGCACTTTATTGTCATAGACGTTCCTCGATCTATTTGCGTAAAGAAAGAATCTTCAACTTCATTTGTATCTGGAACCACTTGTGGATTAGAGGAAGGTGCCAAATCTGCCAACCAGTGTCTTGCGTCTTTCATGACACCTGTTGCAGAAAAATCTGGAGTTTTTGTAGCAATCTGAATATAATTAAAACCGTACGCTAGATACGTAGTTCCAACTCCTTTATGTCCTCTAGTAGTTCCGCCTGATTTAAACGAAAAGTTAGGTGCCAAAAATTTCAAATATTCCGCCTCTTTAAAGCCTATTCCATTATCTGTGACAGATATTTTATTATTTTTTATATCTATTAAAACGTGTATCTTTGCTTCAAATCCATCATTTAACTCACGTCTTTTATCTACCGCATCTAACGCATTTTGTATCAATTCACAAAACGGATCATACCATCCAACGTAAGAATTTAGAATATTGCTAATTTCTCTTTTACAGACATAATCACTACTTCTTCATTCCCATTATATTTAGACCAAAGTGGGTCAAACGCCTTAATATCGTTTTGCATTGTGTTCCTCCTACTACTATTCCCTTTTTTACTAATTATACTAATATCCAAATATCTATTTCATGTAGAAAATTCTGTATTAATTTTATGTCTAAATCGGTCGTATATTCAACCAAATTATGTTTTATGCTTAAATTGTAACATATTAGTCACCCTTACTCAATCGCAAAAAATGCACCCGTCTCCGGTGCATCCTCTCCTCTACTTCGACTCAGGATATAGCTCATCCAACACTTGCTCCAGCGTTCCATCCTTTGCATAAGGCAAAGCATCCAATTGTCTGAAATTATGCTTGATATTCTTCGTATCCTCATCAAATCCCAATATGTAACTTGTTGCTATCTTATATATGATTTCCGTTGGAGCAAGTCCGTACACCTGCTTTTCAAAGATATGCTTCAAGCGTTCCTTATTGTCTGGGAATTGCTTTTTCATCTCGTCACTCTGATACAGCCTTTTTACAATCTCTGTAATATACAGACCGGATTTCATATACAAATCAATAAAGGTCTTATCCGGCATATCAAAACATCCGGGATTCTCCTGCTCCAGCATGTCCACCATTTTCTTAACCATTGTCTTTGGTGTGAATATCTGGTTGGTTTTCTGCGGTGGAATATAATCAAATATATCCTCTACGCTCTTTCATCAAAATAATCAGCAAGCTTTTTCTTTAAGGCAAGAAATTCTTTTACCGAATCATCAAATACCACCGAATCGAATAGCTGTCCGTCAAAGTGCTTGGTCTGTCCGGTTTCTTCCTCCACATAGTCACCACCATCACGCAAAAACTTGAACTGATCCAGCGTAATGCTTGTAACTTCCAGAAATACTTTGTCTGGAATGATAGTATCAAAAGTTGCAAGCGTAACGGTATTATCTCCGTATGCCATAAGAAATGATGGAATTGTCCTTGAAAAGCCTCGCAGATGATCTCTGACACCATCTTCGATGGTTTCCTTTTCACGCTCCTTTTTCTTTGTTTCTATGGTCTTGACTGTTTCTTTTGTGGATTCTTTTGCAAAATCAGAAATAGCAGTTGTCAGTTCCTCATTGAATTTCTCCATAGCCACTTTCTGCTTCTGCTCAAATTCTTTATCAATCTGCTCTGATGTTTTACCGGTTTCATATCTTGCCTGCTGTTCAGCAACACGTTGATTTTCTATAACATTTCGCTCAATCTCATAATTGGTATGCAACTTATCAATCATCCGATCGGCTTCATGGTTCAATTTTGACTCAATCTGTCTTTTATCTGCTGCTTTCATATCAGAGCCATAAGTAGACTGCGCAGTATCCACAACAGCCTTGACTGCACTCTGTTTTACCGCTTCTTTCAGTTTGTCGATGGCTTTCTGCGCCTTGTCCGGTGCCTGCCCCATCTGCGTCATTGTTTCCTGTACCCGAGATGTCACATCATAAATTTTATCGCTAAAAACATCCTGCGTTCTTCCAATCACAAATTCATCACTAAGAGCCACTTCCCCATTTTCATCCAGCGATAGGTCTTTCTGCACTTCCTCCGTCAGATTTACCTTGCTCTTTGGTTCTTCTATTGGTTCAAACTTTGTGATAATATCAATGACTTCCTTCGGCGCCCCAAAGATGTTACTGATATTCTGAAACAGGAAATTGCTCATAAACCCACGCTTCACAACTTCAACAGAACGAATTTTTCTCGGAATTGTCAGTACCTTTTCCGCATCCAGTTCTACTAATTCTCCCTGTTCGTCCTCACCGATTACTGGGAAGAAATTAAGCAATTCCTTTACATTTTCCTTCCGCTCCTCTGCGGTACCTCCGCCCTTTGCTGTATTAGGATTCAGATTGTTGGCAAACTGCTCAAAAATAGTAAGGGTTCTTGCCGGATCAAAGTCAAATACATAAGCATTTTCTTTTCTCTTGAAAGATGTCCCAACTTTAAACAGACAAGGATTCTGTGCTCGGAATGCCGCCTGCATATAAAGTGCCGGGGATCGCATATTACTAAGCATCAGCACTGCTGTCCATTCTGGAATTGTAATTCCTGTCGTAAGCTGTCCTACCGACAAAGTAATAGTCTTTTCATGCTGTGCAATAGCCGCAACCACTTTATCATAAGATTTCATGTTTTCATCATCATCGTCCAGTTTTCCATCACCCGCAGCAAGAACGATTTCATACTCCTTGAATACCGGATGCTCTTTTAATTTCTTTGCCAGCACCTTTGCGCTGTCCACCCTGTCGAGCAGCCAGAATGTGTGCTTTAATTCATTCCGTAGCTCTTCCGTAGAAAATGGAATTTTGTCTGTCTTGTCATGGCATTGAGAAATTTATCAACGGAAGATTCATGGTTGAACTTACCATTGGTAACTGCGAAAAACTCATTCAGATCAAATGCATATTCTTCTGTCTCTCCGTCAATTTCTATGCCCTGCTGAAGCTCATCCTTGATAATTTCCGACATCTGATATGTATACAGATTAAGTTGTGGCAATGTTGAATACGGATTTTCTTCCTCTGCTGAAACATCCCAGTCACGTTTTTTCTTCTGTTCATCTGCATAAGTCCAGTTATAGATAGCATCATCAGCAAATTTATTATTGGCAAGTGCTTTAAACGGTGTTCCTGACAAATGCAACGTAAATTTACGCTTAATACGATCAAATGCAACATCTGTTTTGTAGGTATCCACACCCTCATGTGCTTCGTCGATGACAAGGATATCCCACTCCATATTTGCGACCTCACCTAATTTATCATACTGACCTCCAAAATAAATGGAACCTTTCATATCCTGCAAGGATACAAATTCAATACATTTTACATTTTCACTGTCTTTTCCTAAAAGAAAATGTGTATATTCTTCTCTTGTCAACACACCTCTTTTCCCTTTTAGTTCATCAACTTCACTCACAAAAAGATACCCTGATTCACTACCCAGAAATTTGGCATAATCTAAAAACCACGAATTTGCAATCGCTGGTCGGTTTGTCACAATCAGTACTTTTTCTGCACCGGTTTTCTGCACAAAATCATAGACCGATAATGTCTTTCCAAATCTCGGCTTGGCATTCCAAAGGAACTCGCCATCTTTATGCGCTGCCTGATAATCAACCGTCATTGCAACCGCACGCTGCTGCTCCTCACGCAATTTGTACGGAATAACTGTATCTGTCGTTTTTATGATGCCATGATCTTCCCTGAAATCACGAAACATTTGCTTTGATGTGGTGCCATCCACATGGAACCATTCATTATTTTTTCCATTTTCCTGCTCTATACCGGATTTTCGCAAATAAGCATGAAAGTCCTTATCTATGAATGTCTCCCCTGAACCATCATCAAAAGTGGCATTTCCTTTCCATTCAAGATGCCACTTAACATCAGCAGTATGTGTCTGTTGATTGATACGGGTTTCTACATCCTGCTCTGTATATCCTATCTTCGTCCAGCCGTTATGGCGAACCACTTCCGGAGTGGAATAGCATAAAGCATCGGAACTACCTGCTTAGTTGTCTGAATGTTAGGTTTATTCATGCTATTCCATCTCCTTTACATTATTTTCTATAAATGCGATTTCTTCCTCGGAAAGCCTATATTTTTTATAAAGTTGTTTGTCTATATTTGCTATGGATACGGACCAGTCAATGTCGGATTTATCAGTAAAATCTTGAAGTGGAATATACTTCCATACCATTTTCTTATTATCCTGCGTTACTTTTAAAACTCCCAACATTGCTCTAGCAATTTGCCACATAAATATTTATTTAATGCTACAACCTCATTTTCAGTTTTAATTTTCCTATACTAATAAAAGTTTGCGTATGTCCCACTTTAGGAAAACCTATTATTGCACTGCTCATAGGCTCCCCGAACTTTCCACTTCCATTTGCCTTTGGAAAAAACAATTTATACGCATCCAAATTCTCATGTTTTACTATGTAATCTTTTAATATCCACATATTTATGCGAGACTTTTCTTTACGTCCACTAATTTCCACATATTCCTTTCCATCCGTTGGTTTATCCTCAAAAAATACGATCTGCGATAACTTATCAAAAATATTAGATGTTAAGTCTCTTTCATGTCCCTTACTAATCAACGGAACTTTTTTTTCCATTAACATTCATTGTTTTTTCCAATATTTCTGGATGTTCTTCATACATAAGATTTGTAAACTTGTAGCTCTCTGGTGAATAGACTATATCCGAAATGGCCCGCTCCATTTTTTCTCTCACTTTAACAAGTATATTATTTAATACCGGATATTGAGTAAATGTATCTATCGCACCAAATATTTTACTCTTATCCCGGTATGTAACAGCAACACCACCCTTAATATCTGTGTTTGAAAAAACTTTACTGCTATCTTGCTCATAATATTCCACCTTCAAGTGCTCGTCTTCCAACATTTTTTCATTCCATACTTTTGGTGTTTTTCCTGCATCAAATAAAAATCTTGCTGGTGTAATCAATTCCACCTTTTCAGCAATTTCATATGCTACATCCATAAAACAATTATATATTGGATTATCAGATGTTCCTTCTTGTGTTTCCTGATATGGTGGATTCCCTATCGCAAAATCAAATTTCATCTCATCTACCTTCCTTCATGCTTTTATACGTCAGCGATTTATCGCTGCGCCAGTCATAGATCCGGCAGTACACTTCTTCCGGTTCTTCTATATCCTGCTTTCTCGGCTCATCTGCTACCACAAAGTCAAATAGACTGAATTGATGATATTCCTCTTTGGGCTTTCCAAAGGGAATCGTCCCGGATATTCCATCCATCTGCCACAGGTTCCAGACAATAACATTCACAATCTTTCGCAGTTCTACATCTGTTGGAACTCTCCCCCACCTGTCCTGCATATAGTCCACAAAAGTTATGAGCAAATTGATTCTTGCAATCAGAAGGCTGTCTCCTTGAAATTCATAACCATACACACTCTGATATGCTCGAAGCACCCATTTGAACCATTCAGTTGCACTGTCTGTATTTTCATTTACCACACGCAGTTTTCTGTCTAAAATTCCTATCCGCTGCCTAATCTCAAGCAGTTCTCCGGTAGCTGCATCATAGCGTGATACAATGTAGGGAGCTTCACCGCAGGTAATCTCAAGCCTTTTGGAATCGACATATTTTTTCCATCCATCCGCTGTGTCAAACTCCACTTTTTCTGTGTTTACTAGCCAACCCTGCTCACATTCAACATTAAAACATCTTTTCTTCCAAACCACTCTTCATCGCAATGGTTATTCATTTTGTTGCATATCCACGATGGCGTAAACACCTCGGCTTTGGCTCTGGTACGTTCCTGCTGTTGTTCCTTATTCTTTAGCACCCTCGGCTGTATCTCATATTGCGTAAATCCCTTTAAGATTTCTTCTGTCATCTGCTCAGTTTCCTTGATTGGAGTACCTTTGGAACTATATACCGATGTCGCAAATATAATATTTTTCTTTGTTGTCTTATCCTTCAGCAATGCTTTAAGATTTTCACTGACCGGATAAGTATTCAGATCAATTAACTTATCCATTTTTATCCTCATTTCTAAAGCCGCTATCTTTGATAGCCAGCTTGGAAAAAATGTATACTTTTTCATGAGAAAAATTTGGATTTGTAACTGTGAAATTTCACGAAGTTTTGACAGAAAATTACTGAATTTCGACTGATTTCGTGATACAATATGTAAGAATGGTTTTATGTATACGATTACTGGAAATGTATACCATTTCAGTTAGAACGCATGAACTATTTAACTGGATTTTCATATTTTACTGCCTTGCTGTAAAACGTCTTAGGGCACATATTACAAGCCTTAGCAGCTTCTTCTATTGTGATTTTCCCTGCCCGCCAGTCTTTGTGCATCTGATAAAAGTTTTGTGGGATTGGTAATGGTGGTCTGCCGAACTTTACACCCCTTGCTTTCGCTGCTGCAATTCCCTCCGCCTGTCTTTGCTTGATATTGGTGCGTTCATTTTCTGCAACATAGCTAAGCAATGCCAGAACGACATCACTGATAAATGTTCCAAGCAAATTCTTTTCTCTGCGGGTATCTAACAGCGGCATATCTATAACAACAATATCTGCTTTCTTCTCTTTTGTAATAATGCGCCACTGCTCATTCAATTCCCCGTAATTCCTGCCTAAGCGGTCAATCGACTTGATATACAGCACACTGTTTTCATTTAATTTTCGCAATAACCGCTTATATTGTGTTCTCTCAAAATCCTTACCAGACTGCTTATCCATATAAATGTTTTTCTCAGGTACGCCCATCTCCGTTAACGCGATTTTCTGTCTATCCTCATTTTGTTCCTTAGATGACACTCGCATATATCCATAAATATTTATATCTTCCATGTATTTTTGCCTCCCATCTGCCAATTTCTCCTACTTAGGTCTAGTATTTGCATGCATATTGGTATATAACCAACAGAAAGCTGATTCGATAAAATCAGCCTTCTGTTGTAGTGTGTAATCATCATTGTAATAACGTTGCTCTCACAATCTCCTCCGCTCTCTCTCGAATATTATTCATCCTCTGCACCCAAAGCATCTGATTTTTCTCTTTCAGATGTTCAGTCACGCCCTCTTGTTCTGCCATTTGCTTTACAAGCAAATCAAACTGCGCCTCTGCCTGTTCCTGCATCATAAGCAAATGTTCCTTTAGTTTTCCACTTAATAGCATCGCCTGATAGATACCGCTCCGATGTTCTTTCAGATAATGTCTTCTCATAAGTCCAAACTTTCTCAATTCCCCTTCCGGCTCTGGATCAGAAATTAAGTTTGGTATCAAATAATCTCCATTTTTTTCGTATGTAATATTCATAAACAACCTCTCTTTCCACGAATTACAATTCGGTACTGATATTGTGTTTTCTCGATGTGCCATGTTCCTGTGTATGCATAGATTTTTGTTGTGTTTGCTCTTTCACAACCTTCTGCTTTTCTGTCAAGCGTTCTTTCATTGTCTTAGGCTCTAATGACTTCACAAATTCTGCAAAGCTTCGCCCAATCCTCTGTTGGAAATAAACTGCTTCATTTTATCCAATAGTCCACTCACATCTGATACTTTTTTCTCTAGTGCAACAATCTTCTTTTCGTATTTCTCCAACAACTTATTTCTGGATACAGCTCTACCGAAAGCATCTATGATTTTTTCCCAGTCGCTTTTCTTTACCTTGACATATTCTTCACTGCCAAAAATATTGCTTACTGGAACTGCTGCACTTTTCAATTTCTTGGTATCTTTCTCTGTTTCTTTGGCAATAGTCTTTAGGGTATCTGCTCTCAAATCATGTTTTTTCAGCACTTCCTTGTTATCTTTTTCCTTCTCATCTAACTTTGCGATCTGATCGGCAAGTTTCTCTGCCTGTTCTGCCAGCCTTTGATTATTTTCTTCTATTGTCACCCCTTGATGCTCCAACTTTTCCACTTTCTGCATCGCAGCTTTATACTCCGGCAGGGTAAGGTTATCGCTCTGTACGCCCAACACCTCGACATCAATCCCTTTCTCCTGACAAAGTTCCGTCAGATAAGCTCGCTCCCTCTGTTGCCATGCAACTGTTTCATTTTCCTTTTTGCTGACCGCCTTTGCAAATCCCATTTGCTGCAATGCCTTAGTCAGACTGTTGCGTGTTTTCATGCCTGTTTTATAGCCATTTGCAACCGGAATATAATCAATGTGCAAGTGCGGCGTTGCTTCATCCAAGTGCATAACACAATTAAACAGATACAAATTGGGATTACGTTCCTGAAATGTTTTTGCATATTGCTCCAATATTTCAATGGCTGCTTTTGCCTCCTCTGTAAGATTTCCATCTGCACCCACCACAGGAGTGTCATCCTTTTTGCCTATCTGAACGATATTCTCGTAGAATGTCTTTTCTTTATTACCAGAATTCTCTATTTCTTTCAGATAATTTTCCTTTCTACGATCCTTACGCTTTTGTCCTGCATTATACTCCATAAGTGCCTGCCCAAAGCATTTCTCATACGCCTGTTCCAAAGATTCCTGTATATAAATTCGGTTCCAAGCTGTCCTTTCGGGTACCACATTATTACTGATAACTCTCGGTTATTATGTGTCAGATGTCCCTTTCCCATTGGAAAAGAAATTGTTTTTGCTCCCAGTCTTTTTACCTTCTTTCTTCTAGCAATGCTCTAAATGCTGTTTTATTAGGAACCTTCTCGAACATTAACAGTTCGAGAAGTATCGCCAGCTCTGCTGGCTCTTTTGTTACTTTTGTCAAAAGTAACTCCTTATTAGTTTTGACGCAGGCATCAAAACATAAGTCGCTCTCCGAGGGCTCTGCGAGGCTCTTGCCAGCCTTATGGCTGACATATCTGCCATAAAATACATGCAGATTGCTCGCTCCGTCAGATAATCCCTTCCATCGTTCGCGCTGGCTGACGGTACCAGATATGTCTATTCCGGTACCCAGTCACCCATTGCAAGTGCCATCGTCATCATCGCATCCGACATATCCGTCTCCGGCACATCCGCTGCTTCATTCTCTATATCAGCCTATTAGTTCCAGTCTGTGAAGCAGCATGTTGGGTATTGTCATACATACTTTCCATTTTCTCTAACAGTTCTCTCTTTAACATTGATAGCTGTGTGGAAAGTATCTGCTCGATAACACCATCCGTATCGTTCCGTTGCAATGCCTCCTGTTCTATTGCATAGTTTCCATCCAATATCTGGACAAATGCATCTGAAAGTATTTTCCCGTAAGAGCCTTCTTTTCTTGTAATACTCTGCAAATATTCCCACGTTCTACGCTGATTTTCATCATCCATGCAAAATCGCACGTTACTTGAGCGATATTCCTTCCGCATCTGAATCATCCCTTCATTCACTGTTTCATCATGGCAAGTGCCTCATAACCTTTTGCATTAGCACATATATCTGTGATTACGGATACTTCCGGTTTGGCTGTCAGATCAGAGAAATTTTGTAAAAGACAGCCTCCACCACCAATGATATAAAGGTGTACCAATTCTTCCCGATATCCATGCGCTGTGAGTTTCTTCATAATTTCCGCTGTATAGTTTTCCGCAATCCGCTTGGTCGTCATAGCTACTGCATCTGTCCTGTCCCCGATTCCATTCCTCAAAAGCGGTTCAATGAGCATCTCCGGCACCTCCACACCACCGTGCTTTGATACTTCTTTTTTGTATCTTTTCCATACACTGATGTACTCCGAACACTTCTGTGCTTATACTTCGTTTTCCATAGGTCTGCCATCATGAATTTCCAAAATACTCATAGTACCATTTCCTATATCAACCAACATATTCATGCCCGGCATAGAGCCTTGATTATGAACTGCTGCAAGTCCCTGCGGAAAAATTTCCAAGCCGCATAAATGGACTTTGTATCGTTCCTTGCGAAATGAGAAATCCAGCTCCTTTTCACGCATGAGATAGTTTCTCCATTCCGCAGCCTGCGTCTTTACCCATGCAAGCGGTAATCCCACTGCAAGCACCACATCTGCCTCATGCAATCCTCTGTACTTCATTTCCTCTGCCAGTCCTGCAAGTGTCAGAATATAGAAATCATCCGATTCCGTTTTATTGCCCTGATATACCAGATGGCTCTCACCAATCACGTAATATTTATCCCTATACTTACATAATTAGTACTGACAATCGGCTCCTCGTCATAACACTCTATCCCAGTCTGAAATACCCGGTGCGCCGTCTTGATATTTCCATAACCATGATCCAGACCTATATAAATTTTTCCTGCTGCTTTGTTGCTTTTCTGATAATTGAATTTCTGCATCTATTTTCCTCCTGTTGTTTACATTTGTTATTACAATACTCTTTTGCTGTTTTTCCCGTTTACATTGTTTACAACTGCTATACCTTGCGTATTTACTGGATTTTCCGTAAACCATAGTGTTTACTATCTCGCATACACAGACGGTAAACAGAATTTGTAAACGGGGATCAAAAAACTTATTTTTTATCAAATGGCATTTCTGCATGTTCCGGCAATTTATGAAATTCTTCTTTATCTGCTATCCTGCGCCATCCTCTTTGTATGCCATATTCCGCAAATCGGTGGGACGATATTTTCTCCCACCCGGAAATACTGTTGTTCATGACATTATTGATTTCCTTTAATTCCCAGTCCTTCGGCGTATCGTATTCATGGTCAAATGCTTCTTTATATATCATGGTGCTGCATACATAATCCTGTGACAATTCATCCAACCACAACTGGATAATTCCGACTTTCGCATCCTCCGGCATAAACTCTTTCTGCATCTGGCGCAGATAATTTTCCGTATCTTTGGATAATTTCAATTCATGCTGACCGCTTCGATACAGCTCCATTGCCTCCGCCCATGCCTGAATGATATAATTCCTTGCCTCTTTCTCGTCCTCAAGAATATGCTTCTCCACTCTGTCCGGGTGTACCAGTATCGGTGCAAATCTACGGTTGCCAGTCCTGTCTAATGGTAAAAAATCCATGCTGTTAGAAGTACCGACAAACACGCATTGTCTCGGTCTGTCCTCTGGATGCGTTTCATAAGGGATTTTATAAGTTTCTTTCTGTCTGCTGATAAATGACTTAATATCCTCAATGCTTTTGGCATTCACAGTAGCCATCATCTCTGACATTTCGATAATCCAATGCCCCTGCATTTTCCGGTACACATTATCATCATCCATGCGTTTCAGATCATCCGAGAACCATTCATCCTTGATTGCAAGGAACCGAAAAAATGTAGATTTTCCTGCGCCCTGTCCTCCCACCAGACACACCATGATTTCGTACTTGCATCCCGGCTCATATACCCTATGTATCGCAGCCAGCATAAGAAGCTGCATAATTTCTCTGGTGTAGGCATCCTCCTCGGCTCCCAGATATTTGGGAAGCAGTCTCCCAATTCGATACTTTCCGTCCCATACAAGCTGCTCCAGATACTCCCGAATCGGATGATATCGGTTCTCGCTGGCTGCGATATTCATGGCTTTGTTGATGTTCCTCTCATTTTTTAGTCCATACTGCTTTTCCAGATACCAATGAAGCTGGTACACATCGGTATCTGTCAGACTGAAAGATGTTCTTTCCCATCCAAGATCACCAACAATATCTATCTTTCCAGAAAGCTCATTTTTTCTGATTGCACCTTTTAACAAAGGATCGCGCTGAAAAACGGTCATACAATTATCAATGCTCTGGCAGATATTCCCTTTATTATTTCTTACAAGGTCAGCCTGAATATCCTCTGCACTGCTCATTTCCTCCTCAAGCACTTTCCCGACATCGTCCCATGATACATCTGCTCCATTTTCTGACATTTCCTGCAACCTGCTCCACCTCTTTTCTGCCCTGCATAAATAGTTCTTTTTTCTCCTGCTCACTTCCCATGCAGAGAATATCCAGCCAATAATTGATGATTGGTTCTGCATGAAGCATCATTGCATAATCCTCAGGAAATATTACATCCGGTGGCTTGCCATAAAGAACCTGTCCACTATCTTCAATCTGTACCAACGCATCTTTTAACAGTTCTATTGTTTCCTCACACCATCTGTAAAATTTTTTCTTAATCTGAATAATGCGCATGCGCTCCTCTTTTTCCCTGCGAAGCCTTTGCCTTTCTTCTCTGCTCATAGCTTCTGTCTGAACATGTAATCCAAAATCCTCAATCAATTTCTTTGCGGCATCGTATTGGGATAATCCATACATTCTTGCTGTGTAATCAATCACATCTCCACCCACACCACAAGCAAAGCAATGATAATTTTATCCACCTTCATGCTTGGATGTCTGTCATCATGGAATGGACAGCAGGCAACACCATTTTGCGGATACGAAGTCCATAACTTTCCGCTACCTGTCTTGTGGTTAGCTGCTCTTTTACTTCTGAAAATATATTCAAATCACAAATTTCTCCTTTCCTGCGGAGAAAGCCTTTGCTATAATAAATTTGTTGTGGATAGAAAGGCTTTATCCTTTTTATTCTTTCATGTCCCTGTTACCAGCAGGGGCATTTTTCTGTAATGCAATCAATTCTTTTAGCAAAGCCAGCAAAAGCTGCTCATTCTCTGAATTTCCATTGTGCAATTCCTCACATATCCGCTCTAACACCTTTGATAATCGAAATGACATATAATTGCCTGACACTACCTTAATTTCCTGCTCTAACACTGACTTTCGATAATATTCACCTTTCGACACTCCCGATAATATAATTTTTGCCTCAACTTCTGATTTTTCTTCATCACTCAGCCAGAATGCGATTGTGTTATGCCGAAATCTATTCTCCCGTTTACACGCCATCTTCCTCACCTCGATCCACTTTTCCAAGACGGTCTGCAATTTTCTCCTGTGCATCCCTTGACTGGTGGCAATAGGTTTCAATTGTTGTCGTCACCTTTCCATGTCCCAGCCTCTTAGCAATCTCAATCGGACTGACCCCCATCTGCACCAGCATACTTGCATGACTGTGTCTGATACAATGTACTGTGATTTTCTTAACTCCAGACAGCTTAATTCCGCGTTCCATCTCATGCTCAAAGAAACTCTTTGTTCTTCCTGCAAATAATCTGGTTCCCGGTTTTGGTCGATACAATGTGCTGATATATTCTCGAATCTCGTCCTGCAATTCCTTATGAATAGTTATCACTCGTACCGAACTTCTGTCTTTGGAGCTGTAATCAAATCTTCTCCATCAAGCCTTGTAAGTGATTCATCCACCCGGATAGTTCCATCCTCGAAATTTACATCTTTCACCTGCAAAGCAAGTAATTCTCCGATACGCATACCTGTCCAGAACAATATCTGAAATGCCATCCATGAATCTCTTTTATCCATGATTGCGTCTGAAAATTTCTGAAATTCTTCCAGCGTCCAGTAGGGACGTTCATCCGCTTTACTTTTCCCCATACTGCCTGCTTTGTGGCATGGATTGGAACGTAATTCATAGAATCGTACCGCATAGTTGAGAATGGAACTAAGCTGATTATTGATTGTTTTCAGATAGGTAGGCTTAAATCCTTTATCAATCATTTCGCCTTGCCACTTTCGTATCATAGGAGCTGTGATTGCATTGATAGGCGTATTTCCAAAATACGGAAGAACCTTATCTTTCATCACATATTCTTTCTGCTTCATAGTGGTTTTCCGCAGTCGTTTCTCCATATCTGCCTTATATATCTCCCAGAAATCATTCAAGGTCATGGTCGGATCAGAAGTTTGCTGCAATATGAAATGCGCATACCATTCCTCGGCTTCTTTCTTTGTCTTAAATCCTCGCTTCTGTGATTTTTTCTTGGTTCCCGTCCAGTCTGTCCACCGGTACTGGATATGCCACGTTCCGTTTGGATCTCGTTTTGCACTGCAGCTCATGCACCCACCTCCTTGGCTCCGCCATACCATTTCTCACGAAAATACTCCACCGGAATTTTACCTGCGATTGTAAGGAAGACTTTTCCAGCAAGTTCCTTATTCATTTCTCGCAAAATCTTGTAAGATTTTCCCATGTTCACACCGAGCATCTTTGCAATATCTTCTGCACTGTAGTAAATTTTTTCGTTCATAGCGTTCTTTCCTTTCTTTGTTTCTGTATAGTATCATTTTGTTTCGCTTTTATAATATCGTAACATTTGTTTCGTGTCAATATCTTTTTCCTTCTAATTTTTTATCTTGTGTGGTATGCTATATATGATGTTGAAACATCCATAGCTTTAAAGCAGGAGGAAATCACAATGACAATTGGTGAAAATATAAGGCGCATCCGACAAGAACGACATCTCACTCAAAAACAGTTAGGAGAAATGGTCGGTGCAAGCGAAGCCTACATTCGTGCATACGAAAGCGGCAGAAGAAACCCCAAACCATCTTCCCTTGAAAAAATAGCAGAGGCACTTGCGGTCAACCCTGAAGTCCTTGCAAATTCAGATTTTGATGGTGTGAAAGCCATGCATAGACTGTTTCAGGTATTCCGCCAATATAACGGGGAACTTTTTGAATATAAAGACAAAGACGGAAATGATATGGTTGGCATTGGTTTTGGAACTTTGGCACTGATGCAATCATGGCTGGAACGATATGAAAAATATATGAATGAAGTCGAACAATGTAATGAAATCAAAGATGTCAAAAAACGTGGAGAAGCACTGCTGAAGGCAGAAGCGGACTTTAATCTTTGGATGGATATTTATCCAGAATCAGAAGCATGGCAGGAACGCCTTAAGGTTCAGAAGGCTCATGATGAAGTGATGGATAAAATCGGATTGGTTTCACAAAACAGTATATAACATTGGAGGTATAATCATCATGGAAATTAGATATGATTTACAAAACAACAAAGAAACTGAACTAATCAAAATAATTGACACTGTCACTAATGAATCCTCTTTAGATTCTAGTTTATTGTTTGAGAATTTTAAAAAGAACTGCATAAACATTACTCCCCCTGAAGAAGAGCCCCCTATGATGCAATTTTTAACCATTGACTCATTAAAGAACTATAAAAGCGGTCAATCAATCAAACCTGGAAACATTAAACTGAATATTAAAAAACTCATAAATACCCTACCTGCTATTGTTGAAACTTCTGTTGGGATTCTATATGACATACCAATATTGCAAGTATGTGCTGCATTAACTCTTTGGAAAACTTTATGTAATATTTTTACAGTAGAAATAACACGTGAACAAGCCATAGTCCTTGTCGCGCTATGGAAAAATTGCGATGTTTCTCATTATATTAACCTTTCAAATGGATTTGATGCCGTAAATACCTTATACCAAAAATTAGATGATTGTACCATGAACCAAACCATCTATAATAGAATTATAGATCAACTGATTAATCTTGAGTGCATTGAAGTAATTAATGAAAAAATATGGTTGCGCGAATGGATCAGCCAAAAATATGTAAATTAAATTTTTGTACCCAAAACGTACCCATTCACACTAAAAAAATCCCTACAAAGCCTATAAATAAAAGCTTTGTAGGGATTTAACCCTTTATTCAAACTCTTCCCAAGGGAAGTATCATCAAATCAAAAATGCTGATTTTATGCGGCATTCCACCGCATCTATTTCATCAAATGTTACTCTTTTCATATCATTTTTAAAAACTTTAGTAGCAAATTAGTTGCAATTATTCCCTGTTGCTTCTATGAAATCCATGGCAGATATAATCTACTTTTACTACTAAAAACGAATAATCAAATGTGGCTTGCGGGTGCTTAACTGTGCCTGCTGCCACACCCACTATGAAAGGAGCTTTTCTATGAGCAATCAACATAAACATCCAACTATAAGTTTTAGAATCAGCGATGCTGAACGCAAACAAATCGAAGCCCGCATCCTTGCCAGTGGCATGATGAAAAAAGATTACTTTGTCCGTTCCTGCATCTATAACCGCATCTGCGTTGTCGGCAAGAAAGAAACTATATATCCGCTTGTGCAGACTGTTAATGCTCTGTATCTGCAATTACTTGAAATGCAGAAAGCATTTACCACACCAAACTGCACTCCCGATACTCTTCCTACGTCAGAAGCCATTAAGGACTTACATATCGAATACACTAATATGCTTACAGCTATTATCGACCTGCTGGATGGTGCAAAATATCTGTTGGAAGGAGACTGTCATGAACAATAATCTTAATTTTCTATTCGGTATGTACGGACCCGCCACAGACTCCATTATCGCCAACATCGATGAGAACACAATTCTTGTTATCCGTTGCAAGGAATGTAATTCCTCTGTTATCTTTGATGACCCGAATGATGTTGTATATCTATACCGGTTGGCAATGGAAACACCTCTGCTTTATGCCAAATTCGCATTGAAAGAAAACGGATTGCAGAATTATGTGGATGCTATGAATTGGTTCAATTATTAGTTCCGATCTGCTTATATTAAGATAAACTTCTTTAACCTTAGCCCAAATGATTATTGAAGTTTATCTTATTCCATTTTCTGCTAATATTCTGCCAATTTCATATAACGCACCAATTTCAAATCTCGCTACCTTATATAATTTTTCATCATTCATTTATTTCTGAAATAAATACCATCAAAATACATATAATCATATGTTGGTACAAGATCATATGTCTGATTTGCTTGTATCGTTCCTTCTCCCTTTAAAATGCCCGACAAAGTGGAATGATTTCCATTATAAACAATTGTTAAACCTATAGGATAAATATATGTGGCCATATGATTTATTTTGTCATATTCAAATAAATTACCTACATTTTGCCCTATATTTAATAATGCATTAACAAATCGTTAAGGAAAGAATCGAAGGTGGTGCAAACGAAAAAGCAGTATTGAGACTTTTCATTAACTGCCCTTTCGTTTGCATCAATTTCGATTTTTTCTGGTTGAACAAAGCGCGTCAACTCTAT
>ENA-OQJH01000552-OQJH01000552.1-human-gut-metagenome-genome-assembly--contig:-NODE-552-length-20060-cov-1.940852_pt1 | contig 20060 bp, 28 predicted proteins | sample MGYA00242597_ERZ504763 | MGnify/ENA primary metagenome ERZ504763 (study PRJEB26092, sample SAMD00036359) | human gut metagenome | host: Homo sapiens | study: EMG produced TPA metagenomics assembly of...
TTCTCCGGCTCATGGAACGGCATACGATATTGCAGGCAAGGGAGTGGCTTGTGAAGATTCTTTCCGTCAGGCAATCTATGTTGCCATCGACGTGTTCCGTAATCGTCAGCGGGAAAAGTGGCTCGTGCCAATCCGTTGCGTAAACAGTATTACGAGAAACGTGACGATAGTGATAAACTGAAGCTGGATACAGTAGACGAAGATTAAAAACGAGTGATGACGAAAGCAGAGATACAACAAGTGAAACAGCGTTTCGGTATTATTGGAAATACTGAAGCATTGTCGCGCGCCATAGATGTTGCCATTCAGGTAGCTCCTACCGATTTGTCTGTGCTGATTACCGGAGAAAGTGGAGTCGGAAAAGAAGTTTTCCGCAGATTATTCATCAATATAGCCGGAGGAAGCACGGACAGTATATTGCTGTCAACTGTGGCGCTATTCCGGAAGGTACGATTGATTCCGAACTGTTCGGACATGAGAAAGGTGCGTTTACCGGTGCGATTGGCGAACGGAAAGGGTACTTTGGCGAAGCTGACGGCGGTACTATTTTTCTTGATGAAGTAGGGGAGTTGCCGATGTCTACCCAGGCACGTTTGCTCCGTGTACTGGAGAGTGGCGAGTTTATGAAAGTAGGTTCGTCCAAAGTACAAAAAACGGATGTGCGTGTGGTGGCGGCTACCAACGTCAATCTTACACAAGCGATTGCAGAAGGACGTTTCCGTGAAGATTTATATTACCGGTTGAATACGGTGCTATCCAGATACCGCCTTTGCGTGAACGTGGTGACGATGTACTTTTGTTGTTCCGTAAGTTTTCCGCAGACTTTGCAGAGAAATACCGGATGCCTGCTATTCAGTTGACGGAGGATGCGAAGAAAGAGTTGTTGGCTTACCCGTGGCCCGGAAACGTGCGTCAGTTGAAGAACATCACCGAGCAAATATCTATCATTGAAACCAATAGGGAGATCTCTGCTGCTATCTTGCAGAATTATCTTCCCGCACAAAATACGCAACGTCTTCCCGCGTTGATGGGAACGCGTGAGAGTAAAGGCTTTGAGAGCGAACGGGAGATTCTTTATTCTGTTCTGTTCGATATGCGCCAGGAAGTGGCGGAGCTGAAGAAGATGGTGCACAACCTGATGGCGGAACGTGCCGGACAGGTGGGGCAGGTAGGACAAATGGGAACGGTGGTTACTACTCCGGTAGTGACGGCGCATCAACCTTCGGTACCTGCTATCATTCACACCATGCAGCCTACGGTTTGCAAGGATGATGATGACATACAAGACACGGAAGAATATGTAGAAGAATCCCCTTTGTCACTGGACGAAGTGGAGAAAGAAATGATACGCAAGGCACTTGAGAGGCATCATGGAAAGCGGAAGAGTGCGGCCAAGGACTTGAATATTTCCGAGCGTACACTTTATAGAAAAATAAAAGAATATGAATTGGATTAAGAAAATAATACGCCCTTTGTTACTGTTCGGCTTGCCGTTGGTAGTCATTGCGTGCACTGTTTCCTATAAGTTTAACGGATCGTCTATCAATTATGATAAGGTAAAGACCATTTCGATAGCCGACTTCCCGATCAAGTCGGAGTATGTATATGCTCCGTTGGCAACCAAATTCAATGAGGACCTGAAAGATATCTTCATCCGGCAGACCCGTCTGCAACTGCTCAAGCCGAATCAGAATGCCGACTTGCAGATTGACGGAGAAATCACAGGTTACAATCAGTACAACCAGGCAGTATCTGCCGACGGTTATTCTTCGGAGACGAAGTTGACTATTACCGTCAATGTACGTTTTGTCAACAACACCAATCATGCCGAAGACTTTGAACAACAGTTTTCTGCGTTCCGTACCTACGACTCTAGCCAGTTGCTGACTGCCGTACAGGACGGATTGATTGCTGAAATGTCTAAAGAGATCACCGACCAAATTTTTAATGCAACTGTAGCAAACTGGTAATATAAATGACTTCTGTTAACTTTCAACAATGGATTCAGCATCCCGAGACGCTGAATAGGGATACTTTGTACGAACTGCGCAATCTTCTTGCGAGGTATCCGTATTTTCAGTCACTTCGTCTGCTGTATCTGAAGAATCTGTATATTCTCCATGATATTAGTTTCGGTGGAGAACTGCGGAAAGCAGTTCTTTACATTGCAGACAGACGGCAGTTGTTCCGGTTGATTGAAGGTGACCGCTATGATGTGCAGGCACGGAAAAAGGGAGTACCTCTCACGGAGGTACTGAAAGACGAACCGTCCGTAGACCGCACATTAGCATTGATCGACGCTTTCTTGTCCACAGTACCCGAAGAGGTGACTGCCCGGACCAGCTTCGACTATTCGATGGATTACACCTCTTATCTTTTGGAGGAGACTCCGGCCACGGAACAGTCGGCCGAAGAAACGCCCAAACTCAAAGGCTACGAACTGATTGACGACTTTATAGAAAAGAGCGAGAGCGACTCTCCCCTCTGCATGAAACCTTTAAGAGAAGAAATGCCATCTTCGCCAACCTCTTCGGACGAACCTACCGAAGAAGAAACGATGAAGGAAGAAGAGGAAGATGACAGCTGTTTTACGGAAACTTTGGCAAAAATCTATGTTAAACAGCAACGATATTCAAAAGCTCTTGAAATAATTAAAAAATTAAGCTTGAAATATCCAAAAAAAAATGCTTACTTTGCAGACCAAATCAGATTTTTGGAGAAATTGATTATTAACGCTAATTCAAAATAACTAAAAATGTACTTATTATTCGTTATCTTAATGGTTATTGCAGCCTTGTTGATGTGTTTCATCGTGCTGATTCAGAACTCAAAAGGAGGCGGACTTGCTTCTGGTTTCTCTTCATCTAACGCCATCATGGGCGTGCGCAAGACTACAGATTTTCTGGAAAAAGCAACATGGGGCTTAGCTATCTTCATGGTGGTAATGAGCATTGCTACTGCTTATGTAGTTCCTCGCTCTGCTGTTGCTAAAGACGCAGTGTTGGAACAGGCACAGAAAGAACAACAGACTAACCCGTATAACTTACCCGCAGGTACGGCTGCGCCGCAAACTGAAGCTCCTGCTACCAATGCACCTGCTACAGAAACTCCGGCACCGGCTACTGAAACTCCTGCTCCTGCAGCAGAGTAATTCACTCCGTCGTCAGGTAAGACTTGGGGGTAAAACCATTAATGGGAAGGTGCAGACGGATGCTGCATTTCTTTGATATTTAAGTGCGGATTACGCAGATTACACGGATTTTCAATCTTCCGCGTGGTCAGTGTAATCCGCACTTAACTTTTTCTTGTAAAAACAATCTCTTTTTGATAGAAACAAACGAGATTTAACTACCTTTGTTGGTCGTATGAAGATTATTAACTACTATTTTTAAATATAACAATGACAGAACATTTGAAACAGAAATTGAATGACTCCGCCGTACTCCGATGGAGTGTTCTAGCATTGGTCGCATTTACTATGCTATGCGGCTATTTCCTCACCGACGTAATGTCTCCTCTAAAACCCATGCTTGAGAAAGAACTACTATGGGACAGTCTTGATTATGGTTTCTTCACAAGCGCTTACGGATGGTTTAATGTATTCCTGTTGATGCTGATCTTCGGTGGTATCATTTTGGATAAGATGGGGGTTCGTTTCACCGGAATGGGAGCTTGCTTATTGATGGTGTTTGGTTGTGGATTGAAATACTATGCGATTTCTACTACTTTTCCGGAAGGTGCCATGCTCTTCGGATTCAAAACACAGGTAACCCTGGCTGCATTGGGGTATGCTATCTTCGGTGTAGGTGTGGAAATTGCCGGTATCACAGTTTCCAAAATTATCGTGAAATGGTTCAAGGGTAAGGAAATGGCATTGGCTATGGGACTTGAAATGGCTACGGCACGTATCGGAACAACTCTGGCAATGGTGCTCACGGTTCCTTTGGCCGACTTTTTCGGATCTACGGATGAGAGTGGCACATTCCATACCAATATTCCTGCTCCGATTCTGTTTTGTCTGATTATGTTGTGCGTGGGTACGATTGCTTTCTTCCTTTATACTTCTATGATAAGAAGTTGGATGCTTCTTTGGATGCAGAGGGATTGGAGCCGGAAGAGCCGTTCCGTATGAAAGATATTGTGTATATCATTACGAATAAGGGATTCTGGTTGATTGCATTACTATGTGTATTGTTCTACTCGGCTGTATTTCCCTTTATCAAGTATGCTGCCGACTTGATGGTGCAGAAGTATAATGTAGATCCGAAGTTGGCGGGAACGATTCCCGGATTGTTGCCGATTGGTGCGATTATCCTGACTCCGTTGTTCGGCTCGCTTTATGACCGTATCGGTAAGGGAGCTACGTTGATGATAATCGGATCAGTGATGCTTATTTTTGTGCATACGATGTTCGCTCTGCCTATACTGAATATATGGTGGTTTGCTACTATCATCATGATTATATTGGGATTTGCCTTCTCGTTGGTGCCTTCAGCTATGTGGCCGTCTGTTCCGAAGATTATTCCGGAAAAACAGTTGGGTACTGCATACGCATTGATTTTCTGGGTACAGAACTGGGGATTGATGGGTGTTCCTTTGTTGATCGGATGGGTGTTGAATACTTATTGCAAAGGTCCGGTAGTAGACGGTGCACAGACTTATGACTACACGTTGCCGATGGCTATTTTTGCTCTTTTTGGTGTACTTGCTCTGATTGTGGCTTTGATGTTGAAGGCAGAGAACAAGAAGAAGGGATACGGTCTGGAAGAGGCGAATATCCAAAAGTAACTAGGAAATTCAATACCTAAAGTAACAAAGGAATTTTGTATCAAGGTGTAAACAGAAGAGTATCAGTATGAATACTCTGAAATAAAAAATAAGAAGTATGGCTGCCAAAGAGAAAATCAACCTGTTAGAGGTCATTCCCTGTCGCAGTGAACATATTACAGCAGAAAGGGAAGGGGAGACAATTGTGCTCTCCTTTCCCCGTTTTAAATATCCGTGGATGCAACGCTTCCTTGTGCCGAAAGGAATGTCGAAAGAACTTCATGTGAAATTGGAAGAACACGGTACGGCTGTATGGGAACTGATAGATGGAAAACGCAATGTTCGTGAGATTATAGAAAAACTCGCAGACCACTTTCAAAATGAAGAGGGCTACGAGTCGCGTGTATCGGCTTATCTTTCTCAAATGCAGAAAGATGGATTTATAAAACTGGTGATACCAGTCGTATATAGGAACTTATTATTATTTATTTGATAAATACAGCCCAAAGTATGACGGCAATTGCTATCAGGACCCCCATGATAATAAGCGTTCCCCAAACAAAATAATTGCTGTCTTTCTCTTTCTTTTTCTCCGAGTCGTGGATGATACGTTCCATTTCTTCGGGGGTGGTGTTGGGTAGTGGATAAGGTTCGTTTGCACGGTTTAAATGCTTCAACTTATCGTTAGCACGTTCACGACGTAGGCGGGAAGCTTCCGTCCCTCTTTTATTCGGCGTATCATGTCGAATGCATGTCCTTCACCAACCATATTCTTTGTTTTTTAGAAGTTCACTTCCTCATTTTTCTATTTCCCTTCTTCTCTGTCCACTTTGAGCAATCCTCCCGTATTCGGATCAAAATAAACTTTGATGGTAGAATTCTTGTTGAACAAAACCGGAGCCAGATATTCTATCACACCAAATTGAGTAATAGGAAGCTCACCTTCGTAAAGTTTCTTTTTACCGTCGGTCAGTGTAACCATAGCTTGTCCGGGGACGTTGTAGGCGATTCCATCCAAATCTTTCTTCTTCTTACCGTCTTCCTGTGGCATCTTGACCGATTTCAGGTCTTTCAGACTGATATAAAACGGAGTTCCTGCCAAATCATTGTTGGCAACTACACCTAACTTCTTCGAGAAGCGGAAGGCAACTTCATTGTTGAATTCCTTGTCAGGGGTAAGGCGGACAGTGAATGTTCTCTCTTCTTTGTTGCAGGTGCCGGAGAACATTTGCGTCATGGCTTCTTCCTGTGCATTCAGATTGTCGAGCATAATCTTAAGCTGTGCTCCATCTGAAGGCATATTATCAGCTTGTCCGCGCAATAAGGCATTTTTGCTTTCGCGGATATTATAGATTTCTTTAGCCACCAGCTCGGCCATCTTGCGGTGGAACTAGCCATCAGAATCTCTTCGGTCAGGAATTCACGAGGATTCGCTTTCTTTTGGAGGGCTGCGGGGGCGGGAGCAGCTTTTTTGCCTGCACTGCTATTGCTGTAAGGAACATTGATCGTTTTCACAATGCCATCCTCTGTCAGTTCCATAAGCGGTGCTACTGTCTTATCCTTCAATTTTACGAAATACGTAGTTTCGCTGTTGGGCACACCTACGGATTTCACTTTTACGCTAGCTAGTTCCCAATACTCTTCAGGGTCGGCGGAGACGTTGGTCAGTCGCAGGTAACGATCAGCATATTTGCTGAATTCTCCCGGAGTATAGTTGACTTTGTTGGCTTTTATTTCAAGTTCTATTTGGGTTTTGGGAAGACTGTAAACCACTCCATAGTCTTTTCCTCGGGTAACCCCCGTCAGTACTTCGGTTTGTGCATAGGCGGACGTTGTCATAAGTAGTCCTGCTGCTATAATCAACTTTTTCATATTCGGTTCTTTTTAACTGGTTTTGAAAACAAAGTTAATGAAGTTATTGAAAAAAGGGTAACTTCTTAACTTTTATTCGCTTACAAGTCGCCATGCTGTCGGCAGACAGGTGATAATATCGCTTGCGATCATTCCGATCATTCCTTGCTTCTTTTGAGCGACATCGCCCGCCAGTCCGTGAATGTAAGTGCCGATTTTTGCGGCTTCCTCGGTTGGGTAACCTTGGGCAAGTAGTGCAGGATTACTCCGGTCAGTACGTCACCGCTACCTCCGGTTGCCATTCCCGGATTTCCGGTTGGGTTGAAGAAACATTTACCTTCGGGGGTGATAATGGCGGAGTAGGCTCCTTTTAAAATAATGTGAACATGGGCGGCACGGGCCAATTCGCAAGCTTCATCAAACGTTCGTAAGAGTCCTGGCATTTGCCGGTCAGACGTTCCAGCTCTTTGGATGTGGGGTGAGGATGGAACCCTTCGGCAGGTGGGTAAGGGCATGGCGGTGGTTGGCAAGGATATTAAGTGCGTCGGCATCCACCACAACAGGAGTCTGGCAGTGTTCCAGTTGTTCCAACAAGGCAGCTTCCGTTTCCTCGTTTCGTCCCAGCCCCGGGCCGATACCGACTGCTTGATAGTCGTCCGTGTCGGTAGGTACGGCAAAACAGGTTTCGTTGATGTCGGTTTCTACGATTGCTTCGGGTATGGAGGTCTGCAAGATGTCGTTGTTGCACATTGGTGCATGAACAGTCAGCAACCCTACTCCCGAACGGAGGCAGGCGCGGGCAGCGAGAACAGAGGCTCCTGCCATTCCTTTTGAACCGGCAATCAATAGTGCATGACCGAAGTTTCCCTTGTGGGCAAACTGTTTGCGTGGCTTGATGAGTGAACGGATTTGCTCTATTTCCAACATTTCGTAGTTCGTTCCATCTCTTCAATGCCGTCTTCGCTCAATTGGATATCCAACAATTCCCATTCTCCGACAAATTCCGTGTTCTCTGCGAAAAGAAAGGCGAGCTTCGGCAGTTGCAGACTGAAAGTTACGTCGGCACGGATAATATTAGCTTTTACGTTGAATGTATTTTCTTCTCCCATCAGCCGGAAGGAATGTCGATGGCTACTACCATAGCAGGGGAGGAATTGATGTATTTCACTACGGCAGCGAATCCGCCGCTTAACGGTTTGTTCAGCCTGAACCGAATAATCCGTCGATTACCAGATGGTCGGGCGTCAGGGCGGGAGGTACGAATTGGGTACTGATCTCGTGGAATTTTACTTCTTCCATCATTCTACCAGTTCTTTATTGGTCTGGCAGTCGGGTGAAAGTTCTCCTTTCGTGTTGAAGAGAAATACCTCGATTTTATATCCTTTTTCAGCCATCATGCGGCTACGGCGAGAGCGTCTCCGCCATTATTCCCCGGTCCGGCAAAGATAGTGACCGGCGTTTCCGTATTCCATCTGTCTGTGATGGCTTTTGTTAATACGGTTGCTGCACGTTCCATCAGATCGATTGATGTAATAGGTTCGTTCTCAATGGTATAAGCGTCCAATTTCTTGATACTGCTGCTTGGAAATATTTTCATTGCGATGTTCTTTTAGTTTTCGGATTACAAATGTACATGATTCTTCTGACTTTTCCCGTTTGTTGTGGGAAGAAAACCATAATTGCAACTTTTAATTCATCATTAGTTCTATCTTTTGGTCAGAGAAATATCTGTTTTTGAACTATTAAGTGTTAGAATAACTCCGCCAAAAAATAATTCAATGCAGCACCATTATGAACTTACTTTTATTTCTCCTGAAAAAGATTTCTTCATTTCATTTCTCATATTCTCATTGTTTTTCGATAAACGAAAGCTAATCAAATAGATATCTTATGAGAAACACTTTTTCGAAACGGTATTTCTCATAAGTTCTCCCATATTTTGGCTCAAAAGCCACCTTATTCTCATAGTATTTCAGGGTATTTCTCATAGTCAAAAGCCATTTGTTCTTCCTTTTTTCTTTCAGCCTGCCTTATTTTTATCAGGGAATGAAGCTACTATTTAGATAAAATAGTGGCTTTTTGCTTGAAGATGCTCATTGGTCTCGATTGTCCCATATATTGTGGGAAAGTTTTCCTTCAATATACGGGAATACTTTCCCACAAAATAAGGGAATACTTTCCCAAGCCTTAGGGAATCTATTCCCACAATATGTGGAACTAAGACACTGTGTATGGAAGCAAGCAAAAGGAATACATAGTTTTATTTATTCAATGTCAGCTTCCGGCACACTACACTATGAGAAATGAAGCAAAATCCGGGTTATTTTGCGAAGAAACTATGAGAAATGCCTGTTTTTAAATCATTTCTCATAGTCTATCTTATTAGTTTACTGCCACTTGTTTCTTATTTATGAGAATATGAGAAATGAAAAATCTTTTTCTGTAGAGGCGCGGATGGAAATTGTGTTTAGTTTATCGCCATACCTTCTTAAACAAATTTTTAATGCGGTTCCCCTTATTAAGCCTTTGATTATTTGCCGTTTCCGATAAAAATGTTATCTTTGGAGATAGATAATGTGCATCACATCATTTTCCAGTGCTCACAATGAAAATGAATTAAAATCTAAATAACGGATTGTTTAATCTTCTAAAGTTTGCATGATGGAAAAGACAAAAATTGCTTGAATGCCGGGAAAGTATGGCGCATCTTAAATGAAAAGGTGAACTTCAATGTTCGATTTGTGCCGTGAATTAAGTTTGACGTTTGAAGACGTAGCTCTCGCTATTGGTTGGCTGGCCCGAGAAGACAAGATCTTTTTGAGGAAAAGAGAAGGAATGCTTTTTGCCAGTATCGAAAATGTCGAATTTACTTTTGGCTAAGGTGGTAGCTAACCTACATTTAAGATGGATCTCCACTTTATTATTTACACTGCTAAAAAAGTAATGAAGTGGATCAGTAGGATTTTTTATGCTCGTTTTTACTATTCCCCCTATTATTCTGTTTGATAAGAGAAGCATCTAATCTACTTTTTCTGTACCTTTGCACCCCATAAACTACTAAACACATAAATTCATGAGTGCATTGAAAGGGCATCCGAAAGGCCTTTATCTGATTTTCGCGACAAGCACGGCAGAACGTTTCAGTTATTACGGTATGCGTGCGATCTTTATTCTTTTCCTGACGCAGGCATTATTGTTTGACAAAGAAGCGGCAGCATCCATCTATGGCAGCTATACCGGACTAGTTTATTTAACCCCGTTGATTGGCGGATACATTGCCGATAAATATTGGGGAATCCGTCGCTCCGTGTTTTGGGGAGCGGTAATGATGGCAGTCGGACAATTCCTGATGTTTATGAGTGCCTCCACTTTAGATAATACGAACCTTGCCCACTGGATGATGTATGGTGGACTCGGCTTCCTGATTCTAGGCAATGGTTGCTTCAAACCCACTGTCTCTTCTCTGGTAGGTCAGCTCTACGAACCCGGAGACAGGCGGCTGGATGCTGCATACACCATTTTTTATATGGGAGTGAATGTAGGCTCTTTTGCTGCTCCTTTGATTTGTGGTTATCTGGGTGATACCGGTGATCCGCATGACTTTAAATGGGGATTTCTTGCAGCCGGAATCATGACACTGTTCACCGTTGTTCTTTTCGAGACTCAAAAGAATAAATATCTTTTTTCTCCTTCCGGAGAACCGATTGGTATTATCCCCGATGCTAAACGTGAAAAGAAAGAAGACAAGGCCGACCATATCTCACACCCAAAGATGGACAAACGTACCAAAGTACGTAATACCCTTGTAATCACAATTCTTACCATTGCTTTAATAGCCTTCTTTAACTATGCATTTGAAGGCGATTGGGTGAGTATCGGCATTTTTACCGCCTGCATTGTTTTCCCTGTTCTGATCCTGTTAGACGGTTCATTGACCAAAATAGAACGCAGCCGTATTTTCGTTATCTATATAGTAGCCTTCTTTGTCATCTTCTTCTGGGCAGCCTACGAACAGGCGGGAGCTTCTTTAACTCTTTTTGCGTCTGAACAGACGAATCGTGACATTTTCGGTTGGGAAATGCCGGCTTCATGGTTTCAATCCTTCAATCCACTGTTTGTAGTTGTCCTGGCATATATCATGCCGGGTGTATGGGGTTTCCTGAACAAACGAAAGATGGAACCCGCTTCTCCTACCAAACAAGCGATTGGTTTGTTACTCCTTTCTTTAGGTTATCTTTTCATCTGTTTCGGAGTGAAAGATGCAGTTCCCGGAGTGAAAGTGAGCATGATTTGGCTGACAGGACTTTACTTTATTCATACCATGGGTGAAATAGCTTTGTCGCCTATCGGACTTTCAATGGTAAATAAATTGAGTCCGCTGCGTTTCGCCTCCCTGATGATGGGAATCTGGTATCTGTCTACTGCCACAGCCAATAAATTTGCGGGAATGTTGAGCGGGCTCTATCCGGAAGCCGGAAAAGTGAAGTCAATCTTTGGTTATCAGATTGCTACCATGTATGATTTCTTTATGGTATTCGTCGTAATGTCCGGTGTTGCTTCGTTGATTCTGTTCCTTCTCTCAAAGAAATTACAGAAGATGATGCACGGGGTAGAATAAAAAATCGTATTTTTGCAAGGTTATTTTTAAATTACCGGTTATGGATACCATTCAGATAAAAGACAAATTGTTTACCGTTTCCATTAAGGAACAAGAAATTCAGAAAGAAGTGATTCGCGTAGCGAACGAAATTAACCGCGATTTAGCAGGTAAGAATCCGCTTTTCCTTAGTGTGTTGAACGGTTCGTTCATGTTTACCGCTGATTTATTGAAGCATATCACCATCCCTTGTGAAATCTCATTTGTGAAGTTGGCGTCTTATCAGGGCATCACTTCCACCGGAGTGATTAAAGAGGTAATCGGCCTGAATGAAGACATTGCCGGACGTACCATTGTGATCGTAGAAGATATCGTAGACACAGGACTGACGATGCAGCGACTGCTCGAAACATTAGGTACACGCAATCCCGAAGCTATTCATATCGCTTCTCTGTTGGTGAAACCTGAAAAGCTCAAGGTAAACCTCAACATTGAATATGTAGCGATGGAAATCCCGAACGACTTTATCGTAGGTTACGGACTGGATTATGATGGTTTCGGACGTAATTATCCCGATATTTATACAGTAGTAGATTAATATTAAATAGGTACCAGTTTAAATGGTAAATAGTAAATCGTTAAATTGTAAATAACAAAATGTTGAACATCGTAATTTTCGGTGCTCCGGGTTCAGGAAAAGGAACACAGAGCGAACGTATCGTAGAAAAGTATGGAATCAATCACATCTCGACAGGAGATGTATTGCGTGCTGAAATCAAGAATGGCACAGAACTGGTAAAACAGCTAAAGGTTACATCGACCAAGGTCAATTGATTCCTGATGAATTAATGATTGATATTCTGGCAAGCGTATTCGACAGCTTCAAAGATAGCAAAGGTGTAATTTTCGACGGTTTCCCAAGAACAATTGCACAAGCAGAAGCATTAAAGAAAATGTTGGCAGAAAGAGGACAGGACGTTTCTGTAATGGTTGACTTGGATGTTCCGGAAGAAGAACTGATGATACGTCTCATTAAACGTGGCAAGGATTCCGGTCGTGCTGATGATAACGAAGAAACAATCAAGAAACGTCTGCATGTATATCATTCACAGACTGCTCCACTGATCGACTGGTACAAGAACGAAAAGAAATACCAACACATCAACGGCTTGGGTACTATGGAAGGTATCTTCGCTGAAATCTGCGAAGCAGTAGATAAATTGTAATAATACAATATTATAAATAAATAAGTCAGTAGCCGGAGTGTTCTAATTAACTGCTCTAACTACTGACTACTTTAACTTTTAAAAAAAATATGGCTGAATCGAATTTTGTTGATTACGTAAAGATATACTGTCGCTCGGGTAAGGGCGGAAGAGGCTCTACGCACATGAGGCGCGAGAAATATTGTCCTAACGGAGGTCCCGACGGGGGCGATGGTGGAAGAGGAGGTCATATCATCTTGCGCGGTAACCGTAATTACTGGACATTGCTGCACTTGAAGTATGACCGTCATGCAATGGCCGGTCATGGTGAATCGGGGAGCAAAGGACGTAGCTTCGGAAAAGACGGTGCGGATAAAATAATAGAAGTACCCTGCGGAACGGTAGTTATAATGCCGAGACAGGGGAGTATCTTTGTGACGTAACAGAAGACGGACAGGAAGTGATTTTGCTCAAAGGCGGTCGCGGCGGTCAGGGTAACTGGCATTTCAAGACGGCCACCCGTCAGGCTCCGCGTTTTGCGCAGCCGGGAGAGCCGATGCAGGAAATGACCGTTATCATGGAGCTGAAACTGCTTGCCGATGTCGGTCTGGTAGGTTTCCCGAATGCGGGAAAGTCAACTTTGCTTTCTTCCATTTCGGCTGCCAAACCGAAAATTGCCGATTACCCGTTTACTACACTCGAACCAACTTGGGCATCGTTTCCTATCACGGTGGAAAATCCTTTGTGATGGCGGACATACCAGGTATTATCGAAGGTGCCAGTCAGGGAAAAGGTTTGGGACTGCGTTTCTTGCGTCATATCGAGCGTAATTCATTACTGCTGTTTATGGTTCCGGCAGACAGCGACGACATTCGTAAAGAATACGAAGTCTTGCTGAACGAACTGCGTACCTTCAATCCTGAAATGTTGGACAAGCAACGTGTGCTGGCCATCACCAAGAGCGATATGCTCGATCAGGAGTTGATGGACGAGATTGAACCTACATTGCCGGAAGGCATTCCACATGTATTCATATCTTCTGTTTCCGGTTTGGGCATCTCGGTATTGAAAGACATCCTTTGGGAAGAACTGAACAAGGAAAGCAATAAGATAGAGGACATCGTTCACCGTCCGAAAGACGTGACCCGTCTGCAACAGGAACTCAAAGACATGGGCGAAGATGAAGACATCGTTTATGAATATGAGGAAGATGGCGACGATGATATCGATTATGAGTACGAAGAAGATTGGGAAGAAGAATGATTTCTCTTACAAAACATAACGAGTTGAAGGGATATAAGTCATTAGATGCATATCCCGAAGTAGCTCATTTCGTAACTACACGTCACGGAGGTATAAGCACCGGAGCTTACGGCTCTTTCAACTGTTCGCCTTATACCAACGACTCATGTGTGAACGTCAATCGCAATCAGAACTGGTTGTTTCAGTGCATGAATCATCAGATAAAGGAATTATTTATTCCTGAACAGAGTCATGGTTGCGCCAGTCTGATTATCAATGAATCATTTTTTAAAGAATCATTGGAAAGGAGACGGCTACTTCTGCGAGGAATGGATGCTTTGATAACGAATGTGCCGGGATATTGCGTTTGTGTCACGACAGCGGATTGTGTTCCTGTATTGCTGTACGACAAAAAACAACACGTTGTGGCTGCCGTTCATGCCGGATGGAAGGGAACGGTGAAGCATATTGTCAGTCATGTGATGGACAACATGACTCAAAAGTTCGGGACGCAAGGCGAAGATGTAATAGCTTGCATCGGGCCGAGCATTTCGCTCGAATCATTTGAAGTAGGCGATGAAGTGTATGATGCTTTTGAAGAAAGCGGTTTCGATATGTCTCTTATTTCTATGAAGAAGAAGGAGACAGGCAAATATCATATTGATTTGTGGGAAGCCAACCGGATTGAATTACTGAATCGCAGAGTGCCTGCAGAGCAGATAGAAGTGGCTGGAATCTGTACCTATATTCATCATGATGAATTCTTCTCCGCACGTAGATTGGGAATAGATTCCGGTCGTATATTGTCGGGAATAATGATTAGAAAGTAATAATTAGTGTCCGTAATCGCAGGACGCTGATGATTGGTTTATGATAAGTTATGTTTGAAATAAAAGTATCTAAAGAAATAAAAGACGCATGCCCGGTTTTTGCCGGAGCCGCCGTGTATGCTGCGGTGAAGAATACTGCTTACAGCGAAGGGCTTTGGCAGGAAATCAATGCTTTTGCCGGGCAACTGACTTCCACTACACAGATGGAAGACATCAAACATCAACCTGTTATCTTTGCTACCCGTGAGGCTTATAAGCGTTGTGGCAAAGATCCCGGACGTTATCGCCCGTCAGCCGAAGCTCTACGCCGCCGCTTGATGCGTGGAATCCCGTTATATCAGATTGATACGTTGGTAGACCTTATTAACCTTGTGTCTCTTCGTACGGGACATTCGATCGGTGGTTTTGACGCGGACAAGATACAAGGTACGCGCCTTGAACTCGGTATCGGCAAAGCAGGAGAACGGTTTGAAGGTATCGGACGCGGTGTATTGAATATCGAAGGACTACCTGTATATCGCGATTCTTTCGGAGGAATCGGAACCCCGACAAGCGATCATGAACGTACGAAAATGGATCTCGGAACCACTCATATCCTAGCCATAGTCAATGGTTATAACGGAAAAGAAGGTTTGCGAGAAGCTGCTGAAATGATACAGACCTTATTAAGAAACTATACAGAATCGGATGGAGGCGAAATCGTATTCTTCGAATAATTAGAATGAGTGCTCTAAGAAAAAAGACATGAAAAACATACTTATCTTACTGACAGTTTTATTATTGCCACTGACTGCGACGGGCAGGATAAACCTTTCTTCTCTGCCCGCGAAATGGCTGATGTACGGTAGCTACTCCCGGATTATTTGCTAAAAGCAATCATATCTATCTGCATTTGGATTCTCTGAAAGACCATGAATATGCTTTCCCATTACCCGGAGGAAAAGTAATCTCTGCCTATGGAACTCGCGGAGGACATTCGGGAACAGACATTAAGACCTGTGCAAAAGATACGATTCGTGCTGCTTTTGATGGAGTGGTGCGTATGTCGAAACCCTATTATGCCTATGGCAATATCGTTGTAATCCGCCACGCTAACGGATTGGAAACACTTTATAGCCACAATTTCAAGAATCTGGTTAAAGCTGGTGATGTCGTAAAAGCCGGACAAGCTATCGGGCTGACAGGACGTACCGGTCGTGCCACTACCGAACATGTACACTTCGAAACCCGTATTAACGGGCAACATTTTAATCCGAATCTCATTTTTGACTTAAAAGAGAGAACATTGCGGAAAGAATGTATCAAGTGTACCAAGAACGGGAATAAAATCGTTGTGAAGACTCAAATTCCTGACAATCGGATTGCTCAAAATAAAAAGTAAAGGGCTATCAGTAGTTGATGAATAGCCGGGAGATTATGACAAATTATGGCACAAATTTTATGCAGACCGGCTTGTCTACTTTTATATCCTGCTGTACATCTGTTAATAGTCCTGTATCTGTATCTCTTTCATAAACTTGTATCACATTGCTATCTCTGCAAGCAACCAACAAGTATTTGCCATTAGGCGTGATGATGAAATTGCGTGGATGAATCCCTGTCAGTTGGTAGCCTGCTTTCGCCAACATTCCGTTATCCGGGTGAATACTGAATATGGCAATACCATCTGCTTTCAAACGATTGCTGGCATACAGGAATTTTCCATCCGGCTGATATGAATGTCAGCACTTCCTTGTGCGTTTACCGTATCGGCAGCGATTGTCTGGATCTCTTTTAAATCTCCGTCTTTGTATTCAAAAGCGATTACTGTGCCCGATAACTCATTAATCAGATAGGCGTAATGACCGTTTGGCGAGAAAGTCAGATGGCGGGGACCCGAACCGGCTTTCACTTTAAAGGCAGCAGGCGATCCTTCTTTCAGAAATGCTTCCTTATTTTCTGCATTTGCAGCTGGGTTAATGATAAACTTATGTATTTGATCTGTACCCAAGTCATCGGCAAACAAGTATTTACCATCCGGAGTGATACGGACACAATGCAAATGCGGTTTCTCTTGTCTTTCCTTGTTTACTCCCGTACCTTTGAATTGTATAATATCGGAAGCGGTAGGAGCGAGCCATCTTTTGCGATAGGGAAAACGGAGATGCTGCCGCCACTGTAGTTGGCGGTTATCACATTATTTCCACTGGCGATGATATAACAGGGATCTTCACCTCCCGTTTGCTGTGAATTTAATAGTTGCAAAGTACCTTTTTCTTTATTGAAGGCAAATGCATTGGCGGCAGCTTGCGTATTATTGAATTCACTGACTGCATAGACGAATTTCCCGTCGGCAGATGGAACAAGATAAGAAGGATTTTCAACTTCCGTGTCACTTAACGGAGTGGCAGTCCCGTCTTCTTCGTTGAAGCGGTAGCTATATATCCCTTTACTGGTTCCTGATGTGTAAGTACCCACCAACATTGGTTAGTTCGTTTTCCGTTGTATCGGTTGTTTCCATAGGAGTCTTTTTTTTAGAAGTACAGCCACTGATACTGATTCCGAATATGCAAATAGCGGCAAATGCTTTGAATATAGATGTTTTAGATAGATATGTCTTAATCATAAGTAGCTTATTATTGGTTGATTTTTCATGATGCTTTTTCACCTTAAATATAAAATAGCTCCGTAAAGATAGTGCTTTGATATAATATTTGCTAACGTCTTCTCGTAAATTAGAAAACATTTCCTATCTTTGCACTCTTAGAAAGCGTTCTAAACAATCGCTATTCTGTACGAATAAAATTTGGGGTTGACTGGATTTGACAGCGGGCAGAAATGGTAGGTAAGCATGCAGTGGGTCGGTAATTTCCACTTAAATATCAGTTATCAAAATTTTATCTGGCGAAACTAATTACGCTCTTGCTGCTTAATCGAATCACAGTAGATTAGCTTAATCCAGGCACTAGGTGCCAGGACGAGACATCACTCGGAAGCTGTTGCTCCGAAGCATTCCGGTTCAGTGGTGCAGTTACATCGGGGATAGTCAAAGGCGGCCTCGCACTTTTGATGAAACTTTAGAGGATAAGGCAGGAATTGATGGCTTTGGTTCTGTTCCTGCACGAAAATTTAGGCAAAGATAAGCATGTAGAAAGCTTATGATTTCCTCGTTTGGACGAGGGTTCGATTCCCTCCAGCTCCACTTAAAAACAAATTAAAGCTCTGATTATCAGAGCTTTTTCTTTTTACTTCACTCTTTATTCCCCCATTCTATTCCCCATTAAAAGAGTTTTGATTTATACTACTTTAACTCATTAATTAGTTTACTAGCACCAAAAATCGTATTTTCAACCTGATATAGAAATAAAAAGGGAGCATAATATAGTATATCTCGCCTTCTTCTTACAATGTCATCCTCAATAAAAGATACCCTAATAAAAACAGATGCTAAGTTTTTCGCTATTCATGCCAGTCCATCGGAAAAGGAACTGCAAGTTATGGGAAGTACCGGACAGGAAAAAGCCGAAACCATGAAACGCTATATTCGTAAAGTGCTTATTCTTGAATATGCCAAAAACTTTAATAAAAAACTATTTGATTCGGATATAAAGTTCTATGGTGAAATTTATTTTTGTCATAGTAGTATCGATAACGAATTGAATATGCACTGTCATTTGATTGTGAGCCGGAAGGATCAAACTAACAAAAAGAGGCTGTCACCGCTTACTAATCATAAGAACACCAAAAAAGGAATGGTAATAGGCGGTTTTGACCGTGTGAACCTATTCCAACAGGCAGAACGGGAGTTTGATAAGCTGTTCGGTTATAACTGCCAACAAACGGAATCATTTGACTATCACAACACAATGAAGAACGGTTCTATACCTAAACAGTTTAAATTACAGGCAGAAAATTTTGCTGCCGAAAAGAAAAAGGAAAACGATATTTCTTGCAATCTTGATAGCAAGAAAGAAGATAGACATTCTTACAATCAACAAAATAATACTGGCGGAGATTCTTGATTATCTATTTTCTCCTTGGGAGATAGTAATAATTATGATACAGCATTGGCTGAGGAAACACAGGCAAAGAAACGCCAAAAGAAGGTACGTAAGTTGTAATTCTTTTTTTTTCTAAGTAATAAATCAGGGAGCAAGAAAAGGCATAAGGGTAAGTATTTCATTTTACGGAAAACATGTGAAATAATACATTATTTGGAAATAATCTTTCTATAGACTAAATGATTTTATTCTTTGTGTTGGAAATTATAAAACCATTCACTACCTTTGTTAAGGAATTAGTAGTTTCAATGCCAATAGTATATGTGGTTCTTATTGAGGCTACATTTTTGAAAGAAATTCACATGACATTTGAAGAAGTATTAGATATCAATAATATAAGGTTACTATATGAATCCAAAATATCAGTAAAACCTACAAAGGGAGTTGATGGGATATCTCCTTCAACTTTTCGTACTGATACTGAATTTGCCATCATACAACGAAAATGCTTGAATGATTCCTATAATTTTTCTTTTTATCTTGAAAAATTAGTATCAAAAGGTGCTAAAAAGATTCCTCGTGTTCTTTCGGTTGCAACAGTAAGAGATCGGCTAACATTAATTGTACTGAAGGAGTATCTAAATGATATTTATGCTGATTACGTTAATAGAAAACTTCCTAATAATCGAGTAGAAGAAATATTTTGTTTTATGCAGAGAAATCCTAAATACCAGTTTTAAAACTAGATAATCAAAGGTTGCTATGAAAATATAGATCATAAAATACTTTTAGAAATTTTAAAAACTAAAATAACGGATAAACGAGTTATATCTTTGATTGAAAAAGCTATTAAAACTCCTACTTTTAGTTCATCTTTCCCAAAAAGGAAAGAGAAAATACAATTAATCATAAAGGTATACCTCAAGGATTAGCGATATCGAATATACTGGCAGAAATATATTTATCAGACATGGATGAATACATGAATAAAGTAGTTCCTTTTTATTCAAGATATGTCGATGATATAATGATTATATTGCCAAGAAAGGCTAATGAAATGAAGGCCGTATTAAGAAAAATATTATCAAAAAAGCATTTGCTATTAAATAAGGACAAAACCAAATGTGATAAAGTAAAAAATGGAGTTCTGTTTTTGGGTTATTGGATAACCCCTAATATTGTGTCAGTTCCAGAAAATAAAATAGCACTTTTACTAACTCGTATTGCAGGACTATTTACAGAATATCAAAAATTATATAATGAGTCAGATCTACGTCCAATTTGCTTCAGAAACGACAATGAGGGCTTAAAAGAATATTTTATTGAGACTTTAAATAAAAAAATTACAGGAGCAAAAAGCCTTTCTAAGCGTTATGGGTGGATTGCATATTATTCTCGGATAACTGATTATTCTATATTATATCGTATTGATAAAATAATAGAAAAATACTGTCGTCACTCTACTTTTCTTGGGCAACTGTTCCATGTAATTTAAAATCAATACATCGTGCATTTTTGAAATTAGATATAATTATAATAATAGTGACTATATCTACGATTATGATGTTGTTGATTCCGTATTGAAAAA
>ENA-OQJH01000555-OQJH01000555.1-human-gut-metagenome-genome-assembly--contig:-NODE-555-length-20007-cov-15.052716_pt1 | contig 20007 bp, 23 predicted proteins | sample MGYA00242597_ERZ504763 | MGnify/ENA primary metagenome ERZ504763 (study PRJEB26092, sample SAMD00036359) | human gut metagenome | host: Homo sapiens | study: EMG produced TPA metagenomics assembly of...
AAATATAATTTTCTTATAAGTTACAGAAATGTTACAACCATAAAACCTGTAATTAAAAAACTCAAAGGAATGATAAGTATGAAGTTCAGAAAAAGAGTCAAACAGTCCGGCAATCCGCGCGGAGTCTGATACTGGTTACAGTGTGTACCTGTACGGCGATTGCGTTTGCAGCAGGCGGCAGAATAGCAGATTTTAATGGAAAAAACAAAGTATATGCAGCTTCTGAAAATAGGGAGAAAACTTTTTCCTCTGATGCTGACGAAACAGATGTACTGCCAACAGGAATTGCAGGAGTAGTATCTGGAATGAATGATACAGCTTCTCCCAAAAAATCAGTCACACGTATCGGAACTTCCTGTGAACAGGTAATGGTCGGTCAGAGAATCAAAGTTATTGAAGATAATATGGCAGAATTCGATGTCAGCTCTTCTATGGAGAGCAGCATCAATGAGTTAGATGCAAGGACAGCGGCTCTTGCAGAGAGTGCCCGGATGATGTCGGATGAGGACTATGATACATTGCTTCATATTGTAGAAGCTGAAGCAGGTACTGAGGATGTCAAGGGACGCATTCTGGTTGCCAATGTGATCATGAACCGTATAAAGAATAAGGAATTTCCCGATACAGTCACAGAAGTGGTATGGCAGAATACCAATGGTGTTCCGCAGTTTTCGCCGACTTATGACGGACGTATCAATGAAGTAACTGTTACAGATGAGACAAGAGAAGCCGTCAGACAGGCTCTTGAAGGTGTGGATTATTCAGAAGGAGCACTGTTTTTTATCCAGAAGTCTGAAGCTGAAAGCCAGAATGTCTCCTGGTTTGAGAAAGATCTGAAAAGGCTGTTTAAATACGGCGTACATGAATTTTATACCTATCCGGATTCAGCAGAAAGTTCCACAGGATCGTAATAAACGATACTCTTCATATAACTCATTTAACAGGATTGCGGTAATACTGCTCAAAATATGGACATATTCTTCGGGAGCGGAAGAATATGTCCATATTTTTGATTTATAGTAATCAATCATAGATACTGTTCACTGGCAATGTCCCGCGAGGTGTTTTTTGTGAGCGAAGGTCACAGAAAACCCGAGACATACTGCGCGAATTATGCGATTAGCATAAATTTTGTGCATCGCGAAGCGTGTTGCTGTGAACAGAGTGAACAGTAACCAATCATAAAAAGACAGAAAAAAGAGAAATAATTTAGGATAGTATTTTGCTAAAGTATATGCTATAATGTGCTCAATTGGCGAAATGAATAACTGTAACTGTTCAGCGGTTTATTATTACTGCCAATATACCGAACAGTTACGAATAACTTTGGAAAGGCAGGAAATATCATGCAGGTATTATACAAAAGCACAAGAGGAAAAGAAGAAACCGTAACAGCTTCTATGGCTATTTTAAAGGGGCTTTCTGAGGATGGCGGCTTATTTGTGCCGACAGAGATTCCGAAGCTGGATGTCCCAATGGATGAGCTGGCAAAGATGAGCTATCAGGAGACAGCATATGAAGTAATGAAATGTTTCCTTACTGATTTTACAGAAGAAGAATTAAAGAACTGCATCAACAATGCCTATGATGAAAAATTTGATACAAAAGAGATTGCACCGCTTCATGAAGCAGACGGAGCTTATTTCCTTGAGCTGTATCATGGTGCGACCATTGCGTTTAAGGATATGGCATTATCAATTCTTCCACATCTTATGACTACAGCTGCTAAGAAGAATCAGGTAAAAAATGAGATTGTTATTCTTACCGCTACTTCCGGAGATACAGGTAAAGCGGCAATGGCCGGATTTGCAGATGTTCCGGGAACCAAGATCATCGTTTTCTATCCGAAACATGGTGTAAGTCCTATCCAGGAGAAACAGATGGTAACTCAGAAAGGCAACAATACATATGTTGTGGGAATTACCGGAAACTTTGACGATGCACAGACTGCCGTAAAGAAAATGTTCAATGATAAGGAACTGGAAGCAGAACTTGATGCTGCAGGATATCAGTTCTCATCTGCGAACTCTATCAATATTGGACGTCTGGTACCGCAGATTGTTTATTATGTATATGCATATGCATCACTTGTACGTCAGGGCAAGATCAAAGACGGTCAGGAGATCAATGTGGTAGTACCTACCGGAAACTTTGGAAATATCCTGGCTGCTTATTATGCAAAACAGATGGGACTTCCGGTTCACAAACTTATCTGTGCCTCCAATGATAACAAGGTTCTGTATGATTTCTTCCGCACAGGAACTTATGACAGAAAGCGTGACTTTATCCTTACAACCTCACCGTCCATGGATATTCTGATCTCCAGCAATCTGGAACGTCTGATCTACCGTATCGCAGGCGGTGATGCAAAAAAATGTGCAGAGCTGATGCAGTCTCTTACTGCTGGCGGCGAGTATACCATCACAGAAGACATGAAGGCACAGCTTGCAGACTTCTATGGCAATTACTGTACAGAAGACGAAACAGCAAAAACAATCGCAGAAATCTTCAAAGACAGTCATTATGTGATAGATACCCATACTGCAGTTGCAGCAGGTGTTTATGACAAATATGTAAAAGATACCAATGATACCACACCAACTGTCATTGCATCCACAGCAAGCCCATATAAATTTACAAGAAGTGTAATGGAAGCACTTGGAGCAGATACAGACGGTAAGGATGATTTTGCACTGGCTGATGAACTGAGTGCGCTTTCCGGAGTGAAACTTCCACAGGCAGTTGAGACGATCCGCACAGCACCGGTACTTCATAACCGGGTGGTAGATGCGCCGGATATGCCAAAGGCAGTAAAAGATATCCTTGGAATCCGATAATCTCCATATTATAAAAAAATATAATTAATTCTACATTTTATGTTGAAAAAGAACATATACTGGAGTATAATAAAAATCAGTTAAAAACAGTGAATATCCTGAAATGTACGAGGCCCCTTCTTTTTTTGAACCTACATCGACTTTAACGGGAACCCAACATCGCAGGCCGGATGTCAGGCCGTCATTATGCAGCGGAAGACAGAAGGTCTGTTGAGGATACCCACCTAGCTGCGGCTAGGCGTCAATGGGAAGGGAACGGCATTTCGGGAACTGTAAAAATGAGCCGTAGAGAGGCTCTTTTTTATTATCTTTTGGATTTAATATTATTTTATGATACGGGAGGTTGGAAACAATGAGTGTTTCTGAAAGAAAGTTCGGCATATTACAGACTGGGGAAACAGTAAAAATTTCATCTGGAAAACAAATCCGGGGCATATGCGGAAGTGACAGATTTTGGAGCAATCCTGGTTAAGGTCTGCGTACCTGATAAAGATGGTACTTTAACAGACGTAGTACTTGGATATGATGATCTGGCATCTTATGAAGTAAATGGATGCTTTTTCGGTTCAACCATCGGCAGAAACGGAAACCGCATCGGCGGTGCGAAATTCTCTGTCAATGGCAAAGAAGTAGTCTTGCTCAGAATGAGAATGACAATAATCTTCACAGCGGTCCTGACGGATTTGAAAAAAAGCTCTGGAAAGTGGCTGAGATTTCCGATGATAAAACAGTGTTATATTTAACCGTATAAGTCCGGATGGCGAGAATGGTTTCCCGGGAGAATTTGATGTGTCTGTAAAATATGAGTTTACGGAAGACAACGAACTGAGGATCCATTATCAGGGAATCTGCGATGAACCGACAGTTGCCAATATGACAAATCATTCTTATTTCAATCTGAATGGTGAGGGAAGCGGAACCGCCATGGATCAGTATCTTACAATCCATGCAAAATATTATACACCTGTAGCCGACAGTCATTCCATTCCTACAGGAGTGTATGGGGAAGTTGCAGGGACTCCCATGGATTTCAGAACTGCCAAAAAGATCGGGCAGGATATTGAAGCAGAATTTGACCAGCTGAAATTCACAGGCGGATATGACCACAATTATGTGACAGACAATTATGCAAAAGGAAACAGAAGACTGATCGCAACCGCATACAGTGATAAAACCGGAATTGCCATGGATGTCACTTCTGACTGTCCATGTGTACAGTTTTACGCAGCAAATTTTGTCGAAAATGAACATGGTAAAAATGGTCATACTTACAATAAGCGGGATGCTTTCTGTCTGGAAACGCAGGTTGAACCGAATGCGGTCAATGTTGAAGATTTCCACTCCCCGATTCTTAATGCAGGTGAACAGTATGATTCTGTGACTGCTTATCATTTCTACATCATAAAGTAAAAATCTGACCATAAAACTAATTACATATTGATCCGGTTTTTTTCATATCTACAGCATTCCAGCATGAAAAGAACCGGATTTTATTATCCATAATTCATGTTTGTCATAACGGCAGTTTCATGGTATGATAGTAAACAGAGATATTCGAAACAGTTATCTTTATAATTACAGCAATCACCATAAATGCATTATCAGAAATGACTGCTGTAAAATAACAGAATGGAGACATATATGAAAAAGAAAAATAAAACCCGGTCTGTTACAGGGCTTTTATTCGGGTTTATGGAACGTGTATCCGGAGATCACGTAGGAGCTTATGCGACACAGGCAGCGTATTTTCTGATCATGTCTTTTATTCCCTGCATTCTGTTTCTGACTACACTGGTACGGTATACACCTCTGACCTATAATGTAGTCAGGGATGCGATCGTTGCTTTTATTCCGGAGAATCTGCAGAGTTTTGTTCTGGGGATCGTGGTAGATGTATACAAAAGAAGTACTGCAATTGTCCCTTTGTCAGCAATTGTGGCACTGTGGTCTGCCGGAAAAGGAATGCAGTCTATCATCAATGGATTAAATACCATTTATCACGTAAAAGAAACCCGTAACTGGCTGTTAACCAGAATTTATGCAGTATTCTATACTTTATCACTGGTGATTGCGGTAATCGTGTCTCTGCTTATGCTTGTACTCGGAAACGAAATACAGAAAGTTGTATCAAGATATATTCCTTTTCTTGGAAGAGTTCTGGGAAAAATACTGGGGGCAAGAGCACTGTTGGTATTTGGTGTGTTGTTTCTGGTTTTTCTTATGTTGTATAAGGTTCTTCCGAACAGAAAAGCCACATTCAAAAGCCAGATTCCCGGAGCCTTGATCATAGCAGTTGCATGGTCGATATTTTCATACGGATTCTCTTTTTATTTTGAGATTTTTCCGGGATTCAGTAATATGTACGGAAACCTTGCGACGATCATCATGGTCATGGTATGGTTGTATATCTGTATGAATCTTCTGTTATACGGTGCAGAGATCAATGCTTATTTTGAAAAAGAATTCCGGATTGCACATAAATCGGTACAGGAACTGCTGGCACATGAAAAAGAAAAAAAGCAGCAGGAAAATGAATGAATTCTGGCTGTTACTGTTCACTGGTAATATCCCGCGAGGTGTTTTTTGTGAGCGAAGGTCACAGAAAACCCGAGACATACTGCGCGAATTATGCGATTAGCATAAATTCTGTGCATCGCGAAGCGTGTTGCTGGGAACGGAGTGAACAGTAACTTTTGGCTACGTTGTGAACATGACAGTCAGGGGGCTTTTTATTGTAAAGCCTTTCTGAGTGTGCTATAATAAACCATAATTTTGGAGAAACAAAAAGGAATCAGTTCTATGATCGTTGTATATTTGATATTTTTGGCTGTCATTCAGGCTGTGACGGAATTTCTTCCTGTCAGCAGCCTGGGACATTTATGCATATTGGAACAATATATGGGAATCGGCCACGAAACCGGATTGCTGTCAGAAACGATGCTCCATCTTGGAAGTGCGGCAGCAATTATATTTTTGTTCCGCAAAGATTTAAAAAAAATCGGACTGGGACTTCTGGGGATGTTTATGGATATGATCGGTAATCTGAATCTATATATCCATAACAAGAAGACAGGGGAAAGTTTGGGCTATGCCAGAATAGTCACCGGAACATATCGGAAAACAGGTGCACTTCTTGTGATTTCCATGATTCCAACAGCACTTCTGGGACTTACAGGAAAACGGCTGGCTCTTCTGGCCGCAGACTCACAGATTGTTCCCGGAATCGGATTTTTACTTACAGGCGTATTGCTTCTGGTAACAGATCTGAATAAATCCGGTGGAAAAAAGGGACCGAGAGAGGCTTCTTATGACAGTGCCATGTGGATCGGGATTTGTCAGGGGCTTGCTGTCTTTCCGGGGATTTCCAGAATGGGATTTACATTATGTGCCGCACTGTTATGCGGATATAACCGCAAATTTGCGGTTCGTTTTTCTGTTTTTATGAGTCTGCCTGCTGTCATAGGTGCATTTTTTACGGAAATCGGAAATTTTGGTGCTTCTGAAATGACGGCAGGACTTGGGTTTGCTTATGTATTTGCAATGATCATCGCCGGTTTTGCGGGATGTCTTGTTATACGAAATACAATAGCCATGACTCAGAATGTAAAATTACGCTATTTTGCATACTATTCATTTATAGTCGGTATTATTACACTGGCATTAAATTTTGCCTGTAAAGGGAAAATATTTACGAGAAGATCAAGGAGGGGAGCCTTAGAATGGCAGCATCAAAGAGTAAGAATACCGGGCATTCGGGAAGAAATACAAAAAAGAAGACAGCAATGGAACAGGAAGTCGGCAGATTTCAGACAGAAATCATATTATTTGTGATTCTGGCTGCATGTGTGATCCTGATGGCAAGCAATTTTGGAGCGGGTGGTTTTGTAGGAGATGCAATCAGTAATTTCTGTTTCGGACTGATGGGACTGATGGCATATCTGTTTCCAATCGTATTTTTCCTTGAATCAGCATTTATTCTGATCAATAAAACAAACCGGCTGGCATATAAGAAACTTGCAGCGGCGTTTGTGATGTTTCTGTTTCTGTGTGGGGCAGCGCAGCTTCTCACAGACGGATATATGCAGAGTACAACTTTGCTGGATTATTATGCTTTAAGCGCAGATTATAAAACAGGCGGTGGTCTGATCGGAGGAGCGATCTGTATTTCTGTCACATCTGCTTTTGGAACTATCGGCGGATATGTGATCATTATACTGGCATTTGTTGTATGTATGATCATTATCACACAGCGCTCTCTGCTCGATTTTGTAACGCGGCTGGTTATAAAGGTGTGTGATTTTGTAAAAGACAGACATATGCGCTATATGCAGGGGCAGCCTGAACGTGAGCGATATAGAGAAGAACGTGCCAGAGAACGTCAGCTTATAAGAGAACAGCGGCGTGAAGAAAGAGTCCGCAGACTGGAGGAAGAAATTGGCGATGATGACTTTTCAGATGATGACTTTCTCATGGATCCTTCGGAAGCAAAAAAAATGAAAAAAGGCGGCTTTCTGGAAGGAACCAAGCTGACAGGCTATTTTGAACAGAAGCCAAAGAAAAAGGGGAAACTTCTGAAAAAAGCAGCAGATACAGATAAAGCAGCAGCAGAAACAGCCGAAGCTGCGGAGGATACCGAGAATACCGAGAATACAGGGATTAAATCCTCTGATGATGCGGATAATAAACCATACATCGATGCTCCGATGAATTTTGAGATTCACAGAGCGGATACATCCCCGGATACATACGAGGCAGATAATGAATCACAACAGCAGGAAGACCTTCCATTTGAAGATGCTGTCACTGACCGGAAGAAATCTGTGGTTTCAGAACCGGAGGAAGATCTGCCCCCTTTTCAGGATGAGAAGGCAGTGCGGCCGCCTTCGAAAAACCCCAAATCTTCTGAAAAGGAGATACAGAGCGGAATTGTAAACATTCAGCATGAGATCACCCGACAGGAAGCAGCCGTAAAAAAAGAATATAAATTTCCAGCCTTAAATCTGCTGAAGAAAGGAAGCAGCAAAGCTCAGGGGGATTCTGATGCCTATCTGCGTAAGACTGCAAAAAAACTCCAGGAAGTACTTCACAATTTCGGCGTGAACGTGACTGTCACTAATGTGAGTTGCGGACCAACAGTTACCCGTTATGAACTTCAGCCGAGATGGGAGTGAAGGTCAGCAAAATTGTAGGTCTTGCAGATGACATCAAACTGAATCTTGCCACTCCTGACATCCGTATTGAAGCACCGATCCCCGGCAAAGCAGCAGTGGGCATTGAGGTTCCCAATAAAGAGAACAGTACGGTTATGCTCAGAGATCTGCTCCAGTCAGAAGAATTTCAGAAGGCAAAATCCAAACTTTCTTTTGCAGTAGGAAAGGATATTGCAGGTAAGACTGTAGTTGCGGATATTGCCAAAATGCCACATCTTCTCATCGCAGGTGCAACTGGTTCAGGTAAATCAGTATGTATCAATACACTTATCATCAGTATCCTGTACAAGGCAAATCCGGATGAAGTAAAGCTTATCATGATCGATCCTAAAGTAGTAGAGCTCAGTGTGTATAACGGAATTCCACATTTGTTTATTCCGGTTGTGACAGATCCGAAGAAAGCAGCAGGCGCATTAAACTGGGCAGTACAGGAGATGACAAACCGTTACAATGCATTTGCGGAGTACGGTGTCCGTAATCTGGATGAATATAATAGAAAAGCAGAGCAGATCAAGGCGGCAGGAGCTGAAGAAGAACCTGTGAAAATGCCGCAGATTGTGATCATCGTGGATGAGCTTGCAGACCTTATGATGGTTGCGCCCGGAGAGGTGGAGGATGCTATCTGTCGCCTGGCCCAGCTTGCACGTGCGGCAGGTATCCATCTGATCATTGCCACACAGAGGCCGTCTGTAAATGTTATTACCGGTCTGATCAAGCGAATATGCCTTCCAGAATTGCTTTCTCTGTATCTTCCGGTGTGGATTCCAGGACAATTCTGGATATGAACGGAGCCGAGAAGCTTCTTGGAAAAGGTGATATGCTCTTTTATCCTCAGGGATATCAGAAGCCTGCAAGACTTCAGGGTGCATTTGTATCTGATGATGAGGTAAGTGCTGTGGTTGAATTTCTTGCAGATAAAAATCCGGGTGTCCAGTATAACCAACAGATCGAGCAGCAGGTAAATTCTCCTGTAACAACAGGTATGTCCGGAGATGAAAGGGACATCCATTTTGAAGAAGCAGGTAAGTTTATCATAGAGAAAGAGAAAGCTTCTATTGGTATGCTGCAGAGAATGTTTAAGATTGGTTTCAACAGAGCGGCAAGAATCATGGATCAGCTCTGCGACGCAGGTGTAGTGGGACCGGAAGAGGGAACAAAACCGAGAAAAGTTCTTATGTCTATGGAGGAGTTTCAGAATTATCTGGAAAATCAGTAAGTGAGGACTGTCTATGAAATGTCCTAAATGTCATAAAGAGGTGGAAAAAGGCTCTCTGTACTGCCCCTACTGCCTTGCGGAGATACCCTGGGTAAGAGAATTCAGCACAGTGGAAACTCTGATGAAAAAGGAGCAGCAGAACCGCCCATCCGAAAAAAAACAGAAAACAAAAATTATAAAATATTTCAAGCATCCAAAAAGAAGAAAGCTGAAATTCAGCAAAAAACAGCTTCTATGTCTGCTTCTGTGTGCGGCGACACTGCTGGGGTTCTTTTGTTATCGGCAGTTAAATACTTTTTCTGCCTTATATTCCAGGGCAAAAAAACAATATGCACAGCAAAACTATGAAGAAGCACAGCGGATTGCAGAAAATGCTCTGGATAAAAATCCCAAAAATGAAGCCGCCAATCTTCTTCTGGCCAAAAGTATGGAGAAATCAGGCGATAAACAATCTGCACTTCTTGTTTTGCGCCCATTTATCCAGAACAAAACTGCGGGAACAGGAATATATAAAGAGTATGTGAAGCTTCTTACACAGGAGGGAAAGATCAACGAAGTCAGGCTGATCCTGAAATCTGCTGACAGGGATGTGCAGAATGCCTGTGCAGAATATATCTGTGAAACACCTGTATCAAATCTGGCACCCGGAACCTACACTACGACGCAGACTCTGGAACTGAAGGGTAACTGTCAAAAGATTTATTACACATTAGATGGAAGCACACCTACCAGAAAGAGTAAAGTATATACAGAACCTATTATTCTGAGAGAAGGCACAACCGAAATAAAAGCCTTTGGTGTAAATGATAAAAATATCGAAAGTGATGTGATCAGCAGAAAGTATGTGATTGTTTTAAATGCACCGAAAGCCCCTAAAGTAACACCTAAATCAGGGGATTACAATAAAAAGACAGAGATTAAGATCACTGTTCCGGATGGATGTAAAGCATATTATGCATTTGATTCTGAACCGGATCTTAACAGTACTGTTTATGAACAGCCAATCTCCATGCCTGTGGGTTACCATAGGCTGAATGTTATTCTTGTTGCAGCAAATGGCAAGACCAGTAAAATGACTGCTATGGAATATTATCTGCAGTACTAAAAATACTGTGATTTTATCGCTGATTTTATTAAAATAGAAGGAAGAAAATCATGGAAATCCGTATTGTTACAGTTGGAAAGATCAAAGAAAAATATCTGTGTGACGGAATCGCAGAATATGCCAAACGGCTGAGCAGATACTGCAGGCTGACTTTCTGTCAGGTAGCAGATGAAAAAACACCGGATAAAGCGTCAGAAGCACTGAACACACAGATTAAAAATACAGAAGGCGAACGTCTGATGAAACATATACGCGAACAGGATTATGTTATCGCACTGGCAATTGACGGAAAAACGCCGGATTCTGTAGAACTCTCTCAAAAATTGAGAAACTGGGAGTTTCCGGTATCAGTTCCATTGCATTTGTGATCGGAGGTTCCTTAGGACTGAGTGAGAGTGTTCTGAAACGTGCAGATTATAAGCTCAGCTTTTCCAGAATGACTTTTCCGCATCAGCTGATGCAGATGATCCTTTTGGAACAGATATACAGAAGCTACCGCATTATGAATCACGAACCCTACCATAAATGAACGAATGTACCAACAAGTCCAAAAGAAAGAAGAAAACTATGAACACAGAAAAATTTGAAGAATTTATTTCACAGTACCCGATTTTTGAATACCGCATACTGGACACAAAAGATATTACAATTCAGGAACGCGTGCGCACGATCTGCCAAGAAGAATGCGAACGTTATGATTCTACCTGGGCCTGTCCCCCCGCAGTAGGAACCCTGCAGGAATGTGAAAAAAAAATAAAAAGTTATCCTCAGGCTGTTTTCTTTTCCAGTGTAGCAGAAGTTTCGGATATCATGAACATGGAAGAAATGCTTTCTACAAGACGGGCACACGAGGACCTGACTACAGAGGTGGGAAAATATCTGAATAAAGAAGGGTATGAAACTTATATCCTGTCTACAGAATCCTGTGATATCTGTGAAAAATGTGCCTATAAAGAGGGAAAGCCATGCAGATATCCTGATCGGATGCATCCATGTCTGGAAAGTCATGGTGTAGTAGTAAATGAGATTGTAGAGCGTGAATCTATGGAATATAATTTGGGTGGAAATACAATTCTGTGGTTTTCTATGGTTTTGTTTCGATGATTGCTGCTGAAACGTGTTTTAAAGAAAGTTCTTCCGGCATAGACTGATAGTAAAAGCCGGGGGAGCTTTTTTTTATGAAAAAAGCAGGACAATGGAAAAGCCGGATGGTGCTGGCATTAGAACTTCCGCCTGATCTGGCATATAATGAAACGATCGTCACACTGACCGGTCAGACGGAAGCTGTTATCGAAAATTATAAATCTGTTTTTAAATATACACCTTCTGAAATTGTGATACAGTCTTTTTGCGGAAAAGTGACCATATCCGGGAAAAATCTTGAAATCCGCTGGTACAATTCCAGTGCAATGAAAGTGACGGGAAGTATTTATGATATAAAAGCGGGTGACAGCGAATGTTGAAATTTTTGAAATTAATATATGGTTATGTGATCATCTTGTAAGAGGAGAAAATCTGGAACGCTTTCTGAATCTCTGCAAAAGCAGAAAAGTTTATATGGAAAAGATCCGGTACAGAGAGGACGGCCAGCTTATGGCACAAATGCAGGCCGCTGATTTCTTTCGCCTGAGACCTCTCCGGAATAAAACAGGTGTACATATTCAGATCATACAGAGACGGGGAATGCCCTTCTTTTTTTAAGGAATAAAAAAAAGAAAGGCTTTTTTACAGGCATGATTCTGGGAGGTATCCTGATATTTTTTTGACAGGGAGAATCTGGAATATCCATATTGAAGGAAATGTCAGAAACAGTACCGGAGAAATCCTCGATTTTCTGGATAAGCAGGATATAAACCATGGGATGTCCAAAAAAAGATCAACTGTTCAGAAGTTGCAGCAGCTGTGCGGAAAAATTTCCGGAGATTACCTGGGTATCTGCCAGAATAGAAGGAACCCGTCTGATTCTTAATATCCAGGAAGGAATTATTCCCCAAAAAACCAACAGTAATACCTCACCCTGTAATCTGCTCGCAGACAAGGACGGAGTGATCACAGATATGATCGTCCGAAGGGGCATACCGGTAAAAAAGCCCGGGGATTCCTGCAAAAAAGGGGAACTTCTGGTATCCGGGGAACTTCATATCATGAATGACAGTCAGGAAGTCCTGCGAAAGGAATACGTTCATGCAGATGCGGATATTTTTATTTCCAGACAAATTTCCTATTATCAGGAATTTCCATTAAATAACCGTACGAAATCCCTAGCCGGCAAAAGAAAAAGAAATAGTATTTCCGGTTTGGCACTGGTATCTGGGATTGCATCCGGCATTACATACAGGTCAGAAACGTATCACAGAGGAAATTCCTCTGCGTATCACAGAAAATTTTATACTTCCTGTATGGATCGGATGGACCGAAACTACTGATTATACAGTAAAAGAAGAAACCTATACCAGGAAAGAAGCCGAGAAGGAAGCTGTGCGAAGATTTCATCAATATGAAAAGAAGCTGCTTCAAAATGGCATTAAGATCAGTGAAAATCATATTACTACCAGGCTGACAGAATCTCTGTGCATTACCGGAGGAACTCTGCTTATCATCGAACAGACAGGCGAAAAAAGCCGGATAACATAAAATTCCATAAAAATTTGTATTTAAAAAGTTGCAGGGAGGTGTTACAATGGATGCATCTGGTTTTAACCGGACTTTGATTATCGTCCATAAACGAGGCAATAATCCATTATTAACTTATCAACAGGAAAGGACATCACAGGATGGCTGGCAATATTATTGAATTACACACAGAAGTCCCCGCAGAACTGGAAGCAAATGTATTTGGCCAGTTTGATGAGCATCTTAAGCTGATTGAGAGAACACTGAATGTGACAGTGATCTCCAGAGACGGAATCCTTAAGATACTTGGCAATGAACAGAATGCGGCTTCTGCGAAGAAACTGATAGAAGAACTGACAGTACTTGCAAAAAGAGGCAACACGATCACGAAACAGAATGTCAATTATGCTCTTTCTCTGGCAATGGAGCAGAGAAACGAAGTTCTCACAGAAATAGACAAAGATTTTATCTGTAACACCATACAGGGCAGACCTATCAAGCCCAAAACACTGGGGCAGAAAGATTATGTAGAACAGATACGCAAAAAAATGATCGTGTTCGGTGTAGGTCCTGCCGGTACCGGCAAAACCTATCTGGCGATGGCAATGGCTGTCACAGCCTTCCGAAATGAGGAGGTCAGCAGGATCATCCTGACACGTCCTGCTATTGAGGCCGGTGAGAAGCTGGGATTTCTTCCGGGAGATCTGCAGAGCAAGGTAGATCCTTATCTGAGACCACTCTATGATGCACTGTACCAGATCATGGGAGCGGACAGCTTTGCGAAAAATATGGAGCGCGGCCTGATCGAGGTTGCACCGCTTGCATATATGCGCGGACGTACACTGGATAATGCATTTATCATTCTCGATGAAGCACAGAATACTACTCCGGCACAGATGAAGATGTTCCTGACACGTATCGGATTTGGTTCCAAGGTTATCATCACCGGAGATGCCTCACAGAAAGATCTTCCAAGAGATACCACATCCGGACTTGACGTGGCAATGAAAGTACTGAAAAAAATAGATGACATTGGCTTCTGCCAGCTTACCAGCAAGGATGTTGTCCGTCATCCTCTGGTACAGCAGATCGTACAGGCTTATGATGCCTATGAGAAGAAACAAAAACCTGAAAGACCGGCAAGACGCAGAAACGGGGTAAATGAACGATGAACATGCAGATTGATTATGAGACAGAGCGTGAACTGGGGATCGACTATGAGACACTGGCAGTAAAGGTAGCTGACAAGGTTCTTGAAATGGAAAAATGTCCCTATGATGCACAGGTGAATCTTGTACTTACAGATAACGAAGAGATTGAGAGAGTTAATACTGAGTTTCGCGATATCGCAAGACCTACGGATGTTTTATCCTTCCCTATGATTCCTTTTGAGACACCGGCAGGATATGATATTGTGGAGGAAGATGAATCTTACTTTGATCTGGATACAGACGAACTTCTTCTTGGAGATATCATGATCTCAGTTGACAAGGTATTTGCGCAGGCAGAGGAATACGGACACAGTGTGACAAGAGAATTCTGTTTTCTGGTTGCACACAGTATGCTGCATCTGCTGGGATATGACCATATGACTCCCGGGGAAGCGGCAGTCATGGAGACAAAACAGGCAAAAGCCTGGAGGAGCTTGGGATTACACGCTGATCTTCAAATTCTGTTATTGCAGGCAATTTCTGATGGATTTTGTCTCGTAACTGTAAAGACACTGAACAGTTACTAAAAATATATTTATATGGAGTAACAAAAAGATGAATTACCGGGAACGACTTAAAGATAAAAAACGTATTGTAATTAAGATCGGTTCTTCTTCCCTGACTCATTCGGAGACAGGAAGACTGAACCTTCGCAAACTGGAAGTGCTGGCAAGAGAGCTCAGTGACCTTCGCAATCAGGGAAAAGATGTCATACTGGTTTCTTCAGGAGCTATAGCAACAGGTGTGGCAGCTCTTGGAATGCATGAGAAACCCACAGAACTGAAAGGAAAACAGGCATGTGCAGCAGTAGGACAGGCCAGACTGATGATGATTTATCAGAAACTTTTTTCTGAATATAATCAGCTTTCCGCTCAGATCCTTATGACCAAAAATACTATGGTTAATAATGTTAACCGAAAGAATGCTCAGAATACTTTCGATGAACTGCTCAGTCTGGGAGTGATTCCCATTGTAAACGAGAATGACTCCATTTCCACCTATGAGCTTCAGAATCTGGAGAAATTCGGAGATAATGATACATTGTCTGCAATGGTTGCCGCACTTGTACGGGCAGATCTGCTGATCCTGTTATCAGATATTGATGGTCTTTTTACAGATGATCCCAATACTAATCCTGATGCAAAATTCATCGATGTGGTAGAAAATCTGGATGATAATCTGCTTAACATGGGAAAAGGTACTTCTGGAAGTAAGGTAGGAACCGGCGGAATGGCTACTAAGCTGACAGCAGCACAGATCGCTTCTGCAGCAGGCGTAGATATGGTGATCGCAAACGGAGCCGATTTCCATATTATCCATAAGATCACAGAGGGACGCAGGTACGGTACGCTGTTTGTAAGCCAGTCCAAAGAAGAAGTTTATCTGATCGATATTATTGACAGACTGTTATAATACCGGAAATTTACCGGTGCCAAATGACATTCACAGAGTAAATGGCTGTGTTTACAGACAGACTGCCGTAGACAAAAAACAGGAGGAAGAACTATGGAAGTTGAGAAAATCGACCGCATTAATGCACTTGCACATAAAGCCAAAAGTGTGGGGCTTACTGAAGAAGAGAAAAAAGAAAGAGAACTGCTGCGCAAGGAATATATTGCATCTGTCCGCATGAACCTTCGCGCTCAGCTGGACAATGTGGATGTTCAGCAGGAAGACGGAACAATCATTAATCTGGGTGAAAAATATGGAATCAAAAAAGACATTAGAAAGAAGATTTTCGCAGAAAGAAAGCTGCACACAGATGAACAGATAGAGGCAATGAGCCGCACGATCACTGACAAAGTGACCGCACTTCCTGCATTTAAGAATGCGGACCGCATTCTGGTATATGCAGATTACAACCATGAAGTTGTCACAGAGTATCTTATAAAAGAAGCATGGAAGGCCGGCAAGGAGGTTGCAGTTCCCAAGGTTGTGGGAAAGGATATGGTATTTTATAAGTTGACAGACTTTGCCCGGCTGGAACCCGGATATTTTGGGATTCCTGAGCCTGTATCGGGGGAGATCGTCAACTGGTCAAAGGCTCTTATGATCATGCCGGGAGTGGCTTTTGACAGAGCAAACCACAGAGTCGGATACGGCGGTGGCTTCTATGACCGTTATCTTGAGAAACATCCGCAGCTTGAAAGAGTTGCCATTGCATTTTCTTTTCAGATGTTGCCGGAGGTTCCCACAGAACCTACTGATATCTGTCCGCAGATCATAGTAACAGAAGAGGAGATATGCTATCTTACTGACTGAAAGGGGACCTGAACATGAATGAAATGCTGAACCGCCTTGGCATGAATGCGAAGGCAGCTGAAACAGAAATGAGAAATCTTTCTACAAACAAAAAGAATGAAGTACTTCTTGCAGTAGCAGACAAACTGGTAAAGGATGCACAGACTCTGATCAATGCCAACAGACTGGATGTGGAAACCGGAAAAAGGAATCATATGCCTGAGGGGCTGATCGACAGGCTTCTTCTCACAGAGAGCAGGATTGAAGGAATGGCAGAGGGCCTGCGCCAGGTAGCAGCCTGGATGATCCTGTCGGGGAAGTAACCGGGATGAAAAACGCCCAAACGGACTGCTGATCGGGCAGAAGAGAGTACCTCTTGGCGTGATCGGAATTATCTATGAAGCAAGGCCTAATGTAACTGCGGATGCATTTGCACTCTGCTTTAAGACAGGTAATGTAGTAATCCTAAAGGGTGGAAGTGATGCGATCCATTCCAACGAGGCCATTGTAAACTGTATCAGGGAAACTCTGAATGAACAGGGCGTGACAGAAGATGCGATCCAGCTGATTTCTGATACATCCAGAGAGACAGCAGCAGAATTCATGAAGATGAACCAGTATGTGGATGTACTCATCCCGCGAGGCGGCAGAGGCCTGATCAAAGCCGTAGTGGAGCAGAGCACCATCTGTGATTGAGACCGGTACTGGAAACTGCCATATTTATGTGGATGAAACCGCAGACCTTGAGATGGCAGCAGACATTATCATGAATGCCAAGACTCAGAGAGTAGGCGTCTGCAATGCCTGCGAATCTGTTCTTGTACATAAAGATGTAAAGGATGCCCTGCTTCCAGTCCTTGCAAAGCGTCTGCAGGAGAAACATGTGGAGATCCGCGCAGATGAAGCGGCTTATGCGTTGATCCCGGGAGCTGTACACGCAACAGAAGAAGACTGGGGCAAAGAATATCTGGATTATATTCTTTCTATTAAAGTGGTTTCTTCTGTGGAAGAGGCGATCGCCACATCAATAAATATAATACGAAACATTCAGAGGCAATTATTACCAACAATTATGAACATGCACAGAAGTTTCTGGATGAAGTGGATGCTGCGGCAGTTTATGTCAATGCCTCCACACGTTTTACAGATGGATTTGAATTCGGTTTCGGGGCAGAGATCGGTATCAGCACACAGAAGCTTCATGCGAGGACCTATGGGACTTCTGGCTCTGACCACAACGAAATATATCATCTATGGAAACGGACAGGTACGCCCATAGACAGCACATTGATTTTTTCTGAGGGATGTGCTATACTTCAATTCAGATTTGGGATTACTGACTGCTTCGTGGGGAATAAGAAATCGGATGGTGTCAGTAGTGATTTTAACTAAAACTCATCTATGGGAGGACATACAATGAGAAAAAAACAACTTTTTGCATTATTAATGGCAGGTGCCCTGTCTGTAGGAATGGCACCGACAGCCACATTTGCAGCAGATACTACTGCTGAGACATCAGCCGAAGGCGAACTGGAAGGTGAACTTGACTCTGCAGATACAGAAGAACCTTCTGAAAATCCGGCTGAAACTCCTGAGGAACCAGCCGAAGATCCAGCCGAGACACCGGAAGATCCGGCTGAAACTCCTGCCGAAACAACAGCTGATCCTACAGAGGCACCGGCTGCTGAAGAAACTGATGAGCAGGCTGCTGAGGCAGGTTCTGCGATTGTGATTGGCGAAAAGTCCTTTACTTCTTTGGAAGAAGCGTTCGCAGCAGTACCGGACTGTGAGGATATGATAAATGGTGAACCTACTTATGTAAAATTAAAAGGAACCATTGAAGTCAACAATACAATAAATGTCCCTGAAAAGAAGAATATCATGCTGGTTGCTGCTGAAGATAATACTACAATTAAACGTGTAGCCGGCTTTACTGAGAGTATGTTTACTGTTAATGGTGGTAATCTTCAGATGGCAGGCGGTTCTGTGACTGATTCAGATGGAAATGCTATCGGTTCAGGCAGTTTAACTGTTGATGGTACAGGCGATGACGTTACCGGTTCGATTGTAGAAGTAGCAAGTGGTAATTATGCATTGATTGACGGTACAACTCTGACAGGAAATACCACAACCGGAAATGGCGGTGCGGTCAACAATGCTGCCGGTGCAAATGTATATCTTCTGGGTGGTACTATCACAGCAAACTCCGCAGCAGCAGGCGGTGCGATTTACAGTGAGGGAACTGTCAATATTCGTGGAACTGTAAGTGTTACAGGAAATACAGTTACAAATTCTTTTGAAGCTGCAAGTAACCTTGTGCTTGCCAAAGACGGTGTGATCAATGTAAGCGGTGCTGTTACAGGCTCTGCCATTGGTGTTGCTGTTCAGGAGGCTAGCGCCGGAAGAACAGTAGTAAAGCTGGATGACGCTGTTACTGATGTGAAACTGACAGATGTTCTTTCTCAGATTACATATGAGGGAGATTCCAGCCTTAAAATCGGAGAAGACGGAACTTTAGTCAGTACAACAGAACCGTCCCCTACCCCAACTCCTGCAGAAGAAAAACTGAAAGTAACAGGAAAAGAATGCAAATGGTCAGGAAGTAGTACTGTTAAAATTAAGTTCCAGTCAAATGTAAAAGGTACCTATTATATTGACTGGGTAAAACGTGGTGAGAAAGCACCAACAATCGATACTTCCAGAGTAGCGCGCCTATTGAGGCTGATACAAATGTAACAGCAAAAGTTACTGATCTTCCTGACTATGATGTTGATATTTATGTATGTGTGATCAGTGATAAGGATAAGAGTAATTATGGCTCTGTAATGTTCCAGCCTGATCCAAAAGAACGTCCTGTTATACCTACACCATCTCATACTCCGGTAGTACCCGATGTAAAAGAGAGTGTTGTACAGGGATTTGAGAAAGCACTTGTGTTCTATCCCAAAACTTTTTATGACTTCAAGGTAATTGGTGCGGGTACACAGAATAATAATCCAGGAGAGGGAGATGTAAGATGGGTTCCTTCAGGATGGAGTATGTCTTCCAATCCATCTTCATGGAATCCATCATGGAAGATTGGTGCAAAGGATGGTATTTATACAGATACAGAGAAAACATATACCATCTATATTAAATATAATAAACAGGTATACAGTGGAAATGACTGGCAGGAAACAGATGCTTCCGAAGTTCTGTCCTATCAGTTCAAGGCAGCTCCTCTGACACAGGCCACTACCACACCAGGTGCAAACGGAACAAACGGAGACGGAACAGGATCCGGCGACGGAACTACAGATGGAGGAACTACAGATGTAACTCCTACCACCTATGCAGATGGAGCAAACGGAACAGCGAAATCAGCAGTATCCACAGGTGATGAATCACCGATCGGAACTATGCTGGCTCTTGCTGCAGCTTCTGTTCTTGCAGGTGGTTACGTACTGATAAGAAGACGTAAAAAAGAAATGTAAATATAATCCAATTATTTTTAAGAGACAGGTTCTTAATGGCCTGTCTCTTTTCAATATTAATATAATTAAATAATAACTTGAAGGACCAGCCCATTTCCAAG
>ENA-OQJH01000556-OQJH01000556.1-human-gut-metagenome-genome-assembly--contig:-NODE-556-length-19973-cov-3.256525_pt1 | contig 19973 bp, 19 predicted proteins | sample MGYA00242597_ERZ504763 | MGnify/ENA primary metagenome ERZ504763 (study PRJEB26092, sample SAMD00036359) | human gut metagenome | host: Homo sapiens | study: EMG produced TPA metagenomics assembly of...
CGGTGTACCCTTATATAATGTGGACATACACTAGGTATTCTCTCCATCTTTACCCCAGAATCGGTCAAGAAAGTCGATTTGTATAAAAGCAGTTTCCTGCCCGTTACGGAGGAAGACTGTCCTCCGTCATTGATGTACGCACTAACGATGGAGATATGAGGAATTATCACGGCAGTCTGACCATCGGGCTGCTGACTTCCCGAATGCACTTTGAGGGTCCTCTATGGAAAGACCGGACATCATTTATTATTTCTGCCAGACGCAGTTATGCCGATTTAATTATCAAGCCTTTCATGGATAAAGATACGAAAGGAGGTTACTACTTATATGATATCAACACAAAACTAAATCATCGGTTCAGTGACCGTGACCGCCTGTTTTTCTCCTTTTATCATGGCAAAGATCATGCCAGCTTTACAAATACTTCTTCTTATTACTTTGAAGAAGAAAAGGAGACAGACACAAGAGAGAGACAAGTCATGGCTTGGGGAAGTACATTAGGGGCATTACGTTGGAACCACATAGTCAGTAATCGTCTGTTCCATAACATCACCCTATCCTATAACCGTTTCCGATTCAATATAAAAAACAATTTCACGTCCGCCAACAAACACCTTGACAGCCAATATTATTCCGGTATAGAAGATTGGGGATTAACATCTGACTTCGACTTTCATCCATCCCCCTCCCATTTCATCAAATTCGGAGGAAACTATCTCTACCATACGTTCCGCCCCGAAACCCAACATACATTTGTGCACTCTCCGAATGAACAAGAACAACCTGATAAAACATACACCATCGGAGGAAATGAAGCGACACACTCACACGAAATTTCCCTTTATGTAGAAGATGATTTCAAATGGAACGAACAATGGAAAACAAATATAGGCGCACATTTCTCACTCTTCCAAGTACAAAAGCACACTTATGCCTCCTTGGAACCTCGCATTACCGTTAGTTTCAAAACCAGTCCCAACCTTACTTTCAAGGCGGCCTATACCCACATGACACAATATGTACATTTACTTTCTTCATCCAATCTCTCTCTCCCCACTGATCTATGGTACCGGTCACACAGAAGATCCGCCCGATGCAAGCATGCCAATTTTCTATCGGGGGTTACTATACAGGTATTCAAGGATGGGAGTTTTCTGTAGAAGGCTATAGCAAAATGACGAAAAACGTATTGGAATACAAAGATGGTAATACTCTAGTCGGTAATTCCATTCATTGGGAAGAGAAAGTAGAAATGGGCAAAGGACGCAATTTCGGCATAGAATTCATGCTGGAAAAGAAAACCGGACGTACTACCGGATGGATAAATTATACTTTGGCTAAAGCCGACCGTATATTCAGTAAAGGAAATGTAAATGGAGGGAAACGTTTTCCCTATAAATACGACAGACGCCACTCCGTGAACATCACGATAAACAGGCGCCTCAACAAAAAAGTATACATGAGCGCTTCTTGGATTTACGCTTCAGGAAATACTGCCACCCTGCCCAAAGAGAAAGCAACCATCATTCTCCCCGAAGGAAGCTATGGATGGGGACATATGGGAAATACAGGCAACGGGGTTGTTTTTCCCATTGAATATAGCTCTTCTCGAAATAACTACCGTCTGCCCGCCAGTCATCAGTTGAATCTAGGATTCAACTTTCACAAAAAGACAAAACATGGAGAACGGATTTGGAACGTCAGTATTATGAATGCCTATAACTCTTTGAATCCCAATCATGTATTTATAGATTATTACACGGATGAGCAATCGGAAGGAAAAAAGATTCCTGTGATACAAAAAGTCACTCTCCTTCCCTTCTTACCTTCATTCTCATATACTTATAAATTTTAAGCAATAATGAAAAAAGCACTTTTACTCCTTTCATTTGTTCATTTATTGGCCGCCTGTACCAATGATATAGAAATATTGCCTAATGATGAATCTCAAAAGCTCATCGTCAACGCTCTGATAAACGCAAACAAAACGAACAATGCTATCTTTTTAGCTTTATCCGGCTATCACGAACCCCAAGTAGTAAAAAATGGAATTATTCACCTTTATATCAATAATGTATTATCGGAAACAATTTCGGAATGTACCTATCGTCCTAACAATGATTCACCGTTAGACTATCAAAATTATTTTTATCAGATAAGCAGCCGTTTTAAAACCGGTGATCAAGTACGTATCGAAGTAGAAACCAAAGACGGAAAATATAAAGCGAATGCAGAAGCAACAGTATATGAGCCCATTGAAATTATCAAAGCGGACACCATTGAATCTAATCATTCTCTATCAGAGACTTCGGAAAGCCTTTGGATATATCAAGCAACAAAGTGGAAAATAAAATTACAAACTTCCACCACAAACCATTCCCAATATTACCGGGTCAACATAAAACAAACATATACTTACCGCCTTACTAACCGCAAAACTTTACAAGACTCCACTGCTATCTCCACCCAATGGGAATGTAGCGGATATTATGACACTGCATTAATGGACGGAAAACCTGGCACTCCCAACAACTCTGATCCTATCATTAATTTCATCCCCACTATAAACAACTATTATAATGTATTCAATGATGCTTACTTTACCAACAACCAATATACCATGACTTTAGACAGTTGGTATAGTTTCCTATTAGACAATAAACTATATAAAATTAAAAAGATAACTGGAAAAGCTATCATACAATATTATGCATATCCCCGGCTGAATATCAATATTTACGAGCCGCCAATGCATATGCCGACCATGACAGTAGCAACCTGTTGGAAACACCTGTTATCTTTCCCAATAACATCAAAGGAGGAATAGGTATTTTTGCCATAGAAAATCCGACAGAAACAAGCATTCCTTTAAAATCCATCGAAGATTATTAGAAAGCTTTGCCACTTTCGGATCTCTGTTAAATTATTTATCTTCCAATGAAATCTGAAAAGGAGAAGCCGGTAGTCCGGTTCTATTTTTCAAATTCGCATGAACCGGATTATCATCCCAACCATAACGTACCGTTACAGGATGAGGGATATCTTTATGCCATACCGCCACCTGATTCCCATTAACGACAACTGCTTCCGCCCACTGAAAATGCCCATCGGCACCGGCTATCGCAAATCCCTTCAATTCATCTACCGCCCATAATTTATCAGTCCCGGCTTCGAAAGAAAGAACAGCCTTTCCTTCATGATTGACAGTCATACCCGTACACATAGGCCCACTGTGTACACTCTTTTATCACCATACACCCTTCTTTTCACCAACAGGGAGATACGTCTTGCCAGTTCTTTTTTGTTTAATGGATGAATGTCGTTCCACTCGCCCAAATCAATCGCCACCGCCAAAGCTGCATTCGGGACTTTCAACGCCACTCGCCGTTGCGCTTCACGCAAAGCCGCCCAATTACTTTCTACCGGGTGTGGATGTGTCTGCATGAAATTGGCCAACTGTACAATGAAGAAAGGCAGTTCTTTATCGGCCAGTTTCTCACGCCAATCGGCAATCATGGCAGTCAGCAATTCCTCATATTCATTAGGACGGCCCGTATTCGTTTCTCCCTGATACCACAACGCACCGGTAAAGACCAGATTACGCAGAGGAGAAATCATGGAGTTATACATACCGGTAGGAATATTCTGAAAAGAGACACTGTTAGTGCGTGCAGGCATCTCACAACCTAATTGATATTTCCATCGGCTAGACAAATGGACTGTATCTGTCCTCCATACCAGACAATAGGGCTTATCGGGTACAAAGCTGGCGGCGCCTCCGTAATTAATCAGCCGGACAGTCACCAGATTCTCACCGGGTTTCAATAAAGAAGCCGGCACCCGATAAATACGTGGCGGATACTGATAGAAAGTGTTACCTACGAAGGTACCGTTTACAAATACCGAATCGGCATCCACCATGCATCCCAAACGCAGGACAGCATCTTTTCCGGCTTGTTCCGCTGATACATTCACTTTCTGACGGAACCAATGAGAGCCACTCACCGGATATCCATTCTTCCTGCCCCATTCTTTGGAAAACGTATCTACCGTCTGCCAGTCCGTATCATCCAGTTCCGGACGATTCCAGCATATCCCGTCATGAAGTCCTTGGTCTCCTTTGTACAAAGCAGCATCCCAAAAACGGTTCATCATCTGTCCCGAACGGTTGCACAACTCACGATACTCGTCCGAATTAAACAAATCACGCTCGTGCAACTGACGCGGAAACTTCTGCAAGGCTCCTCACTCATCCAAGCCTCAACGGAGCTTCCCCCCCAACTAGAGTTAACAATGCCCACAGGTACTTGGGTTTCCCTATACATCTCCTTGGCAAAAAAATAAGCCAAAGCAGAAAAGGAAGGAGCGGTTTCTTCAGTCAGCGACATCCAGTCCGTTCCCGGCAAATCGTCTTTAGGTCCATGCAAATCATTGCCTAAAGGAATCTTCACATACCGTATCATCGGATTCTCATCCCTTGCTATTTCCTCGGCAATTTATCAGTCACCCGTCCGACGGTCAATTCCATGTTGGACTGTCCGGAACAAAGCCAGACATCACCCACTAGAATATTTTTCAACCGAATATCATTCACGATCATTTCAAAAGGGCCACCTGCTTCATGGGAGGCAGTTCCACCAGCCACTTTCCATCTTCCCCGGCTACCGTACTGAATTTCTTCTTTTTAAAAACAACGGTCACACTCTCTCCTTTATCGGCATTTCCCCATATTTTAACGGACCGCTCACGTTGCAACACCATACCGTCCGATAGGATGGCAGGCAATTTCACCTTTGCTTCGGTCCATACGGAAAACGCACAAAAAGCTGACATCACTAAAGCTAACTTATATTTCATGTTTCTTCTAAAGCTAAGTACCGTATTTTATTTATTAAACCCACTCTCAGGACATTCATAGTTCGAGATTTCCAATCGGAAGCGTTTCATGTCCTCCAACTCGTGTACCGGACGTTCTATGCCAGCCGGAATAGGCATCCCTGAGAAAGTCTGGAAATAAAGCAGACAGGCATCTTTCCACCACACGGCGTCACGCATCTGGATTTTCAATTTCGACTGCACTTCCCTGAACCGGCGTGCATCTACAAAAGGTTCCACACTGTCCCATATTTCCTGAAAACCACGTACCTGTCGTACACCTCTATCGTATGCACGGCACAACTCCCCCCAAAGCGTACGTCCGCTTTTCATCCGATACTGCCAGGGCACATGATGGAACCAAAGCAAATAAACTTCAGGGCAAGTTGTCTTGTCATTGTAAATCAGACGAAGTGAATCAGGATACTGAGAAACGGCATTACTCCCTTTGCTGCTACGGTCGAAACCGATTCCCTCTTTGTCCGCCCTATGATAATAAGAGGGTAGCCAATCCGGACGGGCACCGGGTACACTGCACCACGGTTCGGGACCATAGTGGTGGCCCCATGCAAACTGATGATGCAGTCCTAATGGCATCATATAGTCTACCACCGCCTCCCGGCTCTGCAACATCATCGCCTTGACCGGGCAGACAAATGCCGACTGGGAAGTAAATGTCTGCTGCAACCACTCATCGGCAATCCTGTCTGAAGTCAACAACGGATTCCATGCCAAACGCCCGAAAGCATACCAGTTGGCCTGCGCAAAATGGTGTCCGCACCAATTCGCATCCGTACCGATGTTTGCCACACCCGCCGCAGCTTTTAACCTGTCCGGACGTACCTCGCCAAAGAACTCCTCCCATAAAGGAGCCAAATAGGCAGATGATTGGAAAAGCCTAAATACTCCTGAGTAATTTGAAACTCCACCATCATGGGAGTCTGCTTCATAGCCGTGAACAAAGGACTATAAGGTTCACGAGGCTGGAAATCAATCGGTCCGTTCTTTATCTGTACAATTACATTCTCGCGAAACTGTCCATCCAAAGGCATAAACTCCAAATAAGCCTGCTTGGCACGGTCACTGTCGGTAGGACTATAAACAAACGCCCTCCACATCACGATTCCTCCGTAGGGTTTCAACGCATCCGCCAGCATATTCGCTCCCTCGGCATGAGTACGTCCAAAATCACATGGTCCCGGTTGCCCCTCCGAATTGGCCTTCACCAAAAAACCGCCAAAGTCGGGGATCATCGCATAGATCTCTTTTACTTTTTGTTTCCACCATCCAATGACTTCCTTGTCCAACGGATCTGCCGTATCCAACTTGCCCAACCGGATAGGAGATGCAAAATTAACCGATAAATAGACCTTTATGCCATAAGGCCGGAAGACATCAGCCAATGCTTTCACTTTCTCCAAACTACCAGTTGTCAGCACTTGAGGTGAGGCATTGACATTATTTAGTACCGTTCCATTAATACCCACAGAAGCATTGCACGGGCGTATGCCTCATAACGTGGCGACAAAGTTCCGGGAAGTTCCTCCCAATTCCACAAAGAACGACCAGCGTAACCACGCTCCACCGTACCATCCGGATTATCCCAATGATTCAGAATACGCAAGTCATACGCAGGCTGTTCAGTAACCGACAGAGGTACAGTGAGCTGCCCCGCCGCCTGCATACGCAGCAGACTATAAGCGCCATAAAGCAATCCAGTTTCGGTGGATGAAAGAATACGAACCTGATGTTCTGAAGAAGTGATGGCAAACCCATCCCCACGCCCTGTTTTCTTTTTCTCTAAAAGTACAGGATCTCCCTTCCAAGCGTTTTTCAATTCAGCAATGGCAATGGCTATGGTGGGTGACACTTTTCCTTTATAAGTAATTTCCACCTCCGCGCCTTCCACCGGACGTATCACCGGTAGCCACAAGCGGCTACCATCTTCTTCCACCGGGCGAACATGGTCCGGCCGTGTACCTGCATGCAACATTCCTGCTGCCAACCATCCGCACATTATTCCTATACAAACTGTCAATCTCATATTTTTCATTGTTCATTCAGCTTATTTCTCCGGCAAGGAGATTCGTTCATAAACAGATAACTATCCTCATAACCGCCATAATCCACCACTATCTTTTCAAATACGATGGCAGGCTCCACCGGTTTTAGAACCAATGTATAGGTTCCGTCCGCACAGTCGGGCAGGCTCAACTTCACCCGGGTCTTCACTACCCGACGGGCCACTGTGGGATACAGTACACGATATACATTATCCGGATGTTCGTTCAACTCCGCATTGAAACAGACAGTCTGCTCCTCCGCTCCTTCAAAACCTACCGTGTAGCGATGACCTTCCCGTCTGAGGAAGGGCAGTGTGGATTTCACAATGACATACACATTTACTGTATCTACTTTTTGCGGTATTTTCATTTTATAAGAGAGCGAAGCCCCCTCCGCAGACTGTGTATAAGGCATCAAAGCCACTCCGCTCAGCGTACGTCCCATGTGCGGTATGACTGTCCAGGCGGTCTTCGGTGCAACGGATGATGTAAAATAATGCTCCGCCTCCATAGAAACCACCCCTTTGTCACCGGTAAACAAATATCCTCCTACAGCCCCTTCCGGTTGTTCTATCCGGTAGACTTCCGGTAAACGGTCGGCCGGGAAATCATCATTCCACGAAGTATAGCCTATATGTTTCTGCGTCATCATCCCATTCCACTTGCCTCCCGACATTTCTTCGTTGTATTCCCTGCACAATTCCGCATCACGCCGGAATGCCTGCTCCACTTTGTCAGCCCACTCATTCGCCTGCGGATTATTCTCCTTGTATAATTTGTGATTCATGGCTTGTGCATAATACATTTCATACAGATTGGCCATCGCCTGCACAGGAAAAAGAATCAGTTGTCGGTAGGCATCTCTGTAAGCGGTATCCAGTTTCAAATACTGTCGCAAGGCTTCCGCCTCCAGCTTCACATATTCATCAGCACCTGCCTCCATTCCCCCGAAGCCAAGTGATAAGTATCCTTATCCAGCATCTCGGGAGTCACGCGTCCATTGTACTTGCAATACAGGTTCAAAATACGCATGGCCTCATCCGCCTGTTCCTCACCGAACTGCTGCGCACAGAACACTCGTGTATGCTCCAACAGATCCCCTGCCGCATAGCGTTCCGGATTCCAAGCCATATTCATAAAAAGAGTGATAGGATACTCCATCGGCTTCAAATCCCCCACATTCAATATCCAAAGCTTATCCACCCCATAACTGTAAGTCAACTGAAGCTGCTCCCACATATTTTGTACGGGAGTTACATTCAACCATTTGGAATTACGGGGGGCCCCACATAGTCCACATGATAATACATCCCCCAGCCACCGGCACGTTTCCGTTCTTTTGCATCCGGCAATCGGCGCACATCCCCCCAATTGTCATCACTCAGCAACATAATCACATCATCAGGCACACGGAGTCCCATATCATAATAGCGTTGCACCTCTTTATAAATAGCCCATACCTGCGGACGTTTCTCCGGCACTTTTCCCGTCACTTCCTTAATAATACGACGCTGGTTCCGGAATATCTTCTCCATCAGGCACATGTTTTCCTCATCACGCGGCACATATTTGTCATCTTCCCCCTCCTTTCCACCCATCGGAGTATCACCGTCACCTCTCATACCAATGGTAATCAAATCTTCCGTACCGGCGGCACGCTCCATACCTTCACGGAAAAAACGGTCAATCACTTGCTGGTTGGAAGCATAGTCCCATGCCCCATATTCGCTGCGCTTTCTCACCCATTCCTGATGATTGCGTGCCATAGGTTCATGGTGTGAGGTTCCCATTATAATCCCCATCTCATGAGCGGTCTTGCTGTTCTCCGGATCATCCGCATAAAAACTCCAACCCCACATGGCAGGCCACATAAAGTTACCACGCAGACGCAAAATCAGTTCGAACACACGAGCATAAAAACGATGATCACCATAATTCGTGCCATAAGTGTGCTTCACCCATCCGGTCAGGCAAGGAGCCTCGTCATTCAAAAAGATACCCCGATACTTCACCGCCGGTTCTCCCGCCGTATAACTTCCACGCGTCATCGAAAGATTCTGCCGGGACATCACCGGCACATCCGCCCAGTCGTACCACGGCGAAACACCAATCTGCTCCGAAAGCTCATAAATCCCATAAATCGTTCCGCGTTTGTCACTTCCCGCAATGACGAGCGCCTCATCCACTCCGTTCAAGGGAGCAGACACCACGGTCATCAGGTATTTCTCATTCTTGCCCTCCAGCAACGAAGCATCTATCTTTTTCGCTTTTACCAATTCTCTGATATAGCGGCTTTTCAACGTACCTACCATAATCATGCGCTTTACGCCGGGAGTATAGCATAACCCGGCAGCCCGGCCACTTACCCGTTTAAAGTCATTCTGAAGATTCCTTACTGCTATCATCACACCAGCATCCTCCTGCTCGTCCACCAATATTTCATTGGCCACTCCGTTTTCCATCAGAGTGAAACGGTCGGGAGCCAGCTGGTCAAAAGTAATCCCTTTATGATCTATAGCTCCTACATTCAGGCACAAGGTGGAGAACAAGAATATCCCCACACATTTTTTCAGTTTCATTCTATTCACTTTTTAGTTACCGTATTCAAAATAATCTATATCCACATATCCTCCCAAATCTTTAGTAGCATAATTAAAAATAGCAAACTTGCTTCCCATAAAGAATTTGGTATAATCAAAAACCATTTTACAAGGCTCCCCTATTCGTTTCCACGTTTTCTTGTCATAACTGTAGTAAAAAGTGGCTTCATCTTTTTTATCGGCAAAGTCGCCCTCCATACGAAGATAGACCACCTCTTTTTCACAATCTATGCGTTCCTTCTCCAGTACTTCCACAGCAGTCACCCTTTTTTCCCGGTCCGAAAGACTGACAGACTGATGTGACATCACCCACTGCTTTTTCCCGTTCTCCATGACCACAGCCAGTACCCCGGACAACCCATTGAAAGCGCAGAAGCCCGCAACATCTCCTTCTTTCATCTTCGAGATATCCATAGCTACCACACCGCTGCACTTCGGTCCGCTCATACGCTGAGTCAAGGTATTGGGAGCCAGAAACAGATTGTCCACCACCTTTCCGGTCCTCAACCGCAGGAAACCCGGACGCTCCGTCAGTGACCAGCAATCGTCCAACGGATTGTGGTTCCACTGCCAGTTCAAACTCAACTGATCGGTGTCGAAACCATCACTTCCCATGATACTTCCTTTACACTCCTCTCCGTAAACAGGCATCTCCATACATTCGGGCACACGTCCGTCCGCATCACCCAGTATCGGCCAACCGTCTTCCCAGCGGCAGGGCATCAATGTGGGTACACGCCCTATACCGCCTCTATCCTGAAAAATAAAGCCATACCAGTTTCCGTCAGGAGTATCGACTATACAGCCTTGTCCCACGCCACCATATCCTTGAAATTCAGTTTCTAAAATCACCTTTTTCTCATACGGACCGGTTATCTGGTCGGCACGGTAGCACACCTCACGACGCAACCGTCCGGGAATGCTCCAATCCATGGAAATCATCATCACATAATATCTGCCGTTATGCTTGAATGCCTGACTTCCTTCCAGAAGTCCCTGCTCGTCGGCGTCCCGCTCGAATATCTTTTGGTCTATACCTCCCGGTTCCACATCGCTCAGGTCGCTCTTGAGCTGACGAAGTTGTCCGGTGCCATAAACAGATAGACTTTGCGTCATCATCAAAAAACAAAGAAGCATCATGATGATGAGGCGGACGGGAGACTAATGTCCATTCGCCCGCCGGATCTTCGGCGGTATAGATATAACCACGATGAGGTTCATCATTGGGTGAGAACCATACATAGAACCGTCCGTCATGATAGCGGAGGCTGGAAGCCCATTGTCCGCGACCATATACCGTGCCTTCTTTCAAATCATAACGGGGCAAGTCAGTAAGCCGTTGAAACACATAACTGATCGTTTCCCAATGCACCAAGTCTTTTGAACGCATCACCGGACAACCCGGCATCAGGTGCATAGTGGTGCTTACCAGATAGTAATAGTTTCCCACCCTTATCATGGAAGGGTCAGGTACATCCGCCTCAATCACCGGATTATGGAACATTCCCCGTTGTTGTGCAAACGCCCCCGACAAACCAATGAAGCAGGTAATAATAATGATGATCTTCTTCATTTCTTTTTCTACTTTCTATTTTTTAACTATAGCCAGTTTCACAATCGGATTCTGCGCCTGCAACACTCCGGCAAGCAACAGGGACAAGCCACTCATCATACATTTCCGGATACCGGATAAATCACATTCAAGTTTCATATTCATGGTATTAAATTCACAAGGTTGTTTTTATTTTCCGTTCTTCACGGCTCAACAAGAGCAAAGATAAAGACATCCGCTTTATTTTCGGGCGGAACTATGTTACATAGTCCTTTTCCCATGTTACAAACTCACCCTATTATGGCGGGAAGTATAGAAATTACCTCTTTTTTATTAGGCTATATATATTTTTTTGAATTATTTTTGTGCGCCTGAATCAATCTGAGATATTATATTATGATGAAACATACGCTTCTTACACTATTCATGTTCCTGTCTTTATTATGTCACGGACAATCATATAAATTCTTCACAACAGACAGGGAACTGTCCAGCAGTCTGATCAACAAGATATATCAGGACCGGAACGGTATGATCTGGATCGCCACCGAAGACGGACTGAACCGCTACGACGGAGCCAAATTCGTCATCTACAAGCATGATCCGGAAAACGAGCACTCTCTCTGCCACAACTACGTACGCGCCCTGTATGAAGACAGCAAGGACGATTGTTCGTAGGAACCTATAATGGAATACAGTTATACGATCCCGCCACCGACAGCTTCAGCACACAGCGCAATGGGAAGACGGAAAGACTTTTGACAGCAATATCATGTCCATTCTGGAGTGTAGGAACGGAGAAATATGGGTATCGGGAAACAACTTGTGTACCATAACCATCACACAGGGGAAACTGACTGCACACAAACTGGATTTACCTATCCCCACCCAAATGACAGACTACATGATAGAGGACAGACAACACAATCTTTGGGTAACACAGGGTGAGAATGGTATCTACCGCCTCTCTGCGGACAATAAAAGCAAGCACTTTCTGAAACAAGAGAAGGGAATGACCATTGTGGACCTCTATGAAGACAACTACGGAGACATCTACCTGGCAACCATAGGCAAAGGATTGCTGAAATATAACCAACCGGCAGAAGAGTTCATTCCTATCCTTTATAAAGGAAAACAAAACCTGCCTATCAAATCCATCTGCCAGATAAGCCAGAACGAGCTTTGTCTGGGCACGGACGGGAAAGGCGCCAAGATTTTCAACATCCCCAAACAGCTCATCACGGATTACCCTTTTGATAATAATTACCTCGACTCCGGTACCTCCAAAGTACACTCCGTCCTGAAAGACAATGCAGGAAACCTATGGATAGCCATTTACCAGAAAGGGGTTATGATGATTCCCGCACAGCCCAACAGTTTCAAGTACATAGGCTACAAATCAATAAACAAGAATATCATCGGCTCCAACTGTATCACCTCACTCTGCCGCGACCACGAAGGCATATTATGGATAGGTACTGACAACGACGGCATATACGGTATCACCACAGAACTGAAGCAAAGAGTCCATTATGCCCCACATGACAGCCCTTCTTCGGTTCCTTCCACCGTTTTCGGCCTGTATGAAGACTCTGAACGTAATCTGTGGTTCGGATCCTATACCAACGGACTAGGCAGACTGGATAAGAAAACAGGACAGTGCAGCTATCTGCAGAATCTGACAGACAAGCATGGAAACCGTATCCAACGCGTGTATGATCTGGTTGAAGACCAGGACAAACGACTCTGGATAGCCACCATGGGAGCCGGACTTTTCTATTATGACTTGAAGACAGGACAGTCTGTATATGATCCTAAATTCAATGCTGCCACCGAAAAATATAAATGGATAAGCTGTCTTCTGTATGCCGGTGACAACCACCTTTATGTAGGAACGTATGACGGAATAAGATGTATAGACCTGAGCACCGACGACTTCAAGACTGAAGAAATCCTGTCCAGACACATCATCACTCCCTTTATGAAGACCCCCAAGCAACATCTGGATAGGCAGTTCCGACGGACTGGCGGAATGGAATCCCCAAACCCGGCAACTAAAGACCTACACCACCGCCCACGGACTATCCAGTAACGCCGTATATGCCATCAAAGGAGACGGGCAGGACAACTTATGGATAAGCACCAATGCCGGAATGTCACGTTTTAATCTGAATACCCACACGTTCAGCAATTTCTATGCAGACGACGGCCTGCAAGGAAATGAATTCAGCAAAAACGCCTCTTTTGCCGACCACAACGGCATACTCTGGTTTGGAGGTACAAATGGAATTACCTATTTCAATCCTCAAGAGATTACGAATCCCGCAAAAAATGGAACGTACGCATCATCGACTTCTATCTGCACGACCAGCCCATAAGGAAAGGAATGTTGTCGGGCGGAAAAGAAATCATAAACACCTCCGTCTTTGAGGCCCGGGATTTCCACTTGTCACATAACGACAACGCTTTCAGCATCGAGTTCTCTACCCGCGAACTAAATAATTCCGAACGTATCACGTATCTATATACCATAAACAACACCCCCTGGGTCAAGCTTCCCAAAGGAGTCAACCGAGTGTCATTCAGCGACCTTCCCCCCGGCGATTATCATTTCCGGATCAAAGCCGAAGATTATCTGCTGGAATCCGACACCGATGAAATCACCATTCACATCGCACCGGCATGGTGGGCATCGGGCTGGGCCATGCTGATCTATGCCTTATTGGCAGTAGCAGCCGTCTATGGCATCATCCTGCAAGTGAGACACCGTTACCGCATAAGGCAGGAAATGATGCAACATATCCATGCTGAACAGATAAACGAAGCCAAGCTACAGTTTTTCATCAACATCTCCCACGAGATACGTACTCCGATGTCGCTCATCATCAGTCCTTTGCAAAAACTGATGACAAACGATACAGACCACGAACGGCAAAAGAACTACCGCATCATCTGGCGCAATTCCGAAAGAATCCTTCGGCTTGTAAACCAATTGATGGATATACGCAAGATAGACAAAGGGCAGATGTCACTCGTTTTCCGTGAAACCGAAATGACCGGATTCATTAATGATTTGTGTGAAACCTTTACAGAACAAGCGAACAAAAAACAAATTACTTTGCAGTTCCACCACGAGGGCGCCGACCACTTAAAGTTGTGGGTGGACCCGGTGAACTTCGACAAAATTATCCTGAACATCCTGTCCAATGCCTTCAAATTCACCCCCGAAGGAGCAGTGTGGACATACGGCTACGCACCGGTAAGGACTCCACCCTGCCGAAACCATTACAACAGTATGCCGAAATCACCGTGACCGACAGCGGAATAGGAATCGCCCCCAAAGAAACAGAACACATATTCGAACGCTTTTACCAGATACGGAATAGCCAAAACAACTCAAACATAGGTACCGGTATCGGGCTGCACCTCACCCGCTCACTGGTGGAACTTCATCACGGAGACATCCGTGTAGAAAATAATCCGGACGGACAACCGGGATGCAGCTTTATCATCCGTATGCCTCTGGGATGCGCCCATCTGCGCAAAGAAGAAATGGAAGCCGACAAAGCTCCTCTCTTCCACACTCCGGCTCCGGTCCTTCCTATTCCTTATGAAACCGAGGAAGAAGAAAACGGAAAAACACGAACCAAAACGAAATACAAAGTACTGGTGGTAGAAGACGATGAAGATATACGCCGCTATATCTGCCGTGAACTGGCAAGCGATTACCATACCCTGGAAAGCTGCAACGGCAAGGAGGCACTGGAAAGCATCTTCAATAAAACCCCGGACCTGGTAATAAGTGATGTCATGATGCCCGAAATGGACGGACTTACCTTATGCCGCAAAATAAAGCAAAATGTGAACCTGAACCACATCCCGGTAATACTGCTCACCGCCAAGACACGGGAGGAAGACAATCTGGAAGGTCTGGAAACAGGAGCCGACGCCTACATGACCAAACCTTTCCATATGGAGATATTGAGGAAAACGGCCGCCAACCTGATCCGCAGTCGTGAACGGCTACGCAATACCTATACCGGACAACAGACCCAAGGGGATAAGGTACAACCAATAGAAGTACAGTCCCCCGATGACAAACTGATGGAACGAATCATGCGGGTCATCAACGAAAACCTGAGCAACCCGAACCTCACCGTGGAGATGATTACCACCGAGGTAGGCATCAGCCGCGTGCACTTGCACCGTAAACTGAAAGAACTGACCAACCAGACCACACGGGATTTTATCCGGAACATCCGACTGAAACAAGCGGCAGAACTGTTGTCGAAGAAACGGTACACCATAGCCGAAGTGGCGGACTTGACCGGATTCACCAATCCCAACAATTTCTCGACCGCTTTCAAGGATCTGTACGGAATGCCTCCCAGCATATACATGGAACAACATTTGAAACAGGATAAGAATAAGGAAGAGAACTGAAAATAATTTCCGGTTCTCTTTTCCACCAAGTACAGACCCAGTTTCCGCCGAATGCAAACTTTGCGGATACAATGGTATGAACAAATACACTTTTCCTACAAAACACTCTTACATATACCTATTTCACGAACCTTTCTTCAGTCCATTCAGCCGGCATAACTCACTATTACACAATGCATAAGGCTGACAGTAGTCCTTTCAGTCTGCTATCAGTCCTTTCAGCCGATGGAAAAATATTTCCCAAGCTCTTTCCTTACTTCAAAACATATCCGACAGGAACAGACAGACCCCATATCCACCAATCGCAAACTACAAGCAGCAACAAGCTGTACAAGTATCCTTTACCAGCCTGATGAATACCCTAATTCCTCTGTAAGCATTCGGCCTCGTGCGTGTTTTTTTCCCCTCTTTTCCTTCCTACCTTTGTGGCTTCATTATAATCTTAATCCATTATGTGTTCAGTATTAGAATTTTCTAGCGAAAGTGATAAACTACGTACTCTCTTTTCCGAGTCTAACCATTTTGATTCTGTTCTTTTCATATTTGATGGCGGCCGTCGTTATAAAGTTTCGTCTTCCAGCCTTGGTATCCATTCCCCTCAGGACCTACTTCTCCCTTTAGGTCTTGGCCTTTTCCGCAGCAGTCCTTTTTGGTCTTATTACCTTTATCCCCAAGGTTGTAATTTCCATAAAGGTATTGACGGTCTTTGTGGCGAGGTCATCCGACACACAGGTTCCTGCGTGTCAGAGCAGAGCTGTCATATTTTTCCCGACCGCTCCCGTAGCAGGTTGCATATCCTTTATCGGTGCGACGACGAATACCGTCTGGAATGCCGTCGTCTGAATCGCGGTTCTTTCCTCTTGAAAAAGGAGGAACGGAAGAAGGATTTTCTTCAAATTTCCTGGAATCGCCTGAATGAGCTGCTTACTGTTAAAAAGTATCGGAAAACAGTTGAAAAGTAATTCCCCATTCTATAAGCCGTGCAGTTTTATTTTGATAACTTTGCCACATAATAAAAAGTGGATGTACAGTGAAAGAACCGGTTATTACCCTTACTTTGGAAGAGTACGAAGAGTTGCGCAAGGAACATGAATGCCTTGAAAAGGAGCATGCGGAACTTCAGAGAAAATACGAAGCCTCTTTGCAGGAGTATTCCCGCCAGGTCGAAGAAATCTCGGCCTGTACAGCCGTCATTGCCGATCTGAGATGGAAATTGGCTGACTTGACACGCCGTTTATGGGGTAAATCCAGTGAAAAACGTCATCTTCCCGAAGATGCCGGCCAGCTGAGCATCTGTTTCGAGTCTCCGTCCGATGTCAATGACCCGGTAGCGGAAGAACAGAAAACCGCTGGGAAATCCGTCACATCGGAGAATGGTACAATCGTTTCCGTAAAAGCTTCACGAAAAAGATCACTCCCCACGCCCGTAAGCCCATCGACCCGTCCCTTCCCCGTGAGGAGATTATCATTCCCATGCCGGAAGGCCTTTCGTTGGAGGGAGCGACGAAGCTGGGAGAGGAAGTGAGCGAACAGTATGCTGTCAGTCCCGCCCGATTCTATGTGAAACGCATCATCCGTCCTAAATACCGGCTCGCCGACGGTCGTATCATAACCGCTCCCATGCCCGTAATGGCACATCCCCACAGCAATGCCTCGGAAAGTGTACTGGCCCACATTGCTACCGCCAAATATTACGACCACCTGCCTCTGCACAGACAGCTGGATATCTTTGAGCGTGAAGGAATCCATCTGAGTCCTTCCACCGTAAGTAACTGGATGATGGCTGCCGCACAGCGTCTGGAACCAATCTATAATGAACTTCGTGAACTGGTCAAGGACAGCTATTACGTCATGGCCGATGAGACACCCCATCCCGTACTTGAAAGCGACCGGCCCGGTGCTCTTCACCGCGGGTATATGTGGAACTTCTATCTGCCCCGGTTCCATACCCCCTTCTTTGAATATCACAAGGGCCGTGGCAGCAGCGGAACAGACACACTGCTGGCAGGACAGGTCCGGGTGGTACAGAGTGACGGCTTTGCAGTATATGACAAGTTCGACACGCTACCCGGAAAGTTGCATCTGTGCTGCTGGGCACACGTCAGGCGCAACTTTGTGGAAGCGGAAGGAAATGACCCTCCCAGAGCAAGGCATGCACTTGGACAAATAGGCGGACTGTATGCCGTGGAGGAGAAAATCAGAATGGAACATCTGGAAGGGGAGGCGGTGGTAAAGCTTCGCCGGGAAAAATCGTACCCTATTATCAAAGAACTGGAAAAATGGTGCAAGGAGGAATATGGACATACGGTCGATAAATCGCCTATTGCCAAGGCCATGTTCTATATGTACACACGCTTTGAACAACTGTCCGGATATGTCAATGACGCACAGTTCTGCATTGACAATAATCCGGTGGAGCGTTCTATAAGGCCGTTGACTTTAAACAGAAAAAATACGCTCTTCTCCGGATCACATGAGGCAGCACATGCAGCGGCAATTTTCTTTTCACTGATGGGATGCTGTAGGGAAAATAAGGTGAACCCAAAACTATGGATGCAGGACGTGCTGATTAGGTACAGGAGAAAGAAAGAGAAGAGAAAAACGATTACACCGATTTACTGCCATTTAATTGGAAAGGATAAACAGGAAAGCTATAATAAAGTCAAAAGCCAGACATGCTTCGTCTGCTTTGACTTTATTATAACTTGGAGAGAAACACGCACGAGGCCGAATGCTTACATTTTGTGTACTTTCTGATTTTCCCATTCAGGTTCTCAATGAGATTTGTGGTATAGATTATCTTTCTGATTTCCAGCGGGAACTGGAAGAAAACAGTCAGGTCATCCCATTTGTTCCTCCATGAAAGTATGGCATAAGGATACTTTCCTCCCCATTTCTTTTCCAGGTTGTCAAGTTCTGCAGCAGCAACCTCTTTGTTGGGCGCATTATAGATATTCTTCATATCTGCCGTAAACTCTTTCTTGTCCTTATAAACGACATATTTACAAGAGTTTCTGATCTGATGTACCACACAGATTTGAGTGAATAACTAGGGAATACGGTACGGATGGTATCCGTAAATCCATTCAGATTATCGGCATAGGTAATCAGTATATCCTGCACTCCACGAGCCTTTAAGTCGGTCAGAACGCCGATCCGGAAAGAGGAACTTTCCGATTTGCCGACCCACATGCCAAGGACTTCTTTCAGGCCGTTCTGTTTCAGACCGACACAAAGATAGACGGTCTTGTTTATAATCCTGCCGTTATCCCGTACCTTGACGACAATACCGTCCATCCGGACTATCATATAAACCGTATTCAAAGGTCGGTTCTGCCACTTCTGGGCAGCTTGGTTTACCTCGTTTGTAATGATGGAAATGGCAGATGTGGAGAACTATATTTCATAAATCTCACGCATCTCTTCCTCTATGTCGGAAATACTTATCCCTTTGGCATATAGGGAGATAACAAGTTCTCTATAGAAAGCCCCGGCTTTCATGCTTGGGGACTGCTATCGGTTCAAACTGACCGTTGCGGTCACACGGAATGGAGATGACAGATTCTCCATGTCCTGTATGAATCTTTTCGGATAACTGCCATTCCGAGAGTTGCCGGTGTTGTTTCCTGCCATGGAATTTTTCTCATACCCTAAATGGTCATCCATTTCACCTTCAAGCATTTTCTCCAATACCTGGGCATGCAATTGCTTGAGGAATTTGCTTACATCGGCTTCTGTCTTGAACTGGCTGATAAACTCCTTACTTAACACTTCGTCAGGTACTGCTTGATTCTTTTCTTTCATAATCTTCTTTATTTGGTAAATGTATAAAATAAAAATACGGAACGCTATTTTGAACCCCCTATTTTCCATTTACACAAAATATTTTATAGTGCCTTTTTTAGCCAACATCCCTTAGAAATGGTTCTTTTACATAGTCATTGTTTTTGTTTATTTTCTTCTTTTTCTATGATTTTGCATACCTTATCTACCTCTTTTAGTGAAGGCATAATCTCAGGGTCTATCCATGTAAGAAAATCACTGATTATCGTATACATACCCTTCACATAAGAAAAATTCACATTTTCTGATTTACAAAACATTATCGGATTTCATTATGATTGATGCGGTTACGCAGTTCACGAACTTGTACTATAATATCGTTAATCTCCTTACGTCCGAATCCGGGAGCAGTTTCTTGAAAATCCGGCAGGGTACACCAGCCAAAAGCGCATAGTGGTGTGTTTCATAAAAGCTATTCCAGAAGCCCAGGGTCTGTTCAGCTATTACTCTCCCAGTCGTAACCCTGACACCCCGATCGGCAATTTTTCTTTTCTGCTTTCAGAACCTCTTTCAATATATAGTCATTGGTAACTTTTTTCTTTGTCCGCTTGTTCGTATATGTCAGAGAAGGAGCAATTCATGAATCCGGTTTTCTGG
>ENA-OQJH01000557-OQJH01000557.1-human-gut-metagenome-genome-assembly--contig:-NODE-557-length-19971-cov-2.291826_pt1 | contig 19971 bp, 23 predicted proteins | sample MGYA00242597_ERZ504763 | MGnify/ENA primary metagenome ERZ504763 (study PRJEB26092, sample SAMD00036359) | human gut metagenome | host: Homo sapiens | study: EMG produced TPA metagenomics assembly of...
ATCAATGCTGTCTACAAAGTTATCCTGATAAACCGAGCTTTTGCGTGCCGTTTGAAGTCGGCGATCGTTGTGTCAAGCCAGATAGGCTTGCTTAGATCGAACTCATAGCAGATGGCGTCCAAAGCGTTGAAATCTTATGTGTGCGGGTGTCTGTTGTCTCATCGCAAATGACAGTATCGCGCAGAAGCCTGTTTTCTTTAAATTCTTTTCCCCATAAACGAAACATAACGAAGCTCCTTCAAAGTTTATGAAATTTATCATACAAAATCCCGTTGCTTGTGCAAGCCTTTTTGATATATTAGTATCAGTTCGGGCGCTCGGACAAAATATACATGCAGGGAAAGCCGGCAAGTTTATATCGTGTCTGTGCGGTGAAATGAAAAAGAAAACATGATGTGACGCAGGAGTTGTAAAGGAGTAAAAAGATGATCAGAGTATGCACGATAAATGACAAAGAAATATTGGAAAAGTATTTACAGGAAGAGCCGTATGCCGGAGCAATTTTGGCGGCGATCGAGGAGTTTGGATTTGACGAAAAGTTTCAGACAGTATATCTTGATTCGGAAAACGAAATCTTGACACCGAGGGAGAGCAAGAAACAGAAGAGACGGTAAAAGGGGTGTATTTGTGGTTTCATAAAAATCTTCTTTTGTACAGTAAAGAAAATAAAAGTCGATATAGATTTTCTTGAACAGATGATTTTTATGCTGCGCCGGACTGTGTTGTGGGAAGGAAGGACAATGTAAATATCGTAAGCTGGCTTTTGACGGATTATCATTTTAAGCAGTCGGACATGATCCCCGAAATCGTGGACGCAGAAGGAAAAACGACTCCGTGTTTTGCGGCAAAAGAAGCGTATGCAGGCGAGTGGGGGTATCTTAAGAAATGAAAAACTTTTAGATCGGATTTTTATAGATGGTCTGGGCGGAATGGCACAGGGACTTTTTGCTACGCTGATCATAGGAACGATCATTCAGCAGATCGGGTTGTTTATGGGAGGCGGCACAGGAGATCTTATTTATGAACTTGGAAAGATTGCCGCAGGTTTGACAGGTGCAGGCATCGGAGTCGGTGTGGCGCGAAAATTAGAAGCAGGACATCTCGTAATCGTTTCGGCCGCGGTTGTCGGTATGATCGGTGCATTTGCCGGGAAAATCTTATCCGGACAGGTTCTTGTGGATGGAAATCTGGTTCTGGCAGGGCCGGGAGAGCCGTTAGGCGCTTTTGCGGCGGCGTATCTGGCGATCGAGATCGGGATCTTGATCTCGGGTAAAACAAAACTTGATATTATACTGACTCCGCTGGTCTGCATCGGAACGGGATCGGCAGTCGGTCTGTTTGTCGGTCCGCCGATTTCTGAATTTATGTTATGGCTTGGCTCCTTGATCAACTGGGGAACAGAGCAGCAGCCGTTTTTGATGGGAATTGTCGTTTCCGTTTTAATGGGAATGATCCTGACGCTTCCGATCAGCTCAGCGGCGCTTGGAGTAATCCTGAATCTGTCGGGACTGGCGGCAGGGGCGGCGACGATCGGATGCTGCTGTAATATGATCGGATTTGCGGTGGCTAGTTGGAGAGAAAATAAATTCAGCGGATTTCTGGCGCAGGGAATCGGAACGTCGATGCTTCAGATACCGAATATCGTAAGAAGACCTTTGATCTGGCTTCCGGTTATTTTGTCAAGCGCGTTTTAGGTCCGATCGGAACAATGCTTCTTCTATGACGAACAACGCTACGGGATCGGGTATGGGAACAGCCGGACTTGTCGGTCCGCTTATGACATGGCAGGTAATGACGCAAGTGAAGCGGGAGTGATCGTGCTCGGAAAGATCATTTTGATCCAGTTTATCCTTCCTGCGGCGGTGACGCTTCTCATTTCTGAGTTTATGCGGAAAAAGAAGTGGATCCGTCAGGGAGATATGAAATTAGAGTTGTAAGAGAAGTCTTAAAAAACAATGAAATCTATGACATGCCTTAGGATTTATGTTAGAATGAAAAAGTAAAATAACTGGCGGAGGCAGTCTGAAATGACGAGTGAACAACAAGTAGAAGCTGCGCTGAAAAGCTATGAGGATGTCGATAGCTGGAAGACGATCATTTTTCTGTATAACGCAGCGCTGAAAGAAGTAGGAACAAAGCTGGAGATTTTGAATGACGAATTTCAGCATGTACATCAATATAATCCGATCGAGCATATAAAGACAAGGATAAAGACGCCGGAAAGCATTGTGAAGAAATTAAGGCGGTATGGCATGAGACGTCGATCGAGAACATGGTACGCTATATCAATGACATTGCGGGGGTACGTCTTATTTGTTCCTTTACATCTGATATTTACCGTTTGGCGGAGATGATCGGCAATCAAAGCGATCTGAAAGTTCTTTCGATCAAAGATTATATTAAAAATCCAAAAGAAAGCGGTTATAAAAGTTATCATATGCTTGTATCCGTTCCGATCTTTCTTTCCGACAGCGTAGTCGATACAAAAGTGGAAATCCAGATCCGAACGATAGCGATGGATTTTTGGGCGAGTTTGGAACATAAGATTTATTATAAGTTTGAAGGGAATGCGCCTGATTATATAAGCAGAGAATTGAAAGAGTGTGCGAAGATGGTGTCGGAACTTGACGACAAGATGCTCTCTTTGAATGAGGCGATTCAGGCCTGCATGATCAGAGACGATCAGAGAAAAGAAGTATGGAAGATGTGTTTGACAATGTGATCGGCGAAAGAAGAAAACAGTAAAGAAAATCTTAAGTAATCTTAAGTTTTAAGCTTTGGGGGCAAAAGATATTGATGCTTTTGCCTCTTTTCGTTATACTGTATATTTGGAGGGAAAAGACGAATGCAGGAAGAAAAAACAGAAATAGAACGCTGCGATTTTATACATGTTCATGAAGATGTAGTAAAAAAAGTAAAGGAACACATTCCGGCAGAAAGAGAGCTGAATGATCTTGCGGAATTTTTTAAAGTGTTCGGAGATGTGACGAGACTGAAATTGTTAAGCGTGTTGTTTCATTCGGAGATGTGCGTGTGCGATCTGGCAAAGACGCTGAATATGACTCAGTCGGCGATCTCTCATCAGCTCCGCATTTTGAAACAGATGAAGCTCGTGAAAAACAGAAGGGAAGGAAAGACAGTATTCTATTCTCTTGCAGACGGGCACATTAAAACGATTATTAATCAGGGAATGGAACATATACAAGAGTAATAAAAGAAAAGCCGGCGGGCAGGGAAAGCCGGCAAACAGGAGAAAGCCGACGAACAAGGGGAAGCTGACGAACAGGGAAAAGTTGACGGAAAGGGAAAAAGGGATGACGAGAGAAACCAGAAAAAGGGAATTGGAGATCGGTATCGGTCTTGTTTTATATTTGCTGGCATTCTTAATAAGCATGCAGGCAAAGATGAAATCAAAGGCGGAGATGCTTTTGTTTTTACTGCCGTATATTGTATCGGCGATCAGTATTTATAAAGAGCAGGCAGAGAAATTTTTGAAAAAGCAGTTTCTGGATGAAAACTTACTGATGATCATAGCGACTGTAGGAGCATTTTTTGTAGGACGTTACAAAGAAGCCGTTGCGGCGATGCTCTTTTATCAGGTCGGAAAACTTGTAGAAGAAATCTCTCTGAGCAGGACGAAAAAATCTATTGCGAAATTTATTGATATTCGTCCGGAATATGCGAACCTGAAAATCGGAAACACAGAAAAGATTGTTCCGCCGCAGGAGCTGAATTTGAGACAGACGATCGTACTGCATCCGGGAGACAAGATCCCGTTGATGCGGTTGTGACAAGCGGAACGGGAACAGTTGATATGAAAGCGCTGACAGGAGAACCGGATCCTGTCACTGTGCGGATCGGAGACAGGCTGTTCAGCGGAAGCATCAATCTGAACAGCGTGTTGGAAGCCAGAGTTGAGAAACTGTACAATGATTCTACTGCGGCGAAGATTATGCGGCTTGTAGAAAGCGCAAATGAAAACAAATCGGAGAGCGTACATTTTGTAGATAAATTCACAAAATATTATACGCCGATCGTTATTTTGATCGCGCTTTTAACTGTCATTCTCCCGCCTATGATGTTTGTGGAGGCGAAGGCTGAGTGGATATACAGAGGATTGATCATTCTTGTGGCGGCATGTCCGTGCGGGTTGATGGTTTCTATACCGCTTGCGTTTTGGGCGGGATAGGATCTGCTTCAAAGCAGGGCGTTCTGATAAAAAGCGGAGCTGTTTTGGAAGATCTGATCCGGGTAGACACATATGTTTTTGATAAAACGGGAACACTGACGGAAGGCGTATTTCATGTGAAAGATATTGTTCCGTATAAGTTTGAAAAGGAAAGACTGTTGGAGCTTGCGGCTTTGGCGGAAAGTTATTCAAAGCATCCGGTGGCGCTGTCTCTTGCGGAAGCTTATGGAAAGCCGGCTGAAAGTACGCGGATCAAAGATGTGAAAGAAGAACCGGGGTACGGTGTTCATGCGTTTGTGGACGGACTGGAAGTTTATGCCGGGAACACAAGGCTGATGAACCGGGAAGGAATCCTCTACGCACAGACGGAAAAAGACGGAACTGCCGTTCATGTGGCTGTTGACGGAAAGTATGCGGGATACATATTGATTGCGGATACGATTCGTAAAGATACGGGAAAACTGATGCGCTGGATGCGAAAGAAAAATATGGGAACGGTTATGCTGACCGGAGATAACGAGCGTACGGCGGAAAAAGTGGCGGCAGAGCTGAAAATCGACAGCGTTTATGCGGAGCTGATGCCGGAAGATAAAGTGCAGCTTCTGGAAGAGTTTTGCAATGACCGCATGGAAAATGAAAAATTGGCGTTTGTAGGAGATGGAATGAATGACGCGCCTGTTTTGGCGCTTGCAGACATCGGCATCGCGATGGGCGGTCTCGGCGCGGATGCCGCGCTTGAGGCGGCGGACATTATCCTTATGGAAGATGAGCCGTCGAAGATTATAAATGCGGTGCGGATCGCAAAAGGAACGATCCGGTCTGTACGGGGAAATGTATTGTTTGCGATCGGTATGAAAGTATTTTTAGTCATACTTGCGTTTTTCGGTCTTGTGACGATGCAAAGCGCTATTATAGCAGACATGGTTGTGATGGTAATTAATATTTTGAATTCATTTGGATGATGAAGTATCCGGAATCGGGGGTGTAAACGAATCGTGAAAATCAAAAAACAGATCGTGTTGGCGGCAGTTCTTTGTATGGCTGTGCCGACTGTGGCATCAGGCTGTGCAAACAGTGCGAAATCAGGTGTAGAGGCATTGGAGGCAGGAGATTATAAAGAGGCGCAGGCACAGTTTGAAAAACTGACTGAAGAAAAGGATAAGAAGAAATCGGCAGAGGGGTATCGGGGACTTGCGATGACATATTATGAGCAGGAGGAGTATAGCTCGGCTCTCGATGCGTTTAAAAAAGCTGTTGACACAGGAGTAGTACAGACGACTCAGATCTATAATCTGATGGGTATTTGTGCAATGAAGACAGAGGATTACGAGGCGGCTCTTGAATATATACAGGCGGGTCTTGCCATGGCGGAAACAGATATGTCAGGTGAAGAAGAGAAGAATTCGGAAAATGGAAAAGATTCTGCTGAAATGATTCAGGAGATGAGATATAACGAAGTTGTCTGTTATGAAAAACTGGCTGATTGGGAAAACGCGAAGCAAAAAGCATCCGAGTATCTGATCGAATATCCGGAAGATACGGCGATGGAAAGAGAAGCCGAGTTTTTGGAAACGAGATAAACACCGTTTGGCAAAAGAAAGTTCTCATGAAAGGGAATTTTTCGTGAAAGGAAAATCTACGTAAAGGGAAAATCTATGTGGAGGGAAAATCTATGTGGAGGGAAAATCTTTGTGAAGGGAAAATTCTCATAAAAGAAAATTCGGAGAAATAATATGTATGAGATGGAGCAAATCGACGAGAGGGTGATCCTCGTCGGAATCGATACGGGAAATGAAGATGCGGCAAACCGTTCGCTTGACGAACTTTCGGAATTGGCGAAAACTGCAAAAGCGGCTGTAGTCGGCAGGCTGATCCAGCCAAGAGAGAGCGCGCATCCGGGAACATATATCGGGAAAGGCAAATTGACGGAACTCAAAGATCTTATATGGGAGACTGACGCGACGGGGATTATTTGCGACGATGAGCTGACGAGCGCACAATTAGGCAACCTTGAAGAAGAACTGTCATGTAAAATTATAGACAGGAGCTTTTGATCCTTGATATTTTTGCGGCGCGGGCAGTATCGGGAGAAGGAAAGATCCAGGTGGAGCTTGCTCAGCTTCGATACAGAGCGTCAAGACTGGCGGGGCTTGGCAGATCTTTATCCCGTCTCGGCGGGGGGATCGGAACGAGAGGTCCGGGAGAAAAAAAGCTGGAGATGGACAGGCGTTTGATCAGAGAACGGATCAGCAGACTGAAAAAAGAACTAAAAGACGTGGAAAAGCATCGGGAATTAATACGGACACAGAGAAAACAGTCGGGATTAAAGGTGGCGGCTTTAGTAGGATATACATCGGCGGGAAAGAGCAGTATAGAAAATGTGCTGACAAATGCCGGCATTTAGAAGACGCCATGCTGTTTTCTACATTAGATACTACAACCCGCTCTCTTGTTCTCGATAATACGCAGGAAATATTAGTTACAGATACGGTCGGTTTTATAAGAAAACTGCCTCATCACCTTGTGGAAGCGTTTAAAAGTACGTTAGAAGAAGCGAAGTATGCGGACATTATTATTCATGTGGTAGATGCGTCTAATCCGCAAATGGATGAGCAAATGCATGTCGTTTACGATACATTGCGTCAGCTTGGAGCGGCAGACCGACCGGTGATCACACTTTTTAATAAGCAGGATAAACTCGAGTCGGCAGGCAGCTATCGGGATTTTCAGGCGGAATATTCAATTCCGGCTTCGGCAAAAACAGGAGAAGGTCTTGCAGAACTAAAAAAGGCGCTTCTCGAGATCGTACGAAGAGAACAGATCTATGTGGAGCGTTTGTATGATTTCTCGGAAGCATCGAAAATTCAGCTTATCCGAAGTCGTGGACAACTTTTGTCGGAGAAGTATGTTCCGGAAGGGATTGAAGTGAAAGCGTACGTTCCGAAAGATATTTATGGGAAGGTTTGTATATAATTACCAAAAATAAAGGGGGAAATATGAGGGAACGATAGTTTTAAAGCTGTAAGATAGTAATGAAACCGGTAGGGAAAGTGGTGCAAAAAGCGGAAAATAATTTGACATTTTTGTTGAAAATTGGTAACATTATTTAGATGATACAAGAAAATATGTGACAGAGTATTGCTGTACAGAGCAGGCAAGACCTTTTTAACTGATTATATGGGTGGTAAAGCAGGGATTGCCTTTTTTCTTGTATTATGAGGAAATCAGGGGATTATTTCCGAGAAAAAGTTATGAAAAAGGAGGAACAAGGAAGCAATGCATAACGTGAAAAAGTCATTCAAAAGACTATTGGCGGTATCATTATGCGCAAGCTGCGTCTTGTCAAATGGGATGCTTTCTCTTGCGGAAGGGGCAGAGGACAAGGCGGTGAATCTGGCTTTGGGATGTCAGGCGACTGCAAATGCCCAGTACAATCAAAACGGTAATGATATGAGCGCGTCAAAGGCAGTTGACGGCAACGATGAAACGCGGTGGTCTTCTGAAGGTGCGGCCCCGGGATGGCTGCAAGTGGACTTGGGAGAACAAAAGTCCTTTACGCAGTTCCGCATCTTAAGTGAAGGCGGTACAGGAGTTACCGTAGGAAAACAGTTGATCGGGAAGTTCAAAATCGAAGGTTCTAACGACAATTCAAAGTGGACTTTGATCCATCAGTCGGAGGATAAACAGGCGGAAGGTTTTCCGCAGGATACAGTGGTAACGCTGGAAAAACCGGTAAGTTACCGATACGTGAAGCTGACGGTGGAGTCGTTGAAAACAGGAGCTTTTGACAGCGTTTCGATTCGCGAATTTGAGATCCGTGATAAAGAAGAGACAACTCCGGAAAAACCGCAAGACCCGGAAGAAAACGTGGCTCTGAAAAAAACGGCAGCAGCAGATTCTACAGAAGATAATAGTTTGATCGCGGCGAAAGCGTTTGACGGCAACACAAAAGATCGAAGCTCAAGATGGAGTAGCGCGGTAGCGGACGCCCCGCACTGGATTTATGTCGATCTCGGAAAAGAAATGGATGTAAAAACAGTCTGTATTTTCTGGGAAACAAGAAAAGCGACGGACTATAAGATCCAGATCGCAAACACGGCAGAAGCGCCGGCGGAATCCGATTGGAAAGATGTGAAGCACGTACAGGATCGTCCGAAGGCATTGAAAGATGCAATCGTGTTGGATAAAGTTGAGAAAGCAAGATATGTGCGCTTGTACATCAATTCATTTACAAAGAATGATCCTGATAATGAAGGGGCAAGCTGGAATTCGATCTCGATTTATGAAATGGAAGTATACGGCGGCGAGCCTAAGGTAGATATCGAGGAAGGAATCTCGGTTGATACTCCGAAAAAGGGTGATAAGAAGCTGACAGTCCATATTCCGGAAGAAACAAAAACGGAAAAGGTAACATATAACGGAACGGATTATGAACAGGTTGTAGATGCGGATTTGAATCTTTATCAGCCGGTTGTAGATACGACAGTGAAAGTTTCCTTTAAAATCGAGAATAAAGAAAACGGCTCTTATCGTTTCAAGGAAATTCCGGTAACAGTTCCGGGAGAATATGAAACGAAAGAAGGAGATAACGCAGCGCCGGACGTTTTGCCGGAAATCAGAGAATGGAAGGGAAATGCCGGAACGTTTGCTCCGAATGCGGGAAGCCGTATTGTCATTAAAGATGCAGAACTTCAGGAAATGGCAGATGCATTTGCAAAAGATTATGAGGCAATTATGGGACAGACGCTCCCTGTAGTAACTGCAGATTCGGCGAATGCAGGCGACTTTTTCTTTGCGCTGACAAAAGAAGGAAAGGGACTGCAGGAGGAAGGCTACCTTATGACGGTAGATGAAAAGACTGCGGTAGAAGCGGAGACAACAACAGGAGCATTCTGGGCAACAAGAACGATTTTACAGAGCCTGAAAGCGAACGGAAATATTCCGCAGGGTGTTGCAAGAGACTACCCGCTTTATAAAGTGCGCGGATTCATTTTGGATGTCGGACGTAAGACGTTTACAATGGACTGGCTGGAAGATACGGTAAAACAGATGTCATGGTATAAGATGAACGACTTCCAGATCCATCTGAACGATAACCTGATCCCGCTGGAGCACTATTCCCAGATCGGAGAAGATCCGATGCAGGCATATTCTGCATTCCGTCTGGAATCTGATATTAAAGAAGGCGGAAAAGACGGTCTGTATAAGGCGGATCTGACGAGTAAAGACGTATTCTATACAAAAGACGAGTTCCGAAACCTGATTCAGGAATCAAGGGTATACGGAGTGGATATTGTACCGGAGATCGATACGCCGGCACATTCTCTTGCTTTGACAAAGGTAAGACCGGATCTGCGTCACGGTACATACGGAAGAGACAACGATCATCTTGCGCTGAAAGAAAAATATGATGAAGTCTGGAATTCGTACAGAGTATTTTCAATGAATATATGGGAAAAGATCTGTCCGATCCGGTATTCGATAAAGATACGGTCGTACATGTCGGCGCGGATGAATATACGGCGGCGCCGGAAGCATACAGAAAGTTTGCGGACGACATGCTTAAGTATGTGCAGGACAGCGGACGTACGCCGCGTATCTGGGGAAGTCTTTCCACGATCAAGGGAGAAACTTCGGTGCGCAGCGAAGGCGTGCAGATGAACCTGTGGAACTTTGGCTGGGCAAATATGGACAAGATGTACGAGCAGGTTACGATTGATCAACTGCAACGACGGAAATTACTACATTGTTCCGAATGCCGGCTATTACTATGATTATCTGAATGAAGATACATTATATAATCTGGCAATCAACTCTATCGGCGGAGTGACAATTCCGGCAGGAGATAAACAGATGATCGGCGGCGCTATTGCGGTATGGAACGACATGACAGACTATCTGGAAAACGGTGTCAGCGAATATGACGTATATGATCGTATCGACAATGAGATCGCATTGTTTGGCGCAAAGCTGTGGGGAAAAGGAAATAAAGACTTAAGCGCGGCAAAAGAAGATTATGCGGCGCTTGGAACAGCTCCGCGGACAAACTTTACATACGAGACAGAGAAAAACGAAGAAGGCGCGGCAGTTCATTATCCGATGGATAATATGAAAGATGCTTCCGGCAGCGGACAGGATCTTAAAGAAGGAAGAATGCCGCTATCGAAAGCGTAGACGGAAGAAACGCGCTGAAGCTCGAAGGCAAAGAAAGCTATGTAAGTACAGATCTTGCGACGGCAGGACTTGGAAATGATTTGCGCGTAAAAGTAAAGAGGACAACAGACGGCGACGAAGAACAGATTCTCTTTGAAAGCAGCTACGGAACGATCAAAGCAGTTCAAAAAGAAACCGGAAAGGTTGGTTTCACAAGAGAAAATCATGATTATTCCTTTAACTATAAACTGCCTGTCAATGAATGGTAGAACTGGAATTTAAAAATGAGCAGAATAAGACATATCTCTATGTCAACGGAGAGTTAAGAGACGTACTTGGAGACGATGAACGGTAGAGGGAAGACCGCTGCTTGCGACAACGATGTTCCCGATCGAAAGAATCGGAAGTACTAAGAATGCGTTCACAGGTTACGTGGACGACGTCCGCCTTGGAACGAATGCTGATTTTGCGTCTACAATGCCGCTTGATTACGCAGTGCTTACTGCAAATCAGGTAATCGGAAAAACGGAAAATGCACAACTTGCCCAGCTTGTAAAAGAGGCAGAGGCGATATTTGCAGCTTATAATCCTGACGCGTCGGCAATCAATGACTTGGCGGCAGAGATAAAAGCAGTTTTAGACGACAGCGATTACAAAGAAGCGGACTACAGCAGAATTGAAACGCTCAAGAAGACAATCCCGTCGGATCTTTCTCCGTTTACAGAAGAATCGGCGGCATGGCTTGAGTACGTGCTTTCGCAGATTCGTACCGGACTGCCGGAAGAAATGCAGAGTACGGTAGACGGTTATGAGAAAATGCTGGCAGATGCTCTGGCAGGTCTGACACTGGTTGAAGAAAGAAATGTCAACTATGTAGATAATGCAAACTTACGGCGACAGCATCCTCGCATCAGGATAACGGATCTGCGCCGGATAAAGCGCTGGATGGAGACACAAACACAATCTGGCATTCAAAGTGGGATATCACAACTATGCCCCATTGGATCGATCTTGAAATGGAAGAACCAATGGCGGTTGACGGACTTACTTATGTGCCGCGTCAGACAGGAACAAACGGAAATGTGACTAAGTATGAGATTCAGATTAGCAATGACGGAACAAATTATACGAAGCATGCAGAAGGCACATTGAAAAATAATGCGGATACAAAAGTAATTGATTTTAACAAAGTTACTACGAAACATGTGCGTCTGGTTTATCTGGAGGCGGCAAATAACAATGGCGCTGCGGCAGAATTAAAACTGCATCAGGCCGACGTTCCGGCAGATATTGAAGGTTTGACTGCTGTGATCACCGAGGCAAAAGCAATCAAGAATGAAGGATTTACAAAAGAATCATGGGATGCGCTTCAGAACAAGATTGCAGAGGCAGAAGAATTGGCGTCTGCGGAAAATGCAGATGCGAATGATGTGGAAATCATGAAGAGAGAATTATCAAAAGCAATGACATCTCTCATTTTAGAGGACAAGGTAACTTCAGATCCAGAACCGGGCAAAGTGGATAAGAGCAAACTGCAGGAGCTTTATAATAAATATAAAGGTATCAAAGCAGACGGGTATACAGCAGAAAGTTGGACGGCATTTGCTGAAGCACGTACAGAGGCGGAAACGGTTCTTGCAAATGAAAAAGCAACACAGGAAAAAGTGGATAAAGCGGCGGAGAATCTTGAAAAAGCGTTTAAATCACTCAAGAAAGAGGAAACGAAGCCGGATCCAGACCCGACACCGGATCCAGACCCGGGCGCTGCAGATGTAAGCGGACTGAAGAATCTTTATGAAGCGTATAAAGACATTAAATCGGACGGGTACACAGCAGAAAGCTGGGCGGCATTTGATAAAGCCCGTGCAGAAGCAGAAAAGATCCTTGCAAATCCGAATGCGACACAAGATGATGTGAATGCGGCGAAAGCGGCTCTGGAAGCAGCTTATAAAGGTCTTGTTCCTAAGACGCAGCCGAATCCGACACCGGGCGGAAACGGCGGAAACGTTGGCAGCACAGCGGTTGTCACAGGAGACAGCGCAAATATCGCAGGATATCTGACAGTTCTTCTGGCAGCAGGTGGAATCGCTGTAGTAACATTCTTTAGAAGAAAAAGAGTGAAATAAAAAACATCTGATTCGTAAGATGCTGTATGAAATACAAAAGGCGGTGCGTGTAAAGCATCGCCTTTTGTGTATGAGTAATCCCATATCAGATCTTCCGATATCGAAATAGTAGTTCGTACAATCGAAATAAGATACAGACATCTCCCAGATACAGATTTTGTAATGGTGAATTAATGACAGGAATTCTGTCATTGAAAAAAGATAAAATATTTGTGCAAAAATAGAAGATGTGTTATTCTTTTATCACAAATTCAGTTTTCTGAGAATGTGGGAAGAAAAAGAACCGGTTTTATTTCGTTGAATTCTAATAATCTTGCGGCAGTCGCTGCAGTGAAAATCAAATTTGTAAAAAAACATGAGAAAAGAAAAAGGGATAAAGGCGCTGAGGAAAGCGCGTATTTTTGATTGCTTCATATAATTATGTTTGCTACAATGAAGGAGGAAATCGGTTGAAAAATAAAAGAATACACAGGAAGTATAAAGACAGGGTTTTCCGTATTATTTTTGAGATAAAAAGGAACTTCCGGAGCTGTATAACGTGGTTAATGACAGCGCGTATACGAATCCCGATGAACTGACGATCACAACGATTGAAGATGTTGTGTACATGGGAATGAAGAATGACTTGTCCTTTATTATCGGTGATGTGATGAATTTATATGAACATCAAAGTTCATATAGTCCAAATCTGCCGCTGAGAGGATTGTTTTACTTTGCGTCGCTTTATCGGGAACGGATCGAAGATGTGAAACAAAAGCTCTATATGAACGTTCCTTTACATATCCCGTTCCGCAGTATATTGTTTTTTATAACGGAACGAAACAAGAGCCGGAACGACAGGAACTGAAACTAAGCGACTTGTTTGTTAAGACGGGAAAAGAAGTGCCGCCGGCGCTTGAATGTAAAGCGGTTGTGCTGAATATTAATTTTGGTCACAACAGAGAACTTATGGAAAAGTGTGTGACACTGCGGGAATATTCCGGTTTGTCGCAATGATCCGTCAGCAGATGTCAGGAGAACTTCCGTTTGAAGAGGCGGTAGAGCGGGCGGTAGACACTTGCATCCGTCAGGGAATTTTGTCTGAAATACTTCGTAAAAATCGGTCGGAGGTAATCGATATGATTTTGACGGAATATAATGAGGAAGAGTTTTCTTTATCGGAAGGTGAAGCGGAACAATATGTGAAAAAAGTGCTTGACAATTTGGATGAGTAGTGATATTTTATAAAAGTAATTGACTGCCGAAGACAGCAGGTGCCGTTAGGCATAAGGTTGAGAACGCCTGCCGAGGAAGATACGAATTCTTTTTAAAAAGAACATTTGTAAACCTCTGTGTCTTCTGTCGCAGAGGTTTTTTGTATAGGCGACGAGCAAAGTTCGGGGTTGCCCGGGATGTTGGTAATCGCCTGCAATCCCGGGATATGCCTTTCGGCGCTTCCGATGATTGAAGGTCTCAGGACGCAGTCATTTAAAATCTATAAGGAGGTGCACCTGGACGTGGCAAAAGTTGAATTAAAACAACCGATCGTAGCAGCTATCGCAGAAGACATCAAAGATGCTCAGTCTGTAGTTATCGTTGACTACCGTGGACTTACAGTAGCACAGGATACAGAGCTTCGTAAAAAGCTCAGAGAAGCCGGCGTTACTTACAAAGTATGTAAGAACACAATGATGAAGAGAGCATTTGAAGGAACAGAGTTCGCGGGTCTGGATGAGTATTTAGAAGGACCGAGCGCACTTTGCGTATCTAAGGAAGATGCGACAGCTCCGGCCAGAATTCTTGCAGAGTTTGCTAAGACAGCAGACAAACTTGAGATGAAAGCCGGTGTAATTGAAGGAACTGTATATGATGTAGCCGGATTGAATGAACTGGCTAAGATTCCGTCAAGAGAGGTACTTCTCTCCAAATTGCTCGGAAGCTTGCAGTCACCGATTACAAACTTTGCTCGTGTTATTAAACAGATCGCTGAGAAAGACGGCGAGGCAGCAACAGAGGCTCCGGCCGAAGAAGCGGCAGCAGAGGAGTAAAATACAGATGTGCCGGATATGCGGCGCAATGTAAAAAGGAACAAAATCTGAACCGGAGATCAGAAGAAGAGTCCGGCAGAGTAAATTTAAAAATGGAGGATATCAAAAATGGCTAAAATGACAACAGCTGAAATGATCGAAGCGATCAAAGAGTTATCAGTATTAGAGTTAAATGAATTAGTAAAAGCATGTGAAGAAGAGTTTGGTGTATCTGCAGCAGCAGGCGTTGTAGTTGCAGCAGCAGCAGACGGTGGCGCAGCAGCAGAAGAAAAAGATGAGTTTGACGTAGAACTCGTATCTGCAGGAGCTTCCAAAGTTAAAGTTATCAAAGCAGTTCGCGAGATCACAGGTCTTGGACTGAAAGAAGCAAAAGAGCTTGTTGACAACGCTCCGAAGACACTCAAAGAGGGTGTTTCCAAAGCAGAGGCTGAGGAGATCAAAGCTAAACTTGAGCAGAAGGTGCAGAAGTTAGCATGAAATAATCGGAGTTTCCGATAACTTTATGAACGTCTTTAAGTAAGACGGTCTTAAGAAAATCAACCGCAGAAGATAAAATGCTTCTGCGGTTCTTTTGTCTTTGTTGTGCGTTTACGTTAAACATCGCCGTTTGTCGAAAAGTGACGCATAATATCATATATGAAGAAAAATGTCAAGAAAAAAATGGGAAATGTTATTGACAACGAAAAGAGCTTTGTGTTATAGTTAAAAATGCACTATTATGGAAAGGTATGCCGTATTAGAAGCGTTATTACTATTACAAGGCTCTTTTCATTTACGCGAAGCAACGTGCCAAAATCTCTGTTTATACGGTGTTTTGGCGACTGCCACGATAACGGGAATAATTGAGATGCAAGAGAAGTCCCGTTTGTAAAGATTCAGGTCATTCGATGTTGTCCGACAAAGGAGATGCGGACAACGAAAGAGGAATGATTGAAAAAATGATAGAGGAGTGAAACGTCAATGGAGAAAAACAGAATCCGTCCCATTAAAACCGGAAAAGTTTCCGCATGAGTTACTCACGGCAGAAAGAAGTATTGGAGATGCCTAACCTCATTGAAGTTCAAAAAGATTCCTATCAATGGTTTCTTGACGAAGGACTCAAAGAGGTGTTCGACGATATTTCCCCGATCGCTGATTACAGCGGACACTTAAGTCTGGAATTCGTAGATTTCACACTTTGCGAGGACGATGTGAAATATACGATCGATGAGTGTAAAGAGCGCGATGCGACTTATGCTGCTCCCTTAAAAGTGAGAGTCCGTCTCCACAATAAAGAGACTGATGAGATTAACGAGCATGAGATTTTTATGGGAGATCTTCCGCTGATGACAAAGACGGGTACATTTGTTATCAACGGTGCAGAGCGTGTTATCGTCAGTCAGCTCGTGCGTTCTCCGGGAATTTATTATGGCATTGCTCATGATAAACTCGGAAAGAAACTGTACTCATCTACAGTGATCCCAAACCGAGGCGCATGGCTTGAATATGAGACAGACTCCAACGACGTTTTTTTATGTGCGCGTCGATCGTACAAGAAAAGTTCCGATCACAGTGCTGATCCGTGCACTTGGTATCGGAACGAATGCAGAGATTGTTGATCTTTTCGGTGAAGAGCCGAAGATCCTTGCAAGCTTTACAAAGGACACTGCGGAGAGTTATCAGGAAGGTCTTTTGGAACTGTACAAGAAGATCCGCCCGGGCGAGCCGCTTGCAGTAGACAGCGCGGAAAGTCTGATCAACAGCATGTTCTTTGATCCGAGAAGATATGATCTCGCAAAGGTTGGACGTTATAAATTCAATAAGAAACTGATGCTGAAAAACCGTATTGCAGGCTGCATACTTGCAGAGGATGCGGTGAGTCAGCTTACGGGAGAGATAGTTGCTGAAAAAGGTACGAAGATTACTCGTGAACTTGCAGATAAGATCCAGAACAATGCCGTTCCTTATCTGTGGGTAGAAGGTGAAGATGAAGAGAGAAACATCAAGATCCTTTCTAATATGATGGTAGATTTTCAGGCTGTTACAGATATCGATCCTGAAGAAGTAGGTGTTACGGAGCAGGTATATTATCCGGTTTTGGCGGGAATTATCGAAGAGTCCGCAGGAGACATCGAAGAGATGAAAGCGTTGATCAAACGTGACATTCACGATTTGATCCCGAAGCATATTACAAAAGAGGACATCCTCGCGTCCATCAACTATAATATGCATCTTGAATATGGCATGGGAACGGATGATGACATTGACCATTTGGGTAACCGCCGTATCCGCGCAGTAGGAGAATTGCTCCAGAATCAGTACAGAATCGGTCTTTCAAGATTAGAAAGAGTTGTCCGTGAGCGTATGACGACACAGGATCAGGAAGGAATTCCCCGCAGTCACTGATCAATATCAAACCGGTGACGGCAGCGGTGAAAGAGTTCTTCGGTTCTTCTCAGTTGTCTCAGTTTATGGATCAGAACAACCCGCTTGGTGAGTTGACACATAAGAGACGTCTTTCCGCACTTGGACCGGGAGGTCTTTCCAGAGATCGTGCCGGATTCGAGGTTCGAGACGTACATTATTCACACTATGGAAGAATGTGTCCGATCGAGACACCTGAAGGTCCGAACATCGGTCTGATCAACTCTTTGGCAACATATGCGCGAATTAATCAGTATGGATTTGTTGAAGCGCCATATCGTTGGATTGATAAGTCTGATCCGGAAAATCCGGTCGTTACAGAAAAAGTTGTTTATATGACAGCTGACGAAGAAGACAATTATCATGTGGCACAGGCGAATACACCGCTTGATGAAGAAGGCCACTTTATTCATAAAAATGTATCCGGTCGTTACAGAGAGGAAACACAGGAATACGAGAGAAGCAAGTTCGATTACATGGATGTTTCTCCGAAGATGGTATTCTCAGTCGCTACGGCTCTGATTCCGTTCCTTGAAAACGACGATGCCAACCGTGCTCTTATGGGATCGAACATGCAGCGTCAGGCAGTTCCGCTTCTGACGACAGAGGCTCCGGTAGTCGGTACGGGTATGGAAGTAAAAGCTGCCGTTGACTCGGGAGTATGTGTTGTCGCAGAACGGGCGGGAACAGTAGAAAGCTCTACGTCAAAAGAGATCGTTGTCCGCGAAGAAGACGGCAAGAAGACATCTTATAAGCTGACAAAATTCCAGCGAAGCAACCAGAGTAACTGTTACAATCAGCGTCCGATCGTTAATAAAGGCGACGTTGTTGCGGCAGGACAGGTTATTGCAGATGGACCGTCTACATCAGGCGGAGAGATGGCTCTTGGTAAGAACCCGCTCATCGGTTTTATGACATGGGAAGGTTATAACTACGAGGATGCTGTTCTTCTGAGTGAGAGACTTGTACAGGATGATGTTTATACTTCTGTTCATATCGAAGAATATGAGGCAGAGGCAAGAGATACAAAACTCGGACCTGAAGAGATCACGAGAGATATTCCGGCGTCGGCGATGATGCGTTGAAAGACCTTGATGAGAGAGGAATCATCGTATCGGTGCGGAAGTGCGCGCCGGAGATATTCTCGTCGGAAAAGTAACTCCGAAAGGAGAGACAGAGCTTACGGCTGAGGAGAGACTTCTCCGTGCGATTTTCGGAGAGAAAGCCCGTGAAGTAAGAGATACATCCTTGAAAGTGCCGCACGGTGAGTATGGTATCGTTGTAGATGCGAAGTATTTACAAGAGAAAACGGCGACGAGCTTTCACCCGGGGTAAATCAGGCGGTCAGAATTTACATCGCGCAGAAGAGAAAGATATCTGTAGGAGATAAGATGGCCGGACGTCACGGTAACAAGGGTGTCGTTTCCCGTGTGCTTCCGGTAGAGGATATGCCGTTTCTTCCGAACGGGCGCCCGCTGGATATTGTTTTGAATCCGCTTGGTGTGCCGTCTCGTATGAATATCGGACAGGTGCTTGAGATCCACTTGAGTCTTGCGGCGAAAGCTCTTGGATTTAACATTTCTACGCCTGTCTTTGACGGAGCAAACGAGATCGACATTATGGATACTCTTGATCTGGCAAATGATTATGTCAATCTTGAGTGGGAAGAGTTTGAGAAAAAGCATGGACAGGAGCTTCTTCCGGAAGTATTGCAGTACCTGTCTGACAATAGAGAACACAGAAACCTTTGGAAAGGCGTTCCGCTCTCAAGAGACGGTAAAGTGCGTTTGAGAGACGGACGTACAGGTGAGTATTTCGACAGTCCGGTAACAATCGGACACATGCACTACCTGAAACTTCACCATCTTGTAGATGATAAGATCCATGCGCGTTCTACAGGTCCTTACTCCCTCGTTACGCAGCAGCCGCTCGGTGGTAAAGCACAGTTCGGCGGACAGCGTTTCGGAGAGATGGAAGTTTGGGCGCTGGAGGCGTACGGCGCATCTTATACACTGCAGGAGATCCTGACAGTGAAGTCCGACGACGTTGTAGGTCGTGTGAAGACTTACGAGGCGATCATCAAAGGAGAAAATATACCGGAACCGGGTATTCCGGAGTCATTTAAGGTGCTTTTAAAAGAGCTTCAGTCTCTTGCGTTGGATGTGCGTGTCCTGCGTGATGACAATACAGAAGTAGAGATTATGGAGAACGTAGATTACGGCGAGACAGATCTGCGTCACATTATCGAAGGAGACAGAAAGTACCGTGATGAGAATGAATCTTTCGGTGATCACGGATTTAGTGAGAAGGAGTTTGTAGGCGAGGAACTCGAGGATGTTGAACCTGAGGAAGAGCCGGATGATGATGCCCCGGTGGACATTGAGTTTGACGAGTATTCCGATTATGAGGAAGAATAAGAGGAGGATCCAAATATATGCCAAACAATAATGAACAACAATATCAACCGTTAACATTTGACGCGATCAAGATCGGTCTGGCTTCACCGGAAAAGATCATGGAATGGTCAAGAGGTGAGGTTACAAAGCCGGAGACGATCAACTACAGAACATTAAAACCGGAAAAAGACGGACTGTTCTGTGAGAGAATCTTCGGACCGAGCAAAGACTGGGAGTGTCATTGTGGAAAATATAAAAAGATCCGTTACAAAGGTGTTGTTTGTGACCGATGCGGCGTCGAGGTTACAAAGGCAAGTGTGCGTCGTGAGCGTATGGGGCATATCGCCCTTGCCGCTCCGGTGTCTCATATCTGGTATTTCAAGGGAATTCCGAGCCGTATGGGATTGATCCTTGATATCTCTCCGAGAACATTGGAAAGAGTGCTTTACTTTGCTTCATACATTGTTCTCGACAAAGGAGAGACGGATCTTCAGTATAAACAGATTCTCTCTGAGACAGAGTATCAGGAACAGAAAGAGAAGTGGGGCAGCGGCTCATTCCGCGTAGGCATGGGAGCCGAGGCAATCAAAGAACTTCTGGAAAGCATCGATCTTGAAAAAGAATATGCAGAACTTCAGGCAGGGTTGGAAATGCGACAGGTCAAAAGAAGAGCGAGA
>ENA-OQJH01000558-OQJH01000558.1-human-gut-metagenome-genome-assembly--contig:-NODE-558-length-19964-cov-5.638907_pt1 | contig 19964 bp, 22 predicted proteins | sample MGYA00242597_ERZ504763 | MGnify/ENA primary metagenome ERZ504763 (study PRJEB26092, sample SAMD00036359) | human gut metagenome | host: Homo sapiens | study: EMG produced TPA metagenomics assembly of...
CAAGCTTTTTTCGGATGTCTTTTGTGGATCAACAAAGGAAATGCCGTATATTCCATTTATGATGCAGAAGGTTATCCGCCATTGGAAACTTTTTGAATCTTTGGAAGATGCCATGCATGGGCCGATGAACTTGCTGCAGATGGAAGAGACATTGAAAATTCTATTCCAGACGAAACGACGCCAGATACCGAAGAAAAACAAGAAGAAAGTAAAGCTGCACCGGATAAAAGTGCAGCTTCCAATTTTCAGATCAGTGATGACCATTTGGGGGAAGGATCTCCAAAAGAGAAATTCAGAAGGAATCTTGCTGCCATTGTGCTGCTTAACCGGATCGAATCGGAAAACAGATACGCTACAGCAGAAGAACAGCAGGTTCTCAGTCAATATATTGGATGGGGTGGACTGGCGGATGCCTTTGACGAAAGCAAACCAAACTGGTCTGAAGAATATCAGCAATTAAAGGCTGCATTATCGCCGGATGAATACCGTATGGCCAGGGAAAGCACTTTAAACGCACATTATACCAGTCCAGTGATTATCCGGCAAATTTACAGTGCTCTGGAACGAATGGGTTTTTCCAAAGGAAACGTTCTGGAACCGGCAATGGGAGTTGGAAACTTTTTGGGCATGATGCCGGACTCCATGAAAGAAAGCAACTTATATGGAGTTGAACTGGACAGTATTTCCGGACGGATTGCCAAACAGCTGTATCCACACGCCAACATACAGATATGTGGTTTTGAAAAAACTACATATCCAGATAACTTTTTTGATCTTGCCATTGGAAATGTTCCGTTTGGACAATACAAGGTGGTAGATAAGAAATACGATCGGAACAAATTCCTGATCCATGATTACTTCTTTGCAAAAACACTGGATAAAGTACGTCCCGGTGGTATTGTTGCCTTTATCACAAGCAAAGGAACACTGGACAAGTCCAATCCGGAAGTGCGGAAATACCTGGCACAACGGGCCGAGTTACTTGGTGCTGTCAGGCTTCCAAATACAGCCTTTAAATCGAATGCAGGAACAGAAGTAACATCCGATATTTTGTTTTTGAAAAACGGGATCATATGATTGTTTCTGATCCGGATTGGGTCTATCTTGGAAAAGATGGATCAGACATTACCATGAACAATTATTTTGTTGAACATCCAGAACAAATTGTTGGAAAAATGGAAATGGTATCCGGTCCTTATGGAATGGAAAGTACCTGCACAGCAGATGATTCGCAACCGTTTGAAGAACAATTACAGGAGTCTCTGCAAAATATCAATGGAGAATTTGATGCGATTGATCCGGAAGAGATTCTTACGGAGGACTTAGAAGAGCTACTTTCTGCAGATCCGAACGTCAAAAATTATAGCTTTACGGTTGTTGGAAAGGAAATTTATTACCGGGAAAATTCTGTTATGCGTCCTGTTGACGTTTCGGCCACAGCAAAAGAGCGGATCAAGGGAATGATCGGCATCCGGGATTGTACTCGTGCGTTAATTAATTTGCAGCTGAATGAGTATTCCGATGCAGACATTAAACAAAAGCAGGAAGAACTGAGTGCGTTGTATGATGGATATACAGCAAAATTCGGTATACTGAATTCGCGTGCAAACAGAATCGCATTTGATCAGGATTCCAGTTATTCTCTGATTTGCTCATTAGAAAACCTTGATGAAGAAGGAAATTTCAAGGAAAAGGCTGCTATATTCCAAAAGCGTACAATTAAGCAGGAGAAAGTTGTTACAAGCGTTGACACAGCCAGTGAAGCATTGACCGTATCTCTTTCAGAAAAGGCTGTTGTTGATCTTCCGTATATGAGTGAACTTCCGGAAAAGATACCAAAGAAATTGTGGAAGAACTTCGCGGTGTCATATTTGAAGACCCAATCACCGGAAAATGGGAGACTGCAGATGAATATTTAAGCGGTAATGTCCGGGAAAAACTCAAAATTGCAACATCTTACGCAGAAACAAAACCTGAGTTTAGCATTAATGTGCAGGCACTTAAACAGATACAGCCCCAAAATCTCGATGCCTCAGAGATAGAGATCAGGATTGGTGCCACATGGATTGATCCGAAGTATATAGATGACTTCATGGGGGAAGTCTTTCAAACACCACATTATCTATTAGATCCTGGTGCTGTAAAAACAAGTTTTTCGAATATAACAAGTACATGGAACATTGCCGGAAAAAATGCTGAAACTCCCCGCTCTTTTGCAAATACCACATTTGGAACCACAAGAGTAACTGCGTATAAGTTGCTGGAAGATACCTTAAATTTGAAAGACATAAAAATTTATGATACCTTTGATGAAAGGAGGGTACTGAATAAGGAAGAAACGACTATTGCAAGTCAAAAGCAGGAAAACATAAAAGAAGCGTTTAAAGACTGGATATTCCGTGATCCGGAACGAAGACAGAAGATTGTAGAAACGTATAACGAACTATTCAATTCTGTTCGTCCACGGGAATATGAAGCTCTCATTTGACATTTCCTGCATGACGCCAGATATTGAATTAAAGCCGCACCAGAAAAATGCAATAGCCCATATTTTATACGGCAACAATACATTACTTGCCAGTGTGTTGGTGCTGGAAAGACATTTGAAATGATTGCTGCAGCGATGGAGAGCAAAAGACTCGGTTTATGCCAGAAATCATTATTTGTTGTCCCAAATCACCTCGTAGAACAATGGGCTTCTGATTTCCTACGGTTATATCCGGGGGCAAACATCCTTGCGGCCCGGAAAAAAGATTTTGAACCGGCAAACCGGCAAAAATTCTGTTCCAGAATTGCTACCGGAGATTATGATGCAGTTATTATCGGACATAGCCAGTTTGAAAAAATACCTCTTTCCGATGAACGACAAAAAAATACAATCATACAGCAGATTGATGAGATCGAAAAAGGACTTCGTAAAATAAAAGCAGAGAATGACGAACGTTTTACCATTAAACAGATGGAAAAGACCAAAAAGAGTCTGGAAACGCGTCTTGCCAAGCTTTATGACCAAACCAGAAAAGATCAAGTTGTAAATTTTGAAGAACTCGGTATAGACAGGCTGTTTGTGGATGAAAGCCATAACTATAAGAATCTGTTTTTGTATACCAAAATGCGCAATGTGGCAGGTATCCCGCAGACAGAAGCCCAGAAGTCCTCAGACATGTTTGCAAAATGCCAATATATGGATGAACTAACCGGCGGCAAAGGTATCACCTTTGCTACCGGAACGCCGATTTCCAACAGTATGACAGAGCTGTATACAAATATGCGTTATCTGCAGTACGGCACACTGAAAAGATTGGGAATGACACAATTTGATTCCTGGGCAGCATCATTTGGTGAAACACAAACAGCGATTGAGTTAGCTCCAGAGGGGGTTGGTTACCGTACAAAAAGAAGGTTTTCTCGCTTTTTCAATCTTCCTGAGCTAATTTCAGTATTCAAAGAAGCGGCCGACATTAAAACTGCAGATATGCTGAATCTTCCTGTTCCGGAGGCTCAATACGAAAATGTAGTTCTGAAACCAAGCGAATACCAGAAAGAAATGGTTGCATCGCTTGCTAATCGCGCTGAAGCAGTCAGAAACCAGCTTGTGTCACCTTATCAAGACAACATGTTGAGGATAACAAACGACGGCCGGAAACTTGCTCTCGATCAGCGTCTGATAAACGAAATGCTACCTGCGAATGAAAATTCAAAAGTTGCAGTGTGTGCCGAAAAATCTTATCATATCTGGGAAGAAACCACTTCAGAAAGATCTACACAGCTTATTTTTTGTGATTTATCTACGCCAAGGAAAAATAGGGATGAATCTTTTAGCGTATATGATGAGTTAAAGTCTCTCCTTATGAAAAAGGGTGTGCCGGAAGATGAGATTGCATTTATTCATGACGCCAATACAGATCAGAAAAAAGCTGAATTATTTGCTAAAGTCCGTAGCGGACAGGTTCGTTTTCTGATCGGATCTACTTCTAAAATGGGTGCTGGAACAAACGTGCAGGATCGTTTGATTGCGTTGCACCATCTTGATGTACCGTGGCGTCCATCCGACATTGAACAGCAGGAAGGACGTATTTTAAGGCAGGGAAACCGGAACCGCAAGGTAAAAATATTCCGTTATGTTACAGAAGGAACATTTGATGCTTATTCCTGGCAGCTGATCGAAAACAAGCAAAAATTCATCAGCCAGATCATGACAAGCAAATCGCCGGTCCGTAGCTGTGAAGATGTAGACGAATCCGCTCTATCCTATGCGGAAGTAAAGGCTCTTGCAACCGGAAATCCATATATCAAAGAAAAAATGGATCTTGACATTCAGGTATCACGTTTAAGACTGTTAAAAGCAAACTATACAAGTCAAAAATACCGGATGGAAGATAATATTGTTCAGCATTATCCACGCCAAATCGTTATGGTGAAAGAACTAATCGAAAAACTTGAACAGGATATAGCTCTCTATGAACAAAATGCTGCCACAAGCAAAGATAAGTTCCATATGCAGGTTGGATCAGGTGTGTATGACACAAGAAAGGATGCAGGAAACGCTATCATAAAATTTTTTTCAAACTGATGTGGATGGAACTGCCAAAATCGGAACATATCTCGGATTTTCAATGAATATAGCATTCGATTCCTTTAATAGAAAATTCGTTTTGAGACTTAAGGGAGCTATGAACCACCCTGTTGAGATTGGTCCTGATCCAGTTGGAAATATTATTCGATTGAACAATGTTTTGAAAACCATGCCGGATAAGCTTGCCGAAGCCAAAGACAGACTTGAAACCTTAACTAATCAATTAGAATCAGCGAAAATAGAAGTAACGAAACCATTCCAACAGGAAGAAGAACTCGCTGAAAAGCTAAAGCGACTGGCAGAACTGAATGCGCTCCTGAACATGGATGAGAAAGGAACAGATGCTCTTATACTGGAAGATGATGAACAACCTGCAATAGTAAACTCCGACATGGCAGTTACGCCAATCACATCCGTGAAAACAAAACCAATGCTAAAGAAAAAAGTGGTTGGACTATGCTTATAAGAAAATGGGGAGGATTTCAATGGAAATAACAGAAATAGAATGCAAAATCCTACGGATAAAAGCCGGAGCTATTTTAATTCTTGGGATGCAGCTAGGAAGTGAGCTGCAGCTTGATACGGAAGAAAAACGAGAGGATGTTCTGATGCAACTGGTGGCTATGCAGCGGCTTGTCGAAAAAGCCGAATATTCCCCAGATCTTGCATTTGAATATTTCGGTTATTCGGAACAAAAACGGCAGCTTTACAAGAAGGTTGTTGACTACATGATTGATGTTTCGAAATAAAAAAGGTGTTAAAAAGAAAAAAAGGTCGCTAAGGGAAATTTCATCTTTCTCTTACGACATTTTTTGTTGGAGGCATTTATGAGTAAAAGAAATTTTCAAAAAAAGAGGTTGCCATAAGCATAGCGGCGGCCGCTCTTGCAATAGCAACGGTTGGAGGCGCGGTCGCTATCCATAAAGATTCCAGCAACTCAAATACTGGACATTCTATTACCGTGGAGCAATCAGACTACAGTAAAAAAAAGGAAGAGGCAATCCAGCAGATTCAGGATGCCGTAAAAGACTTATCGGATGACCAGCAATCCGAAATTGACTCTTATATCAAACAGAATATTGAAAACATCCAAAAAGCTGAGTCTGAACGTACCATAGAAAGCACGCTGCAGGAAACACTCGATTACATCGACCAAAGAAGTTTGAGTGAAAAAGAAGAGCAACGAAAAGAAACACAGACAACGGAAACATCTTCTTCCAGTGAAAGGGAGGTTACTTCTTCCTCTGTATCAGAAGAAGATAAATACCATATCCTTGGGGAAGATTATATTTATGAAAATAACGACTATCTTCCAGTTATCAATCAAAGTAACTGGATCTATATGTCTGATGAAGAGAAAGACGATTGGCTGAAGAAATGCACACCGGTAAAAGAAGATTCCGCCCACTCTATCACAGCCATATGTACAGACGCTTATGGTTACAATAAAAGCTGGTTTCTTCCCTGCAGACTGCATAAATGGATCACGGAAAACAATATCACAGCAACGGAAGGTGAATATCTGGCCTATGGAACCTATAAACCAAGTAAGGAAACATTCTATCTCGTACTGAATGACAGTAACCGAACCGTAACTCTGGTTACATACAACAAAAATTCCCAGGACTTTTCCTTTGAATTTGCCGGCATGACAGAGAGTGAGGTACTGGAAATGAAGAAAATGGATGCAAATACATCAGACACCACAGGGCACCAGGATGATTCCAATAATACTTCTGATGCCGGTGATGCACCACTTTCTGAATCTGCCTTAAATGAAATGGAGAAAAATGCAGAACAAAATCAATAAAATCAAACATACCGGCGTATATGTTCTGGTTGTAGATGATTACTTATACAAAACCGGAGACATATTTGGCGAGTGGGTTTTTCTTCCCATGGATTCACCGGCAATCTCAAAATATGATGATACTTACGTTATTATTAAGTATGATTTAAGTGACATTACAAATCAGACACAGAAAAACTGGATTCAAAAGCAAATCGAGCAAAATAAACATAATATTTCGCGCCTCAATAACATCTTAATAGCGTATATGGAGAACGAAAACTGGAATTCATAGTCTCCAAGGAAAACTGATACTTATAAATTTTCCGAAAAAAGGTAGCCTAATTTTGAGGCTGCCTTTTTTGAACCACAAATCAAAAAAAAGAAGAAGTAAAAACATGAAAATACAACGAGATGGGAAAGAATATACCTTGACGGCCGAAGAAGTTATGGAAGCCCACGAAGAATTTGTTACCAGTTTTATGGCTGCCGAATTGGAAAATTCATATGATGTACCACATAAATATTCGAAAGATCTCGCAAAAGAGGCATATGATATGTATGCTGACAGCGGTAATTATTCCGAATATGATTGCATCGAACGTGTTGCAAAGGACTATCAGGATCGCTGTAAAGAACCTACTGTTACAATAACTTGGTCAGAGTGTAACGATTTTGAAGATGGCGAGGTTATTCCGCTCGCAGAAGCAAATAAAAGGTTTGAATTAATTGATGCCGATATTCGAGAACAATATGGCGGCCACTATTATGAAAAGACAAAATTCCTGTTGAATTATAATATGGGGAAAGAAAATTTTTCCTATGAAGGCCGCCAGGATTTCGGTGATTATGAGGGTTCCTTGATCGATCACCTTCATAATATGGCACTTATGTATGCATATGATTCTGAGTATTATGATTCGGTGGCATCCAGTAATACACCGGAACTTGCAGAGAAAATCCGTACCAATGGACTGTTTCTTTTAAATAAGCTGGTGCCGTATTTGAGAGCACATGAAGAAATTTCCGATAAATCAGTAACAGTGCATGTTCTGTTTGACAAGCCATCTGTAGAGATAGAATCATGGAAGGAAAAATACTTGATAGATTTCGATAACTATGTATCCGACTGCAGATACTGCCTTAATTCTGGTTTGAATTTACCCGATGAACCGATGTTAAAAGATTACGATCCAGCTTTAATTGCAGAAAGGCAAAAAATAGAGGAAGAACTTAAGCAGGAAGCTGCTGCTGCGGGAATGACGGTAGAGGAATATGCTGCAAATGATTTTATTTCTCCAAAGCAGCAAACAACGAATAAGAAAGCCACAAAAAAAGCAGCCAACCCTTTAACCTATGTTCAGCAATCTATCCCCGGCTTCTTGCATATACCTAATTTTCTGTTATTATAAAAGTGAGAAAAAATGAAAGAGGCGAAAGAAATATGAAATTTGATATTAATGCATTAATTCAAAAACAAAAAAGACCAATCAAAGATAAAAAACAGCTTTCTGCTGAACTGAAAAAAACTATTGAGCAAGAAGAAGATCCTCGGATTCAAAAACATAAAATTAATGCCTTGAAAAAGGGTTATACTCCAGAAGAAGCGGAGAAAATTGCTAGTATTTGCCGATCATACTATAAGTCTATTGACAAAATGCAAGCGGAACTTTCTGAGAAATCCATGAAAATTCACGAGATTTTTAACGAGCAATCTGTAAAGAAAGGATCATGGCAGCAAAAATACTTGACAGATTTTGATAAATATGTATCCAAATGTAGATACTGCCTTAATTCTGGTTTAGATTTGCCTGATGAGCCGCTATTTACAGATTATGTTCCGGATTTAATTCCTGTAGAGGAAGAACTTAATCAGGAATCTGCTGCCGCAGGAATGACGTTAGAAGAATATATCAAAAAAGAATATCTTTTCAAATAATATTTTCAAAAGGCAAAAAACAGTAAACAAGCATACAAAATGTTCCCAAAAACGCCCAATCATTTAAGACTGCTAAGCAGTCTTTTTTATTACACAAAAAGGAGAAAGAAACTATGGATATAGATACATTAATTGAGCGACAAGAAGTACTGGTTGAAAATCAAAAACAGCTTTTATCTGCGATGGTGTCTACACTTGACCTAATGAAAGCAGAAAAATTACGTCAAGAAATAGATCAGGAAATAGCATTTGATGAACCAAATAAGACTGTTGAGCAAGAAGAAGATCCTCGGGTCCAAAAGCATAAAATTATTGCCTTGAAAAATGGTTATACCCCGGAAGACGTGGAAGAAGTTGCGAGTATTTACCGATCATACTATGAATCTCTTGATGAAATCGAGGCAGATCTCGCTGCAGAAGGTAAGCCAAGTAATGGATCTGACTATGAATTACGAGCTGAAAATGTACGTGCGCTTCGCGATCAGGACTTATCATATATTGACCACAAATATGAAGAGCAGCGCAAACAGAAGTCACGTCCTACGCAGCATCCACTGAAACGTCCCAAAAAAACGATGAGTAAAATTTGACTTGTAGAAAAGAGGAAACCATATGTCAGAGTCACTGGGCCCCCGGAAAAAGGATTGGGATTTTTCATCCACATTAAAAACTCTTCTGGATCGTCATACTCTCGAACTTTCCAACGAAGAATTAGAGGAAATCAATCTATACCTTTTAAATCAAAGAGAACACGCGATCGCTTTATACTCTCAGCAATTATATGGAATGAAACGTACAGCCAATCGTTTATCCAACACTTCAACATCCTTTCAGGATCAGTTACAACACATGAACTAAAAAGAAAGAAGGGTTCTTATGTCACAAGAAATTGAAAATAATTTTGAAGAACGAAAGAAAGACTGGGACTTGACCGGGCTTTTGGGCGATGTTATTCGAAGGTACATATATCAACTGACTAATGATGAGCTTAATGAAATCAACTTGGAAAAAGCTTCTGGAATGCAGATGAAGAGATTAAAAATGGAATCAAACTCCCTTTGGCTACTATGCAGCAACGCCGTGAAACATGGGGTTCTCAAAGTAAATTAGATGTACAAGAGCCTATGATTTTTATATTGCAAAGTACAGTAGAAAAGTTGTCCGTCGGAGACAAAATCCCATTATCAGACGCAGATAGCTTTTTGATTCACCAAGAATCCGGTGTTCTTAATTATGAACTTCATTATTTGATGAATGGTACGCCGCAGGAGTATAATGCATTCCTTGATCTTTCTAAAGTTAAAGTGGCCGACACGTTAATGGATGGCGTTACGCACAGCGTTCCACCTGCTTTATCGGATTACCTTGAGCGGCATCAACAATTAAACGATACAGAACTTGGAGCCAAACGATTGCAGAAGTTAAATTGTGATTCAAAAAATGTATCTTATGCAAATGCTCTACTTTCCTATGTAAGAGAAGCAAGGGAATGTTTAAATTCTGGAAAACAACTTCCACAGCGGCCAACCAGAAGTTCTAGTACTCTTGAAAAGCCAAACGAAGAAGTTGCAGTTCCGCTTTCCGAACAAACTCCAGAAGAAACTGCTGTCCCTGATCTTAATTCTGCACCTGAAATTAGTATCCCTTCATCCAACAATGAAGAAGTTATGCAGCATCAAAACACCACTCCGGAAAGTCCGGAGGCAGAACATCAACAAGCAAAAATGGAAAATCTCATGGATATATCTCTTCCATTGGTTGATCAGGAACCATTTCAAGAGATACTACAGGCTCTTCTGAAAAATGATATGTCTCAAGCAGCTAATCTGTTGCAATATCTCGGAAGTCATCTGGATAAATTACAAGAAGAGCATCAGAAAATGCAAGTAGAATTCAGGGAACTCAAAGAACAGGTAAATTCTATTGACGAAAGATTTTTTAATGATTCTGACAGTGTTGATACTGTACAGAATAATCTTGATCAGAGTGAAAAACTCATAACACTTAACAAGTCCCGCCTTGCCAATGTTGTTCTGCAGACTAAGAGTAAATTAAAAACTGCTGGAAAAAATGCGCTTTTATCGTTTGCTGAAAAAATTCATGTTCCAAAAGCTTTGGCTTCGTTGCAAAAGGGAATGCAGCATACGCAGGATTCTCTCGATGTACTATTCCAGCGGCTGAACGATGCAAAGCAGGCCGTACAAGATGTTTCCAATAGTGTAAAAAACGTTGGCCGGGCATTGACCGGAAAAGAACTTCTTGAATATGTCCCGTGGGACCCAGAAAAGGGTAAGATTGCTTCTGTCCAGCGTAAGATTTACGCTATGGAGCGTACATTGGGTAATTTGCAGGAAAGAACAAATACATTACTTTCTAAAATGCAACGTCCTGAGCAGAAACCCGAGAAGCAGGTAAAAAAGACAACTAAAAAGGTTATTTAAAGGAGGTATTAAAAATGGCAGCTGAAGATGCAGGTGGAAGTGGTGACCTTGCTATCTTGGTCAACACAGAAATGATTATTCTTAAAGGGGCTGTTAAAGCAGCAGCTTCCGCAGGTAGTGTAACCGGAAAGGTAGTAAATAAAGCTCTGCTTTCTCCCTTCCGACTGATTCAATTTTGTATGAAACTACATAAGCAACATATAATCTCCACGTCAGACTTCAAAAGTTTTACACAATTCATGAAAGCCTGTGATGGAGATTATATTATCGCAAATCTCCCCACACGCGATCCGGAACAGTTGGATAAACTCATGGATTCCATGACAGAGGTTGGAATTACCTACTGTCTCCTTCCTGATCTGGATATTCAGGATTCCTGCCAGCAAATTGCCATACGTGGAAAAGACGTTGCAAAATGGCAGGCATTATACGAATCTTATGTAACAAACCAGCTCGATCTTGGTGGTCCACTGGATTTTGAAGAGTTGAAAGCTCTTACTTCCGGAAATTATAAAATCAAAAGTCTTGCACTCGGAGATGCTTCGGAAGATAATGAGCAACTAGAGCAATTTCTGGATATATTGGACGAACGTGGCGTGAACTATTCTGTTCTTCCGGATCTTAAATATGGAGATAATCACATCCAGATTGCCGTTGCGAATCAATCTCTGCAACAATTCGCAGCAGCTATTAAAGCATATTTAGAAGAATTTCCGGATGCAGCTAAAGATTGGTAGAAGATATAACTGAACAAGAATATTTTGATTCTGGCCGTATGTCAGAGGAAGATTATATGAAAACAGCTTCGCCGGAAATAAAGGAAAAAACCGATCCAAAAAATTGGCAGAAAGGAAAAAATCTGAATGCACAGTCTTTTGAGCAAGCCCTGGCTGGGAAAGAAGTCGATCGTTATGAAACCTTAAAGAACCGACCAGGGTTAATCGAACGATATATTCCTTCTCAAAGAGTAGCTGCCAGAAGAGAAGATGAAATTGCGCTGCAGACAGGTGACCGAGAATATGTTCGTATTCAGGAAGCTCTTTCCGTTGACAATGGTAAGGGCTTTATTATTTTTCTTGATCCGGAAAAAAATTATAATGTCTATCGTCCGGATGAAAAAGGGATTCTTCAGACTCCTTCCGGCAGTCTGTCTGGAAAAGAATTTTCCAAGTATACAGAACAATCTGACGAAACACATCGTTTAGATATATTCCGTATGCAGAAACTGAAACTCCGTCCGAAGCTCCTCAAAAGCAATCATCAAAAGCAAAATCTATGGAAAAAACTGTTTCACAAAGCTCTCCAGATGTTTCTACTCAAGAAGCAGCTTTTCCCGTTACCATTAATCGTAGTCTTGTTGATGATATTATGGATGACAAGACTTTTATTTCTCGTATTCCTGGTTCTAAATTGCATATCAAACTTCCTCTTTTTTCCATTGCTGATGACGGAAAAACTCTTGTTTCAGCAATTGATCCACAAAAGGAATATGAAATTTTTAAAAATGATTCACCAACATCGAATCCTTTATTGAATATGAAAGGAGCGCAAATACTACCTTATTATGATCCAGTTCGACGCAAAAACATAACAAAACAGTTCGGCCAGAATCAAAATAAGATTTTAAAGTTTTCTCAAAATCCTGCTTCTAAACACAAGCCTAAATCTTCCCCTATAAGGAAAAAGACTTAAAGCTTTAATATAAGGAGAAAAAATGATAAAGAAAAAAAAGATTCCAATTAAAAGTCTTGTGCTTATTCTTATTTTGGTCGAATTAATCTGCCTTGTATTTGCAGGTATTTTGGGTGAACCTGGTAATGATATAAATCTTAAAACAGCGTCATGGATGAATCATCCATGGCGCTGTTTTAATCAGTACACATTGATTAGTCTTGGATGTGGTCTGACCGGATGGGTATTTTTTCTTGCGTTTTATTTGGATACGCATCGCAACACACATTCAGACATTGAACATGGTTCTGCAGAATGGGATGACCCGGACACTGCAAATAAACGCATGGCCGATCTTAAGCATCCGGAAAATAACCGCATTCTTTCCAAACACGTAAATCAGGCTTTATCCGGTTCGAAATCCTTTCCAAATAATAATATGATTGTTGTCGGTGCTCCTGGTACCGGTAAATCATTATTTGTGATTGCTCCAAATATTTTGAAATGTATTTCTTCCTATTTATTCATGGACCCTAAAGGTGAACTTGTGGAAAAATATGGAAACTATTTGCAAAAGAACGGTTATCAGATCCGTGTTTTGAACTTAAAAAACATGGAATCTTCTGATCGATACAATCCTTTTGTTTATATCCGAACAGAAGATGATATTCCACGATTGATTATGAATATTTTCAAATCTGTGGAACCACCGGATGCTCAAAAAATGATCCTTCTGGGATGATGGTTGCGCTCTTTATCTGCAGTCTCTCTTTTATTTCGTGTGGGATGTCTCTGTATCAGATAAAAAAGATTTTTGCAGAAGCCGGTTTAAAATGGGAACCTGTATATGATACACAAACTTAAATCAGATAACAAAGCTCACACAGCTGGAAAGTAAAAAAGTACCACCTCGCTCTGAGGATGAAGAAGAGTCCACAGAATTATCTTTATTAATGGACGCATTAGCAGATATGTATCCAGATCATCCAGCTGTCAGAGATTATCGTAAATTAAAAGAAGGTGCGCCCGAAACAGTTGCTTCCATTCTTTTAATTTTAAATGGAAAATTCAAGTTCTTTTATTCAAAATCTATTCAGCGCATTTTTGAAGCAGATGATATGAACTTATGGGAACTGGGAACCGGTTGGCACAGGGATGGAAAAAGTAAAGTAGCATTATTTCTTGTCCTAAAAGAAAACGATAGCAGCTACAATTTTGTGGGAAATATGCTTTATCAACAGCTGTTCGATGAACTTTTGGTAGAAGCAGATCAGAATTACCATGGTGTTCTTCCTATTCGTGTTGAGTGTTGGATGGACGAGTTTGCCAACGGATTACGGCCGGAAGGTTTTGAACATTTAATCACAACCCTTCGATCTCGTAACATTGCTGTCATGTTGTTCCTGCAATCAATTAGTCAGCTGCAGACCATGTACAAGGGTGACGGATGGAAAGTATTCATGGATTCCTGTGCTGTATTTTTATTTCTTGGTTCCGGCCGTGGTGCGTATGATACCCAGGAAACTATCAGTAAAATGTTGGGTGCTGCCACAATCGAAAAGGCATCCGGTAGCGTTTCATACGGTCAAAACGGAAGCAGCAGCACAAGCTACGATCGCCTGCAGCGTTCCCTTATGGATGCAAATGAAGTTGCACAAATGGATAAAGACAGTTGCATCATTCTTCCATTTGCAAGTAAACCAATTATCGACAAAAAATATAAGCCATTCCATGATCCCTCTTATTTAAAGGCAAAAAAATATGGACCTTATACACATCCAGTTGAAATTTCCGTGATAAAACGGAAACCTGCATACAGTAAATCACCAGGAGAAATTTTATTTTCCAAATGAGGATCTTCAAGAAAAAATACGCGATGATCTAAAAGAAGGGAAATCTTCCGGCATGTTATTCGAACTCAGCGAAGATGAATTTTGTTCTCTGGATCTGGATGATCCGAAACTAAATGGCTCACAAGGAAATCTTTTTTTGCTTCAACAGTTAAAGAAATTGGAAGATGATAGTGCCACTTTAAAACTACAGAATGCTGTCAACGAAAAAATGAACTCTGCACTTCATGATACGTCAGACAACACATCCTCCTCGGAGCAGATGAAGAATCTGCCGCAGAAACCATTTCTGTTTATGATGTACGTCAGTCTTGGGATCTTTCCGGTAATCTGGAAGATGTTATCCGAAGATATATACTCGAACTTTCCGAAGATGAAGTATCAAACATCACAGAAGCTATGAATCGGCATATCCCGGAAAAGAAGATCAAAGATTGTTTAACTCTTCCACCGGAAAAATTATGTCTTATGTTGCAGTTTTATATGAAACAAGCAAACTAAAATAACTTAGAGAGGAAGTGTACATTATGGCCGAAGAGAAAAAAACAGATCAGAGGAATTAGAAAGTCTGGATAAGAAAATCAATGAGATTATTAATGGATGGAATCAAAATCCGGAAGAGATTGTTGAATTTTTACAGTTCTCCAGCAAATTTTCTTACGCTTATTCACCACGCAACATGATGCTCATTGCTCAACAGCAAAGAGGAGCTTTACTCTGTAAATCCTTTAAAGCCTGGAAAGAACTTGGTTACTCTGTAAAAAAAGGTGAGCATGGAATGGAAGTGTACGTCCATACACCGATCACTATTTTAAAAACAGATGATGGAGATATTCCTTATAGTAAAGCATCCAAAGAACAGCAGGCCGCTTATGATGTCGGAGAAATAGAAGGAGAGAAGCTTTCGTATTTCAAAAAAGGATATACATTTGATATTACGCAGACAAACTTTCCTCCGGAAAAATATCCAAAGCTTCTTGACCGTGGAATTCCATCTGAATTTCACAGAAGCTGCACAAATATATTAAAAGAATACTGTGAAGAGAATCTTGGGCTTAAAGTTTTTCTGCAAGACCAGGAACAAAATATTAAAGGAGTTTCCCTTTATGGCTATCACAGTCCGTCAGAACACGAAATTCATATTGCTTCAACTTTACAGGATACCGCTGCTTTCTCAACATTAACACATGAATTCGGACACGCTCTTGCACATGGATCTGTCGAAGAATCTCTGAATACAAATTTGCATCAAAAAGAATTTGAAGCTGATGTTATGAGTATTATGTTTTGTCAACACTATGGGCTTGAAATAACCGACGAAAGAAAGAGGCATCTTTCTGGTCATTACAAAGATTGGAAAAAATCCGATCCGAACAATTTTCATCCGGATAAAAGTATGCGGAAAATGTTTGACTTATTTAGGGAACACTCAACTGTCCTGGATCAAAAAATAGTTAAAGCTTTTCCAGAGCTTGCAACAAAATTACTTCCGCAAGAACTAGAAGTGAATTCAGAAAAAAAGAAAGTTGTAAATAAAACTGCTAAGAGAAAACCAAAGAAAAAGAAAACACCAAGACTGTAAATACGATTTTTTATGAAGAAGAAAAATAGATGCGCAGACGAATTTCCATCCAGCAGTATCAGAAAATACATCGGCTATCCAGATAGTGCGTATATACATTTTGATGAAGTTGGTGCAGTGCTTTTTATTTTTCGAGCAAATCCTTCTTTGAAAGAATTGGATGGATTCGAAAAAATTTGAAATTCGAATTACAGAATTTTCAAAAATCATGTTTATCTCTTTTCGCTTTGGATCTTCTGACTGGTGCAGCATCTCATATTCTCCATACTTAGACACATGGCAGAGCAAACAATTTATTTTTCCGAATTGTAAGTACGGAATAAATTTATTCATAGCACTTTTCGATACATCAACCGGAAAAATATTAAGGGCCAGGATGCTCGATCTTCCGTGCCTCTTTTCAAAAAAATACGCTCTGCCATTGTACTGCAGGCACTGCAGCCATTCAATAAAGAGAAATATATTAAAGTTATTAAGCAGTTTACTTTTTTTCATTCGCAAGAAGAAATTGCAGTGCAAAGCAAATTATCATCACGCTGCACAGTCCATTATCGTGCATCACAGACTGTCCTTATACAAAAATAATGAATTATTTTCACACCACACATTTCAAAATAATCAGAAAAATGCAGAATCACTATTCTGTGTTTCATAAAAAATTAAAAGTGAGGTAACTAAAATGGAAAGAAAAAAAACTCAGGCAACAACAGCAAAGTTAAAAAAGGTTCAGACCGAAATCAAAAAGACAAAGGATAAACTCAATAAACTTATGGCAGAAGAGGAACGTTTGACTGTTCAGTATCAGACAGAAAGTTACGAAGAGACTTTAGCTTATTTGAAGTCTGCAAGCAAAAATGGAAAGCCAGATCTTGAAGAGATGTGGAAGTTTTTGCAGAGCACTTATTCTCCTGAGTTGAAAAATTCAGTTTCACCATCGACCGAAAATTCTGCACATTCAGAAGAATCAACTGATGACGTAGAAGAAAATTCTGAAACAGAAGAAATATCCAGCACTGTTCCGGAACAAAAAATTTCTCATTATGATTCAAATGATCTTGAGTTTTTAGCTGACTAATTTTGCGGGACATCCTTTGGGTGAGGACGTCCCGTTTTTCAAATAGAATCGAGTAGCAAATGGAAGCAAAAATTATCATTTCAATGTGAGCAATCCCGAAATTGATTTCAAAAATTGAACGCTTCAATGAATATGGATTTGCAAACCGAACTGATTTTTTTCTTGAAGCAATAAAAGCATATGACACAATTTTCACTCCAGAAAATTCTTTGAAAAAGCTCATCACAGACGCAGTGATGGATGGAATTGTTGGAGCATTGAACATAGAAACAAACACAACTGATGATGGTGATGAAACAAATTTTGAAGACAGTGATGAAGATTATCTCAGCTACATTAAGTAAGAATTGTAAAAATTTACATTACCTTATACCTACGCTCGATATAAATCGAGCAAAAGGGGTCTTAGGGGACTCCCTAACAAGATGCAAATTGTTTACAATTTGCGTATCTTGCTAATTAAGAAATAGGAATGTGTTTCTTATGGTCGTAAAACGTCCATGAGCCTGCAGCCCCAGTGTTTATGCGGCTTTCCGGGATTTTCATAAAAAACGCATTTTTCTCCACAAAAAGCCCATGGTCATAAAAACGTCCATGGATATTTTTGTCATGGTCGTAAAACGTCCATGGGCTTTTTTAAATTGATTTGTCTCGAAAATTTTTATCACCGAGTACAGAAAAGAGGAAAGTATTGATGGAAAAAGAAAATAAAAAAGCAACTGCCTCTGAGAAACTGACGAAGGTAGTTGCCATTCGAATTTCTCAAACTGATTATGATATTTTTTTAGAAAAAGCAAAAATGGAAAATCCGGAATCCACAAAAATAAATATTTCAAAATACTTATGCAGCGTTTTACACGATTCCACAATTTCAAATTTTCATTTTTTAAAAAAGAATTTTCGTCAAGTCGAACAGGCCTTACTCAATATTGACAGCAAACTTTTGCAGATCGAAAAAAATTCGGCAGGATCTTTTTATCCGGAAGAAATGTTGGAAAAAATCTCTGAATGTAAACGGCAGCTTGAAAAATTAGAGTTTGATTTTCAAAAATTGGAAGAGGAGATTTCAAAATGGCAATCACCAAACTGAGTCATGTCAAAGAACGGAAATCCGGAAATCCTAACGCAGGACTCTATAATTGCATTGATTATATTTTGAATCCTGACAAAACAGAAGAGCGTTATATCGGAGGAAACGCGGGTTCCACTACACAGGAAGTATATAACCGGATGATGGCAACAAAACAAGAATTTCGCAAATTGGATGGCCGACAATGTTATCACTTCATTATTAGTTTCGCACCAGGCGAAACGGATGCTATCACCTGCTTCAATATTGCTCAGGATTTTTGTGAAAAATATCTCGCCGGAAAATATGAATACGTTTTTTCTGTCCATACAGATCACGCGCATATGCACGCTCACATAGTTTTTAATTCTGTCAGTTTAGTAGACGGAGTAAAGTATCATTATTCAGATGGACAGTGGAAGAGTAACATTCAACCGATAACGGATCAGCTTTGCGAAAAATATGGACTGAAAAAATTGACTTACGTTCCAGGGAAAAGAAAAGGCGTTGATTATGGAACATGGAGGGAAAAGAAAGATCCATCCGGAAGTCAACGATTACGTGAAGCTATTGACATGGCAATAGCGCAATCTGATTCCTACGATGATTTTCTTTCTATAATGAGGAAGTCATATCAAGTAAAAATTGGGTTTTCACAAAAATGGAATTCTGAATATCTTTCATTTAAAGATTTTAAAACTCCGGCCGGACGATACCGTAGAAATTACGTTCTTGGAAAATCATACACTGTCGCAAGTATTCAAAAGCGCATTTCATTAAATAAGATGGAAATTCCAGAATCATTAAAACGACTGCCACCACATATTCGAGGTTTTGAATCTTCCATCGGCTCTGGTTTTCGTTCAGCAAATGGTTTATACCTTACGCAGCATCAAAAACGTTATATGATTCAATACTGGAGGTTAAAAAATTCCGAACGCACAGTTACTAGTGGCACAGGGAACATTCGAGAATATTCAAAAGAGGCTGATAGAAATTTGCGTGACCTGCAAACCGTGCAAGATAATAAAATTCGAACCGTTCAGGATTTGTCCTCCCGCTTGGATGAATTGAATCAAATGACCGATTCCATCCGAAGAGAACTTCGTGCAATACAGTCTAGCCGTGAAGATTCAGAAACAGAGAATGTCATTTCCGAATATCTTTCCATTCAAAGTGCATTTGCGAATGCCGCTGTTCCTATTGAAATGGAAGGGAAATTTGAAAACCGATTGGATGAGATCGAAGAAAACTATCCGATCGAAGAATTGATACACCAAAAAGAATCTAATAGTAAAAAAGAAAAACAACTACAGAAAGAAATCAAAAATTTGCAACAGGCATCCAGACGTTTATCAAAATTAAAAAAGATCCAAAAGAGATAAAGAGGAGTAGTGAAAATGGCTTTCCAAAAATATTCTGAAGAAAAACGTAATGAAATTTTAGATTCTCAACAGGAAAAAAATGCGCGTGGAAAAATAGGTTTATTACTGAATTTGGGATTTCCCAAAGATTGGATTGAAAAAATGCTTCCTTATATAAATGAGGATACTACATCATGGCAATTACGCATGATCAGTCTTTTCGATCAAGATCCGGAAGATCTCGTAGCCATGTTGGAAGATTCCGTAAAAAATTCTTCTGTAGAAATTTTTTCAGTCTATTCGGAAGAAATATTATATTGAAAAAAAAGCAGTGCAGATATTGAACAGATTCAAAAATCAATGGAGCAATACGTTCCATTGATTCATAACCAACTAGACGCTTACAACGAAATGTCCGCTTTGTTGCAGCAGCAATTGCCGTCCAGCAAGAGAAAGATGATCTACAATAAATCTAAAGGTGACCTGCAAGAAAAGAATAAATGCTATGCAGAAGGAGACAATGAAAAATTTCCATTGAGAAGGAAGATTAATTTTTCATCAGCTGCAGGATTCAGAGAAAGAAAAAATTTCCATTCAGCAACAACTCG
>ENA-OQJH01000559-OQJH01000559.1-human-gut-metagenome-genome-assembly--contig:-NODE-559-length-19961-cov-1.429565_pt1 | contig 19961 bp, 24 predicted proteins | sample MGYA00242597_ERZ504763 | MGnify/ENA primary metagenome ERZ504763 (study PRJEB26092, sample SAMD00036359) | human gut metagenome | host: Homo sapiens | study: EMG produced TPA metagenomics assembly of...
TCAGGAATTGGGATCTGTCTGCCTTTGTAATGTCTCCCATTTTCAGTCCTGATACAGTTGACGCTGAGAAAATGTTAACTGCAACAGGTGGTGTCATAGTACCAACTACGTTGGAGATACATACGATCATACCAAAATGGATAACATCGATTCCCATGCTCTGGGCGATCGGCCACAGAACCGGAACCAGTAAAACTGCGATGGCAGTACCTTCCATAAATGTACCGAAAATAAGAAGAATGATAGCAACAACGAAGCAGAATAACATAGAATTCAGGTTCATTGCTACAACGGTGTCTACCAGTGCCTGGGAAGCGCCGGAGAAAGTAAATACCCAGGAGAATGCAGTAGAGGAAGCGATGATGAAAAGGATCATTGCGGAGCTCTTTGCAGAATCCTTTAAGATCGGGATCAGTTCCTTAAATGTCAGTTCCTTGTAGATGAACAGACCTGCAATAGCTGCCCATACAACGGCAACAGCTGCACTTTCAGTAGCTGTCAGCATACCGGAGTAGATACCGCCAAGATGATGATAGGTGTCATTAATGCAGGAATAGCATCTAAGAACACTTTGAATATTTCTGCCGGTGTACGCTTTACTTCCTGTTTTGGCCATTTTTCTTCTTGCGAAGAAAAGAACCTCTGTCATAAGCACTACCATGATGGTAACACCTACTAACATACCCTGTTTGAACATATTACCTACAGAAGCACCGGTTAAGGTACAGTAGATAACCATGATAATGGATGGAGGAATGATCGGTCCCATACCACCGGATACTACTAACAGGCCGGCTGTACGGTCACCAGGATATCCCATCTTGACCATATCGTTGTAAAGCATGGTTCCGATAGCAATAACAGTTGCAGGAGCGGAACCGGATAAGGCTGCGAAGAATGCACATGCAAGTACCAGCGCAAGGCTCATACCGCCGCGTACATTACCAACCAGGCAGTTAGCAAAGTTTACGATACGGCGGGAGATACCACCTTTTGTCATCAGGTTCCTGCAAGTACGAAGAATGCGATGGCCATAATAGAGGTTGACTGAAGTCCACCGAAAATACGCTGTGCGATTACCGTAGAAGATGCGGACAGTCCGCCAAATACTACGGAGCAAAGGGAAGCCACTCCCAAAGAAATGGAAACCGGAACACCGATCACCAGGCATGCTGCGAATGCAACGAAAAGAATTACTCCTGCGCTCATGCCTCTACCTCCTTATTTTCAGGTCCATAACTTTTTCAACCAGCACAACTGCCTGGATGACCAGGATCAGTGCAAAGGTCAGGACCAGTGAAAAGTACATTACTGACATTGGTACTTTTAAAACCGGTGTGGTCTGTCCGGTCTGTAACTGCTTGGAAAACAGTGCCAGACCTGCTTTTAACATTACGAAAGAGAAGATCTCCAGAATGATCTGTTCAATAATAGATACGATCTTTTTTGTAACTCCGTGGAGTTTTTCGATCACTGCAGTAACTGCTACCTGCGTGCCGTCACGAAGACCAACTTCTGTTCCTAAAAGTGCCATATAGATCATACTGTACATTGCAACTTCTTCTGTCCATGCATAGATGCCTTGATGAAGTTACGGTTTACGACAGAGATGAAATACGCGATGACCATTGCCACAAAGGTAACGACCATGATGGCATATTCTACATTGGTAATGTAAGATAATGCTTTCTTAATTCCTTTCATTTCCAGTCCCTTCTTTTCTCTCGCTCTTTAAAACAGCCGCACCGTCACTGACTGTTGCCGGCACGGCTGTATGTTTACTGCTTTTTTTATTTTGTGTTGCCTGTGGATCTTTGGCAGATTATTTTACAGCTTGCTTTGCTGCATCTACTGCTGCTTCCCATTCTGCATCGAAAGAAGTACCAGCCTTCTCCTGAGCTGCCTTGTAAGCGTCCTTCATTTCATCTAAGTTGATGTCATAGAACTTAACGCCAGCGCCTTCCAGGTTACCCTTAGCTTCTTCGTTTGCTTCGTTCAGATACTGCCACTGAGCTTCGCAGCCTTCTGCTACAGCCTTAACGAAGGTATCTTTTAAATCATCCGGGATCTTGTTCCAAGCGTTATCGCTCATGCACAGTGGGATGTATACGAAGCAGTGATGTGTATTGATAACGGAGTTTACACCAGCCTCATAGAACTTGTTGATCCAGCAGTTAGAAACAGCGTTCTCGCAAGCATCAATGGTCTTCTGCTGAAGAGCGGTAAACTGCTCAGAAGCGGAAAGTGCGATTGGGTTAGCACCGAAAGCGGTAAATGCTGCTAACTGTCCTTCGTTCTGCATTACACGGATCTTTACGCCCTTGAAATCTGCCATAGACTCGATTGGCTTTGTGGAGAATACATCACGAAACCGGATTCCATGTAGCCAATTACGTGAATACCATGCTCATTTGCCTTAGTCTGGATCAGATCGCCTAACTCATGAGTTACTGCGTAGTTAGCCTGATCTGCGCTGTCCCACAGGAAAGCTGATCCAGAATGCTCATCTCTGGGATGTAGTTAGCAAGTACGGAGTTTGCACAGGATGCGATATCAAGGTCGCCCTGAACTGCCATGTCCAGTGTATCGCTCTCGCCGCCTAATGTGCCGCCTGCCTGGATGGTCAGTGTGATCTTTCCGTCAGTTGCCTTTTCTACACATTCAGCGATCTTTCAGCGCCCTTGTAGTAGTTGGAAGAAGTATTGTCAACCAGTGACATTGTAAAGTTGATGGCATCTGCAGAAGCTGTGGAGCCTGCTGCCTCTGTCTTTGTGTCAGAACCGCCTGCTGCTGCGGCTGTTGTAGCTGCTCCTTTGTCAGAAGAACCTCCACATGCTGTAAGGCTTGCTGCCATTGCTGCTGCCAGGATTGTTAACATTACTTTTGACTTTCTCATAACTTAATACCTTCCCTTTCTTTTAATAGATCCTGATCATCTGCAGGATCTTAATTAATAAGATGTCTGATGTAATCTTTTTACCACATCAGACATCTTATGTCAAGGGATTGTGAAAATTTTGTGTATCTCAAATGCGTTTTTATGTTTTCCACAATTTTGTATTCATATTTTTGTGCAATATTACTTTGTGTTTGTTTTCTGCAATAAAAATGCCTTTTGTACAGGTGTACAAAAGGCATTAATTTGTATTATATTGGTCAGACAGCTTTTATTGTCTGATGTTTTGGTAAGATTATTCCATGCGCTGGATCCACTCAGGACTACACCATATATCCGCCTTTAATAGGTGATACTGCATGTTCAGAGAACAGCTTAAGGGTTCCCTTGGTATATTTCGGAGGCTTTGGCTGCCATTTGGCTTTTCTGGCCTTTAAGATCTCTTCCATTTCCTCTGGAGTGCGCTTTTCACCCTTTACACCTACGATCTCCAGTCTGCGCTCTTTTACATTAATATAGATCAGGTCGTCTTCTTCTATCAATGCAATAGGTCCGCCTGCAGCAGCTTCCGGGCTTACATGACCGATAACCGGGCCTCTGGATGCACCGGAGAAACGTCCGTCAGTGATCAGTGCCACGCTGGAAGCCAGTTTCGGGTCAGAACATATAGCTTCACCTGTATAGAACATTTCAGGCATACCGCTTCCCTTTGGTCCCTCATAGCGGATAAAGATAGCATCCCCTGGTTTTACCTTTCTCTTAAGAACAGCGTCAATACACTCTTCCTCACTGTTAAATGGTCTTGCAAGAAGGGTGGCCTCAAACATTTCCTTCGGGCATGCAGTGTGCTTGATCACACAGCCTTCCGGAGCCAGGTTGCCCTTTAAAATAGCAATGCTTCCATCTGTTCCCTTTGCATCATCAAAGGCATGGATGATCTCTGTACGCTTGATCTCCCGTCCTAACAGCTTGCCCTTTTCCCTTAACAGCTCATCGCAGTGGTCATAGAAACCATTTTTCTTTAATTCTTCCAGGTTCTCACCTAAGGTCTTGCCTGTAACTGTCATTACATCCAGATGCAGCATATCCTTAATCTCTTCCATAACTCTTGGAACACCGCCTGCATAATAGAAATACTGGGCTGGCCAGTCACCAGATGGACGGATATTAAGCAGGTAATGAGCTCCTCTGTGCATACGGTCAAAGGTTTCTGCATCTACTTCAAAGCCGAATTCATGGGCAATAGCAGGAATGTGCATGGTAGCATTGGTAGAACCGCTGATAGCAGCATGTACCATAATAGCGTTCTCAAAGCTCTTCATGGTAACGATATCCTTTGCCTTGATACCTTTTTCTACTAACTTCATCAGCTGTTTTCCTGCATCATAAGCAGCCTGCTTTAATTCAGGTGCAGTTGCGGGCATCAGGCAGTGCCTGGAAGCATAAGGCCTAATGCCTCTGCCATGATCTGCATGGTGGAAGCAGTACCCATAAAGGAACATGCGCCGCAGCTTGGGCATGCATTGTGCTTATAATAATTTAACTGTTCCTCCGGGATCTCGCCTCTCTTTTCCTGTGCATCGAATTTACCGATCTGCTCCAGTGTCAGCAGTTCGTTAATAGCGCAGGCCGGGTCATTTTCCACATACTTAGGTGTAATAGTATGTGCCTCCATAACACCGCCAGTAACTACAATAGCACTCATATCCTTTAAACGGCCGATACCCATTAAAATAGCAGGCACGGACTTGTCGCAGCTGGCAATAAACATGCCGCCGTCAAAGCCGCTTGCCATTCCGTGAACTTCGATCATATTGGTCATCATATCTCTGTGTGCAAGAGAATAATTGATGCCGTCATGTCCCTGGCAATGCCGTCGCAGATATCGGTCACATAATATCTGGCTGCTTTTCCTCCGTTATCGTTGACTGCTTTTACGCCCTCTTCTACAAACTGGTTCAGATGGGCACTTCCCGGATGACTGTCACCAAAAGAGCTTTCTACTAAAATCTGAGGTTTATCCAGATCTGCCACGCTCCATCCCATTCCGATCTTTAACGGGTCATTTTCCGGTGCAAGTTTTCTAACTTCCTGACTGTGTAACTTCATAACCGTTCTCCTTTTAATTCATCATATTATTTTTTAAAATTCGTCTGACATCTCATGAGTTTAGATTAGCATTTTTTTTTTTATTAAAAAGGCAATAGGTCAGACAAATTTTTAACAAAAAAGAAGTCTGCAACGTTTTTATCCGCCACAGACTTCTTTTTACTAACAGTATATTCCTATTTTTATATTTCTGATTAATACATTCCGCCCATATCAGGTGCAGCCGGAGCAGCCGGAGCTGGCTCCTTGATGGTTGCTACTACAGACTCAGTGGTCAGTAATGTAGATGCAACGCTGTTTGCATTCTGTAATGCACTTCTTGTAACCTTAACAGGATCCAGGATACCTGCTTCGATCATGTTTACGAAAGTCTCATTGTAAGCATCAAGCCTTCGCCAACCGGGGACTCTTTTACCTTGTTACGATAACAGCGCCTTCCAGACCTGCGTTTGCTACAATGTGGAACAGAGGAGCTTCCAGAGCCTTTAAGATGATCTTGGCACCGGTCTTCTCGTCACCTTCCAGAGTATCAACTACCTTCTGAACATCAACGGTAGCATGTGCATAAGCAGAACCGCCGCCTGCGATAATTCCCTCTTCAACTGCTGCACGGTTGCATTTAAAGCATCTTCCATACGAAGCTTAGCTTCCTTCATCTCGGTCTCAGTAGCAGCACCTACACGGATAACAGCTACACCGCCAGCTAACTTAGCCAGACGCTCCTGTAATTTCTCTCTGTCGAAATCAGAAGTGGTCTCACCGATCTGCTTACGGATCTGGGCAACTCTTGCTGCGATCATTTCCTTGCTGCCGTTACCATCAACGATCACTGTGTTCTCTTTCTGAACCTTAACGGATTTTGCACGGCCTAACTGCTCCATGGTAGCATCCTTTAATTCCAGACCAACTTCTTCGGAGATAACAGTACCACCGGTTAAGATAGCGATATCCTGCAGCATTTCTTTTCTTCTGTCGCCGTAGCCAGGAGCCTTAACAGCAACTACATTGAAAGTACCTCTTAACTTGTTTACGATCAGGGTTGTAAGAGCTTCGCCTTCTACATCTTCAGCGATGATCAGCAGTCTTGCGCCCATCTTTACGATCTGCTCAAGAATTGGCAGGATCTCCTGGATGTTGGAGATCTTCTTATCAGTAATTAAGATGTATGGATCATCCAGATTTGCTTCCATCTTATCCATATCGGTGCACATATATGCGGACAGGTAACCTCTGTCAAACTGCATACCTTCTACCAGGTCAAGCTCTGTCTTCATTGTCTTGGATTCCTCGATGGTGATAACGCCGTCTTTGGAAACCTTTTCCATAGCATCTGCTACCATGGTTCCTACTTCATCATCAGAAGCAGAGATAGCTGCTACTCTTGCGATCTGTGCCTTGCCGCCTACTGGCTGGCTCATCTTCTTGATCGCTTCTACAGCTGCATCAGTTGCTTTCTTCATACCTTTTCTTAAGATAATTGGGTTAGCACCTGCAGCCAGGTTCTTCATACCTTCATTTACCATAGCCTGTGCCAGTACAGTTGCGGTAGTAGTACCATCACCAGCTACATCATTGGTCTTGGAAGCAACCTCCTTGATCAGCTGTGCGCCCATGTTCTCAAATGGATCTGCCAGTTCGATCTCTTTTGCAATGGTAACACCATCATTTGTGATCAGTGGAGCACCGAAAGACTTATCCAGACTACGTTACGTCCTTTCGGTCCTAAGGTTACACGAACTGTATCTGCTAACTGATTTACGCCTGCTTCCAGTGCCTTGCGGCTTCTACACCATATTTGATCTGCTTTGCCATGATTATTTACCTCCGAACAATCTAAACTATTTCGTATTTATACCTACTATACGGGAAACGCGAACTCCGCTGCGCTGCGTTTGCGTAGCGAAAAATGCCTCTGGCATTTTTCTTTACTCTACAACAGCTAAAATGTCGCTTTGCTTTACGATCACGTATTTTTCTTTCTCTAACTCTACTTCTGTACCTGAGTACTTGGAGTAGATAACTTTATCTCCAGCCTTAACCTGCATGGTAACTTCCTTGCCGTCAACTACACCGCCTGGGCCTACTGCGATAACTTCTGCCTGCTGTGGTTTTTCTTTTGCTGCACCTGGAAGAACAATACCGGATGCTGTGGTCTCTTCTGCAACTAACTGCTTTAATACAACTTTGTCAAATTAATGGAACTAACTTCATAACTAGATTCCTCCTTGATCGTCATTCTTATTTTTCTACCTGCAGCTTTTACTTTTCGCTGCTTCTTTTCGCTCACAATGTAAGTTATAGCACCTATTGTTAGCACTGTCAAGTTCTGAGTGCTAATTTTTTCATTTTGTCTCTTAACTTTGTAAATCTTTTATATTTTTTTGCAATTTTAGTTTCTTTTTTTTTCTGTTCGTATTACAATATAATAATCAGACATACTAATTTATAAATTCAGACACTATTTTAAGAAGGGGGTATTTGTATGGCTAAGAAAGGTTTTGGAAAGTTTGTAGCCTTTGCCGCTATTTCCGGTGCTGTGGCAGCTGGCGTTTCCTATGTACTCCAGTACAAGATCTACCATAAAGAGCTTGATAAAGATTTCCGTGAATTTGAAGAGGACGAAGAAGACGAGGACGCTTCCCAGAGTGACTCCTTTGATCCCCGTAAAATAAACCGCAATTATATCTCCTTAAATTCCAGCAGGGATGAATTTAAAATGGCAGCAAAAGATATGGCATCTGCTACTAAAAATGTATTAAAAGATGCAGGAAATCTGTTCTCCGATACAGCCCACGAAGCAGTTTCCGCTGCTGTAGATACCGCACATATCGCTATCCACTCCATGAAAGCAAAAAAAGACGATCTCTTTGAAGAAGAGGATGATCCTAAAAAGGGAGACTCTTTTACAGAAGAAGATTATCTGGATGATGACTATGTAGACGATGACGATCTTTACGACTACGAACGTCTGGATCACTCTCCTTCACCAGCAAAAGAAGAAAACATCTCTGTTTCTGTTAATCCGGAAGCCGCTGATGATCTGGAAGAAGAAAGCGAAGAAAAAGAAGAGACAGCCAAGCAGCTGAACCTGAAAAAGAAACAGCTACCATCGAGGAAGATACCATCTAATCTGATTTAACCAGACTTTAAAAGAGCTGCACAGCCCCAAAGCCGTGCAGCTCTTTTTTCTTAATTTTTCTGATACCGGATTGCTATGTTCTTTGCACTCACCCAATCATCTTAAGTATTTCTGGATCACCCGGATCAAATTTCCTGCGTCTAATGGTTTTGGAAGATGTTCATCCATTCCTGCCTGACGGCATTTTTGTGCATCTTCTTCATAATCGCTGGCTGTAAGGGCGATGATCGCTACTTTAGAGGCATCTTCCCGTTCCAGGCTCCGGATCGCTTTTGCTGACTGAAATCCATCCATCACCGGCATTACAAGATCCATAAGGATCACGGAAATATCTCCCGGAGCAGAAGCCTCAAAACATTCTAACGCTTCTTTTCCATTCCAGGCTCTTATGACCTGGGCTCCTTCTTTTCGCAAAAGGAACTCTGCGATCTCCATATTCAGCTCATTATCCTCCACTAAAAGGATCTTCTTTCCCCGGATGGATACAGGACGTTTCACAGCTTCCTGGACCTTTGCGTCTTTCTCCTGCGCCTGTTCTTCATCAATAAGGGACGGCAGACGGATCCTGCAGAATGCTTCGCCTGTTTCTTCATCTGAAAATGGATCTCCCCGCCCATCATCTGGATCAGGCCTTTGGCAACTGCCAATCCCGGTTCCCCTCTTCTGTAAGAACTTCGGGTATCTGTACAGACAAATTCAAACCAGGCTGTCCCTCCCGCGGACTGACGTTCTTCACAGGAAAGTTCTACACAGTCACCACCACGGTTATCTTTAATAGCATTTCCCACAACATTTTCAGGATCTGCTTTAAGTGAGACGGACTGCCATATAATTTCCAGTTTTCCCAGATAACTGTCTGCTGTGGTAACGGATCCCTCTGTCAGCAGCAAGCTCTTTTGCCCACTGGCAGACATCCTCATATAACTCCCTCATATCAAAAGATCTCAGTTCCAAATCCACAGCGCCAGACTCCAACTTGTCCATATCCACCATGTCTGAGATCAGATCTAACAGCACATCTGAGGTCTCCCATATTTTTTTCCTGCATTCTCTCTGCTTTTCAAGGTCATGGTCATAACGATTGCCCAATTCTACCAGTTCCGGATGCCATTGATAGGAGTGCGGATGTCATAACTGAGCTTGCGAAGAAAGTCTGATTTAGCTGCATTTGCCTTTTCTTCCTTTGTGGCAGATAACAAAACTGCCTCCTGACAGGCCATTTCCCTTTCTTCCTGCTCCTTTCTTCTCTCTGACGCAGCCATAAGAAAACACTGCATAAAAGGATATAAAGGATCATGACATAAGCTAATGCCAGGTCCTCAGGAAAAAAACAGAAGCCACAGGATAAAATACGTACAGATCATTCTCTCCATAAGACTCAAAGACCCCAAAATAAGCAGATCCGTAGTAGCGAAAGGAAAATAAAGTATCCGGCTCTGTCTCTTCTGTTATATTCTGGATCAAAGGTGCCTCTGCCTGCGTTTTTCCCTGATATTCCTCAAAATTTGATCCTGTCACAAGGCCATTTTTGCAGATCATTATGATCCGTTCATTTCCAGATGAAGGCCCTGATAAAACTCTGCAAATGCCTCTGACCGGCTGCTCTGTTCCTTTATAACTGTAACGTTTCTTCTGCTGCCACAGTCGCTTTGTTTTTTCCAATATTTGTAAATAAAATGAATACAGAACCAAACAGAACCATTCCCAAAGCAACCAGTATACCTAAGGTATGTTTTCTAAAAACAGATATTCTGTTTTCTCTCACTTTTCTGTCTCCTCTTTTATCTCCTCTGATAATACCGGATAAAGATCCTCATTTTTCTTCTTTTGAAATCCGGACTGCAGTTCTTCTTTTAACCGATCCTGGATATCCACCAGACATCCTAACAGGATGGGATTAAAGACTCCACATTCCCCGTTTAAGATCATTCAATGGCTTTTTCGTGGGAAAATGCCTTCTTGTATACACGCTCACTTACAAGGCGTCATATACATCTGCCATTGCAACCACCTGGCTGCGATCGGGATCTCTTCCCCCTTTAATCCGTCCGGATACCCTTTTCCATCATACCGCTCATGGTGCCACCGGCAGATCTGGTATGCAACCTGTACCAGTTTTTCATTCCGGAACATTTCCAGACTGTCCAACATAGAAGCACCGATCAGTGTATGGGTCTTCATGATCTCAAATTCTTCTTTTGTCAGTTTTCCCGGCTTGTTTAATATTTTTTCATCAATTCCTATTTCCCGATATCATGAAGTGCGGAAGCTGTTGTGATCATGAAACGGTCTGACCACAGCAGATGATACTGGTCTGTTTTCTGCATCAGACGTTCCAGCAGCATGCCCGTGATCGTATTGATATGTAATACATGGCTGCCGCTTTCTCCATTTCTGAACTCAACGATCTGGCTTAAGATGCTGACCATCATCCGGTTGTGTTTCTCTTTTTCCTGGATCTGGTCTGTAACCAGACTGATCAGATGTCTCTGCTTTGCGTAAAGTTTAATGGTATTAAACACTCTCTGATGTACTACCTGGGCATCAAAAGGACGGCTGATATAATCAGATGCCCCCATTTCATAAGCCTTCTCACATAAGCCGCGCCATCTTGCTGGAGATCATGATCACCGGCGTGTCTTCGATCCAGTGGTTTCGGTTCATCAGCGCCAATACTTCAAAACCATCCATCACCGGCATATTGATATCCAAAAGGATCAGTGAGATACCGGTTCCATACTGCTTTAACAGATCAATACATTCTTCCCCGTTTGCAGCTTCTAAGATCTTGTATTCCTCTTCCAGGATCACAGCAAGGATCTCACGGTTCATCTGGGAATCATCTACGATCAGGACCTGCTGCTTTTCCCTGCCTTTCACACTGTCAATACCGGACTTTTCTGTTACCGTCATATTTTTCCGGTTCTTTGCCTGATACATCAGGCTGTCCGCTCTTCCTACCGCGCTTTCCACTGTTTCATTATCAGCCAAAACGCCTCCAATGCTTACAGACAGGTGAAGCTGTGTATATCCGGGAACTTCTGCCTCATAGACCATATCCCGGATCTGTTTTAACTTCTTTGAAAAAACATCTTCCGACACATCCGGAAGGATCAGCAGAAATTCATCGCCCCCATACCGGATCAGGATATCTGTTTTTCGGATACATTTGCGCACGATCCCCACAACTGTATTTAACACCATATCCCTGCATTATGTCCGCAGGTATCATTGTACAGTTTAAAATCATCCAGAATCGATCATTGCAACTCCTGCATGACTTTTCACTTTGCGGATCCTGTCCTCATAATATCTGCGGTTGTAAGCTCCTGTCAGCGCATCCAGATACAGTTCTTCATTATATCCCCGGACTTTTGCCACCAGTGCTTCCCTTGCATTTGCCTCTGAGTCTGCTGCATCCCCCAGAACATTCAACATCTCTACAACGTAAGGTTCCCCTTCGATCTCCACATAACGCGCGATCCTCTGATATACCCTGGACTCAACGTATTCCAGTCTTTTTTTCTGGCACCGTTCCCTGAATGCCTTTAATGAAATAGAATTTTTATCTTTTTCCAGACGCCTGACTGCTTCTATATCCAGGACCTTTACTTCTGTAAATATGTCTTCTAAATAAGCAAACATTTCCTTTGCCTGTTCTTTTGTCAAAACGGCATTGAATTTCATGTCTTTCTCCTTACAGTCTGGTTTCCGTCATTTTATCCATTCATGTATCGTATCCTATTTAACCGGATTTTTCTTTAGATATTATATCTATTTTCCCCTCTGTTGTCCATATTTCATTTAATCCCAGCCCAGAAGATTCATCCACAATACCTGATCTACCTGATCATCTGCGATCAGATAGGCATGGCTGACAGAGTCCGCAGACATAAGCTGGTATTCGCCTGCATCATCCAGATGGGTCCAACGTTCGTCTAACTGGATCTTTCCCTGGGAAACATTCATATCCCAGTGGGACAGCGTATCATCTGTTCCACGGATCTCATAGGAAATGCTGCCCTCCATTTCATCATCCACAAACTGTCCCTGCTTTTCCACCCAGGCATATTCCCCCTGGGGAACATTTTCATAATAACAGTAGCCAGTTGCTCCCTGTCCGTTCATTTTTCCACTGCTCCATACACCGTTTGAGAAATTATATCTGGGGCTGTCCACATTTACAAACTGTAATGCCAGACAGTTTCCCTGAGCTGGCCATCCTGAAAAGTTCCGTAAAACAGGATCTCCGGCATGGTAAATACCAGTCCCTCTCCCTCTATTTCCTCTGAAATGGTACTGCCATCATAAAGGAAACGTTCTCCTTCAAAGGTTCCGTAAAAGATCTGGCAAGAACCTCCTGTTTTTTATCCAGAAGCTTGGCAGCCTGGACCATATCTTCCGCTGCCACTGCCACACGGATATCTTCCAAAAGCTGTTTCTGATCTTGCGGAAGTGCCTCATATCTGGCACTGAACGAATTTTCTTCTACGATTTCCTGCGCTGTTTCCGTTTCCATATCACTTTCCGGCACTTCGCTCGATTCTGGTATGGTTTCTTCTGTTGCTTCGGTCTGTTCCATAACCGGCGGCTCTGTTGCCGGTAAAGCCCTGCTCATTCCCAAAAATCCAGCTGTTGGAAGAGCCAGACCATAAGCACCAATGCTGCCAGCCACTGTCCCGGAAGCTTTTTTCCATTTATTTTCAATTTATTCACCTTCTAATTCTTTCCAGGCATTTACAAGGCGTTTTGCAGCCCTCTGTGATCTCACTTTCCTTTAAACTTGCATATCCAAGTATAACGGTAGACGGAAAAGATCTTTATTTTGTCCTATTACAAAATCTGACATTCCATAGACTTTTACACCTGCCTGTGCTGCAGTCTCTGTCAGTTTCTTTTCTGAAATCCCTTTCTTATGGGTAAGGAGAACATGGATCCCTGCATACTCACCGCCGATCTCAAAATAGGTTCCAGCTCTCTTAATCCTGCAAGAAGCGTATCATGTTTTCCCCTGTAAACAGATCGCATCCTGTTTAAATGGCGCTCATAATATCCTTCTATAATAAAATGAGTCAGGATATTCTGGTCCACTCTTGATACAGTTGATGCATAAAACCTGCTTTTTCCCGGTATAAAGCCAGCAACGGCTCCGGAAGTACCATAAAGCCCACACGGATCGCCGGAGCAATGGAACGGGAAAAGGTTCCCATATAGATTACCTTCTGGCTGTCATCCATTCCCTGAAGTGCCGGTATCGGACGGCCTTTATAACGGAATTCACTGTCGTAATCATCTTCGATCAGATAACGGCCTTCCTGTTTTTTGGCCCATTTCAGCAGCTCCTGCCGCCTTTTTAATAGGGATAACGATTCCTGTGGGGTACTGGTGGGACGGCATAACATAGGCGATCCGTGCCTGTGTTTTCTCTAACTCTTTCACCTTCATTCCCCATTCATCCATAGATACAGGAAAAATAGGATGACCCAGGCTTTCAAATACACGAAAGGCCTGCTTGTAAGTGGGATTTTCCAGGGCGATACCCGTACTGCGGCCGATCAGCTGGGAAAGGAGCATTAAAAGATATTCACTTCCCGCACCTACCAGGATCTGTTCCGGACGGCAGTGGACTCCACGGGCAGAGTGAAGATAATCCCGGATCACCTGACGCAGGCTGTATTCTCCCTGGGCATTTCCCACTGCAAACATATCTTTGTTGTCATCTACCAGCGTATTTTTGCTTAGTTTTCTCCAGGCATTAAAAGGGAAACTGTCTAGGTCGATACCTCTTGGGGAAAAGTCTACTTTGTAATTGTAATTTTCATTTTCTTCCTGCTTTTCCTCTTTTTCTTCCGGCACTCCGTGATATTTTACTTCTACCAGTCTTCGATCTGACAGACAAAATATCCCCTGCAGGGAAGAGCCTCTATGTATCCCTCTGATAGCAGCTGTTCATAAGCCAACTGGGTCGTACTCCTGCTTACATGAAGATTGTCCGCAAGTGTCCTGGTAGAAGGAAGTCTGCTGCCAGCCCGCAGTCTGCCGGCCCGTATTTCTGTTTTTATGTAGCGGTAGATCTGTTCATAAAGGGGGATGCTGTCTTTATTTTCAATAGGCACCATTAATTCCATAGGGCTTCTCCTAACATGAAAAAGGCTCTCTGTTTCCAGAGAGCCTCATTGCTTTGCTTCACTTCATTATTTCGGCAGTTTGAAAGAACTCTTCAGTGAAACGATCCGGTTAAATACAGGATTTTCCTTGGTGCTGTCCTTGCAGTCTGCACAGAAATAACCATTTCTTACAAACTGGAAGCTGTCATAAGCCTCCGCCTGTGCAAGAGCAGGTTCACCGTAGCACTCCTTTAATACAGTAAGGGAATTTGGATTTAAGTTCAGGGTTCCGTCTGCATTCAGCTTACCCTTTTCCTCATCTACGATATTTTCATAGAGACGGCACTCGATCTTCTTTGCAGTTGGTACAGCTACCCAGTGGATGGTACCTTTTACCTTTCTGCCTTCAAAGCCGGAACCACTCTTTGTCTCAGGATCATAAGTTCCGTGTACTACAGTTACATTGCCATTTCATCTTTTTCGCAGCCAGTGCATTTTACGAAATAAGCGCCCATAAGACGTACTTCGTTTCCTGGGAACATACGGAAATATTTCTTAGGCGGCTCTTCCATAAAGTCTTCTCTTTCGATATAAACTTCACGGGAGAATGGAACCTTTCTGCTTCCCAGTTCCGGATTTTCCAGGTTGTTTGGAACATCCAGTTCTTCTACCTGTCCTTCCGGATAGTTGTCGATCACCAGTTTTACAGGATCTAACACTGCCATCATACGTGATTTCTTCAGTTTTAAGTCTTCACGGATGCAGTACTCAAGCATTGCATAGTCAACAGAGCTGTTTGCCTTTGACACGCCAACTAACTCTACAAAACGCTTGATGGACTCCGGTGTATAACCTCTTCTTCGCAGTGCAGCGATGGATACCAGACGAGGATCATCCCAACCGTCTACAATTCCGTCTTCTACCAGCTTCTTGATATAACGCTTACCTGTAACCACGTTGGTCAGGTACAGCTTTGCAAACTCGATCTGACGAGGTGGATTTTCAAATTCGCACTCTCTTACTACCCAGTCATACAGAGGACGGTGATCCTCAAATTCCAGGGTACAGATGGAATGGGTAATGTGCTCTACCGCATCCTCGATCGGATGAGCGAAGTCATACATCGGATAGATGCACCATTTATCACCTGTATTGTGATGATGCATATGAGCTACACGGTAGATGACAGGGTCTCTCATGTTGATGTTAGGGGAAGCCATATCGATTTTTGCGCGAAGAACCTTCTCGCCGTCCTGATACTTGCCTTCCTTCATCTCCTCAAAGAGACGCAGGTTCTCTTCGATGGAACGGTTTCTGTATGGGCTTTCCTTACCTGGTGTATTGAAATCGCCTCTGTACTCTCTGATCTGTTCAGCGCTTAAATCGCAGACAAAGGCTTTTCCCTTCTTAATAAGGAAAACAGCACACTCATACATTTTTTCAAAATAGTTGGAAGCAAAGAACAGTCTGTCCTCAAAATCTGCTCCTAACCACTTTACGTCTGCCATAATGGACTCAACAAACTCTGTTTTTTCCTTGGTTGGGTTTGTATCATCAAAACGCAGGTTAAACTTGCCATTATATTTCTGTGCCAGTCCATAGTTTAAAAGAATAGACTTGGCATGTCCGATATGCAGATAGCCATTTGGTTCCGGTGGAAAACGGGTCTGTACATGGTCATAAACGCCTTCTGCCAGGTCCTTATCGATTTCCTGCTCTATAAAGTTCTTAGAAACCAGCTCTTTTTCTTCGGTTTCTACTACAATGTCTTTCTCTGCCATAACTGCTCCTCCGTGATCTGTCGTCATAGTTATTTAAAATAATATCACACTTTCCGGTTATAGTAAAGCCGCAGCTTTGCGATCATTTTCTCTGAATTTAGTGGTTTTGCTAGATGTTCCGTCATTCCGGCCTCCTTGCAGCGCTTTCTGTCATCGGAAAAAGCATTGGCTGTCATTGCAAAAATAGGGATCTGCACTGCATCCGGGCGTTCCATTTTCCGGATGATCCTTGTTGCCTCCAGTCCGTCCATGACGGGCATCATCACATCCATTAAAATAAAATCAAACTCTCCCTGTTCGGAAGCCTTAAATATTTCCACTGCTTCTTTTCCGTTCTCTGCATTGACAACTGTGATCCCTGTATGCTCTAAGATAAACTGGGCAATTTCCCGGTTCAGCTCATTATCCTCTACCAACTGACATCCTCTACAGGATCCGGATCTTCCAATACCAGGATCAGTCCCCATTTATCAACTGCCAAGTCATACTTTTTTATTATTACAAGTGTAACATGAGGGCATAAAATATCAAGTTTGTACCTGCTTTGTAACCACATATTTCATTCTTGCCAAGAAATAGAAAATAGAATAAAATGGTTACAAAACAGTGGAATGGAGTTATATGAAAATGAAATCAGAAACCATGCCTAAAAAGAAAAAATCCTACCTGTCACGGCTTGGCATGACACTTTTAACTATACTGCTGATCGTTCTTTTCATTTTTATCATGTCCCTGGTAAGTAAGATCCAGGGTACTGCCAGAGTGGTCAATTATGCCGGTCTGGTCCGTGGAAAGACCCAGCGTATTATTAAATTGGAGATCTCCGGAAGCCCCCAGGATGAAATGATCGCTGATATTGATGCCTTTATTGACGGTCTGGAAAACGGAAGCAGTCAGTTAAACCTGGTGCGCTTAGATGATCCTGACTTTCAGGCCAAATGAAAGAACTGGATGCCTATTTTCCCAGTTAAAAGAAGAGGTCGCCCAAGTCCGTATGAGGGATTACCGTAAAACAGATATTATCGCCAAAAGTGAGCGTTTTTTCAATATCTGCGACGAAGCTACCGGCCTTGCAGAAGTTTACTCCCAGAAAAAGGCCACACAGTTAAACCAGTTGGAAAAGATCGTATTTGCGGATATTGCAGGCCTTCTTATCCTGATCGGTGCAGAGCTGGTAAAAACCCTTCGGTATGCTGCTTTAAACCGCCTGCTCCAAAGCAAGGTATATTTAGACGAAGCCACCGGCCTTCCCAACAAAAATAAATGTGAGGAACTTTTAAATGCACCGAAACCTGTACCTGCAGATGCTTTTGCAGCAGTATGCGTCTTCGACTTAAATAACCTCGTATCATCAACAATACCATGGGACATGAAATGGGAGACGCCTATATCCGTTCCTTTGCTGACCAGCTGTATCAGGCGATCCCTGATGACCAGTTTGCAGGAAGAGATGGCGGTGATGAATTTATTGCCATTATAAAAGATACAGAAAGCAGTGCTTTCCATGCTTTTCTTTTTAAGTTGAAACAGCTGTGTGCAGACTATTCCCGTCTCCATCCAGATATGCCTATCAGCTATGCAGCCGGATATGCCACTTCGGAAGATTTTGAGGGAAGTATTCGGGAACTGTTCCGGTACGCAGATAAAAATATGTACATTGACAAAAACCGGGCAAAACTGGAGGAAGCGGCAAAAGAAAAGAAACTGCATCTTGAGCTGCTTTCTTCCATCCGTTCTCAGGGTTTCCATTTTTCCGACTGTATCTACTGTGACGCCTGACGGATCAGTATAAGGTACTGCGTGCCAGCTCCGATTTCTTCTTAGCAGATGACGGAAGCTACTCCGGTGCAGTGGAACAGATCCTTTCCCAGGTTTCTGCAACCGAAAATATCAAAGCACTGCGAAAGCAGCTGCAGTTGGAAACTTTAAATGAAAAACTGATGGAGAACAATTCCCCCATCCGCCTGTTCTGTCAGTATACTGCCAACGGTATTTCCCACAAAGGCCGTCTGACTTTGCTTTATTTAGATGCCAATGCAAGCGGGCAGCTTCATCATTTTATCCTTGGCTTTGAAATTTCCAAAATATGGAAAATACTAAAACAGATGAGAAAACACAGTTAAATCAGTATTACGAGCAGATGAAGCAGTCTATCCTTGAAAATGGGAATTATGTGGACGCGCTTTTAGAGTCTGCGCAGGCTGTCTATTCTGTAGACCTGACAGGGGACCGGTTGGAAAAAATCTTCTATCACACAACGGAATGCGAATTTGACCTGAACATAAAATTTCCCTGTTCTTATGATGAATACTGTTTAAACCGCAGTCGTTTTGTTACGGAAGATACCCAGGAAAATTACCGCATTGTGGACTCTTCTGCGAAACTTTTAGAGCGTTTCCGCTCCGGTACCAAGCAGGTTACCGTAGAATACAGGGAACAAAATGAAAACGGAGAAATTTTCTGGCTGCAAAAAACAGTGCTTATGTCACAGGATACGGTTTATAACAGTGAAACCGGAAAAGAAAGCACTGTGATCCATGGTATGATCCTGTTTAAAAACACTTCTGTCTTCCATGAAAAAGAACAGCAGGAAAGAGAACGGCTCCAGGTAGCCTTTGAGGAAGCCGACTCTGCCAGTAAAGCAAAAACCGAGTTTTTAAACCGTATGAGTCATGACATCCGCACCCCTATCAACGGTATTATGGGAATGCTTGAGATCATACGCAAAAACAGGGAGGACCACGCGCGGGTAGATGACAGCTTAGAGAAGATCTACGTTTCTTCCAGCCATCTCCTTGCTCTGGTAAATGACGTTTTAGATATGAGCAAGTTAGAGTCGAGACAGGCTGTTTTTAAGCCTGTAGATTTTGACTTATCCCAACTGATGCGGGATGTTTCCTATCTGGTAAAAGCCAGATCATGGAAATGGGACTGACACACCGGACACACCGGCAAAATATCCAGCATGTGCTCCTCTCCGGCTATCCCCTGCAGCTGCGCCAGATCATGTTAAATCTTTTCAGCAATGCCATCAAGTATAATAAAAAAGGCGGTTTTATTGATACCGGCGAAAGAGATCTCTTTTGACGGAACAACCGTCGTTTATGAATTTTTCATTTCCGACACTGGCATCGGCATGAGCGAAGCATTTTTAAAGAACCAGCTTTTCGAGCCATTTTTCACAGGAAAAATCAGATGCCCGCACACAGTACAAGGGAACCGGCCTTGGAATGTCTATTGTAAAGGGTCTGATCCGGCAGATGAATGGTTCGATAGAAGTAGAGAGCAGCCCTGGAGAAGGCACTACTTTTACTTTCCGTCTTCCTTTCCGACTTGCAAAAGAAGAGGCAAATGATGCAAAGGCTGATACGGCGTCCGAAACTGGAAAAGAACTGGAAGGGATCCATGTACTTTAGTAGAGGATAATGAGATCAATATGGAGATCGCAGAGTTCTACTTGACAGGCCGCGGTGCCACCTTAGATAAGGCATGGAACGGAAAAGAGGCTCTGGAACAGTTTGAGCGGTCACGGAAGGAACCTACGATATTATCCTTATGGATGTGATGATGCCTGTTATGAACGGACTGGAAGCTTCCAGGCAGATACGTTCCCTTTCCCGTCCTGACGGAAATATGATTCCCATCCTTGCCATGACTGCCAGGATGCCATCAGTGTTTCCAGCCAGTGCCGCCAGTATGGAATGGATGATTATGTGTTAAAACCAGCGGATCCGGAGCAGTTAACAAAGATGATCTTAAAGTACGTAAAAACGATATAAAAAATATTTAACTTTTTTTCATTTTACCGTTGACAAATACTATTCCCCATGATAGTATATACGAGGTTCGATTTTGACGAACAGAAAACGCTGCTGTGGCTCAGTCGGTAGAGCGTCGCATTGGTAGTGCGGAGGTCACGGGTCCGATTC
>ENA-OQJH01000560-OQJH01000560.1-human-gut-metagenome-genome-assembly--contig:-NODE-560-length-19913-cov-1.697059_pt1 | contig 19913 bp, 31 predicted proteins | sample MGYA00242597_ERZ504763 | MGnify/ENA primary metagenome ERZ504763 (study PRJEB26092, sample SAMD00036359) | human gut metagenome | host: Homo sapiens | study: EMG produced TPA metagenomics assembly of...
AGAACAGCAACCAAAACAAGTTGCTGTTCCAGCAACGGAATTTGCCGTGGCTTCGCATTTAAATACGGCAATCTCGCAGCCACTACGTTATCGTACGGCACTTTTGTACCAAAGTGCTACCCACTACAATAACCAAAACAACTCATATCTTAGCACAGTTTAAATGCACTGGCAATAAAAGGCAGCTTATTTTTGCAATAAAACTGCCTTCTTCTGCATTATCTATATGAACGGATGAACCGGTAACTTATTTCATTCCCTGTTTTAGATCCAATATCCATTCAAATGAGTTCCTTGTTGCATTACACTCCATCACATCAGGATATCTTCTGGGAATAATAAAAAGCTGCCGGTTTTTACATATGATCCATTTTTAATTTTACCTTTACTCCTGTGCTTTTACAGCCCAGCGAAGCTTTGTGGACTTAGCCCTTCCGTTTTTCGCACATTCTTCTGCTGACGGACGGATCACATCCTGATTGATCTCACTGTAGATCCCGGCTTCAAGCCTTCTTTAAAGGCTTTCTTTACCAGACGGTCCTCACCGGAATGGAAAGTAAGGATCGCAGCTCTTCCACCTGGTTTTAATGCACCTGGAAGTTTATCTAAAAATGCGTACAATACTTCAAATTCACTGTTGATATCAATACGCAGTGCCTGGAAGGTACGCTGGCAGGACTTCTTTACTGCCTCTTTTTTCTCTGCTTCCGGCAGGAAAGAAAGTGCTTCTTCGATCACTTCTTTTAACCGGGTGGTTGTTTCAATAGGGCGACCATGCTTTTTCTCGTTCATCACTTTTCTTGCAATCTGTTCTGCATATGGCTCGTCTGAGTTTTCGATCAGCATTCCCTTTAATTCTTCAAAGTTAAGCTTTTTTAAACGTTCCGCTGCTGCTTTCCCCTTAGACGTCCAGTCTCAGATCCAGCGGACCTTCATTTTTAAAGGAAAAACCTCTGTCCGGATTGTCGATCTGCATGGAAGAAACTCCCAGGTCAGCCAGAACAAAGTCAAAACCGCCTGCTTCCTCTGCCACCTGGTCAATATTGGCAAAGTTTAAATGCTTAATGGTTAAAATATCCGGTCCAAAGCCTTTATCAGCCAGACGTTTTCTGGTCTTTTCCATTTCAATGGTGTCCACATCCAGGGCATACATATGGCCTTCGCCTTTTAAACAGGCTAACATATGACTGGTATGACCACCATATCCCAAAGTAGCATCCAGTCCTGTCTGTCCCGGCTGAATGTTTAAGAAATCCAGGATTTCCTTTACCATAATGGAAATATGCATACCTGCCGGTGTACTTCCCTTGCTGATGACCTTCGCAATGGTATCCCCGTATTTTTCCGGCTGCAGTTCTTTGTATTTCTCTTTATAGGACCTTGGATGAGTACCTTTGTAACGGACGCGGCGCTTATGTGGTGTTTCCAGATTTTCTCCCCCGCCTATTGTGTCTGCGGTTTCACCGACACTGTTTATCCTGTTTTCTTCCATCTTATTTTTCTCCTTTTGATCTTAATGTTCTCTCGAAAGCTTTTTAAACCTGCTTCTTCAGAAACATCTTAAAATCACAATATTATTCTGTCTGCTCTCTTACCGCTGCCAGGAAACGTTCCCCATATTTCTCATATTTAAACTCTCCCACACCGGATACAGACAGCATTTCTTCCTTATTTACAGGCTTTATAATGCACATGTGAGCCAGTGTCTTATCAGAAAATACAATATACGAGGGAACTTTTTCTTCTTTTGCGATCTGGGCCCGAAGTTTTCGCAGTGTTTCAAATAAGTTTTCCTCTGCCTCTGTAAATTCGCCGGATCCAGTCAGAGCACTCTTTTTCTTCCTGCTCTTCTTCTGCGTTTCCTGCTCACTCTTTGTCTGCTCTTTTGCCAGTTTCATCCATACTGTTTCTTCATTATTTAATACAGATGCAGCTTTTGGTGTCAGACGCAAATAGCATACTCATCATTGGTAGCAGTAAGATAGCCCTCCAACTGCAGCTGGTTTAAGACCTGATGCAAACGATACACCGGAACTTTCGCCAAAGAGCCATACTCCGGATTTTCATTCATCCCATAGCCCCGGATCTTGGCTGTATTGGCCCCATGGACTGTATCAATGATCACAGTCGCGCCATATCTCTGTCTGCTGGTTTCAATACAGGAAAGCAGTGCTTTTGCCATTTCCGTTATATCGGTATTTTCAAACTGTGTGAGACAATTAGAACAATTTCCGCAGTAATTACTGCCGTATTCCCCAAAATAGCGGAGGATATAATCCCGCAGGCACTCATGGGTAAAGCAGTAAAAGGTCATTTTTCTGAGACGTTCTCTGTCCCGCTCCATGACCAGCTGCCTTGTCATAGGATCCAAAGCCTCATTATCCTGGTTATGATCAATAAAAAACTGGTTGGTGATTACGTCCTGTCCCCCATAAAGAAGGATGCACTCCGCCGGTTCCCCGTCACGTCCTGCTCTTCCTGCCTCCTGGTAATAGGATTCCATATTTTCGGCATATTATAATGGATGACAAAACGCACATTGGACTTGTCAATTCCCATTCCAAAGGCATTGGTAGCCACCATGATCCGCACATTATCATAGATAAACTCTTCCTGGTTGTGCTTTCGCTCTGCATCACTTAAGCCTGCATGGTAACGGTAACGGAAAATCCCTCTTTGATCAGCTTTTCACATACTTCTTCCACGATCTTACGGGTAAGACAGTAAACAATTCCGCTTTCTGACTTATGCTGTTCTAACAGCTCCACTAATGCCTGGTATCGATCTTTGGGAGTCTGTACACCAAAATACAGGTTAGTCCGGTCAAATCCGGTGGTTAAAACTTCCGGTTCCTGAAGCATAAGAATGTCTATGATATCGTCTCTTACCTCTGCAGTAGCTGTAGCTGTAAAAGCACTGACTACCGGGCGTTTGGGTAGACGTTTGATAAAGTCTACGATCTTTAAATAACTGGGTCTGAAATCCTGTCCCCACTGGGAAACACAATGTGCCTCATCTACAGCCACCATGGAAATATTTACCTGTGGGTCTAAGGCAAACCGAAGAAAATCCTCCGTTATCAGTCGCTCCGGTGCTACATATATAATAGGATATCTTCCCATTCTGGCCAGTTCCAGTACTTTACGGTACTGACCAGGTGTAAGGGAACTGTTTAAGTAAGCTGCCAGGATACCTGCCTGGTTTAAGTTACTTACCTGATCTTTCATTAAGGATATAAGAGGCGAAATCACAAGTGTGATCCCGCCCATCATAAGTGCCGGTATCTGATAGCAAAGGGACTTTCCTGCCCCTGTTGGCATAATGCAAGGACATCTCTTCCTTCTAAGATAGCACGGATCAGTTTCTCCTGTCCATCCCTGAAGGTATCATATCCAAAATAATGCTTCAAGATCTCGTATTGATTCATATTTTATGCCTAATTCTTTCCGCAGCACTTCTTATACTTTTTGCCGCTTCCGCATGGGCATGGATCATTTGGATAGATCTTTGCAGTCTTTCTGACTACCTGCATTTGCCTTTCCCTGATTTAAAAGACCGGCTGCAATGTCTGTATTTTTCTTTTCTGCAGCCATACGCACTGCCAGTCCGTCTGCGCTAAATCCACGGTTGCACCATAAATGCTCTGCATTGGACAGTTCCATTGCATAGCGCAGTGGTTCTTTTGCGTCTGCAATATTCTCAAAAGCAGCGCCGATCTGTCTTAATGTGGTTAAAACAAACTGGATCTGTGCCTGAGGATCCGGCTCTGCTCCGCCTTTTCCTACATCTGTGCCTAAATCACGCAGCTTTGCGATAAAGGCTTCTAAGTATACCTCCGCGGTAGTTCCTGCTGCCTGTGCTGCTGTTTCTAATTCTTTTCCATATTTTCCCTTCAGATAGTTTCTTAAATTCTTTTCTGCAGTCGAGATCACATGGTAATCTTCGTTTACGTACTTTAAAAATTCTTCTTTGGTTGGAAGATACATTGGCTTGTCCATGGTGTCACGCAGCAGCTTTCTGTAGGAAGTTTTTTCCCCTGCAGCTGCAAAGAACTGGTCGAAATCCTTTTCTCCCACATTCTGTCCACCATTTTTCGCAAATGCCTTTACCATTTCCTTCTGTTCTTTCCGGAAATCTTCTGTAAAAGAAGGATGTAAAAACAGGCCGTCCATGGTAGTCAGTACTTCTGGTACTGTATTTCCGATCAGCTGCTGTAAGGTACAAAGCCCTAAGTATCTTGGCTGGAAAAGGATGGTGTTTTTATAGCTTCCTTCTTCTCTTGCATAGCCATCGAAATCATCCAGGTTCTTTTCGTAATGGCGCAGCAGCAGTTCAAAATCATGAAGAGATACTACACCATACAGGTGGGAGCTGCCAGCACATAGTCAGAAAGCATACGCATATAAGCTCTTCTTTTTCTGTATACAGTATCCTGTACTAAGCTTCATAAGCTTCCAGACAGCCATACTCATCGCAGAGAACTGCCAGCATCTCATCTTTTCCATAAAAAGCCAGGCAGAAACCTTCAAATAAAGCAGCATCGCTCATAACAGAAGCAATTCTTTCAATTCTGTCTGCCTTCTTTAATTTTACTTTTTCTGCTTCCTCTGCCTGGATGTCCTGCCACAGCTTCAGTGACTCTCCTGAAATAATGGACTCCATTGCAAGTCGATCTTTTCTCCTGTCTCCCCTTCGATTACAGGACGCAGATCATCTGTATCTGCATTTTGTACCATGCGAAAATCATCATTGCCGGATAATACTCTGAGCATCAGCTGATACAGAGTTTTGATCTCATCCGCTTTGTATTTCTGCAGTTTTTTGGTGATCTGTGCTTTTATTTCCATTCTGTCTTATCCTCATTTCTTCATTTCAAAAAAATAGCCCAGAAATCATGTACCTTCCGGGTCTTTCCCTGTTATTATAAGGCAGAAGGGCATATGCTTCAAGCATTTTATTTTAAAAACCCTGGAAACCAGGCACACAACTGCACCAGTTTCCAGGGTTTTTATAAACATTTTACTATTTAATTGTTACTGAACTGTAACTTCATTTCTTACTGCGCATTTTCCATCTTTCTGCCATCTTCTGTGCGATCACGATCAGTACGATGGCTGCAACTGCTAATACTGCAGATCCGATGAAGCCCATGGTGTAACTGGCCGGTGGTGTCGTAGAAGTAAGCACTGATCTTAGGTCCTACGAAAGCACCGATACCATAGCCGATGAAGATCAGTCCGTAGTTACGGTTGTAGAACTTGGAACCGAAGATCATACGTACCATTGGCGCAAATACTACTAACAGTCCGCCGAAGGAGAAGCTACTAAAACGATGCATACGATAAAGTATGGAAGTGTAGTTGCCTGTGTCAGCATTAACATGGAAGCTCCATTGATGACCATTAACAGGATCAGGCTCTTCCAGCCCTTTAAAATGTCGTAGATGAAACCAAAACCAATACGTCCGCACATGTTAGCCAGTGTCATAATGGATACGCAGAATGCTGCGGTCATTGCAGTCTGACCAACCTGACGCTGTGCGATCGGGCTTGTGAAGGAAACCATCATGGTTCCTGCTGCATTTGCGAAGATGAACATTAATAACAGTACCCAGAATACAGGGGTCTTAACCATTTCGCCCATGCTGTAATCTTTTGTTTTTAATACCTTAGCCTGCTCAGCTGATGGCTTCCAGCCTTCTGGAGTCCAGCCTTCCGGACAAGGAACGATCATTGCTGCTGCAATACCAACACCGATCAGGAATACGATCGCCAGGATGCGGCAGGTCATCTGTGCGCCTACACGGTCAATGAGAGTCTGGGCAATAGGACTCATAATGAAAGGACCGCAGGAAGCGCCGGCCTGAACCAGACCGGAAATAGAACCGGAACGGTCAGGGAACCACTTTAATGCAGTAGGAAGGCATGCCGGTAGATCATACCGCCGCCGGCACCAGCCATTAATCCGTAAAATACATACAGCTGTGGGATGCTGGATGCAAAACCGGTTAAGAACCAGCCGCCTGCGAAAAGGCAAAGACCAATGTAAATGGTTTTTCTTGGACTGATCTTCTCAGCTAAGGAACCGCCGATGAAGCCAACTGCACAGTATGTAAACATATAAATAGTATATGCCAGTGCGAATGCGGAATCACTCCATCCAACTTGGTTGTTAACGGGATACAAAACAGACTGAAGTAAGCAGTAGCAGAGGTAAATAAGCTCTGCAGCCATACACCGGCAAATACTCTCCAGCGAGTTGCTTTTGTGATATTCATACTCTAAACTCTCCTTAAAAATGTGACTTGTAAAACTTATGCATTTGCCTGTTCCGCAAGTTTGTGGCGCTCATCTAAGACTTTCATGATGCCGTCATACTCACGGTCCAGTTTATAAAACAGCAGCAGTGCCAGAATAGCAATAAATACAGCTAACGGCGCATAATAGAACATGATACGGATGCCTTTCATTGCAGTTTCACTCTGCACTGCCAGCTTGCCGTCATATCCATAAGCTCCCAGTACCCAGCCGATGACTGCAGATGCAAGAGCGGAACCAACACGGACACCTAAGGATGCAGCGGAATATACGAAACCTTCTGCACGGGTACCTGTTTTGTACTCTCCGTACTCAATACTGTCTGCGATCATACCAAACTTGGTAGCGGAAATACATGCAACACCCATTCCACGAAGGATCAGTCCCAGATACATAAGTCCCATGGACTGCTCTGCAAACAGAATGAGGACGATCTGTCCTGCAATACCCATTCCTGCGCCTCCATAGAGAGCCACATTACGTTTTCCGATTTTCTGTACAACCGGGATCAGAAGCAGAGGAACCAGGATGGATGCGAATGTGGAACACATCATCATGGTCTTATTGTACCTGCGTCCTGCATAACATATTTTGCAAAATACATGTTCATGCCGTAAAGACTGGTCATTGCAGTATAGAAAATGTTGACCATCAGCATGATGAACCAGTATTTGTTTGCAAACAGGATCTTCACTCCCTGTAATAAAGATAAGGAAGATTTCTTTCCTGTTTTCTGTTCCATAACACCGGAACCAACACGCTCTTTACATCCATAAAATGTAATTAAAAACAGTACGATAGAAACGACACCTACTAACAGGAATGTCTTCTGCCAGCCGGCAGGTCCGCCGCCAAATTTTTCTACCAGATCAGGTGCATAGGAGCTGATCACGAATACGCCTAAAGCTCCTAAACTTGCACGGCTGATAGAAAGAAGTGCTCTTTCGTTCTGCTTATTTGTCATAACGCTGCTTAAAACACCGTATGGCACGTTCATGGAAGTGAAAATACAGGTTGCCATCAGGTTATAGGAAATAAATGCATATATAACCTTTCCTGTTTCACTGAAATTCGGTACTGTAAACAACAGCACACAGCCGATGCAGTACGGAATTACCATCCATAATAGCCACGGCCTTGCTTTTCCCAGCGGTGAATGGACATTTTCAATGATATATCCCATCATCATATCAGAAATACCATCGAAGATCTTGCTGACTAAAAGTACCGTTCCTACTGTAGCTGCACTGATGCAGCCACATCTGTATAAAAGAAAACAATGTAAGAACCGATGGCTCCGTAAATGAAGCAAAAGGAGAAATCTCCCAGTCCATAGCAAAGGTACTCCATCAGATCAATCTTGTTTCTCTTTGATACATTTTTAAAACCAAAATTACCCATTTTTCTTTTGTCCCCAACTTCTGTTTGCTTTTATTCATGGACATGCCACTGTCTGGCAGCATGTCCATTTTTATTCAGTGATTAGCACTGAAGAGTTCCCAGATCCAGGCAACGTCTCTGCCGTTGAACTTACCAGCTGCACGGCTGGTTCCAAGCCAGTAAACCATATCAGAAATATCCTCAACATCCAGGAAAGGAACTCCTGCATACATTTCCTTGTAATCCTTAAAGTTCTTTCCGGTCAGTTCATTGATGAACTCTACATAGCTCTGGGTTTCGCACATTGGAGTCTTAACCTTGGTTGGGCAAAGAGCATTAACAATGATACCCTTGCTCCAACTTCTTTTGCCAGAGTCTTGGTCAGACCTAAAACGCCCCATTTAGCCATGCAGTAGGTAGCTAACTTTGGTGTTCCGTAAAGACCACTGGTAGAAGCGATATTGATAATTCTTCCAAAGCCCTGCTTTAACATGTACTGTGTTGCGTACTTGTCAGTTCTCCAGGTACCGATCAGGTCGATGTTGATAACCTTCTCTACCTGCTCATCTGTCAGCTCCCAGGTATTTCCGAAGTTGATAACGCCTGCGTTTGCGATAACTACATCTAAGCGTCCGAACTTCTCCCATGCCTTTGCAAATAAGTTTTCCATATCAGGTGTGCTGCAGATGTTTGCCTTAACAGCTAAAACTTCAGCGCCTAATTCATTTAATTCCTTAATGGTTTCCTGGAATCTTTCATCTTCCGGATCCAGCATATCTGCCAGAACTACATTAAATCCGTTCTGCGCATACTTGACTGCATGGGCACGTCCCTGTCCCATAGCTCCTCCGGTGATCAATACTGTCTTCTTCTGTTCACTCATGACCTTTTCCCCTTTCACTTTTAAGTGGTTTAAATGTGTTTGTTATTTTTTTAACTTGCTCATCTGTCACTACTATAACAACTAAAGTGGTTTTAAGGTCAAGTTGATTTTTGCACAAAAAATGCAGAGTGTTTTATTGCACTCTGCACAATCATTTTTCAATAGGAAACCACACAATATGCCAGTTAAAATACTCCTCTTCCGGCTTGGTCATACAGGCTACCTGGGTGACAATATCCCCTGCAAGGCTTAATCCATTCTGCTTCAAATACCGGAAACCTTCCTGTAAACTCTCCAGTGACAGATATTTTCCGGAACGTGAGGGAACACAGGTATGAACGCAGGAACAAGGCGGATAATACTGCACCAGTTCTGACTCTTTTACATGCAAGAATTGTGCATACTCTTCCCGAAGTCCCATTCCGAAATCAAACTCTGACTCTCCATTTTCAATATTTTTCTGATAAAATACTGCGCATGAAAAGACAAAAGGTTCTTTTTCTGTCCATTCTGAGATCAGATCCAGCTGCTCTTTCTTCTTAAATAAAGTATAGTTTTTCTGGGTATTCATGCGGTAAATGCCCGGTCTTTCCTCAATACGGAACTTTCCAACGCTGTCTTTTGCATCCTGAAGCACCTGTTGGCTCTGTCTGATCCGCTTTAAAAGGTTCATCTGGCGGATGATCTCCTGCTGGATCATCTCTTCCTGATCCACCATTTTTTCCCGTATTTCCGCCAATTCATGGCTTCTGAACAGTTCTGCTATCTCTTCCAGTGAAAAACCATAGTCTGGTAGTGTCTGGCCCTTAAAAGCATATGAAAATCCCAGGTATTGTAGTATCTGTAGCCTGTTTCCGGGTCCCGCACCGGACTGATAATGTTTCTGCTCTCATAATACCGGATCGCCTCTGCCGAGATTCCCATCAGCTTTGCCATAGTTCCAATACTGTACTTCTGATACATCTTCTTTCCCCCTGATGACACTACATTCTACTTATTAGACATAATTTTCACAACTGTTTACATTTCAAACTCTCAAGCCCCTTGAAAGATTTTTAACAAGAATATAACAAGTATACCATATTTCTTCAGAAAAATGTCATACTTCATCACAGCTGGCATGGTATAATGTGGTAGCACGAAAGAAAAACAAGCGGCTGCGCAGCAGACATTTGTTTTTCGGTGCCACCAACGAACGAACCGCCTGCGTCAGCAGGCAGTAGAGCGCGTCAGCGCGGGTTCGTGAGTGACTATCCTTACGAACCGTCTGCACCATCAAACAGCAGAGCGCGTCAGCGCGGGTTCGTGAGTGTCCTTCGACTATCCACGAAAGGAGTGCCCCTTCATGAAACGACTACCTGCAGGCATCATTTCCACCCTGCTTTCCCTTTACAATGACGCTGACCCCCTGTTCCATGTCCGCACTGGCAGCCCAGGAAAACAGCCGGGATTTTTCCCTTTTCTTCAGCGGTCCTGGCGTAGCTGCCCTCTCTTCCGGCGATGAATACAGCGAATATCAGTGGGCTCTTAACAACACCGGACGCTTCGCCGCACGGAAAAAGTGCTGAACATCAAAACCTTGGACCATATTTATCTCCATTATGGCGAAAATGGCATAGATGATATTGCCCTTCCTCCTTTAGGACCGGACAATTTCGAGTCCATTAACACCGATGCAGTGGCAAATATTGATATCAACATTGAAGATGCCTGGAAAACATACAGCGAAACAGAAAACAAACGTACCGTTACCGTAGCTATCATCGATACCGGTATCGATACGACTCATTCAGACTTAAAAGATTCCATCTGGGTCAATGAAGATGAGATCCCCGGAGACGGCATTGACAATGACGGAAATGGCTATGTAGATGATGTGAATGGCTGGAATTTTGTTTCAAACAGCAATGAAATCTGCACAGGGGAAGAAGACAGCCACGGAACCCATGGTGCCGGCACTATTGCCGCCGCCTGGAACAATGGCGGCATCGCAGGCATTACAGACAGCACCCATGTTAAGCTTATGGTATTAAAAGCCTTAGGCGGTTCTGAAGGCAAAGGTTCCCCTGAAAGCGTCATCGAAGCCATAAAATATGCAGAAGCCAATGGTGCCGATATCTGCAACTTAAGCTTCGGTTCCAGTAACTGCACTCCCGAATTTGAAGCAGCCATCCGGGACTCCAAAATGCTTTTTGTAGTAGCTGCAGGAAATGGAACCAGTACCAGATCGGTTATGACATTGATAAATCCCTGTATACCCGGCAAGTCTTCCCTACGACAATGTAATTACCGTAGGCAATCTGCTTTTTAACGGCCATTTAGATGAAAGTTCCAACTATGGTGCCACTTCCGTAGACCTGGCAGCCCCCGGAACCTATATTTTAAGCACTATTCCCGGTGATTCTTACGCCTATATGAGCGGAACCTCCATGGCAGCCCCTATGGTAACAGGCGCAGCTGCCTGATCTACTCTGCAAGAACTGACTTAAGCCTTCAGGACATAAAAACAGCTATTTTATCAACTGTACATAAACTGGCCCCGTTAAAAGGCAAAACAGCAACAGGCGGCATGCTGGATGTATCTGCCGCTATAAAATGGACAAAGAATTAACAGCTGCAACTACAGCCGCATAATCCCCGATCCGCTCTCCTAAAGCCGCCGGCACGATCTCACAGGCCGCCCGGTTCATGGGGAGCGCTTCTTTTTCCAGTTCTTCATACATGGTCTTATCTAAAAGATGGTGACTCCTGGCATAAACAGAACCTGCCACGATCTTTTCCGGATTTAAAAGGTCTATAAGGATAGCCAGACCTCTTCCAAAACAGCGCCGCATCTGGCATACACTGCTAAAGCTCTCTCATCCCCGGCCTCAGCCCGTTCTGCCAGCTCCTTTGCGCTTCCTTCTGTGCCAAAATATCCGGCAAGCCTGCTGATACCTCCTCCAGAGCAGAAACCTTCCAGGCTACCTACTTTTCCATATCCTTTTGGTCCCTCATTTTCCATACGTATGTGTCCTGCTTCCCCAGCCATACCGGTACTTCCCCGGTATAACTGTCCATTAAGGATAAGACCGGAACCAAGACCTGTGCCAAAAGTAAGAAATATCATATTCTGACAGCCTTTTCCGGCCCCGAACTTCCATTCTGCCAAAGCTCCTGCATCTGCATCATTTTCCATTTTCACAGGGATTCCCAGCTTCTCCTCAAGATATTCCACTACAGGCACCTGATCCCAGCCCTGAAGATTCGGCGGCGATAATATCCACTTCCTGTCGGGACTTAAAGGACCGCCACAGGAAATCCCCCACAGATAACACAATTTTCACCCTCAGTCCCTGTTGTCAGCCCATATTTCTTTGCTATCATCAAAGCTATTTCAGATAATTCATCAAGGACCTTTTTCCAATCTCCCAGTCGTTTTCATCTCATACCGCTCCAGAAAATCTACCTGTCTCCTTCCACCTTCGCCAGGATCACTGCACATTTTGTGCCTCCAATATCAATCCATACAGATACATACAGTCTCTCCCTTCTTCTATGATGTACTCTCAGAGTCTTTCCTGCACTTGCCTTTGCGAGAGTACATTATGTGCAGCAATGAAAACAGCTCCGGCAGGCTGATATACCTGCCGGAGCATATTTTTCCTCACTTTGTTTCTTTAAACAGCCTGATTATTTAACTGCATCTAAATTTAAGATAGAAACGCCAGTATCAATATATTCAGGAGCTACTTTCCATCATTAATAGCGGTGATCGCTGCATACATGCCTTCATAACCCATAACATCAGGATTCTGAGCCATTGTACAGATCAGAGCACCATCTTTGATCAGCTGGATAACTGCATCAGACTTATCCATACCTGCTGCTACAATGTTATTTCCATCTTCTGCAACTGCATTACCAACACCAACGCAGGAGCCTTCATTTGCACCAAACAGTGCTACACAACCCTGGGAAATAAAGTTAGCTGCTGCATCTTTAGATTTTGCTGCATCGCCATCTGCATACTGTGTTTCAAGGATCTCAAAAGCGGTTCCTTCAAATGCGGAACGGAAGCCTTCGTCACGGTCTACAGTAGAAGTAGTTGCTGCGTTTACAGAAACGATACCGATCTTGCCTTCTTTAACTCCCTTAGCTTCCAGAGCTGCCAGAACCTGCTCACCAGCAGTCTTTCCTGCTGCACGGTTGTCAGTTCCTAACTTCTGTACACAAGGATAATTTGCAAAAGAGTCAACCTGAACGATCTTAACACCAGCCTGATCTGCTTCTTCCAGAGCTGCTGTGATAGCGTCAGGACCATTTGCAGCTACCAGGATAGCGGTTGCGCCATCAGCTACTGCATTGTTTACGACACTCGATCTGCTTTGCGTCATCTTTTACATCAGGAGCGATCCACTTATAATCACAGCCAAGCTCTTCTGCTGCCTGCTTGCAGCCCTTGTCCATGTTTACCCAGTGCTGATCCATAGAGTCAATGGTGATAAGAACTACCTTCTGTCCTTTTCCATCTCCGGCCTTTGCAATGTCTCCTGTTTCCCCGGACAGCATATCATTGCCAGCAGCCTCTTCTTTCTTCTCTTCTGCTTTGGTTTCCTCAGCTTTGCTTTCTTCCTTCTTCTCCTCTGCAGTTGTTTCAGCTGTTGTAGCTGCTGCAGTTGTCTCCTTTGGAGCAGATGAGCAGCCTGCTAATAATGCAGAACCAAGTGCTGCCGCCAGAATCATTGAAATCGCTTTTTTCCTCATAATACTATACCTTTCCTTTCTTTATTGTGAAAGCATTTTTATGCTTTACCTTCGTCTTTACCTTCATTTTACCTATTTTTTAGTTGTTTTTATGTTTTTTGCTCTTGCCTCTGCCGCTTCTTACGATTACGTCCATAAGTACTGCAACAACTACGATAATACCGATCACGATATTTCTGATAGCAACCGGTGCTCCTGCAAACTGAAGACCATTCTGTAAAACACCCCAGATACCGGAACCGATCACAGTACCAAGTAAAATACCGGAACCACCTAATGTAGATACGCCGCCGATTACAGAAGCTGCTACTGCATACATTTCATAAGATGTACCAGCATCCATAGTACCTGTACCAGTTGAAGCACAGGTGATCAGACCTGTTATGCAGGCACAAAAAGCAGCTACAACGTAAACATAGATAACTGTATTGTCTACATTAACACCGGAAAGTCTTGCTGCATCAATATTACTTCCTGTTGCGTAAATATGACGGCCGGTTCTGGTACAGCTCATTATGTAGTTAAAGATGAACCAGATCACCAGAGCGATCCAGAAAGCACTGAAGATACCTAATATCTTACCACTGTAGAAGAAGGTACGGAAACCTTTTGCAGCTTCACCAATGGAGTCTGTATTGTAATTACCATTGACGATCTGTGCAATACCTCTTGCAATTGTCATTGTACCTAAGGTTGCGATGAAAGGTGGCAGCTTGCATTTTGATACCAGAATGCCATTTACATAACCAACTAACAGGCACACAACCAATGTGATAACCACTGCAACCCACGGATTCATTCCATGACACATTAGGGTTGCTGAGATCATACAGCTCATACCTACTACAGAACCAATAGAAAGATCGATATTTCCTGTAAATAATACATAGGACTGTCCTACACCGATCAGAAGTGTAGGTGCGATCTGGCGCAGCAGGTTCGCTGTATTTCTGTAAGTAAAGAAATTAGGATTGATAAATCCAAACACCAGACATAAAACGATCAGACCTATTGTTACGGTTATAACCTGTCCCATTCCCCTCTGGGAAAGGAAACGCCCCAGTACACCGGGCTTTTTATCACTTGAACTACTCATATTGTCCCTCCTTGATGAGATTAAATCCAAAATTCGTTATAACGCTGTTTTCTGTTCAAACTGCGTTGCCTTAGTTAAGATCATATCCTGGGTGGCCTCTTCTGCTGAAAGTTCTCCGGTAATACGGCCATCACACATAACAATAATGCGGTCACTCATTCCCATTACCTCTGGCATTTCAGAAGAAACAAACATAACACCAATGCCATTTTGCTTCAGCTGATTCATCAGGTTATAGATCTCTACCTTGCAGCTACATCAATACCTCTGGTAGCTCATCAAAGATAACAACTCTTGAATTTCTGGCCAGCCACTTGGCAACTACCACTTCTGCTGATTTCCTCCTGAAAGGCTTCCTGCATCTACCTGTGCGTTAGGAAGCTTGATCTTCAGGCTTTACAGCATTATCAACCATTGCTTTTTCTTTTTTCCGGTTTACAGTCCCCACTGGACCTTCACAAAGTATATCCAGATTCGGAAGGGCAATATTATCTGCAATACTAAGTCTTGTACAGAGACCGTCTTTTTTTCTGTCCTCAGGTGCCAGTACCAGACCTGCTTTAATGGAATCTGCCGGACAGCTGATCTTACCTCTTTTCCATCAATAAAGATCTCTCCGCTTTCTTTCGGATCAATACCGAAGATCGCACGGGTTGTTTCTGTACGTCCTGCACCCATCAGTCCTGCAATTCCTACGATCTCACCTTCATATAATTCCAGATTAATGTCCCGGACCATTCTTCCTGCATTCAGATGCTTACTTCCAGGATCTTTTTTGCCTTTTTCACAGGACACTCTTGGGAATTTCTCCTTGATCTCATGTCCTACCATGTTGGCAATGATCTCATCCATCCTGTTAATATCATACGGCATCTGGGTAATGTATTTTCCATCGCGCATGATGATAACACGGTCTACAATGTGCTGCAGTTCCTCCAGACGGTGGGATATGTAGATAATACCGATACCCTCCGACTTTAACTGGTGGATGATCTTAAACAGCTCATCGATCTCCTTGGATGTAAGTGCTGAAGTAGGTTCATCCATGATCAATACTTTGGCATTCTGTGAAAGTGCTTTGCGATCTCCACCATCTGCTGTTTGGATACAGCCAGTTCACTGACCTGTTCCCTTGGATCAATATCAATATTTAACTTATGAAGGATCTCTTTTGTTTCCTGGTTCATACGTTCATTGTCCAGACGGCCATTTTTATCAGTTCCCGTCCCAGGAAAATATTCTCCGCCACACTTAAATGAGTACACATATTTAATTCCTGATGGATAATGGACACACCTGCATTTTTTGCCTTATTTGCATCCCACTCACCGATCTTGTTCCCAAACAGGATGATCTCTCCATCATCTCTCTGATAAACACCTGAAAGGATCTTCATCAGTGTTGACTTACCTGCACCGTTTTCCCCCAACAGTGCCAGCACCTCTCCGGCATACAGGTCCAGTTTTACATTATCCAAGGCCTTTACACCGGGAAACTCTTTCATAATGCCTGTCATTCGGACCAGTTCTTTCCCCACAGGCACCTCTGCCTTCTTTTCTCCCATATTTGCTTCCTTTCAAAGATGCTTTGCGACTGTGCTGACATTATTCCGTCAGTGATTCGATCCTCAGACAGCACTCCATCATAGCACGGTCTGTATGATAAATACATTTCCACTGATTTCCGGTATCATCGATCACCGGTGTTCCATCTGCTAAAAGCAACTGTCTGGACTCTCCAACCTCCGGATTATAGAAATATTTCTTATCAAATTCCCATAACTTTATGAAGGTATCCAGATATCTCTCATCCTCAGTAGCCTGATAGGAATCAAGGAAACCTGTCAGTGACTCAAAGTTCTGCCACCATTCTTTATCTGTTACAACAATACGGCCATCGTGCATTCCATCTCTGTAAATACCGCCGTGGATATTGTCCCAGCCATTTGCCAGTGTGTAATCTGCAAATTTTCTGGTAAATTCTCTGGCAGGCGGAAGTCCCAGCACTTCATATGCACGGTTCAACAGCCAGATCAGTTCAATATTGTGTCCATAAGAAGTAGTATCTAATGGATTTTTGTTAGCACTTTCCGGATCTCTGTCATAATTCCAGGTTCTGCGAATGGAAATAGCCGGCTTTGGTGTAAAATCAATACTAAACTGATTTCTTCCACACCAGAAATCATAATCAACCATGTGTTTTAACACAATATCAATGATTTCCTGAAGAGCTCTCTTATGTACTTCCTTGTGGGTTGCCTCATAAAGAGTTGTATATGCTTCCATGGTGTGCATGTGGATATCCAGGGATTTCAGGTCTCCTCCATAAACTCCGGCACTTTCCAGTGTCCAGTCCTCTTTGAAGTTCTCAAAATAGCCGCCGTAGAAAGTGTCTGCTGCATATTTTTTCAGAGCATCAAAGGTTTTTTCCGCATATTCGATACCTCGCTCATCACCGGTAGCATATAATATTCAGCTAACGCATAGATTGCAAAGGTCTGTCCGTAAACCAGTTTCCCATTATCCAGGACATTTCCCTTCCGGTCTGTTACCCATGCCCAGCCGGTGTTCTTCTTATCCCAGAATTTATCAATGAAGAAATCTACACCCTGTTTTGCTGCTTCTTTGCATTTTTCTTCCCAGCCATAACGTTTTGCCAGGCCATTGCGAAGAAGTGCCGAAAATCCCCAGATCATACGTGTCTGGGTTACGATCATTTTATCCTCAGGAGTTAATACTGCCAATTCCTTCATCAGCTTTCCTTTGGAATCAAAGCATACCAGATAACCGCCGTATTCTTTATCGATTCCATTTTCAAGCCAAAATGAACGCTTTCCTTCATAAAGCCTTCCATCTCTTTTTTTACTGTAAGGAGTTTTTCTCTCATTAACTGTTCCATTATCATTTACCCCTCCTGTCTTTTATTAAGAAAATTATAACAGAACAGGAGGAATTAATAAGGGGACACTTTTTAGAATAGGGTAGACATTTTTCAGAATAATGCAGACATCTATCAAAAAAGTCTGCTGGTGATCCCGTACTCCTGTGGCTCTAACAGTACAGAAAAACTTCCGTCTTTTACGATCCCGATATGGTCTGATATATATACGCAATCTGTAAGATAGCCGGTCAAAAGCAGAATAGATACTCCTGCTGCCTTCAGTTCCTGCATCCGTTTTAAAATATAGGTACGGCAATGCATATCCCCATAAGCAAAAGGCTTTTTTACCACCAGGATCTTAGGATGGAACAGGCTTATTTTATTATAGATCAGCCCATATTTTTCCTTTAAAGAAAGGGAATCAATATATTTTGTGTCAATAACATCTCCTGCTTCCCCATAATATTCACTGCGCACACTGTTAATATATGACTGCTTTTAAAATGCTTTTCTTTAATTTACGGTCCAGTAAAAAGGTAAGGTTTTCCAGATAGGACATTTCCGAAAAAAGGAAAGACTGCGCTGGATTATCATCTAAACGATCATTCCCCGGTCCAGGCTGCTTTTTACTTTTTTTCCATTTTTTTGTGTGAGCAGAAAATATCTCCCTCATAGTCCACGTATTCCCCTGCAAGATCCCGGTCAGCCGTCCATGATCTGGTCATCTGAATCCAAAAGCGTAATGCATTCCCCAGGCTTAATTCCCAGACTCAGGTTATGTATGTCCCCATCTGTAATGTTTTTTAGCTCCAGCATATATCCCTGATCCACTTTCGGCTTAAATACTGTATTTTCTTTAAAATAATAAATATAGGGAGCTATAGCCTCTTCCTTGAATTCCTCTGGTTCAAATAATTTTTTTATCCTCCTCTGGAAACAGGGCGATCCTGTCGCAGATCTTAAACATGATCCAGTGATGATAGCAGAAATACAGCGTAGAGATCCCCATGCTCTGCATTTTTCTTAAAAGCTGGTGAAACTGCGGGAAATCTGCCTGACCGATCAGTTTTTCCGGATACAGCACCACTAAAAGCTTGCTTCCCATTAAATAGGCCTTGGCGATCTCCACCATGATCCGCTCCATGGTAGTAAGCCTTTCCACCCTTTTATTCAGATCCAGATCCATGGAGAGCTGTTTTAAGACTCTGTCTGCCTGTTCTCTTAAAACCCATTCATTGATCACCTGTTTCTTAAATCCTGGGCGCATAACAAACAGGTTATCCGTTATAGACAGATTATTGATCAGAGAGCTTTTCTGGTCGATCTGGTAAATACGGTTAGATGTTTCCTCCTGATTTAAATAACTGTTTACCAATTTGCCACCCATATACACTCTTCCTGCATCAATAGGATGGTTCTTTGCCGTCAGTTCGATCAGTTCTTTGATCCCCCGGTCATTGACAGAAAGCAACCCTACGATCTCACCTGCAGTCATATAAAACTGAAATTATCCAAATAAACAGCCCCGTCTTTTTTGCAGGTCACATTTTCAAAACGAAGTATTTCCTGTTTCATAGCTGCCTCCTGTTTCTCAGCATGTTCATTACATCAATTCCTTACGACCGGAAGTGTGATCTCCACATCCGTTCCCACATCCGGCTGGCTGTAGATATAAATGCCATATTCTTCCCCAAACAAAAGCTTAATACGGTTATTTACATTTTTAACTGCAATTCCGCCTTTTTTACCGGTTTCCCCGTTGTTTTCCTCCTCCAGTCTCAGTGCTCTCAGCTGTTCATTCATAATCTTCACCTGACCTTTTTCAATGCCTACACCATCATCTGAGATCATAATGATCAGATGGCTGTCTGTCACAGTGACCTTAATATCCAGATGACCTGTTCCAATCTTGCGTTCCAGTCCATGATAAATGGAATTTTCCACGATCGGCTGCAAAGTCAGCTTGGGAAGCTGGCACATAAGCGCTTCCTCTTCATCCTCACAGTCATAGCGGATCCTCAGATCCAGCTTGCTGCCAAAACGAAACTGTTGGATATAATAATAATTTTCCACATTTGCCAGTTCTTCTTCCAATGTGACCAGGTTATTTACCTGGGAAATGGTATAACGGAAGTAAGTTGCCAGTGCCTCCGTCATCTCCGCAATGGAATCCACCCTGCGATCAGCGCCTCTGCCGGATGCCTTCCAGAGTATTATAAAGAAAATGGGGATTGATCTGATTCTGTAATGCCAGATATTCCGATTTTTCTTAGATACAGTGATCAGCTCGCTTTTGTCTAACAGGGCATAAAAACGACGCAGCATATTCTGCTCTTCCTCATTTAAAAGATAAGGCATATGGTAAATATCCTCATAACTGTCCCCTCTGGCAAAAGCCGCCTTTATCCGGCTGTTCACTTTTAAAGGCCGGTAGATCAGCTGATAAGCGGCATAAAGCAGGATAACATAAAGCACTCCTAAAAACAGAATAAACCACTTCATTTTCTCCGTCTTCCAATCCTGAAGGAACAGGATAAACAACAGACTGATATGAAAAATCAAAAAATCGCTGCGCCCAACGTATACGGTCAAAAAGATAACTTCTTATTCA
>ENA-OQJH01000561-OQJH01000561.1-human-gut-metagenome-genome-assembly--contig:-NODE-561-length-19901-cov-2.519976_pt1 | contig 19901 bp, 22 predicted proteins | sample MGYA00242597_ERZ504763 | MGnify/ENA primary metagenome ERZ504763 (study PRJEB26092, sample SAMD00036359) | human gut metagenome | host: Homo sapiens | study: EMG produced TPA metagenomics assembly of...
CTATCAAAGAACTCCTTTATCCACAATCGTATTATTTCAGTTTGCTCAAATCCAACTCTTTATAAGCCACACGCTGACGGCGCCAGTATATACGGCATGGAGTTTGCCATCCTTGCCTGAATGATGGACGGATAAGAATATTGGCTGATAGGGCTGTCTTCCAATGTCATTACATTCTTCCAGTGAATACCATCATCCGAAACCGCCACACACAACGGTGTACGCGGCCCTTTCGGAGTGCCCGGCAATGTACTGAAATCATTATAAATCAATACATGACGACCATCTTTCATTGTTACGGCATCCGTACCCGAATTATTATTGGGAACATCAAGCAAGGTAACTTTACTCCATGTTTCACCGTTGTCACTGCTCCATGAAGTAGCAATCTGTGCGTTACGTGTACGGCAAAGCACCTGCAAACGCCCATCCTTATGACGCAAAATGCTGGGCTGGATAGCATAAATAGGCTTCTCACCTTCTCCTTTTATGGCTTCACCGCTTCCTGATCGTCTACATTGGCTGCATTTGCCTTACGCAAAGCAGTAGGCACACTCATTTCCGCCTCTACAGGACCTACCATCTTCCAAGTCTTTCCTTTATCATCCGAAATTTCAAAATGGATACGCCATCCTCCATCACCTTCTGTACTGGAAGGACAAATAATACGGCCATCCACATACTCCGGCTTATTTTTAATAGGACCTAAGAAACCTTTTGGCAACGGTTCACGTTGCTCCAAGTTTTTCCACCATCTTTAGAACGTACCAGCAACCACTCCAATCGCTACTTCAATCCTATTTATTAGAACAGGATTAAATCTCCGCCGGGTATTTGGAAAAGCACAGGATTCCAACAAGCCTTGCGGCGTGCCCGGGACTTATCCCCTTTAAACGTAGAAGCCACGGGGCCGGCATCCGCCGGAGTGGATTCTGCTGTAATGCCCGCCAAAACAGCTTGCGGATCATCCAGACTAAACACCCCGTCGGCAGCCAGATAAGGTGCGCTCCATTCCGTCGCACCCTTCGGCTTGCGACATACCCAGATACAACAATCCGGATTACGCTCTTTAGTACCTCCAAAGAAAGAAGCTACCAGGTCTCCGTTCTTCAATTCCACAATAGTAGCGCCATGACATTCGGGAAAAGAAGCTTGCTCGTATAAAAACTGATCTTCCACGATACCTGCACGGTTTTTACCTAAAGATGGATCCATACTAACCGAAAAATGATAGTTTCCCGAAGGAACACTCCATACGGTAGAGTTGCCTTCCCGACGTACAAAGGTAACGTCCTTATCCTTTACCGCCTTCTCGTCCAAGGTAGGAAGATAAACCAATGCAGTAGTATTACAAGGAATCGTGATATCCCATTCCAGATGCGTAAGAGTTTTCTTCCAATTACTAATCATCTTACCATATAAAGTGTTGTGCGAAGCTTTGACATAACTCAACTCTTGGATGGAAAAATCCGGTTTAAAGATGATTTGTTTGTAAGCGGGCTGTGCCGGATTAAATCCGGCTAAATCACGGAAATACCAAGTCAATAGATCACCCAATATCATCACATGGTTACAACTGTTCATCCAACGATTGGCGGTATCACCGTTCCACAATTCCCAAATGGCAGTAGCTCCCTTTTCTATCATATAGCCATAACTGGGATAAGTTTTGTTGCTTGCCAACAAGAAAGCAACATCGCCACGCCCCATACGGGTAAGCTCACGCATCATCCAATTCATACCTATCACCCCACTGCTGATGTGACCTTTATTCCGGGTAATAATGCCTGTTATTACATTTTTTTCCACTTCTTCCCTATAGGCTTCAGGCACCATATCGAAAGCCAGTGGCAGGATATTAGCCGTCACTGTATTGTTACCATAGAATATGCTGTCGGGATAAAGAACATGGGGCATTTGTACCGGAGAAGTTCCCTTCTTAACTGTAAGGAAACGGGCATTGAAGCAGTCTTTAATTTTTGCTGCATCCTTCTCGAATTCCTTCGCCTCATCTTCCAAACCTTGCAAACGGGCGAACTTGGCCAGCATTTGCGATACCTTATAATAGTAGGCTGTAGCAATCAGCGCTCCATCCGTCTTGCGGGCAGGTCCTGACTGTGAATCAATTCCGGTGATTCGGGAGGCATACACCAGTCACCGTATTTATCGGCGTTAATCACTCCATCCTCTGTAGTGAACTCACTGCGTATATGGTGCATCCATTTCTTGATAGCGGCATAATTTTTACGAATAGGTTCGATATTGCCGAACTGTTCATAAACCATATCACAGATTACCGGAAATGTGGATGACCACGTCATTTCCGATGTATAATAATTGTAATAAGCCGGACAAATATCAGGAATACAACCGTCTTCACGCTGCGCTTCACGGATGTCATCCGCCCATTTGGCATAGGTGTTTCCATTATTGAACATGAAACTTCCCCCACGTTCATAGCATGGTCGCCCAGCCAGGGCTGGCGCTCGTCACGCTGGGGACAATCCAAAGGCACTCCTTTATAATTACTGGAAATCCCCCACCAGGCATTCCGATAAACCCGATTCATGATATCATTGGAACATTCGAAAGTACCGTTATCTTCCAAGTCATCATATACTACTTCAGCAACCAAATCTTCCGCTTTCAGATTTTTATAACCTGTCACTTCTACATATTGGAATCCATGATAAGAAAAACGAGAACTCCAGGAAGTGTTGTTTTCTTTACCGTTGCAGATATAATAATCCGTACTCTGGCTATGGCGGAGATTTTCCACATCCAGTTCCGTACCGTCATTCTTTACCCGTTCGGCATAACGTATGCAAATCGTATCTCCCGCAGCGGCTTTCGCTATGTTAATACGCACCCATCCTGCCATATTCTGACCGAAATCAATCATATAACGGTTACCATATTGCTTGAAGACAGCCGGCTTCAGCGTTTTCATCACTTTCATGTTGGGAGCGGTATTGCCACGAAGTGTACCGTACGGCAATGAAACACGTTGCGCTTTCAGCCATTTGGAATCATCATAACCGGGCTGTGTCCAGTTTCCCAATTCCATACGGGCATCGTAAATTTCACCATCGTATTCATTATTGCTACGTATAGGCCCTTGAGCCGTCAAACGCCATTTCTCATCACTGTTGATGCGCTGTATACTGCCGTCGGTATATTCTATAATCAGATTCAAACGTAACTTGGGGTAACCAAAAGTAGGAATCTTATAAGGTTTGTAATTTTGACGCATAGTGTAGAAACGTCCGTTGCCCAGGGTCACTCCGATGGCATTGTCGGCATTTCCTCCGGCAACCTGTTTAGTGACATCAAAAGAATTGTAAAGCACAGTACGACGATAATCACTTGGAGCCGGCGCCAATACCTGATCACCTATCCGCTGACCGTTAATGAACAGTTCGTACATTCCCAAACCACACAAATGAAGGGTAGCATACTTTATCTCCTTGGCTTGCGTTTTAAATTCCGTGCGTAAATAACGAGAGCTCAAACGGCTGTGTGAATCTTCCCGATCCCATGCAAACGCAGCGTCCCAACTATCCATCGTCCTCCCCAATGAATCTCACCTAAAGGTCCCATCCCCCATCGGGCAGGCTCGCTCCATTCTGTCTCACCTCGATTGGTATAGCTTCTCACTTTCCAGTAAACACGCTGATTGCTTTTCAAACGCTTCCCTTGATAAGGAATCCATACGGACGCATCGGATTCCACTTTTCCGGAATCCCACAAATCCCCTTTATCCTGTGCTAAAAGTTCAGGAGAAGAGGCAACCAAAATCCGGTAGCGGTCTGCATCACATTTCTTTGAGAAGATTCCAGCCGCCAGCTCATACGAGGGACAGCAGTATCCAGCCCCATGGGATCTACCATCTGCTCGGTACGCAGGCCGGTAACCGAAACATCCGCTGCTTTCAACCACAACGGAAGTGCCAAAAGAATGATTAATAATACTTGTTTTTTCATGATATGCATATTTCTTACTTATTCCATTTCTGTATGGCATCCGGCAAGGCTGTCCAAGCTTTCTGCACATAATCCTTTGCAGAATCCACAACAATCAGAACCTGATCATTACCGCTCAGATAACCGCTATCATGCTGGAAAGAAGTGACTTTACTGTCAAACTCACCGATATATTCCAACTTACCGTCCTTTGCGCTATACCACCATGCATTCTTTTTCGCACCGCTGATTTTGCTCAAATCGATCTGCATAGGACGTCCTGAGTAATTGTAAACCAACAAATAGTCATTTCCACGGGTAGCGATGGCACGGTCATAGCGTTCGCCGTTAGTTCCCGCAATAACACTCTGATCGGGCACACGTTCAAAGAAAGGAAAAGTCAACATCAAGTTCTTCAGATATTTCATCTGATTGAAGCCGGGATCTTCCAAAGCATCCCACCATGCTTCTTGCGTCCGTCGGCACCAAAAGAGGCTCCATATCCCGGACGGATAAATTGCATGATATCATTATGACCGTATGAGTGCCCGAATGATCCGGCGAATACCGACCAATAGGCATAACGACGCACATCGTGCTGATTCCAACGGGTTTCATTGGGATCATGCAGTCCCTGTGGAATGTCTTCATAAATAGGTTCATCATCAATTACCGGTTTCAACGGAGTCTTTGCCTGACTGGCTTCCACAAAACGCCAGTTATCTTCTTCCGTATTCTCTTCGATAGGATAGTCACCATCACCATTACGCTGCCCGTAACGACGGTGTCCGCTTTGGAACATATTGAAATCCAGCCATTCGCGGTCATTAAACCAAGTAGCCGACGTGGTACGTCCACGCGGATGGAAAGTCATCAGATGACCTTTGTCTATGCTACGGATACTGTTTGCCAACGCATCCCATACCTCCGTCTTATTATCACCACGGATATCCCCTCCTATCATCCAAATAATATTCGGCTCATCCTTGTAACGTTCTGCAAGAAACTTACCGTATGCCACGGCTTCTTTTTCATTCATCAACCCTTGTTCCACGGGAGTTCCCCAAATACATACCATCCCTATATAGATGCCCCGTGAAGCAGCACTTTTAATAATATAGTCCATGTGGTCCCAATATCCATAAATCCCTTTGCGTTGATATCCTTGAAATTAAAACCGTCTATCATGGAATACTGACCGTAAATATTCATGGAAGGCACACCGTTCAATACCTGCACCTGCACCATGTTATATCCGGCATCCTTGCACTTATTCAGATAGTAAGAAACCTCGTCACGATTCAAGCGTTGCGGCATCAGCCATCCAGTTTCACCCAACCAGAAGAAAGGTACTCCATTTTCATGCTTCAGGTAGCGTCCCTCCTCGGACACCACCAGTTTGCCATTCTTCCAGGAATATACGTTTTCGCTTTCTGCGCCGGCAAGGAAGTAGAGTAACATAGCAATAAAGCCAATAAGGAAAGTAATGCGTGTCTGTTCATCATTGTATTTTCAAATTCGTTTATTAATTAATTAACAATCTCTAAACAAGAGCTTTTATCAAAACAACAAGGTGTTAAAAAAAGGTCCTTATGTTTACGGAAAAGATGAAGACCTTTTTGACAAATGTCCTCATCTTTCTCAGATTATTCCTACTACTTCATTTTCTCATATTCAATAGCCGCCAAAATAAAGGAACCTACTGACTTCGGATCATTCTCTATTACCGGCTCACCTATATAATAAGCAAAACTTCCATCCCGGTTTCCTTTACCGCCTAATCCGGCAACAGCACAACAGTTGGTAATAGTGTACGAACCATCAGGTTCTTCTTTAATGAATTGTTTGATCAGGCCATTAAAACCACGTTCTGCAGCCATCTTATATTCCGAAGAAATATATCCTTTATTCACTGCTTTACACAAGAAATACACAAAAAGCGATGAAGCAGAAGATTCCAAATAGTTTCCTTTACGGTTATTTTGGTCAGTCACCTGCCACCATACCCCTGTTTCAGGATCTTGATATTTTACAATACCTTCGGCCAACATATTTATGATCGTCATTATACTGTCACGTCCTTCGAACTGCGCCGGCATATAATCCAATACATCCACCACGGCAGCGGCATACCAGCTATACTGCGGCTCCAGAAATTGGGTGAGCATCCGGTTTCCTTATTTGCCAATTTTGTGTCTTGCTCTCATCCCAACCATGATAAAACAAACCGGTTTTAGGATCATACGTTTTACGGGCAATCAGCTTTATTTGATTCACAATATCGGCATTGACCGTAGTATCCTTGAATACGTTACCATATTGAGCCAAATAAGGAGAAGCCATGAATATACCATCCAGCCACATTTGATGCGGATATATCAGTTTGTGCCAGAAGCCACCTTCACTGGTACGGGGCTGTTCGGTCAGTTGTTTACGAAGAGTATCCATCGCCACCTTATAACGCCCGTCTCCCGTCTTTTCATAAAAATCGAATAAAATCTTTCCGGCATTGATATTATCAATATTAAAAGAAAGATATTTCATGGTCTTTATCTTACCGTCAGTGTCTATCAGACTGTCTGCATATATTTTGCATAATTATAATAGGCTGTGTCACCGGTGTGTTTCCATTCCTCCAACATGGATTTCACCACCAGTCCGTGCGTATAGCCCCAACGAGGCTTTTTCGCTTTTTCTATCATCCAAGCTCAGGGAAACGTTGCATTTCCGACTGAGCCATACGTTCGCTCCATTTGATTTCTTCGGTCTGTTTAGGAGTGGCAGTACATGCACACATTCCACCTACCAGCAACAATGAGCAAATAATGTTTAATCCTGTTCTTTTCATATTTCTTCTTTTTACTATTTTCATCCTTACAATCAGTGCAAGAATCATCACTTACCTAAGAATATATATTCTTCACCTGCTTTGGTTTCCAGATCATAAAGATAAGTTTTTTTCAACTCAACTTTATTCAATTTCGCTTCTTTATTTATAATCGGTTGCAAGATTTCGGGTATGGCATACAATTTATTCGGATTCTCCCCTTTTGCCGTTCTCAGCCCTTTGCCTGCCAGCGGATTTAAAGAACGCAAACGACAGTTCCCCCCATTACGGATTTCACCACCAACCGGCTCACTTTACCATTCTTCCAACTCAAATCCAATTCAAAACCTCCACGAGCTATAATCCCGTTCACGCTTCCTTCTTTCCATTGCGCCGGCAATGCGGGAAGTAAATAAATAAAACCATCGTGGCTCTGCATCAGCATTTCTACGATACCCGCTGTACAACCAAAATTACCGTCAATCTGAAAAGGTGGATGGGCGTCAAACAAATTAGGATAAGTTCCTCCTTTTTTCTTCTCGTTACGTACGAGAGTCAACTGATCGGTTATCAGTTTATAAGCATGATCACCATCCAACAGACGAGCCCACAAACATACCTTCCATCCCATACTCCATCCGGTAGACGGATCGCCACGATGGATCAGCGAAGTACGTGCCGCATCAAACAATTCGGGAGTACGGTAAGGAGAAATCTGATTACTGGGGAACAAACCATAAAGGTGTGACACATGACGGTGTACATCCTGCGGATTGTCCCAATCTGTCATCCATTCCTGCAATTGCCCCCAACGTCCTATCTGCATGGGTGCCATTTCCTTTAAACGCTGTTCCAAATGGGTGGCAAATTCAGCATCCGTACCCAATAATCGGGCGGTAGTGATTATCTGATTCCATAAATCGAATATCAGTTGGTTATCCAAAGTACACCCGGCAGCCGTAGTCGCTTTTCCATTACTGCCCGCATGAGTATTCTCCGGAGAATTGCTCGGGCATACCACCAACCAATTATGTAACGGTTCCTTCACCATTATTTCATCAAAAAACTTACCGGCTTCTTTCATGATAGGGTAAGCCGAACGGAGAAACTCCATATCGCCTGTATAAAGATAACGTTCCCACAAATGACGGCACAGCCAAGCTCCACCCGTAGGCCATAATCCCGACGGAGCCTTGTCTATAGCTCCGGTAACACGCCATATATCCGTATTGTGATGCAATACCCAACCATCCGCCCCATACATAATCTTTGCTGACTCACGCCCTGTTTCACTCACTTCACGAATCAGCTGTATCAAAGGCTCGTGCAATTCGCTAAGATTCGTCACTTCGGCCGGCCAATAGTTCATTTCAACATTGATATTACAAGTATATTTACTATCCCAGGAAGGAAATAATTTATCATTCCAAATGCCTTGCAAATTAGCAGGCTGCCCACCCGGCTGTGAAGAACAAATCAACAGATAGCGGCCGAAACGGAAATAAGTAGCTACCAGAAAATCATCCTTCGTTTCCTTGAAATTCTGCACACGCATATCAGTGGTTACCCCTGCATATTTGTCTATACCTAAATCCAAAGAGACACGGTCCATATATTGCTTGAAAAAATCAACATGTGCCTTACGTGATGTCACATAATCCTTACTTACAGCCCGGCGCAGATAGTTCTTCGCACGCTCCACTTGGTTACCTGTTATATCCTTATAATTAGTAAAGTTGGTAGCAATGGAAATATAAATCACAGCCTCATCCGCCCCTTCTATACTCAAGACTCCGTCACGACAAGCCTGGGTCCCTCCTTGACTACGTGCAGTCATACGTCCCTGAAATTCGACTTTCCCTTTTAGCCCCTCATGCCAAGAAGATACGCCCGAAAGGGTAACCTCCTCCCCTTCCGTCGAGACCATCACATCCTGATGCGGAGTAGTAAGATTGGCATTACAAGTAATCTTTCCGGGTTGGCTGGCAGTAAGACGCACCATAACTACCTGATCAGCAAACGAAGTCAATGTTTCACGCTGATAAGTCACCCCGTCCACCTTATAACGTACAATGGTACGAGCTGAGTCCAGGCTCAGTTCCCTATAGTAATCGGAATAACGTGTATGCCCCGGAAAAGAAATATGCAGATCGCCAAACGATTGATAGGGCATACCACTATTGGTTTTCGCCATTATTTTCTCAGTAGCCAATGTTTGTGCTTCAAGATATTTTCCTTCGAACACCAACTGGCGCACTTTGGGAATATATTCCAACGCATTGGGATTAGCATTATTATTGGGACGTCCTGCCCAAATAGTTTCTTCATTCAACTGGATATGCTCCACACCGGGATTGCCGAATACCATCGCTCCCAACCGCCCGTTACCCAGCGGAAGTGCTTCAGTCCAAACTTGAGCGGGTTCATCATACCACAGTTTATATTCTTGTGCGGCAGCCTGCAAGTAAGAACTTGCCCATAACAGCCCCCCCACTATCCATTTTATTTTCATATTGATCTCTAGCTTTTATTAAAGGGAGACGAAAAATAAAGACGGATGTACTCTGTGGAAAGAAATAAAAAAGTAAATATCATGAAAAAACTTTCCCTAGTACCTCAACAAATCCGGCTTCTCTATTGTTATTAAAATAAAACCATCTTATAAAATTAGAACTATATGAAAATAGCAGAGATTAAAGGAAGAGAGATTTTGGACTCACGTGGTAATCCCACTGTGGAAGTGGATGTTATATTGGAATCAGGGATTATGGGCCGTGCCTCTGTCCCATCGGGTGCGTCAACCGGTGAACATGAGGCTTTGGAATTACGTGATGGCGACAAGACCCGTTACGGAGGCAAAGGCGTATTAAAAGCTGTAGAAAATATAAATACTCTTATCGCTCCGGCATTGAAAGGAATGGACTCTATGGACCAACGTGGTATTGACAAAGCCATGCTTGATCTGGATGGAACTCCAACTAAATCAAAACTGGGCGCAAATGCTATTTTGGGCGTATCCCTAGCCGTGGCAAAAGCTGCAGCCAATTATTTGGATATTCCTCTTTACAGATATATTGGCGGAACAAACACCTATATCATGCCTGTTCCAATGATGAATATCATTAATGGAGGCTCACACAGCGATGCCCCTATCGCTTTTCAAGAATTTATGATTCGTCCTGTCGGTGCTAAAACATTCCGTGAGGCCTTGCGGATGGGCGCAGAAGTATTCCATGCTTTAAAAGAGGTATTGAAAAAACGCGGACTAAGTACAGCCGTAGGAGACGAAGGTGGTTTTGCCCCTGCATTGGATGGCACCGAAGATGCTTTGAATTGTATCCTTGCCGCTATCGAAGCTGCCGGATATGAACCGTTTAAACATATCACCATCGGCTTGGATTGTGCTTCTTCCGAATTTTATCATGACGGCATCTATGACTATACCAAGTTTGAAGGCCCAAAAGGGGAAAAGCGCAGTGCCGCCGAACAGGTTGCTTATCTGGAAAAATTGAGTTGGGACTACCCCATTGATTCGATAGAGGATGGTATGGCAGAAAACGACTGGGAAGATGGCGCATGCTGACCGAGCGTCTGGGCAATCGCTGCCAGCTGGTAGGTGATGACCTGTTCGTTACCAATGTGAAGTTCCTGGAAAAAGGAATCAGTGAAGGTTGTGCAAACTCTATCCTAGTAAAAGTAAATCAGATCGGTTCGCTGACCGAAACTCTGGATGCTATTGAGATGGCTCAACGTAACGGCTATACCACTGTGACCAGCCACCGTTCCGGTGAAACGGAAGATGCTACCATTGCGGACATCGCCGTAGCTACCAATAGCGGACAGATTAAAACCGGTTCACTGAGCCGTAGCGACCGTATGGCGAAATACAACCAGTTGCTCCGCATTGAAGAAGAATTGGGCAACCGTGCCGTATATGGATATAAAAAATAGCACGCAATTTTAAAGCGTAAGCGGTTTGTATCCCCAATTCCATAAACGAAGAATGCCTCAAGACGGATCGTGATGATTCCGGCTTGAGGCATATTTTGCACTATTATTTAATCACAACAGGGTTACAATGTTTTTCCTCCCATTCCTCCACCGTCATGGTTTCCGATGAAAAACTGATACCAATTCCCGTAACTTTGCACGTATCTGTCAGATAAGGCTTAGCATATCCTTTGTCCTCTATCTGCTGTAAAGCTTCAGCAGCCGTACTATCCAGTTTAAGCTCAAATATATATACATAATCCTTTGTTTCCAATATACAGTCCACTCTTCCTCTTGCCCGAGTTTTTTCCACATGCAATTGACAATATAGCTTTCTGCCGCCTCAGCTGTCTTTATCGAGCCGTGAAAATCATACGGTATTTCAGACCTTACACAGCCGGCATTCCACAACACAAGAATATTTTTCTTTCAATCCCTCCAAATTCATCCCCGTAAAATAATCCTCTATAAACTCCCATCGCTGCTCGTCACTTAACTTCGTATTGCCAAAGAACAGCCGGAACAACTCTATCTGTTCCTGGAATATTTTCTCATTATTCTCCAGCACACGGTTCTGATAGCCCTCCGAGGCAGCTTCCTTTTTCAATATCTCCGCATCACGAACACGCACTCCAACAGAAGGAACACCCCCCTCTACGGTAAAGTCCACCACATTGAGCATAGACAGCAAGTTGAGCAACATATTGAGATCGGAGAACGGAGTGACATAGAACAACAGCCGGTCTCCTTTCTTTCCTGTAATACGCTGGGCACACAACTTCTGGTAACGGGACAATAACAAATCAAAACCACGGGTAACGGTAAACATCAGTTTGTCTTCATCTTTCTTCTTGGCACTGGTGATGTAACTCACACTTCTGCCCTCCTCTACCCTGGACTCCAGTAACGAAGTGATAAAACGCTTGGCAGAAGGAACATCCATATCATACGCCGCAAAAATACTACGCAAATCGTCCTCCTCGAACTTTCCTTTATTACCATACAGACTCACCGTCAACAAATCTTTCAAACTCTTCAAGAGACTTGCCAGCTTGGAGCAGATATCCGCTGCACTCTCTTTTAACAAGACATCATGCTTCCCCACAGCAGCCGCACGAACTCCCTCAAAGAGATTTCCATTGTATAAATCGCGCTTAAACTCACGATACCCCATCTCCGAGAAACAATTTTCCCACAAAGATTCAAAAGCCACCTTATAGACCCTTCAACCCCTTCCACGGGAACCATATACTGCTTGTATTTTTACGGAAAGCGGCATCACCCGTCTTTTCCTGTACATAGCCATCGGCAAACAGAGTCTGTGAATTGATTTCAACAGGAGAACCGCCATGCCGGAAACTCAGATCCTCTTCTATCCATAACAAAGCCGTCTTGATGACTTGCTCCAAATCCGATTCATATTCCAGCTTGTTCTTTTTACGAGGCAGCCTCACTGCAAATTCAAAATCGGATAAAGAGATCTGCATTTCATCACTACAGCCTTTCATCAGATATATTTCCCATACTTTCTTCAGAATCATCCCCAACTGTTCCTGGGAGATGGCACCTGCAGAATGCAGGCGTTTCATATAATAAAAGTCGCGTTCATTAAAGTCCGTCGCTGCCACACCAGAAATGTTCTTATCACGGGCTGCACGGCCAATCTCCTGAATATAATCGACAAAGGTACCGGATGGAGCCACATGATACACACGGTCAATATCGCTGATATCCACCCCCATGCCAAAAGCTTTCGTAGCAACGATTATTTTTTTCTCACCCTCCTTAAAAGCTTGTATAATTTCGGCTTTTTGCTCTTTATCCTTTTTACCATAATAAGATGCCACCCAATGCCAGTTAGCCGGATACACCCAAGTCTTCAGTTTCATATCTATACCTCCGGCAAAAGGATAATAAATAATAGTCTTATGCCCGTCCAGAAAATCCTCCACCCGGGCGGCAACAGTACGTTGCTTGGCTTATCGTAGGTCTCTCCCTCCTCTATGGTCATGGCGGTAATGTCAAAGCAATATTTTCACGCTTCACCGTGCCCACGTACAAGGCACACGGAGCAAGATGCAACGACCGGATGGTATCAAAAATCATATCGTTCCCACCTTTGGGATTCCACACAGCAGTGGCTGTCAATGCAAAAACAGGGAATACATATCCCAACGCATTCTTTAAAGCTTCCAGATGACGCCCTAGAAACCAATAATCCACCCGGAACTCTTTACCCCAAGTAGTCACGGTATGAGCCTCGTCAACTACTACCAATCCAATGCGGCGTTCACCTACGAAATAACTAATATCATACGCCAACAATAATTCAGGGGAAAGATAAAAAAGATCAACCTCCCCGTCACGGACACGACGATATACTTCGTTCTTTTGTTCAGGTGAAAGATCGGACGAAGCATACGCCACACGTTCATATCCTAACTCCTGCAACGCCTCAACCTGGTCCACTATCAATGCTTTCAGCGGAGAAACCACAAGAGTAAGAAGCTTATATTCATTACCCAGATAAATGGCAGGGAGCTGAAACAACAATGATTTTCCAGCTCCGGTCGGAGCAGTCAGGAGCAAATTATGAACAGACGAATCACCCTTGATCCTTTTTCAGCTTCCATGATGACTTCCTCAATTAATTGCCCTTGAGACAATTGCAATTTTTCCTTACCTTTGAACAAGTCATCATAAACTTCTAAATTACGGAAATCTTCATATCCGTACACTTCCTGCAAAAGAACCTTTACCGCTTCACGGCATTTAGACGGCAATACTCTTGCCGCAATCTGTGACTCTATCATACAAAAGAACTCTTAAATAACGGTTGTACCAACCTTAAAACTAATATCAGCGCAAATATAATAAAAAAGCGAGAAGAATGAAGATTTCTTCGTCCTTCTCGCTTTTCTGAGCCTCTTGTCGGATTCGAACCAACGACCCCGAGATTACAAATCACGTGCTCTGGCCAACTGAGCTAAAGAGGCGGGTGGGTAAGCTTACTATATCGCGCCGCTACAACCAACTACCTTTGCTGCGATCAAGCCCTGGAGGATTCGAAGGGAGCTGGCCGTATAGGACTTACCCGTTTTGCGGTTGCAAAGGTAGGCATTTTTATGGATTCTGCAATAGCTGTAGGTAACTTTTGCATAAAAGGAAGTAATACTCTACGTTTCAAGCAATTAAAATCAAAAAAAAATATTCGAGTGCCAACTTTTACTGCTTTATTAACTTTAACAACCATATTCCCTTTACCAACCGATATTATTTGTACCTTTAGTGCGCAATTTATTAACGAAGATGACAGAGAACAGAAGCTATTTACAGAAATATGCCATGCACTTTGGCACGTATATGGGAATCTATTGGATATTGAAGTTCATTTTATTTCCGTTGGGATTTCACATCCCTTTCCTTTCACTATTATTTGTAATCCTGACGTTGGCAGTGCCGTTCATTGGTTATCACTACGTGAAGATGTATCGTGACAAAATATGTGGAGGAAGTATCCAATTCTCTCATGCGGTTCTCTTTACCATATTCATGTATATGTTTGCTTCCCTGCTGGTAGCCGTTGCACACTACGCCTATTTCCAGTTCATTGACCACGGCTTTATCATCAACTCCTATATCCAGTTATGGGACGAACTGATGACTAAAACACCCGCTTTGATGGAAAATCAAGAGATAATAAAAGAAACGATAGATACTGCCCGTTCACTTACTTCCATCAATATTACCATGCAACTCCTGTCATGGGATGTATTCTGGGGAAGTTTACTGGCCATTCCTACCGGATTGATGGTAATGAAGAAAGCACGACCGGAAAACAATACCCCGGCCCAATCATAATTCGTAATTCATAATTATTAAAAATGAATATATCAGTTGTAGTCCCATTATTCAATGAAGAAGAGTCACTACCCGAACTCTATGCTTGGATAGAACGGGTAATGCAAGCCAACGGATTCTCATTCGAAGTGATTTTCGTTAACGACGGAAGTACAGACCGTTCATGGGAGGTAATAGAAAAACTCAAGGCCCAATCGGACTGCGTAAAAGGCATCAAGTTCCGCCGCAATTACGGTAAATCACCCGCACTCTACTGCGGATTTGCAGAAGCACAAGGAGATGTGGTGATCACAATGGATGCCGACTTACAGGACAGCCCGGACGAAATACCGGAGTTATACCGGATGATTACGGAAGACGGATACGATCTGGTGTCCGGATGGAAGCAAAAAAGATATGATCCGCTATCAAAGACACTGCCGACAAAGTTATTCAATGCTACCGCACGTAAGTATCAGGTATTCCAAACCTGCACGACTTCAACTGCGGTCTGAAAGCCTATCGCAAAGATGTCGTGAAAAACATCGAAGTATATGGCGAAATGCACCGCTATATCCCCTACCTTGCAAAGAATGCCGGATTCCAGAAGATAGGTGAAAAGGTAGTACACCACCAGGCACGTAAATATGGCTCTACCAAATTCGGATTCAACCGTTTCTTCAACGGATATCTGGATTTGATTTCTCTTTGGTTCCTGTCTAAATTCGGAGTGAAGCCGATGCATTTCTTCGGATTATTAGGATCGCTTATGTTCTTTATCGGAATGATCTCCGTTATCATGGTAGGTGTCAGCAAACTGCACGCAATGTACAACGGTCCTCCCCCTACCGGCTTGTAACCGATTCTCCTTATTTCTATCTATCGCTCACAGCATGATTATCGGTACACAGTTATTCCTTGCCGGATTCCTGGGAGAACTGATCTCACGTAATGCCCCCGAACGGAACAATTATCAGATAGAAAAGAAAATTTAATTCACGCCCAATAACCGATTATGAAGAATTTAATTCGTATCTTTTAATAGTAGTAATTGTTGGTGCAGGTATAAGCATCGGCAGTTCGTGTTCGGACGAAATGATTGCTCGCTGGCGGGACGCCCCATGATGTACTGCACATTGTACACAATTGACGAGATAACCGATCTCAGGGTAAATGACACACTGGACTCATTAACAATTACAGCATTGGGAACAGACTCAATCATTCTCAACAACCAGAAAAAAAGTACATACGCTGATGTTACCGTTACGCTATACCAGCGATACTACTGTATTTATACTCTGGTACAATCCGAATAGTCCTACTAACAAAAAAGATGTTGATACATTATATATTATACAAAAAAACACACCGTATTTTCAATCAATGGAATGCGGATATATGATGAAGCAGAACATTCTCAGTACCAAATTGGAAATACCAAAATAGTTCGGAAAGAATAGATTCTCTACATATACAAAATAAAGAAGCCAATACAAATGAAATTGAGAATTTACAAATATTCTATAGATATCGCGACCGCACGCCTCCTACGATTGAGTAGTGTGCTACTCCTCTTTTGTATTGGAATCCCGACAATTGCTCAACAACAACGACCGACTCCCGTACAAAAAAGAGACCAGAAGAAGAAAGAGGCTGTAGTCGATACCATCCCGTTTTATAATGGGACGTATGTCGGTGTGGACATATACGGCATCGGAAGTAAAATGCTAGGTGGCGACTTCATGAGTTCCGAAGTCAGCATAGGCGTCAACCTTAAAAACAAGTTTATCCCGACCATCGAGTTTGGTATGGAGGAACAGATACATGGAATGAAACGGGAATACACTACAAAAGTAAGACCGCCCCATTCTTCCGGATTGGTGTAGACTATAATACGATGGCAAAGAAAAAGGAGAAAAACAGCTATCTATATGTAGGTCTCCGCTATGCGTTCAGTTCATTCAAGTATGATGTATCGACTGCCGGTTGACGATCCGATTTGGGGAGGAAGTATCGGAAATCCGAGTCTGGAAGACGACTACTGGGGAGGAAGCGTTCCTTTCAGTCATTTAGGGATGAAAGGGTCTATGCAGTGGTTTGAATTAGTGGTAGGTGTCAAAGTACGCATTTACAAGAATTTCAATATGGGCTGGTCTGTACGCATGAAATATAAGACAAATGCTTCGACCAATGAATACGCCAACCCTTGGTATGTGCCCGGCTACGGAAAATTTAAATCAAATAACATGGGAATTACCTATTCCCTCATTTACAAATTACCTCTTTAAAGAATAATGACAGGACTAGAGATTTGGCTGCTTGCAATAGGCTTAGCGATGGATTGTTTCGCTGTTTCAATTGCAAGCGGTATTATTTTGAAACGTACTCAATGGAGACCGATGCTGGTCATGGCTTTGGCGTTCGGACTTTTTCAGGCTCTGATGCCATTCATTGGATGGATGTTTGCAAAGACTTTCAGCCACCTGATAGAAAGTGTAGACCACTGGATCGCCTTCGCTATCCTTGCCTTCTTGGGCGGACGTATGATTCTTGAATCTTTTAAAGACGAGGACTGCCGTCAGACATTTAACCCCGCAAGTCCGAAAGTCGTATTCACAATGGCGATAGCGACAAGTATCGATGCACTGGCAATAGGCATCTCCTTTGCCCTGCTCGGAATCAACAACTATACCGAAATCCTCTCTCCTATCCTTATCATCGGATTCGTATCATTCGTCATGTCGCTCATTGGCCTTTACTTCGGTATCAAATGTGGTTGTGGATGTGCACGGAAATTAAAGGCGGAATTATGGGGCGGCATCATTCTAGTCGCTATCGGATTAAAAATATTGATAGAACATCTATTCTTACAATAATAAGCATTGGTTCCTCTAATAAAAAAAACAGAAAAACGTATGAAAACAAAAAAGAGTTTCCTTTGGCTGGCCTTCCTCATCTTGGCAACGATCTGGATATTAGCCAGACGTAACCAAAAAGCAGAGTTTAATACCGCCAGTGGTTTTGTGTTTGGGACAGTATACAAGATCGCGTATCAACATGACGCTGATCTGAAACCGGAGATTGAAGCGGAATTAAAACGTTTCGACCAGTCTCTCTCACCGTTCAATGACAGTTCGGTCATTAGTCGCGTCAATCGCAACGAAGAGTTGGTGACAGACAGCTTTTTCCAAACTTGCTTCAACCGTTCTATGGAAATCTCCCGTGAAACAAAAGGAGCTTTTGACATAACGATAGCCCCTCTTGCCAATGCCTGGGGATTTGGCTTTAAGAAAGGCGCCTTCCCTGATTCATTGATGATAGACAGCCTGCTACAGATTACCGGTTACGAAAAAGTGAAGCTGGAAAACGGAAAGGTAGTCAAGCAAGATCCGCGTGTAATGTTAAGTTGCAGTGCGGTTGCAAAAGGCTATTCGGTAGATGTAATAGCCCGTCTACTCGATCGGAAAGGAATCAAAAACTATATGGTAGATATAGGTGGTGAAGTAGTAGTAAAAGGTAAAAATGCGACAGGAGATCTGTGGCGTATCGGAATAAACAAGCCGTACGACGACTCATTAGCTGTTAAGCAAGATATACAAGTAGTACTCAACCTGACAGATTTAGGTATGGCTACTTCGGGAAACTACCGCAACTATTATTATAAGGATGGCAAAAGTATGCTCATACCATCGACCCCAGAACAGGTTATCCGGTACAGCACAGTATCCTATCTTCTACTGTGATTGCCGAAGACTGTATGACGGCTGATGCTTTGGCTACCTCTTTCATGGTAATGGAACTGGAAGAAGCCGAAAAATTCTGTAAAGCAAATCCTATGATCGATGCCTACTTTATATATAGCGGCGAGAATGGAGAGTTTAAGACTTACTATACGGATGGTATGAAACGATATATGCCTGATGCCAAATAGAAAAATGCTTTGCAAATAAGCATATAAACGAGGCTCCATTTCATACGAATAGAGCCTCCGTTTATATAAAACAGCACCTCTGTTGAAGCCAAACGAAGCCTCTGTTTCAGAGTGGCTGAAACAATTATTTCATAAACACAAAATAAACAGCTGCAATCAGGCAAACAAATGCTGCCAGATGGTTCCAGTGCAATGTTTCTCCCTTAAAGAAAACAGTGGTAAAAACAGTAAATATAATCAAAGTAATCACCTCTTGAATCACTTTCAACTGCATCAGCGAGAATGGACCGCCATTCCCGACAAAGCCGATACGATTCGCCGGTATTTGACAAGAATATTCAAAAAATGCAATGACCCAACTAAAGGTAATCACACCTATCAACGGAAGAGCAGCAAACCAAGAATACTCTTGTTTCATTTTTAAATGCCCATACCATGCAAAGGTCATAAAGACATTAGATACAATGAGTAATAAAATTGTATAGAAACCTTTCATCTTATTATATACTAAAATTAGTAATTATCAGTCTATTTTATCCGGCAATAATTCTTCCTGCACATTCGTCATGCTCCCCCACAAGCTGTAGCGAGCTTCCGGATTCATCGCTTCCAACTGCCGCAGAACACCTTTCATATCACTTCGGCTGGACTGTGATTCATAAGGACAACTCTTCACTTGTTTTCGGTAGTCATGCAATGCAGCCAGTTCAATCAGATCAGCTCGTGCACCATACACATCGGTCGGATAATTGTCATATCAAATTTCTTCATCACCAAGCGGGGCGGCATCGTGCTGAATGCCCCCTGATAAGTAATGTTCATCAACAATGTTTCCAAAATATCATCATGTGATGTCCTAAAGCAATCTTATTGCATCCTTGCTCCTTGGCAACCGTAAACAGAGCTTTCCGACGATTCCAGGAACAAAGAAAGCAGGGAGACTTACGCGTATCCGTAGCAGGATCAAAGGACGTTTCGTACTGTACGAAAGGCACTCCAAAAGATTCACAATATGCTTTCAGATATTCAGTATCACTTTGGTAAGGAATATTATTCATCACCACATGAACAGCTATCACAGAAAACCGAGGCTTATAAATACGCGCCCGCTTGCCCAGCAACTCTACAAGTGCCAACGAATCTTTCCCGCCCGACAGTCCGATAAGGATTTTGTCCCCTTCTTCTATCAGTCCATACTGCACCACTCCTTTATTGAATCGCCGTTCAATACGGCGGATCGTCTTCTCTTCTTCCGTAAATTGTGTCATATCTTCAAAAATCGGCTGCAAAAGTAAGCGAAAAGAATGATTTAAAGAAGAATTAACATAATAGAATCTCTGAAAAAGGG
>ENA-OQJH01000562-OQJH01000562.1-human-gut-metagenome-genome-assembly--contig:-NODE-562-length-19858-cov-1.497998_pt1 | contig 19858 bp, 25 predicted proteins | sample MGYA00242597_ERZ504763 | MGnify/ENA primary metagenome ERZ504763 (study PRJEB26092, sample SAMD00036359) | human gut metagenome | host: Homo sapiens | study: EMG produced TPA metagenomics assembly of...
TATGCAAGTTGTTCCTAAGATAGGTATTTCTTCGGTAGTTCATTCTAAACATATAGATCCGGGTAGTATTGATGTGGTCGGCAATGATATAGCGCTCTTCGACACGGAGAGCGTTATTTCCCTTTATAATGGCCCCAGTAAACTGGAAGTGGTGAGCATCGGACTTTGTCTGGAAGGTTCTACTCGTTTTAATATCAGTCTGCGTGAGTTTGAACTGATTCCGGGCAGAATGGTTATTGCGTTGCCCAATCAGATTATCGAACATCGTCAGTTCAGTTCCAATTTCAGAGGGATTTTCTTTGCTGTATCAAAAAGTCTGTTGGAATCATTGCCCAAAGTTGGTAATGTGCTTTCATTCTTTTTCTTTCTGAAAGATTACCCTTGTTTTGATCTCAATCTGCACGAGCAGGAGATGATTAAGGAGTATCATGCTTTCATCAGAAAGAGATTGAAAAATAAAGACGATAGGTACCGTAGGGAGGTAGTAATGGGATTGATGCAGGGCTTCTTCTTTGAGCTTTGCAATATTTTCAACAGTTATGCTCCGGATGCTTCTGCCGTTGTCAAAAGTAAAGTCGTAAAGAATATATATTTGAGCGCTTCTATGAATCTTTGGTTCAGTCTTATCAGTCGGAACGCAGCGTGAAGTTTTATGCGGATCAGTTGTGTCTGACGCCGAAACATCTGTCCGGAGTTGTCAAGGAAGTCAGCGGGAAGACGGTAGGGGAGTGGATTGACGAATTAGTGATCTTGGAAGCGAAGGCACTCTTGAATTCTTCGAGCATGAACATACAGGAGATAGCCGACCGTTTAAACTTTGCCAACCAGTCGTTCTTCGGTAAGTACTTTAAGCATTATACCGGTATGTCTCCCAAAGAATACCGGAAAAGCAGATAGCTTCCAAAATTACAAAACTACAGAACGCCTGAACGTACTCGGCTCAATGTTTCCGGTGTCATCAGCAGGTAAGAAGCGATGTGTGCCAAAGGTGCCCGTTTGATGATTTCCGGATGAGTTTCGAGCAATAGATTATAACGCTCGCGGGCGGATTCGAAACGCCAGGAATCGGCTTTGGTTTGCGATACAATCAGGGAATATTCAAGTATCTTCCGATAGAACATATTGATTTCCCAGTTTTGCTTTGTCAGCTGCATCATTTTGTCATAAGGGAACAGGTATATGACAGCAGGCTCCAGTGTCTCTATGATCAATCGGGTAGGGACTTGTTTCAGCAGACTTCGATACACATCAGGATACAGCCTTCGTATGAGAAGTGTTCGGTAACGTCTTTTCCGTTTTTATAATAATATTGCCGGAGCATCCCTTTCCCGACAAAAACTAATTCATGGGCTACTTCTCCTTCATTAAGTGCGATCACTCCTTTAGGATATTCTTCACGTATCAGGATGCTTTCTATCTGCCGGCGTCCCTCTATACTCATTTCGGGAAAGCGGGAATTTTACGACGGTATTTACAGTTTCTCTTAGTAGTGTATCCATGTGTTCATTATAGATCTTGTTCTGTGCAAAGATACTAAAAACGGTTGATATAAATCAAGTTGATTCAAAAAAGATGTATCTTTGTCTCCAAAATAAGGATGTATATGATAATGAATAAGATAGTAGGAATGGCAGCTTTACTGCTTTGTCTGACAGGTTGTGTCAGAGATAATGATGCAATATATTACCCTGTAGGCGATGTGGATATTGAAAGAGGAGGTCCGGCGTTGGAAGTCGGAGAGGAGGATGTATTGGTAGCGCGAAGTTTCAATGAAGAAGATTATGTGCTGGATACGATAGCTCAATATCCCGAATGACCCGACTTTGGGTAAACTGACGTTTATGAATTGACTTGAAAATCAACAGAAAGATCAGAACGTCGCAGATTTCAACGGAGTGGGTAAATCAAAACTGACATGAGTCTAGGCTATAAGGATGGCAATTACCCGTCGGAGAGTCAGGTCCCTATTTATACTTCTCAGGACGTTACAGCTAAATATGCAGTCAAACTTCGTCTGAAAGGAGAATTGCTTGTATCCGGTGACGAATGGATGATCGATTATGTGTATGCGCAGCTGGCCAGCTTGTTTCAGCCTTATCCGCCTGCGAATTTCCCCGAAGTCTTTATGTGCAAGGGAGGTATGAAGCTGGGGACTTTCGATTCGTTCCGAAGAACCTGTATTTCGATATCACTTATGATCGTTCCGACCTCTCTTTTAGTCAATTATACTTCAATTTATTTATCAATCTGGCCGGTCAGAAGCGGGAAAACAGAGTCCGACTGCGGATTGATAAAGAGTCTTACTTTGAATTGTACGAGCAGAGTGAAGAAATGTAAGTAAGCAGCGTTTTTCTTCATTTATTGACGGGTATCCATGTGAAAGACAATCGTTTTACATGGATATAACATTCTTTTACAGAAAAAACTTTGAATGCTCAAATAATTATTAAATCTTTTAACATCTTAATACAATATCAATAAGCATATCCTTCTTTTTTAATTATGCTTATTTTACCTCTTCTACTTTATATTCATCCTTCACTTTCCTGCATTTAAAGACGCAGTAATCCGGATTATTTAAAGCGTTATCAAGGCTTTGTGGCTAAACGATCTCTTTCGTTTGTTTGTTGATTGCTATCAATGCGTAATAAATACCTTCTTCTTTGCATTGTTCAATCAATACCTTTTTAATTCTTTTACGTTATATTCCATTTCTTGAGATATGAACCCAATAAAAAAAGCCTCTTACTTCAATGTAAGAGGCTAACTAAAATAAGAGTAGTGGGTACGAGAATCGAACTCGTATTACATGCGTGAGAGGCATGTGTCCTAACCGTTAGACGAACCCACCGGCTTTTGATAGATTTAAAAAGAGCCAAGTCTATAAAACTTAGCTCTTTTTATCTAGAGAATCTTGCGGAAGCTGGGGGATTCGAACCCCCGGTACGGTTACCCGTACGTCAGTTTAGCAAACTGGTGGTTTCAGCCACTCACCCAAACTTCCTTGAACCCGCATTCTCTCTCAAATGCGGTGCAAATATAGGGGGAACTTTTGGACTACGCAAATCTTTTAGCAAGATTTTTTTACCTGTTTTTTGTAAAATGAGATAACCTGCTATGTTTCAAATGTTAAACGGAAGAATTTTTTTTCGAAAGCTTTTAATTTTTATCGATGGAATGGGAACTTGAAACATATTGACGCTATCCGCTTATTATAGTGACGGTATCTTCATGGGATAGGGTAAACATCCGGATGGGATAGTGACGGTATATTTGACGTAAGAAAAGGACATAAAAAAAGGCTATCTATCCCAGACAGCCAATCTTTTTGTTAACCTTAAATCTAATACTATGAAAAACACAGTACAAATATACGGACTTCTGTCAACTTTGCAAATAAAACAAGAAAAAAGAGATGTTTTATAACATTGATTAAATATTTGATTCCTCAATTCTATTTTTATTAAGACTTTCGGCGTTTTGAATGCTATATTCCCAATATTTATCACATAATTTCAGATAGCTGGTCTCGGCACTCTTGCCACCTAAAGAAATAGCGTACATTTTTGTCTGTTTCGCTTTTGCGTGTTCGATGGTTCGGGATAGTAGTTGATCGACAGGACGCATCTCAAAGTCCGATACGGTGATAATGTCCGCTTCCATATATCCTTCTTCGCTGATCTTTCGCAAAGCATGCGTGATAACAGGTTCCATATCAGTTCCGCCATGAAAGGATTGGCATAAGAAATCGACCAGGCGATCGAAACTGCTGCCTAAATCTGTGATTTCAATGCACTCGATATCATCGGAAAACAGGATGACGTAACATTTCCGATGTTGCACTTCCGTCAGTTCGGCAATGGCAAGTAGGGTGGATTTCGCGATTCTTTCCCGTTCGCCTGCCATGGAACCGGAAGTGTCCAGACAAACAATGAAAGGGCCTTCGGCTTCTTCGGAAACTTCGTTCCCTATTGTTTTCTTGTCGTTGATGGTTTGCTTTTCGTGTGATTGATAGTCGATGACTTGCAATCTCTTCTCAATGAAACGCTCAAAGAAAATGGGTTGCAGACTTTTTTCGGCCAGATAACAATATTCTAAGGGAAGAAGGCTGTTTAAGTCGTTTCCTTCGCAAATACCTGTAATATCGCTTCGGGTGGCATGAGATATAATTTGTTCCCGATGAATACCGGCAGTCATTTTGAAACGTTTCCGGCTGCTTTGGTGTTTCTTGCCTAAGATTTCTACCAGTTCACGGATAACGGGATTTCGTTTGATCGTTTCTTCGTATTCTAAAATCTGTTCTGCTATCTGTTTATGGTTGCGGAGTAACCAGACGAGGCGTGAGCCGCCACGTACCGGAAGGTTTTTGGCAAGTGATAGCTGAAGACGGTAGAAATCATCACAAAGCCGCTCGATATGTTCCATCTGATAGTTGAACTCGTTGTTCGAGAGCAGTGTGTGCCATTTGTCGAAGAAGAGAGTCCGCAACGCTTTCCATTCTTTAGAGCGCGGGCTGATTGCGTCAAAACGCTGGAGGTAGTATTTTACGTTGAGGTCTACCAGGTGATATTTCATTGAGAACGTGTAGGCGCTGTTTTTCAGGAAATGGAGAAACTTGGCGTCTGATGCTTCATTCATTTCATGAAAGTATTCCCATTGCGACGCGTAGTGGGAGTAGAAATCTTGCAGGGAGGGTTGCGTGTGACGAAAATACCGGTGAATGTCCGCATCCAGTTCTTCGGGACGGATAATCAGGTTGTGCAGTTGTTCGTCGTACACATCGTAGGCTATTCCCTGCAATTTTTCGTAATAAATGTCTTGCAGGTGTTTGAGCCTAATACTCTCTGTTCTCTTGTTCATGGGCATGAGCGATGATGCGGAGTTCGTTCCGGTAATTCTCTATGATATGTGCAGTCTCTCCTAAAATTCGTTTGATCTTGCTTTTTTGCGATGAGCTTAAGAGAGATGCTCCTTTGTATATGCTGTTTCCCGCTCGGAGATTGTTTTATATTCCACTTCCATTTGATGCAGCAAATCGATCACTTCCTGCAATGTAAATTCGAACGGAGTGTTGCCATCCTGTTGTGCAGGCAAAGGATCACAATTGTCATAACATAGTAACGGATATTCCTGATTGTTGACGAAAACAGACCGTCTTCCTTTTCGGAGGGAATAGATATTCTTTTGCGCGATATTTCTGTTCTTTACAAAATCGTAGGTTTTCAGGATTTTGTTGACCGGACGGAATTTATCTTGTTGGATATAAAATAGCCGGTTGCTGTCCTTCTTCAAAGACTGGTAATCGGAAGCAAAAATGAGTAGATTTCCGGTAATGTGATAACCTTCTATGCGATGATAGAAGGTGTCTACTACCTGAATTCCCGGATCGCTAAGTTCACGCAGGCTGTGTTCGGACTTCATGTTTTCTTTCAGTGTGTCCAGTTTTTGTTCCAGCCGTTTTTCTCCTAACAGATAGGTATTGATGCCTCGTGCTATCGACTGTTCTACAATCTCTTCGATAATGGGGAGCTGCGAAATTTCATCCCATAGGCAGGCGCTCATCAACAGGCAGTCGGAGAAATGAATTCCCGGAGATTCATTCAAATAGGCTGATGTGCGGAGCAGACCTACTATTTTCTTCCAGCGGCGGTCGGATACATAGATAGGAGGGGTGTTTTCATCCCGTCCTGTGTTGTATTGTTCAATTTCTCGTTTGATATTGTGAATCAGCTCGAAGATGGTATAGTGAATACCTACTTTTTCGCTTTCAGCTTGTATCTGGTTGTATAATTCATCGTTCACCTGGAGTTTTTCCGGGATTTCAGGTTCTATCTCCCGCGTAGAAGAAATCATCTGATCGAACGCATATTCCTGTTCGATACATCCGACAAACTGACGGATCAGGAAACGGTCGTATAAAGCTTCCAGTCCTTCACCTTTTGCCGGCAGTTCGTTGGAAGCGGCAATTAATGCTTTCAGGGGTACACGCACTGTAAATTGTCCGTTGCGGTATATCTTTTCATTGATTACCGTCAAAAGGGAATTTTGGATAGCAGGGCCGGCTTTCCATATTTCATCCAGAAAGACGATTGATGCTGTCGGCAGGTATCCTTTTGTGATGCGTTCGTACGTATCTTCATCCTTCAATTTTGAAATGGAGACGGGACCGAATATTTCGTCCGGTGTACTGAAGCGGGACATCAGATACTCAAAAGCATCTGCGTCTTTAAATGCCAGTTTGAGCCTGCGTGCTACCAAACTTTTAGCTACCTCCGGAGCCCAGCAGAAAGATACTTTCCCCTGCCATGGCGGATAGCAGAGACAGTGCGATGGTATGCTCTTTTTCGAATACTCCCTCATTGAGGGACTTCAATAATTGGGTGATATGTGATTTGATAGACTTCATGTGACGGATAATTTCATGTGTTGTTAGCAAGAGGCAAAGATACAAGAATTCTTTGAAATAGACTTCACCGGAGGGATTTACTCCTAGATTTAGGCAATTTCCTCCCGATAAGTAGGAGTTTTCAGTTTCATGGGGAAAATTCATTCTCTACTTTTGTTCTATCGAAAGATAAATGATATATAATAATTAGAGAACCATTAAAAATAAAGGAATATGAAACGAGCACATTTAAATACTTCGGTTTGGCGTTGATGGCTATATTGATGGTAAGTTTTACCTCTTGCGAAGTGGAAATAGACAGTTTCTATGATGATGATAATAATGGTGCAGGGTACTATAACCGTTCGGCTGATTTATGTAGCCGTACTTGGGTTAGTTTCTACCGCGACATGGACGGTAACTATTGCCGTCAGGAACTGGACTTCTTTTTAGACCGTACCGGAATCGACTATATACGGGTGGAATATCCTAATGGAACAGTCGATCAATATGAATATAATTTCCGTTGGAGTTGGGAAAATTATGCACAGACTTCCATTCGTATGTCATACGGACCGAATGATGTTTCATACTTGGATGATGTATATATCGGTGGAAACAGATTGAGCGGTTATCTGGACGGACGAAATAACTTGTGGAGTTTCAAGGGAAAAGATGAGACGTGAAACAAGATGAAGCGTAAAGCAGGAAGAAACGTGAAGCAGGAAGAAAAAAGAAAAGGTTAAGAAATTAGGAGAGATAAAGAAATTAGAAAAAGATAAAGAGATAGGTAAGCGTAAAGGAAGAAACAGGTAAAAAAGCATCGTTGGAAGGATAACAAGATGCGGGTAAAAAGAGAAAGGATAAGATTGTTAAGATAGAAATATAACAGATATTAGAAACAAAATAACAGGTAACAGTGTAAAAGGGTAATCAATAAGATTTCAGGATATATGAATCAGGGTATAATTAGGGCGCGAAATGAAAGCTTAAAAGTTTTGAACCGGACTAAATAGTTTTTATCTTTGCGCCCTATTAGTTTTTATATACATGGAGTGGTTATATAGTCTATTTATCGAACATTCTGCCTTACAGGCTGTTGTGGTACTTTCACTGATTTCTGCCATTGGTTTGGGCTTGGGAAGAGTGCATTTCTGGGGAGTTTCCCTGGGAGTCACTTTTGTTTTTTTTGCGGGTATCCTGGCCGGCCATCTCGGGCTTTCGGTCGATCCGCAGATGTTAAACTACGCAGAAAGTTTCGGACTGGTCATTTTCGTTTATTCCTCGGGCTACAAGTCGGTCCCGGTTTTTTAGCTCTTTCCGTAAAGGTGGGGTAACGCTGAATATGTTGGCGTTGGGAGTCGTTCTGCTGGGAACGTTGTTGACGGTGGTGGCTAGTTATGCAACGGGTGTCTCTCTTCCTGATATGGTGGGCATCCTTTGTGGAGCAACGACAAACACTCCGGCATTGGGAGCTGCGCAACAAACTCTGAAACAGATGGGAATAAACAGCAGTACGCCTGCTTTAGGATGTGCGGTGGCTATCCGATGGGAGTAGTCGGCGTAATCCTTGCCGTTTTATTAATCCGTAAAGTATTGGTTCGCAAAGAAGATTTGGAGATAAAAGAGAAAGACGATGCGAACAAAACTTATATTGCAGCGTTTCAAGTACACAATCCTGCTATTTTCAATAAAAGTATCAAGGATATAGCTCGTATGAGTTACCCGAAGTTTGTCATATCCCGTTTGTGGCGTGACGGACATGTCAGTATTCCGACTTCAGACAAGATTCTGAAAGAAGGCGACCGTCTGCTGGTGGTAACTGCGGAAAAAGACGCTTTGGCCCTGACAGTGCTTTTTGGTGAACAGGAAAATACGGATTGGAATAAAGAGGACATTGACTGGAATGCGATTGACAGCGAATTGATCTCGCAGCGTATCGTTGTCACCCGTCCCGAACTGAATGGTAAGAAACTCGGTGCACTCCGGTTGAGAAACCATTACGGTATTAACATCAGCCGTGTTTACCGGTCGGGGGTGCAACTGCTTGCTACTCCGGGATTGATACTTCAGTTGGGCGACCGCCTGACAGTAGTGGGCGAGGCTGCTGCTATCCAGAATGTGGAGAAAGTATTGGGAAATGCCGTGAAAAGCCTGAAAGAACCCAATCTGGTTGTTATATTTATCGGTATCGTGCTTGGTTTGGCACTGGGGGCTATTCCTTTCTCTTTTCCGGGTGTCAGTACTCCTGTGAAGTTGGGATTAGCGGGCGGACCGATCATTGTCGGTATCCTTCTGGGTACTTTTGGACCACGGATACACATGATTACCTATACCACCCGTAGCGCGAACCTGATGTTGCGTGCCTTGGGACTTTCCATGTACCTTGCCTGTCTGGGACTGGATGCCGGAGCTCACTTTTTCGATACCGTATTCCGTCCGGAAGGCTTATTATGGATTGGTTTGGGAGCTGGATTGACTATCATTCCAACAGTGTTGGTTGGATTCGTGGCTTTCAAGATGATGAAGATCGATTTCGGTTCTGTATCCGGTATGTTGTGCGGAAGTATGGCAAATCCGATGGCACTGAACTATGTAAACGATACAATCCCCGGCGACAACCCATCCGTAGCCTATGCGACTGTTTATCCGCTATGTATGTTCCTGCGGGTAATTATCGCCCAAGTGTTGTTGATGTTCTTGTTAAATTGAGAATAGTATATTGCTGGATCGTAATTAGTAACTAGTAAATTGTAAATAGTAAAATAGTAAATAAAATGACTGCTCAAAGTAACATAACTCCTGAAAGCATTGTGGGCGATCTCCGTTACCTGCAACTGCTTTCCCGAAGTTTTCCTACGATTGCCGATGCTAGTACGGAAATAATCAATCTGGAGGCTATCTTAAATCTACCTAAAGGGACAGAGCATTTCCTGACTGACATTCATGGAGAATACGAGGCTTTTCAGCACGTATTGAAAAAACGCTTCAGGTGCGGTAAAACGTAAAGTAAATGAAATATTCGGCAACACTCTCCGCGAGGCTGAAAAGAAAGAAATCTGCACGTTGATTTACTATCCCGAAGAGAAACTTCAATTAGTGAAAGCCCGTGAAAAGGATCTGGATGATTGGTATCTGATTACCCTGAACCAACTGGTGAAGGTCTGTCAGAATGTATCTTCCAAATATACCCGTTCGAAGGTTCGTAAATCGCTGCCTGCCGAGTTCTCATATATTATTCAGGAATTATTGCACGAATCTTCCATCGAGCCGAACAAGCATGCTTATATCAATGTAATTATCAGCACGATTATCACTACCAAGCGTGCCGACGATTTCATTATCGCTATGTGCAATCTGATTCAGCGTCTGACTATTGACTCTCTTCATATCGTAGGCGATATTTACGACCGTGGTCCTGGCGCGCATATCATCATGGATACGTTGTGCAATTACCATAACTTCGATATTCAATGGGGAAATCATGATATTCTCTGGATGGGGGCAGCTTCCGGTAACGACAGCTGTATTGCCAACGTGATACGTATGTCCATGCGCTACGGCAACCTGGGCACGCTTGAAGACGGATACGGAATCAATCTGCTTCCATTGGCTACTTTTGCAATGGATACGTATGCCGATGATCCTTGCACCATCTTCATGCCGAAGATGAATTTTGCCGACGCTCATTATAATGAGAAGACTCTGCGCTTGATCACTCAAATGCATAAAGCCATTACCATTATCCAGTTTAAGCTGGAGCCGAAATTATCGACCGTCGTCCGGAGTTTGGGATGACCAACCGTAAACTGCTGGAAAAGATTGATTTTGAACGTGGCGTCTTTGTATACGAAGGAAAAGAATATGCTTTGCGCGATACCAACTTCCCGACCGTAGATCCTGCCGATCCTTACCGGTTGACGGAAGAAGAACGCGAATTGGTAGAAAAGATTCATTATTCATTTATGAATAGTGAAAAGCTGAAGAAACACATGCGTTGCCTGTTTACCTATGGCGGAATGTATCTGGTCTCAAATTCGAATCTTCTTTATCACGCTTCTGTTCCTCTGAATGAGGATGGCAGCTTTAAGCATGTCAAAATACGTGGTAAGGAGTATTGGGGGCGTAAATTGCTGGATAAAGCCGATCAACTGATTCGTACTGCGTACTTCGATGAAGAAGGGGAGGAGGATAAGGAATTTGCTATGGATTACATTTGGTATATGTGGTGTGGTCCGGAAGCTCCCTTGTTCGATAAGGATAAGATGGCGACCTTTGAGCGTTATTTCGTAGAAGATAAAGAATTGCATAAAGAGAAGAAAGGTTATTATTATACATTGCGTAACCGGGAAGATGTCTGCGATCAGATTTTGGCAGAGTTTGGAGCTTCCGGCCCTCACTCGCATATCATCAACGGGCATGTGCCTGTGAAAACAATTCAGGGAGAACAGCCAATGAAAGCCAATGGCAAGCTTTTCGTTATTGATGGCGGATTCTCAAAAGCTTATCAGCCGGAAACGGGAATTGCGGGATATACGCTTGTTTATCACTCTCATGGTATGCAGCTTGTGCAGCACGAGCCGTTCCAGTCTCGTCAGAAAGCCATAGAAGAGGGACTTGATATCAAATCTACCAACTTTGTCTTGGAATTCAATTCGCAACGGATGATGGTGAAAGATACCGATAAAGGAAAAGAACTGGTGACCCAAATACAGGATTTGAAGAAATTGCTCGTTGCTTATCGTACCGGTCTGATAAAAGAAAAGGTATAATTAGTAATCAGTATGCTCAAAGTTGCACGTTTCTGAATTTATTCACCACAGAGGACGCAGAGGACGCAGAGTTTTACTATTTTTATTCACTATAGAGTAACACAGAGTCTCATGTATTTAGAATCGTATTTATCGCTCTGTTTTACTTGCAGAAAAACTCTGTGTCCTCTGCGTCCTCTGTGGTGAATAAGTTTAGAAAAGAACAATACCCGCTTCGATAATAGCTCCCTTATCGTAATTGCTCGATTTATTATAGAATCTGGTTAACCATATCCACCTGTTGCAAAGATGCCGAACTTCTTGGTAAATTGATATTCCAGATTTGCACGTGCCTGCAGTGCGTACAGGCGTTTCGGGATGACCTCATCTTTGTTGTCAAAAGCCTCGATATGCTGATATCCGAGGTCTCCGCTGATGGATAACCCTTGTAAAGGGGGAAAGACAGACCGGCACGATAGGATGCGCTGGCCGAAAACTTATCATTCAATCCCTGATACATGGAACCCACTCCCAATATGGTATAAAACAACTGGTTCTTGAACCGTACCCCGATATTGGCAGGCGTTGTGTTTCCACCGTATACCATCATTTGCACTCTTGTGTCAGGATTTGCATTCACCAAACCAAGTTGGAAACCTTTCATATCTTCTTTGTAGTAATTGACAAGACCAATTTGAAGTCCGCGCGCTTTCGTTGCGTAGTTGCATAATGCTACTTGCACTCCATTCAGCTTTGATGCGGTTATATTGGCAATTCCTGCTATCTGCAAACCGTTCATGTGTTCGCCTACTACATTTAAAAAGTCCCGAAGCCATCAGACCACCGAAGCTCTGTCCGGTGATATTTGCTACTCCGGAAAAGTGTAAGCCCGAAGCCATATTGCCCGTCACATTCATGAAACCACTAATCATTAAGCCCGAGTTGTTGTCTCCTCCGATGCTCGTTAGCCCGGATATGACTACTCCCTGTGCTTTGTCGCCGGTGATATTTACCAATCCGGCAGCAGAAAGCCCTACGGTGTTATCGCCGCTGATATTACTGATACCAGCCAGCTGAACGCCTCGCATAGTACCCCCTGCCAAGTTGGCTAATCCGGTGATTTGTACTCCGTTCATGTCACCATGAACCACGCTTCCCAACGCATTGATACCCACACCGTTCAGACGGTTCATGGTAGACAGGAGGCCGATGTTTATGTATGTCGTCTGTGTACTGTCATGCGGTTGCGTGCATATATCTTTCCAGATGGATATATTGATCCCTGCACTCTTGTTCTGTGCCGGTAAAGAAACGGCAGCCATTAGTATAGCTGCCGTAAGTATTGTTTTCTTTATCTTCATATCTTTCTCTTTTTCGGTTTAAGTTATATCTTTCTCTATGCAGCTGACAATCTATCAACCTTTTGCTTCCTGATACAAATAACGCTTGATGCTCTTCTTCGGTGTCTTTTCAAATTCTTCCGGATAGATTTTCATCTTGGATATTTGGCTGTATGCCGGTAACATAGTGTTCAGTGTCACGCGGTTTTCTTCCATTACTTGTTCGATGTCTTCAGTCTTCAGGCCGTGAGCGAACGCATCGTCAAAGTCGGGATAAACAAGTCCGACAAGTTTCTCGTTTTGCTGAACGATAATGCTTTCAGCCACGTATGGCAGGTTGTTCAATTTATCTTCAATTTCTTCTGGATAGATATTCTGTCCGCTGGAGCTCAATAACAGGTTCTTGCTGCGTCCTTTGATTGTAACATTACCTTCTTCATCCATCAAAGCCAAGTCGCCGGTATGCAACCAACCGTCCTTGTCGATGACTTCTTGAGTGGCTTCTTCGTTTTTGTAATAGCCCAGCATCACATTCGGGCCCTTACATACGATTTCACCAACGATATTTTCGGGATCAGATGACAATACCCGTACATCCATCCGTGGCACAGCCTTTCCGCAAGAACCCGGTTTGAACTTTCTCCAATCTTCGTAGCAGATAATCGGGCCACATTCCGTCATTCCATATCCAACCGTATAAGGGAAATCAATCATTTTCAAGAATTGTTCCACTTCCTGATTGAACGCTGCACCTCCTACGATGACTGCTTGAAGTTTCCGCCAAATGCCTTAATCATCTCTTCGCGCACTGTTGCCTTTATCTTGTCATTGATAATAGGCACTTTCAGCAATATCTTCATCGCCGGAGTTTCCAACTTCGGAAGTACGCTTTTCTTGATTATCTTTTCGATGATGAGTGGTACGGCAACAATCAGACTGGGTTTCACTTCTTCAAAAGCCTGGAAGATAATCTTAGGGCTTGGCATACGGGTGAGGAAGTAGATGTGGCAACCTACGGAGAACTCATAAAGGAATTCAAAAGCCAATCCGTACATGTGTGCCATAGGAAGCATGGAAACGATTTTATCTCCGGCTTCCAGTTCCAACACTTCAAAAGCAAATTTGGTATTCGACCACAGACTGCGGTAGGGGAGCATTACTCCTTTGGAATAACTCGTTGTTCCCGAAGTATAATTGATAACTGCCAGTTCTTCCGGTTCGTCTTTGTGATAAGCGACATGCTCTTTACGGAAATTCTTCGGATATTTTTTGCCGAACATTTCGTTCAGATGTTCGCGTGCATACGTGAGCCGTTCGCTGCGTGACACTAATAGGGTGAAGTCATTCATCATCAGGATACCTTCCAATAGCGGCATTGCCGACTCGTTCAGGTTTTCCCATACCATATCTCCTACAAGCAGTAATTTAGCTTCGGAGTGGTTGACGATATTATGCACGTTATCTGCTTTAAATTCATGGAGAATAGGTACAATAACGGCTCCATACGTCAGTGTGGCAAGGAAAGTAACTCCCCAGTGAGAGCTGTTTCTTCCACAAACGGCAATCTTGTCTCCTTTGCGGATTCCGCTTTCTTCAAAGATGATATGGAGTTTCTCGATTTTACGAGCTACGTCTTTATACTGTAAAGTTGCACCTTTATAATCGGTCAGGGCATCCAGGTCCCAATTATTCTTGATACTATTCTCAATATAGGCTATAAAACTTTGTTCCATTGTTTTTGCACATTTGGTATTAAATTGTGCAAATATAGCAATTATATTAAGAATGAAGAATTAAGAGTGAAGATTTTTGGAAATGGGAAGAGAGTAGTGGGGAAGATTGGCTCGTAGTATAAAAAAAGATTATGCTCATAGCTCAACAGATTATGCTTATAACTAATTGGATTATCATTATAGCAAAACTGATTATCATTATAGCTAATTTAATTATCATTATAGCTAAAAAAAATATGCTATTAGCAAAAAACATTCAGCTAATAGCATATTTACAGTAACTTCATTTCTTATTTCAAGTACCATTCGTACATTCTTTGTACGCCTTCCTCGATTTCAATTTTGTGGTGCCAGCCCAGTGCATGCAGTTTTGAAGGATCGGTTAGCTTGCGCATTGTGCCGTCCGGTTTGCTGCTGTCGAAGGTCAGTTTACCTTGATAACCTACTGTTTCAACGATCCGTTCAGCCAGTTGGCGGATGGTGATTTCCTTACCGGTTCCGATGTTGATATGGCAGTTGCGGATATCTTTGCTACCTTCTTTATAGGTATCTTTAAAGTCCACATGCTCCAGAACGAAGACACTGGCATCCGCCATTTCTTCGCTCCAGAGGAATTCGCGGAGAGGAGTACCCGTACCCCAGAGAGTGACCTCTGTTTCGCTGATTCCGTATTTTTTCAGAATAGCCAGAATGTCCTCTTTTGAGCTGTCGCCGTTGACACCTTCCACCGGACGCTGGTTCATATCCTTGCGTACAGCTTCCCAGTTTCCTTCTTTCAGACAGTGTGCCAAATGAATCTTGCGAATCATGGCAGGCAATACATGGCTGCGTTCCAAATCGAAATTATCATTCGGTCCGTAAAGGTTTGTCGGCATCACGGCGATGTAGTTCGTTCCATATTGCAGGTTGAAGCTCTCGCACATTTTCAGTCCGGCAATTTTAGCAATTGCATACGGCTCGTTGGTATATTCCAACGGTGAAGTAAGCAATACATCTTCCTTCATCGGCTGTTCGGCATCGCGTGGATAAATACACGTACTGCCGAGGAAGAGCAACTTTTTCACATTGTGACGGAAACTTTCTCCGATAATGTTCTGTTGAATCTGCAGATTCTTGTATATAAAGTCGGCACGGTAGATGCTGTTCGCCATGATACCACCCACAAAGGCAGCGGCAAGGAATACATATTCCGGCTGTTCTTCATCGAAGAATTTACGGACCGCCATTCCATCCAGCAAGTCAAGCTCTTTGTGCGTGCGGCCTATCAGATTGGTGTATCCTTTATCCTGCAAATTCTTCCAGATAGCAGATCCCACAAGTCCGCGGTGTCCTGCTATATATATCTTTGCATTCTTTTCCATTCTATCTTTTATTATTTTCACCACAGATTAACACAGATTTCCACAGATTTTTTATATCTATAATCTGTGGAATCTGTGTTAATCTGTGGTGAAATGAATTCATTTAATGTTTGGTAGCAATCATCCGCTTCACCTTTTCCATATCGTGGCGAACCATGATACTTACCAGTTCTTCGAATGATGTTTTGCATGGATCCCATCCTAACAATGTTTTTGCTTTAGTCGGGTCACCCAGCAGTTGTTCCACCTCTGACGGACGGAAATATTTAGGATCAACCTCTACCAAAGACTTCCGGTAGCTACGTCGATACCTTTTTCATTCACGCCTTCACCTTCCCAACGAAGTTCGATGCCTGCTTCCTTGAATGCCAGCGTTGCGAATTCGCGTACTGTGTGCATTTCTCCGGTAGCAATTACGAAATCTTCGGGAACGTCATGTTGCAGGATCAGCCACATACATTCGATGTAATCCTTGGCATATCCCCAGTCGCGACGTGCATCCAGATACCCAGATACAGTTTGTCCTGTTCGCCCTGTGCGATACGTGCGGCAGCAAGCGAAATTTTACGGGTAACGAATGTCTCGCCACGGCGTTCGCTCTCGTGATTGAACAAGATTCCGTTTACGGCAAACATACCATAGCTTTCGCGGTAGTTTTTAGTAATCCAGAAACCATATTGTTTGGCTACCCCATACGGAGAACGGGGATAGAATGGAGTTGTCTCTTTTTGTGGAACTTCCTGCACCTTACCGAACAATTCGGAAGTAGAAGCCTGATAGATGCGGGTTTTCTTTTCCAGTCCCAGGATGCGTACCGCTTCGAGCATACGCAACGTACCGATAGCATCCGCTTCGGCCGTGTATTCCGGAACGTCGAATGAAACCTTCACGTGGCTTTGAGCAGCGAGATTGTAGATTTCATCCGGTTGCACCTGTTGAATAATACGAATTAACGAACTAGAATCTGTCATATCCCCATAATGCAGATTGATCGTACGTTTCTGTTTCATGTCGCGCACCCACTCGTCAAAATACAAATGTTCAATACGTCCTGTATTGAACGAAGAAGAACGACGGAGTATACCGTGTACTTCGTAACCTTTTGCAATAGAAATTCGGCAAGATAAGAACCATCCTGCCCGGTGATGCCTGAAATTAGGGCTTTTTTCATACGCTATTATTTAATATAATTGAAAATGTGGGTGCAAATGTCGGCATTTTTGTGAGCCAGCCAAGCTACTACCCAATTATTTTTCAGCACAGTCATTCAGCACGGTTTTTCCCCATTATTTTGTCGATAATCAAAGCGATAGCTCCGTCGCCCGTCACGTTGCAGGCTGTGCCGAAACTGTCCATTGCGATGTAAAGCGCAATCATCAAAGCCTGTGCCGATTCGTCGAAGCCGAGCATGGATTGCAGAATTCCCAGAGAGGCCATGATAGCTCCGCCCGGAACTCCCGGAGCGGCTATCATTGTGATGCCCAGCATGAAGATAAATCCGGCAAACAAGGGGAAGTCGAACGGTATTCCCTGCATCATCATCAATGCCAGTGCGCAGGCTACGATTTTAGTGTGCTGCCCGACAGATGAATGGTGGCGCAGAGCGGAATCACGAAACCGGCCACTTCGGCAGATACTCCATTCTTTTTGGTCTGTTCCAGCGTTACAGGATGGTGGCTGCCGAAGACTGTGTGCCTAATGCCGTGAAGTAAGCCGGCAGCATTTTATTAAGTAATTTAAACGGGTTTTTGTGTACAAACAGTGCCGCGATGGAATACTGAAAAACTAACAGGAAGATATGAAGAGCAAAGATGACTCCGATAATTTTAATAAACACCATCAGGATGGAATATACTTGTCCCGAATGTGTCATGTTGAGGAATATGCCAAAGATATAAAGCGGCAGCAAAGGCAGAATGACTGCGCTAATCATTCGTACGATAATTTCCTGAAATCACGTGCCACGTTTTTTAATGCGTCGCTGTTCAGTGACGCCAGTCCCAAGCCCAAGGTGAAGGCTAATACCAAGGCCGTCATGACGTTCATCAGCGGTGGGATGGAGACGGAGAAGTAGGGGAGGATTCCTTGTGCTTCGCTCACTTCTTCAAGCGGCGCTCCCGGTTCGATGAGTGACGGAAACACGGTGACTCCTGTGAAGTAGGAGAGGAATCCCGAAAACAGGGTGGCGAAATAAGCAATCAGAGCCGTCACGAGCAGCATTTCCTGCACCTTTTCCGATGTCGCAATAGCCACCGTTACCAGTCCGACGATAATCAGCGGGATAGAGAAATTGAGAAACTCGCTGAAAATGCCGTTGAAAGTAACGAATATTCGCACTAGCGGAGCCGGGAAAAAAGTGCCGATGGCAATACCCAAAATAATGGCGATTACGATGCGTGCCAACAAACCGATTTGATCTTCTTCATCCTTGATTTTATTTGTAGACCACAAAAATAATATTTTAATCTAAAATATTGCGAACAAATGTGCATTTCAACTGTTACTAAGATAAAGAATATTCAAAATATATAAGTTATGGCAAATCAGAATAAAACAGATATCGGACTTATCGGCTTGGCTGTGATGGGCGAGAATCTTGCTTTAAACATGGAGAGTAAGGGGTGGCATGTATCGGTATATAACCGTACAGTTCCCGGAGTAGAGGAAGGAGTGGTAGATCGCTTTATGAATGGTCGTGCAAAAGGTAAAAACATCGAAGGATTCACAGATATAAAAGCATTTGTAGATTCGATAGCTATTCCCCGTAAGATAATGATGATGGTTCGTGCCGGAAGTCCGGTTGACGAACTGATGGACCAGCTTTTCCCGTTGCTTTCACCGGGAGACATTCTTATTGATGGTGGTAACTCCAATTACGAAGATACCAACCGCCGCGTCAAACTGGCGGAGTCGAAAGGATTTCTCTTTGTTGGTAGCGGAGTGTCCGGCGGTGAAGAAGGAGCCTTGAATGGAGCTTCTATCATGCCCGGCGGTTCGGAGCAAGCATGGCCGGAAGTGAAACCGATTCTTCAAAGCATTGCGGCAAAAGCACCGGACGGCACTCCCTGTTGCCAATGGGTAGGCCCTGCCGGATCGGGTCATTTTGTGAAGATGATTCATAACGGTATCGAATACGGTGATATGCAGCTGATCGCCGAAGCCTATTGGGTGATGAAAAAGTTGCTGGATCTGACCAATGAGGAAATGGCTGATGTCTTTGCCCGTTGGAACGAAGGCAAACTACGCAGCTACCTGATCGAAATCACCGCCAACATCCTGCGGCATAAAGACAAATCCGGAGGGTATCTGATTGATAAAATCTTGGATGCGGCCGGACAGAAAGGAACCGGCAAATGGTCGGTTATCAACGCTATGGAACTCGGCATGCCGTTGGGATTGATCGCCACGGCGGTATTCGAACGAAGCCTTTCTGCGCAGAAGACTTGCGTCATCAGGCTTCCAGACAATATCAGTGTCAACATACACAACCTATATATAATAAGGTGGAACTCGTAAAGAATATATTTTCTGCTCTTTATGCTTCCAAACTCGTCTCTTATGCCCAGGGATTCGCCGTATTGCAACGTGCTTCCGACGCTTTCGACTGGCATCTCGACCTGGCTTCCATTGCCCGTATGTGGCGTGGAGGATGCATCATCCGCAGTATATTCCTGAACGACATTGCTGCCGCCTTCGAAGCCACCGACAAGCCTAAACACTTGTTGTTGGCTCCTTATTTTAAAGAAGAAATGAAAACATTGCTTCCCGGATGGAAGAACTTGGTGGCGGAAGCCATGAAAGAAGAACTTCCTGTTCCTGCTTTCTCTTCTGCGCTGAACTATTTCTATTCGCTCACATCTGCCGATCTGCCCGCCAATCTTGTGCAGGCACAACGCGATTATTTCGGTGCGCACACTTTCGAGCGCAAAGACGAGTTGCGTGGACAGTTCTTCCACGAGAACTGGACAGGTCACGGAGGAGATACGAAATCGGGTACATATAATGTTTAAATAGAAACAGTTTTGAAATGATAAATGGGAATTTGAAATGATAAATGGGAATTTAGCGGTTTAATGGGAATTTATCGGTTAAATGAGAATTTATCGGTTAGGCTGAAAGCCTTACAATTATATATTTATTGGGGTGCCCTGAAAGGCTTAATTATATAGCGTAGGGCAACGCCCTACGAAAAAGACACACCAGCCACAAGCCCTGAAAGGCGGAACCGTATACAAAATTATGCCCTTTCAGGCGCAAATTCAGATTGTCGTTTTTACGTAGGGCGTTG
>ENA-OQJH01000563-OQJH01000563.1-human-gut-metagenome-genome-assembly--contig:-NODE-563-length-19845-cov-2.838168_pt1 | contig 19845 bp, 20 predicted proteins | sample MGYA00242597_ERZ504763 | MGnify/ENA primary metagenome ERZ504763 (study PRJEB26092, sample SAMD00036359) | human gut metagenome | host: Homo sapiens | study: EMG produced TPA metagenomics assembly of...
GAAATTGAAGGCTTGCAAGCAGCAATGCGGAAGAATTGGAGCCTTGCGCATTAAATATCTTAGCAAAAAAAGGAGCGATTAATGAGTTGATGGCAGACTTCCGCAACGTACCTGCCGAGCAGAAAAAAAGAGGTGGGGCATGAAACTGAACGAGCTGAAAAACAAGGCTCAGGAACGTATCGCTACATTGAAAGAAGTTTTTGAAACCCAAGATAACGGTGCCGCCGAAATGGATCTTACGCGTACGGCTTATCCCATCGAACTGGGAACACGCCACCCGCTGAGCATTGTAAAAATGAAATTATTGATATATTCCATCGACTGGGCTTCAGCATTGCCGACGGTCCCGAAATAGAAGACGACTTGCACGTATTCACTGCCATGAATTTTGCCGAAGACCATCCTGCACGTGATATGCAAGATACTTCTTCATCGAAGCCAGTCAGGAAGATGTGAAAAAGAACATCGTGCTTCGCACTCACACTTCTTCCGTACAGGCAAGAGCTATGGAACATTCGCAACCTCCTATCCGCATCATCTGTCCGGGACGTGTATACCGCAATGAAGCGATCAGTTATCGTGCCCATGCATTCTTCCATCAAGTGGAAGCACTCTACATTGACAAGAATGTATCATTCACTGATTTAAAGCAGGTATTGCTATTGTTTGCCAAAGAAATGTTCGGCGAAGATACTCAAATCCGTTTGCGTCCGTCCTATTTCCCGTTCACCGAACCAAGTGCCGAAATGGATATCAGTTGCAATATTTGCGGCGGAAAAGGTTGTCCGTTCTGTAAAGGCACAGGCTGGGTGGAAATTCTGGGATGTGGTATGGTGGATCCGAATGTATTGGAAGCCAACGGCATTGACAGCAAAGTTTACTCAGGCTATGCGCTAGGTATGGGTATTGAACGCATCACCAACTTGAAATATCGTGTAAACGATTTACGATTATTCTCTGAAAACGATACTCGCTTCTTGAAAGAATTCGAAGCAGCCAATTAATAGTGTCAATGTGACCATGTGCTGATATGCCAATTGCCATGCGGAATAGAACGCGGTCAATTGGCATATTAACATATTGCCACATTAGCATATTGATACATTGACATATTAGCACATTATTGCTCATGAAGGACAAGCTGATTACCAAAAATTATATAGAAATACTGGCAGCCAATTTTCTATTATTCTTTGGATTCTGGTTACTGATGCCTGTATTACCTTTCTACTTGGCGGAAGTTTTCGACGCTAACAAAACAACTATAGGGGCCGTACTTCTTGTTACACCATTGCCGCCCTGTGCATACGGCCTTTCTCCGGCTATCTGTTAGATACCTTTGCCCGCAAACCGCTTTATCTGTTGGCTTATTTCACTTTTACCGCCATCTTCGGAGGATATCTCATTGCAGGAACACTCACCTTATTTATTTTATTCCGCATTATACACGGAGTATCGTTCGGCATGGTGACAGTCAGCGGAAATACCATTGTCATTGATATCATGCCTTCTTCACGCCGTGGGGAAGGATTAGGATATTATGGGCTGGCAAACAATATAGCCATGTCCATCGGACCGATGACCGGACTCTTCCTGCATGATGCAGGAGCAGACTATACGCTTATCTTCTGTTGCTCATTAGGTTCCTGCCTGATAGGATTTCTCTGCGCCTCATTGGTAAAGACCACCTACAAACCTCCTGTAAAACGAGAACCTATATCATTGGACCGTTTCATTTTGCTTAAAGGAATACCGGCAGGTTTCAGTTTGTTATTACTATCCATCCCTTATGGCATGACCACCAATTACGTTGCAATGTATGCCAAACAAATAGGTATCCAGGCATCTACCGGTTTCTTTTTCACCTTTATGGCATTGGGAATGGCAGTTTCCCGTCTTTTCTCCGGACGCCTGGTAGACCGGGGAATGGTTACTCAAGTTATTGAAGCCGGCCTGTATCTGGTCTGCTTCTGTTTCTTCGGTTTGAGTTCATGCGGATGGCTGACAACATGGAGTCTGCAATGGAGCACTTATTTTCTGTTCACCATAGCTCTTTTACTAGGTATTGGGTTCGGAACCATGTTTCCTGCCTATAACACGCTGTTTGTGAACTTGGCCCCCAACAACCAGCGTGGTACGGCAACCAGCACCTACTTGACTTCGTGGGATGTAGGTATAGGCGCCGGCATGTTATTGGGCGGATATATAGCAGAAATAGCCACCTTCAAGATGGCTTATCTATTCGGAGCTGCACTCACTGTTATCTCGTTATTTTATTTTAGAAACAAAGTGGCCCCTCACTTCCACCAACATAAGTTGCGCTAATCTTTATATGTCAGCACCATGATATGGGAAAGCCGATCGTTTACAACTGACAATTGGGTTGAAAGAATAAACGAATGGAATAAAGGAGCATTTTCCAACAGAAATGCCGGCAAATAAGGCTCGAAACGTTCCGGGTTGCGGGAAATCTTGTTCATGTCCGCCACAAGCATAAAGGCTGCGTCACGTGAAAGATTAGCTACACATTCATTGAACAATGTCCTGCTATTTCTTTCATATGCCTCTTCCATATAATCTGCCATGGAATCTTTATCAGCAGAAATAATCAAACTATCTTCCCTTATATCTGGAATATTTTTCAATTTTTCGGCCATCTGGTTCACACAACCGCATGAATCAGGCATAAAAGTATCTCCAGTGAGATACACCACATCGCTGTTCATGTGAAAATCAAACTCACTCCAACAGCTACTATTATCCTGCAGGAAAGGCATAGACGGTGTACGTCCGTATAAAGTCAGGAAATTATGCGTTTTCTTTTTCTGCATCGCTTTGGCAAACACGGGATCATTGCTCAATGCTTTCTCCTCATCCTCACGCGCATCAATCACTTTCTCTATCAAACTTTTCTGATAACTCACCACATAGAACCCCGCCTCACTATAGACAGCTAGAAAATCATTATTGCCCAACGGATAGACTGCTATATTTTTTCCTCTGTATTTTTTCTTTTTTAGGTGAAAAACTTCCCGGAGTTCTCTCTAACAACATATCTCCAATGTTTCCTTATCATCAGCCCCATACGGAAATATACCACCTGGTCACGCGGAGTACCCGGAGAATGGAAACTGACCACCACCCGGCTCATCTTACTGCTCAGACCATGAGCAGTATTAGTGGTATATTCGTTCAAACCTCCCAACACATAATTAAATAAACCGGGAAACTGGAAATTACCCAATTCTTCAGAATAATTCAGTTGAGGAAATTCATTCAGAAAATAATTAATATTATCACTCTCCAACACACCGATGCAATCAGCCGGTACAAGTGAGAAGAGATTGATCTCACGACTCTTATCCGTCAGGCTTAATTTAGCAAAGCCGTAAAAGCCCACAGCCGTACAAAACAATACCACTGATAGCACCATACCCAACTTGGCAACTGTCCGCAATCTCATACCCTACCTGTATTTATATTTTTTTGCAAATATAGCAAATTATTTAAGGAAACAAACAAAAATCTTCAAAATTCCACCTTCTTTCTTATTATTCATAAATGGTTCCGGTAGAAAGTTCCAACGCTCCCCATTTAATCATAGCGTTAAATAACCTAACAAAAGAATAAGAAGATAGTTCTTCCGGCCGGATATTTTTTTCTTTTATAATTCCGCTGTCAATCAATGCTGTACGGCAAGTTCCTCTCAACAAAGGTAATTTAGGTGTAAACCAATCCTTACCATCAAACAAGGCAATATTAGCTATGGAAGTATCAGTCAGCAGTCCGCGTCTGACAATTAAAATATCATCCCGTTCTCCACGGCAGGCAAAAAGCCGGTTTAAAGCTTCCCTGTCTGTACTTTTATAAGTATAATCTATATCATCCGAATAAACCAACTGCAAAGAATGTACCGGACGCATCTGATAGGCTTCATAACTAATTTCTTTTATTCCACCGCCATCATAAATCACCCTACATTTCATTCCGCTCATCTCCGGTGTCAATTTCAGGTATTCACCTAATTCTATGCCGGCACAGTCTGGCCAGAAATGATGAAGGGTATTGTTCAGTCTTTCATTATGATAAGACAAATTACACGCTTTTCCTTGTTCTATCCGTATAGTTTCAATAAATGGGTACATAAATCTTCTGTATCATTTCATTATATTCACTTTGTAAATCACTCTTTGAAGTAATTCCTCCCCCCGCCTTATAATAAAGATTCTCTCCTTCCTGTTCTAAAAAACGGATCATCACCGCACTGTCTAAAGTCCTGCCGTCACAATAGCCCATTATACCCGTATAAAATCCACGCTCATAACTCTCCGCTTCTTCAATAATATCTATCGTCTTGGATTTGGGCGCTCCAGTTATGGAACCGGCCGGTAACAAACGAAATATAATATCTCCTATATGCGACGGGTAATCATCGGGCAAGACACCACATATTTCGGAGCTTGTCTGAAAGATAGGCCCCTTATTGGTTTCAAGCCGGTCACAATAACGATACCGGACAACTCTCACCTGTTCCGCCACCATACTCAAATCATTACGAATCAGATCTACAATGGTAGCATGTTCGGCAGTTTCTTTAGGATCATCCATCAACAGTTTTTCCGCATCAGGTAAGGTAGCGTCAATCGTTCCTTTCATGGGGAAAGATTTTATCTCGCCATCTTCTATACGAACAAAAATTTCGGGTGAGAAACAGACCAATTTATCTTTCAACCAAAGTCTATAAAGCGCTTTGGAGTACCGGAACACATCCTCCAAAGTAAGATTAGTACTGACAGGAACTTTGCAAGTCAAATTAGCGAGATAGCTGTTACCTGCCAGAATATTCCGTTTTACGATTTCAAAAGCCTGCCGGTAGTCTGCCAAAGACATTGGAACAAAGTTCCAGCCTATCCGCCCACTGTAACTTTCTGTTACAGTATCCACATTTTTCACTCCATTAAAGTTATAACGCAACGGGTAGAATCAATCCGGCTTATTTCCTCTATCAAAGAACACTGCTGTTTATAATCTATAATAAAAAGGAAAGGCTTCCGGCTACCCGCCAACTCATTCATACGTTTTATAGCTTCCGGTCTTTTATATTGTTGCATTTTAGCTGTTAAATTATCTTGTAACAATCATTTTCAAGGGGAACAAAGTTAAGAATTTAAAGTAAACTGTTATCTTAACATAGAGAAATTCTTTCTTTTACTTGTTTTACTCAATAAGAGATGTAAAGTCAGAACAATAATGCCAGTGACGGTAAAAAATTATGCCGGGAACATCTGTAAAGACAATCCCCGGCTTTTTAATATACTTCAGGTATCCTTCCTTAAAGAGAAAGCTGATTTTCTGAAAAAGGACATACCTTTCCCTACAAAAGAAAAGAAAATCAAGTTTTAAATGAAATGCTAATCACTTAACATCATAATAAATTATCAATTTTCAAACTATTTTTTCAAGAACTTCTCGGCACGTCCCGGAGAAAATAATTCCCACAATGAAGCCACTGTCCATCCCGGAGCAAAAATATCATTATAATAGCCTTTACCATTCTTACCGTAGTCCCAGTTAGTATGCTGGACAACCTCCGGATAATATCCTGTTTTGGCAATACCACATCGATGCCCTTCATAGGGTAACAACTGACGCATTGATGTACTGATTACCTGAGAAAAATCCGAAAAACGCTTTTCATTATATTCTTTTGCCAACCAGTTCAATACGTCAGCGAAATCAAAGATAAAGACATCAATATGGTTATTTTCTACAGAAACATTTCCCCAGCCTCTAGTTTTCAACCCTAAATCACCCAACATCTGACCGGGGGCAAAAGGGACATCCCATGTATAGTACCATGACAATGCAAAATAAGCTGCCTTCCTCGCCAACCCAGCATAATGGGCTCGTTCAGCTCCTTTTGTAGCTAAAGCCAGATAGTAAGCGGCAGTTGACGCATACAAAGATGCCTCTTTATCCTCGCAATTAGCATCCAAAGTAGAAGAAAAATAATCGGACTTCGAAATCAATTCCTTTTCCAAATACTCCACCGTATGTTTTGCACTTGCCAAATACCGTTTATCCTTAAAATATTTATATCCCATAACCAATGGCAAAGTTGCCGAAGGGGTACTTCCCCCACTCTTGTCTACAATAGAAAAGTCATCTTTAAACTTACGAGGAAAACTACCGTCCTTATTTTGTAAATGCAGAAACATATCCAACATACTTTTTATACGCTTTTCCCACTCAGGATGTTTACGACCTTGCAGTCTTTCGTAATTCAAAAATGAAGCAGGGCATATACCCTTCAGACTGACGGCGGATACTATGAACAGACTCTACAAAATTACGCCTATAATGTACTACTTCATTAAAGAAACCCGTTTCCGAAAATCCATTCTGCAAATAAGAATCAAAAATTTTATAAGCATTCGTCACCAAATCCGTACGACGCTGCTGTTCTCCATATTCCAATGCATTAAAAGCATTCAACAAAGTACGTCCCACAAAACCCACTTCGGCAACATCCGTTTGGTCACAAGTAGCCGTACGCAATTCTACCCCCGAATAATAATGAGTAGGAGTATTTCCGACAAAGCTTTCCACGAAGAAATTACTCATCACTTCCTTCATTTTCTCAGGAGAATAAGGTGTATTTACAATTTGAGGACAGTTTGTATCATAAGAATATTCCCAAATATGCTGCACACATTCTGAAAAATCAGCAATTTCCGACTCATGTAATTCCCAAGTCAGAGAAAGACTCTCACCTTTACGTAATAATTGATAGGCCTCAACCGAAGGAGCCAATGTCAATTTACGAATATAAGTTTTAGGAGCTTCCTTGTAAGGAAACCCAAAAGACAAAGAAGCGATACCCGAGAGGTTTTCAAATCCTGTATAACCTATAGAGGTTTTACCAGACAATATCACTTCCCCTTCCTTATGGGTAGTCAAAGCATCCGAAGCCATATTATCCAGCCGGATAACAGAATATGTTTTCCTATTCTTTTCATCAAAATAGCAGTCAAGGGAGTACTTAAACGGTCTTCACGAACCAACCAGCTATCCGAGGTATGAAAAGACGGCGCTTCTTGAGGAGAACGCAAGTTACGACGATACCAAAATCCAGGCATATAAAACAAACAATCATCATGATGACAACCAGTCATTACCTGCTCACCAAAATTGAAATAAACATCATCCAATGCAGTCATAAAAATGACAATACGCTGGTTGCCGTCTTTTTCTTCAACATTCTGATAAATCACCACAGGTAATTTATCGGCCGCCACCCACTGATATTCAAAATTACTATTATCCAATTGCTGCAAAGTCAGCGGATACCGCTTCGCATCATTACCAGGCACTTTCAAAGCAATGGAAGCCGAAACATTTTCCGGTGTATAGTTCACAGCTTCCGCACAAGTCATTCCTGCCAGACACACCACACTACATACAAAGTTTTTCCAATTCATATTTTTATGTATTTATTAATTACAATACAGGTTTTTCCGATTTCAATGAGGGAGAATCCGTAGCTACCACAGGCCATCCGTCTTTCCAACTTATTTTATCCATCATCAAAACACGCCCTTCAGGATGCTTTGTGGCCACTGCATGATAAAATACCCAATCATTACCCACTTTATCAGTCACAATCTCCGAATTGTGTCCTGTTCCCACAAACGAACTATTCTTATGAATCAACACTTCATGTTGGTTATCCATCATTGTCCTCCCGTTCTTATCAACATAAGGTCCAAACAAATTTTCTGAACGAGCAACTACAGTAGTGTAAGTGCTATTCAATCCTTCACAGCAAGTCCCTATGGAAGCAAAAAAATAGTAAAAACCTTCTTTTTTATGAATATAAGTTCCTTCATAAGCTGTACCAGCCACCTGCCGAGGCTTCTCCCCTTGTTTTACTGAAAGACCGTCCTCACTTAATTCAATGCCATAAATGCCCCGAAAGCTGCCCCAAAACAAAAATTTCTTTCCGGCATCTTCTATATAGAAAGGGTCAATAGAATTCTGTACATTAATCTCGTTACTCCGAAACATCAGACCATGGTCTTTAAATGGCCCCGAAGTTTGTCTGCCGTAGCGCAACCGATACCACAGGTCCACTCACCTCCCCATTTAGACATAGAATAATAAAGTACATACGTATCACCTATCTTATTGATATCCGGAGCCCATAAGCCTCCACCCGGTTCAAAATCAGGACGCGTTCGATCCGTGAATGCTGTACCTACCCATTCCCAATTAATCAAATCCTTGGAACGATGGATCGGCAAATTACGAATATCTTCGGTTGCATACAAATAATAATAACCATCACCACCTTCTATAATAGTAGGATCGGGCAGACTATAATCTATCACCGGATTCCGGTAATAGCTGGTTTTATCACCATCAGGTATTTCTTCTTGCGCAGACGATGATGAGCAAGACACCAAACAAAAGCAGATAGACAGGATCAAATTTTTTCTCATTGCAGTAATTTAGGAGTTATATATTCTTTACTGATTCTCATACGGTCTGTTCCATTCACATTCTCAAAATTTACCGTACCAATATACATAGCACGCGGATGAATATTACTTTTATCTTTGTGGGCATGGAATACAATACGAAGTTTTCCCTCTTTATCAGTGAACATGGCGCTATGCCCTACACCTACCAACCACCAGGATTTTGCAATAATGGATTTTCGTCGTATTTAGCCCATTCCCCCATTATATCGGTAGCTGTAGCACAACCTACACCATAGAATGGACTTTCATAACTATTCGCAGAATAAGTCATATAATAAATTCCATTGTGTTTGAGAATATAAGAACCTTCATTGACTCGAGGCCACACTTCCTCCCAAGCCTGTGAAACATGAATACAAGGGCGCATCGTTTCTTTCTTAAGGGTTATCAAATCTTTTTCCAACTCGGCTATCCATACATTATTCCCATCATTAAAACGGACAAATGACAAATAAGGAGTACCGTCATCATCCATGAAAAAGAATTATCAATACATTTCTCCTCAACAATCATAGGTTCTTGCTTATTTTGTATAAATGGTCCTACAGGGGAATCTGCCACTGCTACACAAATATGCTCATCTGCCGAATAATACATATAAAATTTACCATTCACTTCATATACTTCCGGTGCCCAAAACCAACGGTCTGCCCATGAATCCTTCTTATTCAAAGCCAGCCCTTTATATTTCCACGTTTTTAAATTATCCGAGATATAAACCTCTATTCCTTCATCCGAGTGAGTACCATAAGCATAATAAGTCCCATTGTGCAACAATATAAACGGGTCACCCAGTGGAACAGGTATTTCCAGCTCTTCCACAATTATTTCATTCACATTCTTATATTCTGAGGAACATGACTGACAAGAAGTCAATGTCCCCAACATCAATAACCAAATAAAAATCAATTTTTTTTTTTCATAATACTAGTCAGTTTCCTATATGATAATACAATATTCCTTTATATACCGGAGAATAATTTCCAGAACAAAATCCTACACAAGAAGCAGGATAATGAATATCCAATCTCCCTAATTCTCTTCCGTCAACAAAAAGATAGAGCTTATTTCCCCTTCTCACCGCACGGAAATTATAAGATTCCTTTAATTGTTCTTGAATTCCCAACTTATAAATATGCCGTTCCAAATCCTGAGCGTCTTTATTAATAAAACGAATACCTTCCGTTTTTATCGGAGTAAAAGACAAACGATTATAAGCCGGATGCTCTGCCACCGTCGCCCCGCTGTTATTCAATGGATACCATTCTCCCTCATTCAAATATTCTATTGTAAATTTACTAAACATATCGTCTACAAACTCCGCCTTATTCCCTACTTCATGACGGTTCAGGTAAAGGGCATTTATCCATGAAGGCGATATAAAACGATAACATTTTTCGACAAAATCAGTATACTTCACATCAGGATAAACCATTTGTAAATGTTCCAACGGATATTTTTTATCAAGTATCTGTTGTCCTTGTTTTACAACTACCACTTCCAGCATACGCGTGATACCATTAAATTGAGCTTTTACATAGTTATCTTTATCCACATAAACCGGATAGCTTCCTGACATCTTACAATCGGACAAACCTGAAAGTTGAAAACTAAATTCATAATGATCAAGAAAATCACCTTTCAATATTTCTGAATGTTCTTTTAACTGTATCCGGTCATCATCAAATCCGATAGTATAAGTCACCCCTTCGAACAAAGCTTTTTTTAGTCCGATCAAATACTCCGGAACACCGGGTTCCGTCACAGGAATAATCTTTGTAAACAGATGTTTTTGAGGAGATGGTATTTCATCCAACCATACTTTTAAACAATCCTGATTACGTTCAATACGTAAATGATGATAAACACCCCAACGAAAATCTTTAGGCAAAGTGAAATATTCCTCCTTTTCTTTACCATTAATAATGGTACGCAAATACCAATTGTGGTTCTTTGTATCGAAACCGATATAAGCATTATTATCCACATCTTTCCACCACGCAATGATACCAGCATCTCCATCTGTTTTGACTGCTGTTTCAAACATATAAGTTGTAGAAGGTTTCACTTGTTGCAGCACTCCCAAAGAAGGTGTTTCCCCTTTCATTGAAAAAGTGGGCAAAGAAGGTTCCGGATGATAACCATCTGTACAAGGACCGGTTATTCCTTCAACAAATAATGTTTTATTAAAGAAATGAACACGGTTAATATACTGCCCCCTACACTCATTATTTTTATTAGCCATATATATAAGCCACCATTCAAATCCATTGGGCCCCCTTAAAATATTAGGTTGTCCCGGGGTCATCAAAATATCATCCGCTGTTTCACTCCTCATATCAAACAAAGAAACATCAAAAATTGGGCACGCCCTTTATTTGTTTCTACAGCAAGCAAGTTCTCTCCTTTTTTCAGAAGCTCTCGTTGCTTTTCATCAAGGTTTACCATACAATAATCCCGTCCCTGTTTTTCGTAAATCAATGTTCCATTCAAATATATTTTTGTATCTCCGTCATGAGCAACCCTGAGTGCTAAATTTCCCACCTGTTTGCCAACAAAAAAGATTTACGTAACCACAATGAAGGAGATGTCCACCAAGTACCTAAATGACGAGTGGTAGATCCTTTTATCTCTTTAGATGAGAATCCACATTCTCCTTTCTTCCAATCGGAAGCCTGATATACCGGAAGCATCCAACCGACTCCAGGATTATTTTCTGTATAATCAAACAATGGCTCATAAGTGATGCCATATCGTAAAAGATCCACATAATTCTCTTCCAGTAGAATTTGATTAGAATTTACTACCGGATAGCTATATTTATTCCCATTTTGAAAACTTAAAGGTGAGTCTGCCTCCACAACCCCCAATTGATAATTCCCCCACTCAGTAGAGGTATGATTGGCATTATACATCAAATAGTATCGGTCTCTGTATTTCATCACCCAAGGTCCCTCTGCACTCTGTTATCCATGGTCTCCCATGTATCCGGCAATGATGCAAACAAGCACACTGGTTCTCCGGCAAATTCCGCCGGATTCTTCATTTTACGTCCCCAAATAGTATTTCCATCAGTAAAACGCACCATATACATATATAATTGTCCGTCATCATCTTTAAAAACCTTAGGATCAATGCGATTATCCATCCAAGTTTTTTTATCAGGCTCTATATAGGCCCCAACACATTTTTACTTTGAGCATGTACAATGTGAACAGCATGCTTATCCTTACCCCAATAATTGACAGACCAATATAAGTGAAAATCACCATTCAAACAAAACATATCATTGGCGTGAATCTGCTCATTACCGGCACCACTTCCTCTACTCCAGCCATTATCCATAGTCACGACATGAACAGGTTTACCCCAATGAACCAAGTCGTCGGAAACATAAAAATCCCCATTGGTAAATACTCCACCTATATAATACTTACCATTATATTTCATCACACCGGCATCCGCTACTCCGGGAAGCACCGGATTCTGTATGTTTTGCGCGAATAAAGTACCGCAACAAGCAAAAGCACAGAAGATCAGTATTTTTTGCAGACAAGCATAAATGATACTAGTTAAATAAAGACTATGCCGGAAGTATTATAAAAAGAAAAAACACTCCGACACAGTCTTTCTTTTTATTAATAATTAGGATTCTGAGTTAGTTGAGGAACATCATCAATCTTACTGATTTCAACTTCCGATGTAGGGATAGGCATACGTTTGTGTTTGCCAATCACAAAATTGTTGAAGTCCTTGTCACGAGCTTTCAGCTCGTCAATACCAGCCTGTGAATCAAGCAATCCCCAGCGCTTCAAATCCGCCCAACGCCAGCCTTCGAAACAAAGTTCCAAAGCACGTTCCATCTGAAGACGTTTGATAAAGACCTCCTTTGAACTTAAACAATCCTTCCACCGACTATCTTTCAGTTTGGATAACCCTGCACGTTCTCTTACCTTATCAACATAAACAGCCGCATCAGAAGCCGAAGTTCCAGTTTCAACCAAACACTCCGCATAACTCAATAAAACATCAGCATACCGCATAATACGATAATTATTACGTGCGAAATAGTCTTCACGTTCACGATAGTAAGAAGTATTGTATTTGCGAATATAACAATCCTCTGTATCCTGTCCCCACTCATCAAACCATTGTGACGCATCTTCATTGGCATAGTATTTTTTGACTGATCAGGAAATCATCTCCAAAATGTTTATAAAGAATACTATTGTATAAACGCAAGTCATTTCTGCCATCAACCCTTCTCTCTTTCAAGAACTCATCTACTAGCCAACGACGCGCTTTACCATCGCCCCAACCCGTACCATGAGTGCCACCGGTGCATAAAACTGAGTACGCTGGAAACCAAAGGCCATACTGGCATCATTGCCTGTGCCCCCCTTATTTTGATCATCAAACTGAATTTCAAATATTCCCTCCTGATTATTTTCATTCAAATCGGTAAAATTGTCTTCACGGTTATCAAGCAAACCATACAAAGAGCCTTCCCTATCAATCAGCCATTGCAACTGTTCTTTGGCCCTATCATATTTATGTTGTTGCATATAAGCCTTGCCCAACAAAGCTTTAGCAGCACCTTTTGTCGCTCTGCCTAAATCTGCCGCATCCCATGCCTCCGGCAAATTCTCCATTGCAAACGTAAGGTCTTTTTCTATCTGATCCCAAATTTCCTGTTCTGAAGCGTCCTTAGGTATGTAATCAGCATTTTGAGGTTCAAGAACTAATGTCCCTTTCTCCCACAAAAGATTTATCTGAAAATACCACAGAGCACGCAAAAAGGAAGCCTGTGCTAAAAGTTGGTTCTTTTGAACCTCATCCATTTCAATCGCAGGCACATTAGCCAAAACCTGATTACAACGAAAGATCCCTACATAAAAATGCTCCCAATGTACCTTATTACCCTCATAGAAATCATAATTATTATAAAGAAAACGCGTCCAGTCACCTAATTCTATCCAAGGAGACGAACTCCATCCTTCATCTGATGACAGATCGTAACGAAAAGACAACCAACGCATCCAAGTCCCTTCTTTATATAAGAAACTGTAACAAGCATTTACTCCAGCTTTTGCATCATCCGCCGATTTCCAAAAAGTAGTATTGGTTACTTCATTCGGATTTTCTATATCCAATAAACTTGAGCTGCATCCAGTAGCACACAAAGCCAAGACACCAGCAAATAAAAATCTATATATTTTCTTCATATCAGTATACTAATTTATAAGTTAAAAGGTCAAATCCAAGCCAAACATAACAGAACGAGTATTAGGATATGAAAAACTATCCGTTCCACTATTCCAAATATTAGTGTTTATAAAATCAGGATCAAGCCCGGAATAGCCTGTAAAAGTGAGCAGATTACTACCGGTAGCATATAAACGAAGTTTGTCAATACCCAAATTCTTCAACCATTCCTTTTTAAGATTGTATCCGATAGAAATATTTTTCAGTCTGAAATAAGAACCGTTTTCAAGGAAACGATCCGCATCCCATGAATTACGTTGGTCACCATAAATTATACGTGGCGTATCAGAATTCTGATTTACCTGATAAGGTTCTTCTCCCTTCTTGAAGCGAAGATAATTGGAATTGTCCGAGAACAAACGTCCTTGCCATTTGGATACATTATAAATTTTATTACCAAATTGCCCATTCCACATCATACTGAAATCAAAGTCTTTCCATTCAGCATTCAAGACCAATGACATTTGCATCTTTGCCCACGGACTTCCCGCAAAAATTGAACGGTCATCCGCCGTAATCTGTCCATTATTATCCGTATCAATATATTTCACATCACCTAATTGCGGACGTTTCCCAGAAATCATAATAGGTTCGCCATCAGGAGTTACATAATTATCTATTTGTTCTTGTGTTTTAAAAATCCCATCGGTTTTATACAAAAAGAATTCTGCCAACGGACCATTCAACCTCGTTCTTGCCTGACCTGAATCAATAAAAGGTTTTTCATATCCTAAACTTAATACTTTATTACTCAAAGTTGTAATATTCAACAATGCACCATATTTGAAATCTGAAACTTGATCTTTCCACCCCAAGCTCAATTCAAATCCACGATTGCGCAAACTAGCCGCATTTGCTTTAGGTGCCCCTTCTTGATTACCGGTAGAGATGGCAATAGGCATTTCCGTCAAAACATCCTTAGTCTTTGAATGATAATACTCGGCACTGAAAGTCAAACGTGAATTGAGAAAACTAGCGTCAAAACCAATATTTACGGTTTCTTTGGTTTCCCAAACAAGATTGGTATTCACTAATTTTACTTGAGTGGCTCCAGGTACAATAGCTCCACCAAATACCGTCACAATGCTTTGATTAATAGTACCAACATAATCCCAATCACCGATAGAAGCATTACCCAAACGCCCCCAATTTCCCCTGATCTTCAAATCATCAATCCAAGGTACCTTAAAGAAACTTTCCTTAGAAATTCTCCAGGCAGCAGAAACAGAAGGAAAAATTACCCCAGCGATTTTCCTTAGCTAAACGAGAAGTACCATCCCGACGGAAAGTAGCTGTCAGATAATATTTGTCATCATAAATATAATTAACACGTCCCAAATAAGAGATCATGGCATTCTCACTAATACTATTAGTATTCTGTTGGTTACTTTGTCCAGCATTTAACACTGTCAGATAATCACCATTACCTAACATAGGAAAATTAAGACGGGAAGCCCATAACCCCTCCCACTCATGATGTTGGTAAGTAGTACCTAATACTGCATCGACATGATGTTTTCCAAAATCCTTGTTAAAATTCAACGTGTGCTCAATCAGCATATTATAAGTATTATCACGTGCTTTCTGGCTCTCCGGATCACGATGTTCCTGATTTTGTTGCCAATTACCTTCACCACGAAACCATGAATTTTCATAGAAATACAAGTCAACGCCCCCATTGAACTTATAAGAAAGAAACTCGAAAGGTTTGAACTCCAACCACAATGAACCATTCAGACGATTTTGTCTCATATGGCGTTTTTCCAAATTTTCACGTGCAATGGGATTTACACCGAAGTATTATATTTAGCCGCATCTCCATATCCATAACCACCTGGATTATTCTCATCATAAACCGGAATAGTAGGCATCATACGTAAAAAGTCATTATAAGTATTTGTCTGGTTCGGATCTGTATTAGTTAATGAGTAGGCCAAGTTCTCACCGAATGAAAACCAACCTTTTTTTCCCCTGTGTGTTAACACGGAAACTATAACGATCAAACGTATTTCCATAAGATACACCATCATTATTATAGTAACCAGCTGAAACAAAATAACTACCCGAATCTCCACCACCGGATAAAGATACATTATAATCCTGTACCAAAGCTGTCTTCAATACCTCATCCTGCCAATTGGTATCATATTCGGAATGCTTCTGAGTTGTTGTTATGGAGGCTATACCATCTTTTATCGCTTCTTTATAAGCTATATCATTATATTTAATGTACTCTGCCGCATTCATCAAATCAAACTTCGGACTCCATTCCAATGTTTCTTTCACACTTACATTCACCTTCATAGGACCACTCACCCCTTTCTTAGTAGTAACAATAATCACCCCATTAGCAGCACGAGAACCATATATAGCGGCAGCGGAAGCATCTTTCAAGATCTGAATAGATTCAACGTCAGCCGGATTAAAGTCAACTCCCGGATCAGTTATCATCCCATCGACCACCCACAACGGAGCATTATTACTTAATGAACCCACACCACGAATTTGAATAGAAGCATCCTCACCTGCTCTACCACTACTACGAACGTTTACACCTGTAGCAAGCCCCTGCATCTGACTGACAAGTGTTCCAGCTGAGCTTTTTTTCATCTCTTTGGTATCAACTACTGCTACTGCACCCGTCAGATCAGATTTCTTCACAGTCTGATAACCAATTATAACCACCTCTTCCAAAGCCTTGGAATCATCCTTCATTATCACGTGCAAAGGTTTTCCCTTGTAAACAATCTCTTGGAGGGTCATCCCTATATATGAGAAAACCAATGTTTGTCCATTTTCTTCCAGTAAGAGTAACTTACCATCCAAATCAGTAGTAGTACCGGTAGAAGTACCCTTAATAACCACATTCACACCAATTAAAGGCAGGTTGTCTGTGTCTACTACGGTTCCGGTCATTGTTACGTTCTGCGCATAAGCAGTCATCGTAAAAATAGTCAGAAAGAAGAGTAATAATTTTTTTAATCATTTTTTATAGAATTAGATTTGTAAAATTGTGCGGAGATTTCAGTTCCGCTTTTTAATTAATCACAAGTATGTATCATAAATATACATACAACAGATAGAATTTGAAGGTCACATTCTTGTTATGTCATAGGCATTTCTTTTTTCACAGTATTACATGAATCATATTCTCAACTTTTTGTGATGCAAATGTATTCCAAACTCCCCGAATGTGCTAGAACTATTCAACCAATTAATAGAATAATACATTCAAAAATCGCCCTCAGAATAGTTCCTGAGGGCGATTAGTTCTATTATTCTATTTCATGCGCCGAAAAAAATCATTTCACAAAATCTTTTGGTAAAATACCAAATTGCTTCTGAAAACATTTAGTAAAATAAGAAGGAGTATTGAAGCCAACCATATAACATACTTCATTTACCTTACATTCTCCTTCCCTTAATAATTGAGCAGCTTTTTTCAATCTCTCTAAACGGATATAGTCATTAGGGTCATGTCCAAGACTCCTTTTATTTTGCGGTTCAAACTGGAACGGCTCATATTAAGCAAACTCGCCATATCGTCCAGACAGAAGTCCGGATTTTGCATATTGGCAACAATCACTTCATTCAAGGTTTTCAAAAAAGTTTCATCCGCTTTCGTCATAGCCATAGAATTGGTCTGTATAAACGGTGAATGTGCAAAAGCCGCATGCAGCTTTTCATGATTACTTAATAAATTGGCAACAGACACTTTCAAATACTCCACAGAAAACGGCTTTTCAATATAAGCATCCGCTCCAGATTTCAAACCATCTATTTTTGATTGTAAAGTGGTCTTAGCCGTCAACAGTACAATAGGAATATGACTGTAATCCAAGTCTGATTTTATACGGTCACATAATTCCAACCCATCCATTTCGGGCATCATTATATCCGATACTATTAAGTTCACTGTATGCCCCTCCAACACCTTTAAGGCCTCCACTCCGTTAGTTGCAGTCAATATTTGATAAACAGGTGACAATTGTCTGACAACAAAAGCCAACATTTCAACATTATCCTCCACAATCAATACAGTGTAACGCGGCTTCTGTTGCAATTGTCCCGGATCCTCTTCTTTCGGATCCTCTTTCAACTTAACCTCACTCTTCGAAATGGCAATAGTATGTTCATGCTTTACTGGCAATGAAAGAATAAAACAATTCTGCTTTTGTGAATCATCCATAATTAAGTTCCCTTCATGCAACTCAGCTAAAGATCTTGCCAATGCCAAACCAATTCCCGTACCCGAAACCTTACGGGAAAATCCGTCCTTATACTGTATGAAAGGCTTAAAAATCTCTTCACGCATTTCCATAGGAATTACATTGCCATCGTTACAGACAGACAAGAACCAACAAGTATCCTCCATCCACAACCGGACATGAATATAAGTTTCAGAATATTTAATGGCATTAGTAAACAGATTACTAATTATCTTAGTCAACGCCTCACGATCTATCGACGCATAGATAGATTCCGAACATTCAATAACAAATTCCAATTTCTTTTGCCGTGCCAATGGAGTAAACCGCATATAAATCTGCTGTAATATATCCGAAATATTACACTCTACAAAATTCAGTTGAAACCCACGTGTTTCAGTCTTTCTGAAATCAAGTAACTGATTAACCAAATCCAGTAAACGGGTAGTATTCAGATTCATTATTTCCAAATCATCACGGATATCTGCAGATACATTCGGAGAAACAAGCACATTTTCAAGCGGACTTTTGATTAATGTCAAAGGAGTACGAATCTCATGCGCCACATTCGTAAAGAAATCTATTTTTGCAGTATAGAGTTCGCGTTCCTTTTCCCGTTCGAATTTCTCCATGGCCTGTTGGTGTTTCTGCTCATTCCTTTTCCGGAATAATAAATGATACCTACCACAGACAGAATTCCTAATAGCAAATAAATAAAATAGGCCCACCCTGATAAATAAAACGGAGGTAAAATATGAATCTTCAATATACGCTCTTTTTCATTCCATTTTCCGTCACTATTCGATCCTCTTAAATGGAAAATATAAGTTCCATATGGTAAATTGGAATAATTGATTACCGAATTCCGCCCTACATTATACCACTCTTTATCAAATCCTTCCATTTTATAAACCAATTGATTCATTTCCGGTGCCTGATAACCTAATGCCGCCGCATGCAATGAAAAAGAATTTTGATCAGATTCTAACTCGACCTCATCAGAAAAGACGATGCTTTCTTTCAATGGAGAATCCTTACTGCCGATCTGCATTCGTTTATTGAATAAGAAGAAATCTGTAATGACAACTGGTGGAACAAAAGTATTTTCTACAAAAGTAGATGGATCAAAAGTGATAAAACCATTTATACTACCTAAATAGATACGTCCCATCTTATCTTTATACCCAGACTGATAATTAAACTGGTTACTTAGCAATCCGTTTGCTGTAGTATAAACTCGTTTATCATCTGTTTCCGGATTGAAACAAACCAAACCATTATTAGTTGTCAACCATAAATTCCCCCGATTATCCTCTACCATCCGATAAATGATATTACTAGGAAAACCTTTCGACATATCAAAACGAGTAAAGCTTTCATTTTCCGGATTAAAACGGCAAAAACCCGCCCCTTGTGTCATAAACCATAACCGCTTACGACTATCTTCACAAATACTGATTACTTTATCATAAGGTAATGAAGTGGAATCGTTCTTGTGAAAAATAAAATTCTTCCATTCTTTCTTATTCACATCATAACGAAAAACACCGTTAGAATAAGTTGCCAGCCACAAATTCCCATTAAAATCCTCCAATATTTTATAAACAAACATATTAGCTAGTTCCGGCATCCTAGTAAGTCATCTGTATCACGATTATATCGCAGCAATCCAGATGTAGTGCCAATCCATAAGTCACCAGATGTAGTTTTACAAATAGAGAATACATTATTGGCATCCAAAGAATTTGGGCTTATACCTTTTGATAGTGTCTTACTTGCTTCGTAAGCAAATCAATACGGCTTAAACCTCCGGAAAAAGTGCTACCACA
>ENA-OQJH01000564-OQJH01000564.1-human-gut-metagenome-genome-assembly--contig:-NODE-564-length-19782-cov-3.792317_pt1 | contig 19782 bp, 25 predicted proteins | sample MGYA00242597_ERZ504763 | MGnify/ENA primary metagenome ERZ504763 (study PRJEB26092, sample SAMD00036359) | human gut metagenome | host: Homo sapiens | study: EMG produced TPA metagenomics assembly of...
CGGCATACTTCCAAAGAAGTTACCGATACCCATAGATGGCTCTAATACATTGCCGCCTCTGAAACCAAACTGGACAAGTGCCAAATTTATGCACATGGCAAATCTCCGGTGAAGTATAAAAGGCGTTATTTACTGTTGCCCTTGCAGCAGCATACTCTTCATTCAACAACATCTCTTTGAGTTCTTTGTACTCTTTTCTCCAGCTTTCATTATTCTCGTCAAATGCCTGTGACAGTCCACCACATCCGACAAACTTCGACAGAACTTTCTGCTCCTCCGGTGTGGCAAGCCTGTTTCTGATTCAATCTGCTTTAAAGTGCGGATTGCATCCATATTCCACTGGTATCTGGTCTTGGCACCACCTTTTTCCATTTCCCAGAGGTTGTAATGGAAGTTGTGTTTTTTCTGTACTGCATCATCTGAAACCACATGTCTATGAAAACTCATCCATCCCGTTTTCAAAATCTATCGCCCGCAAAAAAATATCCAACAGCCGCGAAAAAACAGGAAGGAAACCCGGTGGACAGCCAGGACACAGGGGCACTGCAGAAAGAAACTCACCCGACAAGGGAAATCTATCTTCCGGCACCCGAAGAAGTACTCCATGACCCTGACTTTAAGAAAACATCGAAAACCATTACAAAGCAGAAAATCGACATCAGCGTAGAAGTGCATGTGACCGAGTATTATGCCGATGTGTACTATAATTCCAAAACAGGTGAACGGATCCATGCACCATTCCACAGGGAGTCATTGATGACGTTAACTATGGAGGAAATTTACGTGCTTTCCTGTTTCTGCTGAATAATGACTGCTGTACATCAATTGATAAAAGCCGCAGGTTTTTGTCTGATCTGACAGATGGAAAAATAAACATATCAAAAGGCATGATCAATAATCTCTGCCGGTCATTTGCCCAAAAAACAGAATCCCAGCGTAAAGAGATTTTCTGCGACATGCTGCTTTCCCCTGTCATGCATACAGACTGTACCAATGCCCGTGTAAACGGGGAAGTTCGTATGTATTTGTATGTGCGGTTCCGGATGGCGGTGTGCTCTATTTTGCCAGGGGCAAAAAGGGACACGATGGAATAAAGGGCACGGTCGTTGAAGACTATCAGGGGACACTGGTCCACGATCATGATGTAACCTTTTATAAGTATGGAACCGGCCACCAGGAATGCCTTGCACATGTACTGCGTTATCTGAAAGACAGCATGGACAACGAAAAGGACCGTACCTGGAACAGGCAGATGCATTCCCTGATACAGGAAATGATCCATTACCGGAATGGTTTATCTGAATCAGAAGAGCCAGATCCGCAGACCGTCTCCGAATTTGAAGAACGTTATAAAACAATCCTGTCCATAGCTGGGGATGAATACGACTATGAGCCGCCTGGGAAATACTACCGTGATGGATACAACCTGTACAAAAGGATGAAAAAGTATAAGAAAGATCATCTTCTTTTCCTCCATAATAAGAATGTACCTGCCACGAATAACGAAGCCGAACGGCTGCTGAGAAAATATAAAAGAAAACAGGCGCAGGCTGTGTCATTCCGGAGTCCGTCAAGCATCGACCATCTCTGTAAATGCATGAGCATGCTGGTTTTGATGCGCAGGAAAGAGCAGACCAATCTGTTCCGCGAGATTGCAGAAATATTTGCATAAGAAAACCGATGGTTTTGACTACGATTAGTCTACCATCGGTTCTTTTGTTACAAGTTTACCTCTGAACAGTAACGTTTATAGATTTGTCCCCGTCCGATGCCTGCCGCGATCAGATCCGCCTCATAATTTTTCTCTTCGATCTGCTTTAATGCATTCGCGGCTGTCTGCACTAAACTCCGTTCTTTTTTCGCATCAAACACTTTGAACTCCATGATAAATGCATCCTTATTTCTCTCTAACGGATACATTGCGATATCATACCTCCCCTGTCCGCTTTCCCTGTTTGATACGATCCGGTATTGATCCCGCAGAGATACGATGAGTCCTAACACCAGTCCACGATAAAAATTTTCCGATGTACGCTCCGGGGGACATTTTCCAACATCAAAATAACTCATGGAAGTGTATGCAATATCCAGCAAAATATCATTCAGATCTTCCATGCGGTGTGAGAGCAGTGCTTTTGTAAAATCATTATAAACGGCATTTCCATTTTCAAACATCGCAAGGATTTCATAGCGGAACATTCCCATCACTTCCCGGTTTGTGACCGACATATCGCACCATGTGCTCTCTCCCTGCTTTACAACATTTTCCGCTTTAATATAGCCATCTGCCAGAAAAAGTGACCAAAAACTGTTCTCGTCACCGTCAAGATATTGAAACGTGATATTTTCATTGATCTCTTTATGAATGATTTCCCCTGCCATAAGCTGTTCAATCTCATGTTTGCTACGCACAGGATGTCTGCGGATGATCTCCCCGATCAGTTTGTTACTGCTGGTATTGATCCAGTAGGACTGCAATTCCCCGGACCTCATATAATTACAGATGGACCACGGATTATACATATCTTTTTGTTTTCCAAAAATAAATCCATCATACATTTCTTTCACATCATGCATCGTATCCATGTTCTGGCACTTTAATGCATCCATTACTTCCTGTTCCGTAAAACCGAAGCAATCACTGTAAGCCTCGCAGGTAACCGTATCCGTTTCAAGGTATTCAGATCCGAAAACAGCGAATTCTTTGAAACCCTCGTCACTCCGGTAATCAAAGCCCTCGCATAGTAAGGATTTTCCTTAAATGTACTGTGAAATAACTGACGACAGGTACCGATCATCTCACTCCAGTACCCATCCATATATGCTTCAAGCAGAGGTGTATCATATTCATCCCCTAAAATGACCGGCAGGATCTGGTAGTGCAGATAGACGAGACGGTACAGCCTCTGTATTGCAATTTCAATCCTTCCGGTATCTCCCGCACGGAACAGTTCTCTCAGACTCTTATATTCCTTTAGATCCTCCGCTTCCAGTCTGGTGCTTTTCAGCAGATATCTGTGTGCTTCATACATATTATAAAAACTGTCTGCAATTCCTTTTACCGCCTGTTTATAGTCTGCTCCCTTACAGTTCCCAAAACTGATGGAAATAACAGGAACCATTCCAAACAGTTTTCGGATCTCTTTATCCCCCAGACCCTTAACTTTTCAAAATATTCCGGATGGTCTGCAAATCTCGGATCAAAAAAAGTCTCAACTGTACTAAGAAGTGTCGTCTTGCCAAATCTTCTTGGTCTCGTGATCAGCGTGACTTTTGCATCCCTGTAAACCCATTCTGCAATAAAATGTGTCTTATCCACATAAAACTGTCTGCCACATGCAAAATCTTTAAAATCCTGATATCCGCACCCGACTCCCGCATTCAGATATGGATTTCGTTTTAAAATATTCTGCAGTCCATCCACATACGCAAGCAGCCGCTTTTTCTCTTCCGAAAGCTTTCCCCGTTCTTCAAACTCTGCCAGTACCTGTTCCCGCTGTGATAGCTTAACATAACAGCTGACTGACTTTCCCTCCACTGTCCGCTGGATATACGGCTGTTTTTTACCGTTAATATTCTTATAAGTCAGTGTTCCCTTCGGCAGTTGTTCTAACCGGTTATCTATCTCTCTGATACGATCTTTCGGATTTCGTATTCTATTCCTCCATCTGCAATCTCATACTCCTATGCATTAAAAATGGTTATGTATGGTTATATTCATAATATAACCATACATAACCATTGTCAATTCGTATCAATCAGTTTTCTTTCAATGTTTCCCTGCAAGCCCCTCCTGCAGCGCATCTAACACACTCTCCATATGGATCGGCTTTGCGATATAACCATCCATACCTACCTCAAGTGCACGCTTGCGATCCTCCTCAAACGCATTGGCAGTCATCGAATTCTTCAAATAGATGTGGCACTGTTTTATACATCATCTTTTATTCATGCTGACAGATCTACGTCTGAGCATACTGCCTGTTACTTCACAGAAAAACAATACTTTGTCTGAGAATGATAAGTTTCTCCACATGTAAAACCGGGGATTTAAAATTCGGTTCATTCACTGCATTCGGAAAATACTGTGTTTCCAGACAGAATGCGTGGCGGGAATCATAAGATGCACCGCCTTTTCCGGTCTGTTTTCCAATGAAATTTCCGGCATACAGCTGGATACCGACACAGTCCGTATAGACATCCATACAGATACCGGATTTCTCTGATCTTGCGCGGGCTGCAAGCTGCATTGTCCCATCAGCCTTATCTAACACAAAATTGTGGTCATATCCACCGACAAACTTAAGCTGTTCAAAATCTACTCCGATGTCCTGACCGATTTTTTCATTTTGCGGAAATCCATCGGTGTTCCGGCAACCTTTTCCACATTACCGGTAGGAATCGCTTCGCCATCTTTTACCGGCGTATAATAGGATGCTAAAATTTCAAGCTCCTGATTTTCCATACATCCGGAATCATGACCATTCAGATTAAAATAAGCGTGGTTCGTGAAGTTCGCAACTGTGGTCTGATCGGAAACCGCCTCATAGGCAATCGAGAGCGCATTATCATCTGTTACTGTATATGTAACCTTTGCAGTCATATTTCCTGGGAAATCCTGTTCTAAATCCTTACTCAGATAAGAAAATGTAATCTCATCTTCTTTCTGCTGTTCCACATTCCAGATGACTGAATTAAAACCATTTTTTCCACTGTGCAGGTTGTTTCCATTGTCATTTTTTTCAAGCGGATACTCCCTGTCATCCAAAACAATTTTCGCTCCGCCGATCCTGTTTGCATTACGTCCGATCACTGCCCCAAAATAACAGGTATGCTCCTGATATTCCTGTGGTGTATCATATCCAAGCACGACATCGCGCTTCAAACCGTTTTTATCCGGCACGAGCACGGATACGATCGTTGCCCCAAGATCCATCACAGCAACTTCCATACCATTTTTATTTTTCAGCAGATATTTTGTAACTGTGTTTCCTTCTTTTGTTTTTCCAAACTCAATACCACTCATCTTAATCCTCATTTCCGCGCATCTTTATTTCCGCCGCTGTTTTTAATTTTGACCGTAATATGCATTTGCGCCGTGTTTACGGTAAAAATGCTTTTCTTTGATGCAGTCCGGCGCCGGAAGTACTTTCGGGTTCAAAAGTTCTGTATTCTTTGCCATTTGGAACTTCCTCTAACACAACTGCATTGTGGACTGCCTCTGCGGCATCTTTTCCCCAGGTAAACGGTCCGTGATTCTTACAGAGTACCGCCGGTGTATACATCGGTTTGATGCCTCTTGTCTCAAATGTCTCGATGATGACTAATCCGGTATTTTTCTCGTAGGCTTCCTCGATCTCCTCCGGCGTCAGGTTTCTTGCACACGGGATCGGACCGAAAAAGTAGTCTGCATGTGTGGTTCCATAAAGAGGGATATCTCTTCCTGCCTGCGCCCATGCGACAGCTTCCGGGGAATGGGTATGTACGATTCCACCGATCTCTTCGTATTTTTTATAAAGTTCAATATGCGTTGCCGTGTCAGATGACGGTTTGTATCTTCCTCGATCTTATTGCCCTCTAAGTCCATGACAACCATATCATCCGGGATAATGCATCATAATCCACACCGCTTGGCTTGATCACAAAATATCCGCTCTCTCTGTCAATTCCGCTGACATTTCCCCATGTGTAGGTGATCAGCCCGCGCCGCGGCAGTTCCATATTTGCCTCATAGACCTGTTTTTTTAATTCCTCTAACATGATTTCTGTTCCTCCATAATACGTTTTGCAATGCCCTCTGCATCCAGCTCATATTTATGAAGCAGTTCTTTTGCCGGCCCTGACTCTCCGAACACATCCTTCACGCCGATCCTCGTGATCTTTGTCGGACATTTTTCACCGAGCAGCTCTGCCACTGCACTGCCAAGTCCGCCGATAATGGAATGTTCCTCCACCGTATACACACGGCCGGTCTGTTTTGCTGCTTTTAACACCAGTTCCTCATCTAACGGTTTGATCGTATGGATATTGATAACCTGTGCGTCAATGCCGTCTGCTGCCAGCGTTTCTGCTGCTTTTAATGTCTCCGATACGCAAAGACCTGTCGCAAAGATCGTGATATCTTTTCCTTTTCGCAGTTCCACACCTTTGCCGATCTCAAATTTATATTCCGGATTGTCATTGATGACCGGAACTGCCAGACGTCCAAAGCGCAGATAAACCGGTCCTACATACTCGTAAGCTGCCCGCACGGCTGCTCTCGCTTCCACATCATCGCTTGGATTGATGATGACTATGCCAGGAATCTCACGCATCAGTCCGATATCTTCATTGCACTGATGTGTCGCTCCGTCCTCACCGACAGAGATGCCCGCATGTGTTGCCCCGATCTTGACATTCAGATGCGGATAACCGATCGAGTTGCGCACCTGCTCGTAAGCACGTCCTGCTGCAAACATGGCAAATGTGCTGACAAACGGTACTTTCCCACAGGCGGAAAGTCCTGCTGCGATCCCCGTCATATTTGCCTCTGCAATACCGCAGTCAATATGGCGCTCCGGGAACGCTTTTTTAAAGATACCTGTCTTGGTAGCTGCTGCGAGATCCGCATCCAGCACAACCAGATTTTCTTTTCTTTTCCAAGTTCGGCTAATGCATTGCCATAGCTTTCTCTGGTCGCGATCATTTTTACTTCTGACATAATGCTTCACCCGCCTTTCCCAGTTCTTCCATTGCAATCGCATATTCCTCATCGTTCGGTGCTTTTCCGTGCCAGCCTACCTGACCTTCCATATAAGAAACACCTTTTCCTTTTAAGGTATGTGCGATGATTGCTGTCGGCATGCCTTTTGTCTCCCTTGCCTCTTTAAAAGCCTCCGCAAGCTGTGCAAAATCATTTCCATCTGCGACATGGATCACATGGAAATTAAAAGCTTCAAACTTTTTATCGATCGGATCCGGTGAGCAGACTTCATCTAATGTTCCGTCAATCTGCATGTTGTTATTGTCGACGATCACTACCAGATTGTCAAGCTTACGGTGTCCGGCAAACATGGATGCTCCCACACCTGGCCTTCCTCGATCTCGCCATCACCTAACAGCGTATAAACACGGTAATCTTTGTGATCCATCTTTCCTGCAAGTGCCATTCCGACCGCACAGGAAATTCCCTGTCCCAGAGAACCGGATGACATATCCACTCCCGGAATATGCTTCATATCCGGATGTCCCTGTAAATAGGAACCGGTATGACGCAATGTCTCCAAATCCTTCACCGGAAAATATCCGCGGTTTGCCAGCGCAGAATAAAGTCCCGGCGCCGTATGTCCTTTCGATAAGACAAAGCGGTCACGATCCTCCATTTTCGGATTTTTTGGATCAATATTCATCTCTTCAAAATATAAATATGTAAAAATTTCTGTCGCCGAAAGCGATCCCCCCGGATGCCCCGACTTCGCAGCATGCGTTGCAGTCACGATGCCCTTGCGAACCTCGACTGCAGTCTGCTTCAGTTCTGTGATAGTCATTGATACCCTCCTTTAGTGTCATATAAACTCTGCGAAACCCACCTCAAACTCTTCTCACGTTAAGCTGCTGACGGGTTTCGCAATGATTTTTATTACTCTCCGAAGACGGCAGAGCGGTTTCTATAGTCTTTTTGTAAAACCTTAGTCACCGAAAACCGCTCTATAGTCCTTCTGGAATTTTTCGATTCCTGCGTCGGTCAGTGGGTGTTTTGTCATCTGGACGATTACGTTGTACGGCACGGTTGCGATATGTGCACCTGCTAATGCGCAGTCTGTGACATGGATCGGGTTACGGATGGATGCTGCGATGATCTCTGTCTCAAGTCCATAGTTGTCAAAGATCTGAACAATATCCTGAATCAGATCGATGCCTGCTGTACTGATATCATCTAATCTTCCAAGGAATGGAGAAACATAGGTTGCGCCTGCTCTTGCTGCGAGGAGTGCCTGATTTGCAGTAAAGATCAGTGTTACATTGGTCTTGATGCCCTCTGCAGAGAGAACTTTTACTGCCTTTAAGCCTTCTACTGTCATAGGAATTTTTACAACCATGTTCGGATGGATCGCTGCGATCTCACGTCCCTCTTTGATCATGCCCTCTGCATCAACAGTTGTCGCTTTTACCTCACCGCTGATCGGTCCGTCTACGATGGATGTGATCTCTTTGATTACTTCGTTAAAATCTCTTCCCTCTTTTGCGATCAGGGATGGTTCGTGGTAACACCACAGATCACTCCCATATCATTTGCTTTACGGATATCCTCTACATTTGCTGTGTCAATAAAAAAATTTCATACTATACCTCTCCTTTTCTTTGTGTGCTCGTGCACACAACTTGTTTTACTTATGATAATCTCTTTTATTTAAAACTTCAACCGTGTTTTTGTGTTTTCATGATTTTGCACAACTTTTTTGCGTGCATGTGCACACTTTTCACAAAACAAGTTTTTGCTTCAAAATATGCACATGCTTTTCCAGTGTTTAACGATAAAACAGTTCCCCAATCTGTAAGTCACGTTTGAAATCACGGATCTTCGTATCTTTGTCAATATAAACAGCCTCGATGCCCATTGCATTTGCCCAGTCGCCCATCTGCTCTGCGGTCAGATCGTATGTAAATGCGGTATGATGTGCGCCGCCTGCAGGATCCATGCCTCTGCACCGGTATAGAGATCCGGCTGTGGTGTCCAGAAGTTTGTCGCTACCGGGAGTTTCGGCATCGGTTTTTCCACTTTCTTGCAGTCCACATCATTGATGATCAGACGGAAACGGTTGCCAAGATCGATCAGGGAAGTTGCGATACCTTTACCTTCTTTGGATGTGAATACCAGTCTTGCAGGATCTTCCCTGTCACCCATGGAGAGTGGCTGGCACTTGATGCTGATCGGGCCATCTGCGATGGACGGACAGATTTCCAACATATGTGCCTCTAAGATTCCTTCTTTGCCTTTGACAAAGTTGTAGGTGTAATCCTCCAACATGGATGTTCCCTTTGCATCCTTTTGCCCTCGGTCATAATCTTCATCAGACGGACCATGGCAGCAACTTTCCAGTCACCCTCTGCTCCAAATCCGTAACCTTTTCCCATCAGACGCTGGATTGCAAGTCCCGGAAGCTGTTTTAATGCACCAAGATCTCCAAAGTGGGTTACGATCGCCTGATAATTCTTTTCGTCTAAGAAACGCTCAAAGCCAAGCTCGATCTGTGCCTGGACTGCAACATGGCGGCGGAATTCTTCCGGATCACGTCCCTCTAATAAAATGTCATATTTCTCGTAGTATTCGTCCACAAGAACATTGGTATCAGACTCGGATACTGCTGCTACGGACTCTGCGATCTCGTTGACCGGATATGCATCCACTTCCCAGCCGAATTTTAACTGTGCTTCCACTTTATCGCCCTCAGTTACCGCAACGTTTCTCATATTGTCAGCGACACGCATCACACGGATATGGCTGCTCTCGATCACGCCGACTGCGGTGCGCATCCAGGAAGCGATCTTCTCCTGTACCACCGGATCAGACCAGTGTCCGACAACCACTTTGCGCTCGATTCTCATACGGGTCACGATATGACCGTACTCTCTGTCACCATGCGCAGACTGGTTTTCATTCATGAAATCCATATCGATGGAATCATATGGGATCTCTTCATTGAACTGTGTATGTAAATGTAATAATGGTTTTCTGTACTCCTGTAAACCTAAGATCCAGGATTTTGCCGGTGAAAATGTATGCATCCATGTGATGACACCTGCACACTCTTCATCCATATTTGCCTCATTAAACGTTTTACGGATCAGCTCGTTTGTGATCAGTGTCGGTTTCCAGATGACTTCATAAGGAAGTACCCCTGACTCATTTAACTTTGCAACGATGATCTTTGCATGCTCTGCCACATGCTCTAAGCACTCATCCCCGTATAAATCCTGTGATCCGGTGCAAAACCAGAATTTATAATTTTTTGTTTTTAACATGTGCAAATTCCCTCCTGATACACTTTATTTTTTTATTATTTTTATAAGATCGGCATCGTCTCTACCGCTGCCTTTTCTGCTTCCAGTGCCTTTTTATAGTTTTCAATATAAGCATCAAATCCTGCCACATCCGCCGGATCCGGCTCCATGACAGTTCCTGTTTCCCCACCAAAGATCTTACCGGATAAATACTGCTCTAATGTTTCGCCTTCTGCTTTGTGTACCATGTATGATGCAAGCAGTGCCATGCCCCATGGGCCGCCCTCGCCTGCAGTTTCCATAACTGCTACCGGCGCATCCATTGCCGCTGCAAGGATTCCCTGTCCGACTCCTTTTGTCTTAAACAATCCTCCATGCCCGTAAATGCGGTCTACTTTTACTTTTTCCTCTTTTAACAGGATATCCAGACCGATCTTTAACGTGGCAAGTGATGCATAAAGATGGCTTCTCATAAAGTTTGCCAGTGTAAAATGTGCATCCGGTCTGCGCACGAAAAGCGGACGGCCTTCATTTAAACCGGTTACCGGCTCACCGGAGAAATAATTGTAGGCAAGCAGACCTCCACAGTCTTTATCTCCCTCTAATGCTTTCCGGTAAAGTGTTCCAAACAACTCATTCATATCCGGTTTCATGCCAAATGCTTCTGCAAATTCTTTGAATAATCCAACCCATGCATTCAGGTCTGATGTACAGTTATTGCAGTGAACCATCGCAACGGTATCACCGGACGGTGTGGTTACCATGTCAAGCTCCTCATGTACATTCTTTAAATCTTCCTCGAGAACGACCATCGCAAACACGGATGTTCCGGCAGATACATTTCCTGTGCGGACTGCAACGGAATTTGTCGCAGCCATACCGGTTCCTGCATCTCCCTCCGGCGGCAGAGTGGAATGCCTGCGGAAAGATTACCGCTCTTATCCAACAGTTTTGCTCCCTCAGCAGACAACGTTCCTGCTGCCTCCCCTGCAACTAAAACTTTCGGCAGGATCTCACGCAGTTTCCACGGATATCCTTTTGGTGCGACAAGTGCGTCAAATTTATCGATCATTGTCTGATTGTAATCTCTTGTCTTTGCGTCGATCGGGAACATACCGGATGCCTCTCCGACACCAAGTACTTTCTCTCCGGTCAGTTTCCAGTGAATGTATCCGGCTAAGGTTGTAAAATACGAAATGTTTCCTACATGTTCTTCCCCGTTTAAGATCGCCTGATATAAATGTGCGATGCTCCAGCGCTGTGGAATATTAAAGGAAAACTCCTTTGTAAGTGCTGCCGCAGCCTCCCCCGTGATCGTATTGCGCCAGGTGCGGAACGGTACAAGTAACTCCCCGTCTTTGTCAAATGCCATATAGCCATGCATCATTCCGGAAAATCCGATCGCTGCGAGTGATGTGATCACCGTATCGTATTTTTCCTTTACATCCTCTGCTAATCTGCCATAACAGTCGGTAAGTCCCGTCCAGATATCATCCAGACTGTATGTCCAGATGCCATCCTCCAAACGGTTTTCCCAGTCATGTGCACCGGATGCAATCGGCTCCCCCGTCTCATTTACAAGAACCGCCTTGATCCTGGTTGAACCGAATTCAATACCAAGTACTGCTTTTCCGGTTTCAATCGTCTGCTTTGCGTTACTCATTATCCCTTCTCCTTTCAGATGTAAACCACTTTTTCTATACTTTCAGCATACAACTTGTATGCATGTGTTAACAAGTTGTTTTTTCTTAAAATACTACTTTATAAAATCTCTATAAATTCGCTTTATTCCTGACCATGTATGGTATAATGTATTAAGCTATGAGCAGTGCCAGATAAGAAGGAACACTGCGGAATAAAATACAGACCAGCACGAACTAATCACAACGTAAAAAGAAAGAGATTTTCCCATGCCATCAGAACATAAAACAAATGAAACCATCAAATACAAACTTGCCACCGCAATGAAAGAATGCATGAAATCCGCCTCCGTAGAGAAGATCACCGTCACGGAGATTGTGGAGACCTGCGGCGTGACACGCCAGACCTTTTACCGGAATTTTAAGGATAAGTATGACCTTATCAACTGGTATTTTGATAAAATTTTACTGGAATCTTTCGAACATATGGGTGAAGGGAAAACTGTGTATGAAGGACTGGTAAATAAATTTCATTATATCCAGCAGGAAAAGCTCTTTTTTAAAGCAGCTTTTAAAAATGACGATCAGAATTGTCTGAGAGATCATGATTTTCAACTGATCTGTGCCTTTTACACCGAACAGCTTGAGACACGCATGGCGTGCAGACTTTCCCGTCAGCTGCAGTTTCAGTTAGAAATGTACTGCCAGGGTTCCATTTATATGACCGTACAGTGGGTGCTTGGCTATCGCAAATGCTCTGCCGAAGAACTCGCACATGCCCTTGCATCTGCCATGCCGGAAGAACTGCAGACTGTATTTCATAAATACGGGTTGGTTTGATGCAGGAAAATGTTACATTCATAAACATTTCTGTTACAAAAAAACCTTCCAGGCAAAACAATTATGCCTGAAAGGTTTTCTTTTACTTATGACAATATACGAATCATAAAGCATACATTCTATGATTTCACCGCTGCAATTACATCAGTTTGCGGAAAAGATTCTTAAGATCTTCCACACTGGCATCTTTCGGGTTACCCGGAGCACATGCATCTGCATGAGCAGATTCTGCAAGAAAATCAAGATCTTCTTCTTTTAATGCCTCAAGTTTTGTCGGGATTCCCACATCAACAGAGAGTTTCTGTACGGCATCAACTGCTGCTTTACGATATTCCTCCACAGACATATCGTCCACACCTTTGACTCCCATTGCACGGGCGATCTCACGGTATTTCTCTCCGGTGCAGTCCGCATTGTACTCCATAACGATTGGAAGCATCATGGCACATGCAACACCATGTGGTGTATCATAAACAGCACCTAAGGTATGAGCCATGGAATGTGCAATTCCAAGACCTACGTTAGAAAATCCCATTCCGGCAATGTACTGTCCAAGTGCCATTCCCTCACGTCCCTCTTTCTTGTTGTCAACTGCATCACGCAGGGATCTTGAAATAATTTCAATCGCTTTCAGATGGAACATATCTGTCATTTCCCATGCAGCTTTGGTTGTATATCCCTCGATCGCATGTGTCAGGGCATCCATACCGGTGGAAGCTGTCAGTCCCTTTGGCATGGAAGACATCATATCCGGATCCACGATTGCAATGACAGGCATATCATGTGGATCGACACAGACGAATTTTCTCTTTCTCTCCACATCTGTGATAACATAATTGATCGTAACCTCTGCTGCCGTACCGGCGGTCGTAGGTACTGCAATGATCGGTACGCATGGTTTTTTCGTGGGTGCAACTCCCTCAAGACTTCTGACATCCTCAAATTCCGGATTGGCAATAATGATTCCGATCGCTTTTGAGGTATCCATAGAAGATCCTCCACCGATTGCGATCAGGTAATCAGCTTCCGCTTTCTTAAATGCCTCAACGCCGTGCTGTACATTCTGGATCGTAGGGTTTGCTTTGATATCTGAATAAATTTCATAAGCAAGTCCGTTTTTGTCAAGAATATCCGTTACCTTTTTTGTAACACCAAATTTGATCAGATCCGGATCAGAACATACAAATGCTTTTTTGAAAGCACGCGCCTTTGCCTCTGTTGCGATCTCTTCGATCGCCCCTGCTCCGTGGTAAGATGTTTCGTTTAACATAATTCTGTTTGCCATAATAACCTTCTCCTTTTTCAATACTTATGATACTTTGATTGTAACAGGATCCTATCGTTTTCGTAAGTGACAAAACAGCAAAATTGTAACAAAAAACCTGTATCAGCAAATTACTGATACAGGTCATGTTATGATCCATTATTATACATTGATTTCCGCTTTTACACCAAGTTCTTCCTTGTTTGCATCCAGAATCGGTTTTACCACATTTGCAATGAATTTATCCACCTGGATCGGTGCACGTCCCACATATTTTGCCGGATCCATCGTGGACTGCAGTGCCTCTAATGTCAGGTTAAATTCAGGATCTGCAGCGATCAGTTCAAGCAGATTGTTGTCTTTTCCTTCCTCTTTTACAGTCTTTCCTGCCTGCATGGATAAGGTACGGATCTTTTCATGTAACTCCTGACGGTTGCCGCCATTCTTTACAGCGTCCATCATAATGTTTTCCGTTGCCATAAACGGGAGTTCTGCCATTAAATGTTTGGTGATTACTTTATCATATACAACCAATCCATCCACTACATTTAAGCACAGGTCTAAGATACCATCGATTGCAAGAAATCCTTCCGGAATGGAAAGTCTCTTGTTTGCAGAGTCATCTAAGGTGCGCTCAAACCACTGTGTTGCGGAAGTGATCGCCGGGTTTAAAGCATCGATCATGACATAACGCGATAAGGATGCGATACGCTCGGAACGCATCGGATTGCGTTTGTATGCCATGGCAGAAGATCCGATCTGGTTCTTCTCAAACGGCTCTTCCACTTCTTTTAAGTGCTGTAACAAACGGATATCATTTGACATCTTGTGTGCACTTGCCGCAATACCTGCAAGAATATTTGCAACGCGTGTATCCACTTTTCTGGAATAAGTCTGTCCGGATACTGCATAGCACTCTTTGAATCCCATTTTTGCAGCGATCATCGGGTCGATCTTGTCAATCGTCTCCTGATCTCCATCAAACAGTTCTAAGAAACTTGCCTGTGTTCCGGTCGTTCCCTTGGAACCGAGCAGTTTTAAAGATCCCATGACATACTCTAGGTCCTCAAGATCCATGATAAATTCCTGTGCCCACAGTGTTGCACGCTTTCCAACAGTCGTCGGCTGTGCAGGCTGGAAATGGGTAAATGCCAGTGTCGGCAGATTTTTGTAAGTATCTGCAAATTTTGCAAGTTCTGCGATAACATTGACCAGTTTTTTATGAACCAGCTCCAATGCCTCCCTCATTAAAATAATATCGGTGTTATCACCAACATAACAGGATGTTGCTCCAAGATGGATGATTCCTGCTGCCTTCGGGCACTGCTGTCCATATGCATATACATGACTCATAACATCATGACGAACCAGTTTTCACGCTCTCTTGCTACATCATAATTGATGTCCTCAGCATGTGCCTTTAACTCGTCGATCTGTTCCTGTGTAATAACCGGCTTTCCATTCTCGGAAAGTCCTAACTCCATCTCTGTCTCAGCTAATGCAATCCATAATTTTCTCCAGGTACGGAACTTTTTGTCCTGTGAAAAAATATACTGCATCTCCTTGCTGGCATAACGCTCAGATAACGGACTTGTATATCTGTCTGTACTCATTTCTGTTCTCCTTAACATTTGTTATTATCTATCTCTCAAAATCGCCCCGGATGTCTTCTTTCGGCGGTTCCATCGGTAGGTACCCGTAAAGCATCCCTTACAGATACTTAATCCGCCGACCATTTCCTCTAAACGCTCAACTCCAAGGTATCCAAGGAATCCGCACCAATGATCTTACGGATATCTCGATGGAACGATTGTATGCAATGAGCTGTTCTCTCTCCGGGATATCTGTTCCAAAGTAACACGGCCATAAAAATGGTGGGGAACTGATCCTTACATGCACTTCGGTTGCACCGGCATCACGCAGCATTTTTACGATGCGGTCTGATGTCGTACCGCGGACAATGGAATCATCGATCATAATGATACGTTTTCCATCGACCGCCTCTTTTAAAACATTTAATTTCACGCGCACGCTGGACTCTCTGCTGCTCTGTTTCGGCTTGATGAAAGTTCTTCCGACATAGCCGTTTTTCACAAATGCAGTGCCATACGGAATCCCCGACTGCAGGGAATAACCGAGTGCTGCAGCATTTCCGGACTCCGGAACACCGACGACAAGGTCTGCATCCACCGGTGAATCCATGGCGAGGAAACGTCCTGCCTTGATCCTGGATGCATAGACACTGACACCGTCGATATGGCTGTCCGGTCTTGCAAAGTAAATATATTCAAAAATACAGCGCGCCTCTTTTTCTTTTGGCAGTGCTAAAGAAAGGTCAGACTGAATGCCGCCCTCCGGTGTGATCGTAACGATCTCTCCCGGCAGTACATCACGGACATACTCCGCGCCGATCGTATCAAGTGCACAGGTCTCGGATGCCAAAATGTAGGCATTGTCACGTTTTCCAATACAGAGCGGTTTAAAACCGTACGGATCACGCGCTCCGACTAACTTTCTCGGGCTCATCACTACCAGTGCAAACGCACCCTTGATCTTCTGGCAGGCACGTCCCACTGCCTCTTCCACACTGTTTGAATTTAAACGCTCACGGGCAATGTGATAGGCGATGACCTCAGAGTCGATCGTCGTCTGGAAAATTGCTCCGGTATACTCTAAATCCTTGCGCAGTTCCATTGCATTGATCAGGTTTCCGTTGTGTGCGAGCGCTAACGTTCCCTTTACATAATTAAGAACCAATGGCTGTGCATTCTCACGGGTGGAAGCTCCTGCCGTCGAATAACGGACATGTCCGACACCGATATCGCCATGCATAGGCTCTAAATTATCCTGCGTGAATACCTCATTGACAAGTCCCATGCCTTTGTATGAGGTCACCTTTCCCTTGGGTCCGTTCGTCTCACTGACCGCAATACCACAGCTCTCCTGTCCACGGTGCTGCAATGCAAAAAGACCATAATAGATCGTAGACGCAACGTCTCCGCCATCAAAGTCGTACATTCCGAATACACCACATTCCTCGTGCAGTCCGCTGTCCCCATTCGTCTGCCATGGTGTATCTTTCACAAATCCATTGTTGTCCATAAATGTATCTCCATTAAGCAAATTTCTTACCTGTCAGAAGCTCATATGCCTCTTTATATTTATTCACGGTCTTTTCGATGACATCATCCGGTAACAGATAGTCACTGTCCGGATTTGCTTTTAACCAGTCTCTTACAAACTGTTTGTCAAAGGAAGGCTGTCCCTGTCCCGGCTTGTAACCCTCTAACGGCCAGAATCTGGAGCTGTCCGGTGTGAGCATCTCATCCCCTAATACAACATTGCCATTCTCATCCAAACCAAACTCAAACTTGGTATCTGCAATGATGATACCTTTGGTCAGTGCGTATTCTGCACATTTTTTATATAATGCGATCGTATAATCTTTGATCTGTTCTGCATAAGAAGCGCCTTTTCCCGGATACTCTTTCTCTAAAATCTCTCTGCAGCGCTCAAAGGAGATATTCTCATCATGCAGACCGATCTCTGCCTTGGTGCTCGGTGTAAAGATCGGCTCAGGCAGTTTGTCGGACTCCTGTAATCCCTCCGGCAGTTTGATGCCGCATACAGTACCGTTTTCTTTATAGCTCTCCCAGCCGCTTCCTGTGATGTATCCGCGGACGATGCACTCGATCGGAAGCATCTCTAATTTTTTGCACATCATGCTGTTGCCGTCAAATCTCTCCTCCTGGAAAAATTCCGGCATATCTTTTACATCAACAGAAATCATATGATTTGGAACGATATCTTTTGTTAAATCAAACCAGAATTTAGACATCTGAGTCAGAATCGCACCCTTTTTTGTGACTTTGTTCTTCAAAATATGATCGAAAGCAGAAATTCTGTCTGTCGCTACAATGATCAGGCTGTCGCCGTTATCATATACTTCACGTACTTTTCCCTCTTTAATTGGCTGAAATACTTTGCTACTCATCCTCTTTGTCCTCTTTTCCGGTGTTATAAGCACCATATCATTTTCTGATGTTACTCAAAAATTATAATACATAGTCTTTTGGAAAGTCAATGATTTTGCCCGTATGGACATCGATATGTGATATAGAAAAATCAGTTCTTTTTATTAGTATTTTTGTATAGTTTTAATCATATTATAAGTTGTACTTATATTTTTGTTTATATTCTCTTATTCTCACTTTCTCAGCTTCTTTCCTGCATGAATTTTACCGGAAATGATCCTTTTCCTTTCAAAAAAAGTGCCACAAAACTGATAAATTTCTTTCTGACAGCAGCTGCCCTGCCTGTCCAAAAATAAATATACCAGTCTGTGGCATCTTTTTATCCGGCTATATTATATCGCTCTTTTATTTTTTGATCAGTAAAGATTTTCCTGTCATCTCTGCCGGCTGCTCCATTCCCATCAGTCAATCATAGTCGGGATGATATCAGCAAGGCATCCGTCCTCTTTTAAGGTGTAGGAAGGATCTGCATTTACGAGAATAAATGGAACCGGGTTGGTTGTGTGGGATGTTAACGCTCGCCGGTCTCGTAGTTTACAAGCTGCTCAGCGTTTCCGTGATCTGCGCAGATGAACATCTGTCCGTCTACTTCTTTTAATGCCTCAACTGCTTTTCCAACACAGGTATCTACTGTCTCAACTGCTTTGATCGCTGCATCTAAGATTCCGGTGTGACCAACCATATCCGGGTTTGCAAAGTTGATGATGATGACATCATATTTCTCAGAACGGATTGCTGCACATAACTTGTCGCATACTTCCGGTGCGCTCATCTCCGGCTGTAAATCGTAGGTAGCTACTTTCGGAGATTTTACAAGAATACGGTCCTCACCTTTGTTTGGCTCTTCCACACCGCCGTTGAAGAAGAAGGTAACGTGTGCATATTTCTCTGTCTCGGCGATTCTTGCCTGTGTCATATCATGTGCTGCTAAATACTCACCAAATGTATTTTTCAGTTCTACTTTCTTAAATGCAACTTCTTTGTTCGGAATCGTCACGTCATACTCTGTGAAGCAGATGTATTTTACGTTCTTTCTTGCGCCACGGTCAAATCCATCAAAATCATCCATACAAAATGTTCTTGTGATCTCACGCGCACGGTCAGGACGGAAGTTAAAGAAAATAACAGTATCGTTGTCTTTGATTGTTGCGATCGGTTTGCCGTTCTCTGTAATTGCAGTTGGAACGAAGAACTCATCTGTCACATCTTTTGCATAAGATGCTTCCATAGCTGCTACTGCGCTCTCAGCAGTTTCTCCCTCGCCAGTGGTCAGCACTTTGTATGCTTTCTCCACACGATCCCATCTGTTATCACGATCCATTGCGTAGTAACGTCCGGAAATAGATGCGATCTTGCCAACACCAATTTCTTTCATCTTAGCTTCCAGTTCTTCGATGAACTCTTTACCGGAAGTCGGAGCAGTATCACGTCCGTCTAAGAAGCAGTGTACATATACATTCTCAACGCCCTCTTTTTTGCCATTTCAAGCAGACCAAACAGGTGTGTGATGTGGCTGTGTACACCACCGTTTGATAACAGTCCGTATAAATGAAGGTCAGAACCGTTTTTCTTTACGTTTTCCATACCATCTAATAATGCCTGATTTTTGAAGAAATCGCCATCGCTGATTTCTTTTGTGATTCTCGTCAGTTCCTGATATACGATTCTTCCGGCACCCATATTTAAATGTCCTACCTCAGAGTTACCCATCTGTCCGTCAGGAAGACCAACTGCAAGACCACTTGCATTTCCTTTTACAAACGGATAGTCTTTCATAAGTCCGTCGATCACCGGTGTCTTTGCCTGTGATACGGCATTGCCCTCTGTTTTTTCATTCAGTCCAAATCCGTCTAAGATCATTAATACGGTAGGTTTCTTACTCATGTTTTGTTTCCTCACTTTCTATTCTCTTTCCATTTATCAAAAGTATACGATTCTCCTAATCCAGAACCATTATACTGATAACCTCATCTGTTTTCAATAGTTTTTCTGGCTCAGCTGTTTTTCAAACTTCTTTGCCTTT
>ENA-OQJH01000565-OQJH01000565.1-human-gut-metagenome-genome-assembly--contig:-NODE-565-length-19778-cov-8.398657_pt1 | contig 19778 bp, 22 predicted proteins | sample MGYA00242597_ERZ504763 | MGnify/ENA primary metagenome ERZ504763 (study PRJEB26092, sample SAMD00036359) | human gut metagenome | host: Homo sapiens | study: EMG produced TPA metagenomics assembly of...
TTTCGCCCAACGCTCGTAGCCGATACCCTTACCCTGCTTCAGCTTTGCCTGAATATCCACCAGTTTCCCGATGGTATCCTGCTTGAACTGCGCCTTGGGTTTGCGTTCGGTGTTTGCCTGCAACGTGACAAACACTGCCGCCTTATCGAACTTGTCACCGAGATGTTTCGCTCGGATAAACTTTGTTCTGCCAGCGGCAGATAGCTCAGACACCCACGGCTTTCCTTGACGGTGATGCCGTACTGCTGCATAAGCCTATCAGAAAAATCTTCAAAGCTGGTGGCACGGTACAGCACCGAAGAAATCTGTTTCCGCAGGGTATCTTTTACGGTTTCAAACTTCTTCTGCCGGGGCTGCTGTCCAGTTGCGGTAAGGGCTGCGTTCTCGCGGTCAAGTTTCAATTGGCCGCGTCTGCGCACCCAATACTCGGCTTCGCTGACACGCTCCTTTGATCCGTTGAGCAGGTCGATCTGGTACAGTCCGGCACTTTCGCACAGTTCCATGACCTCGACACGGAGGTGCCGCATGGTCTGGGCGGTGCTGGAGTGCTTCATGCCCTCGCGCCAATCGCGGGGCTTCTGCATATAGGGCTTACGCTCCACTTCTCGTGTTCGGATGCTGCCAATCACGATGTGGACATGGATATTTCCCGAATGGTTGTGCCCATCCGGGTGAGTGCAGACGATGGCAGGGTGACCGGGAAAATTTTCAGAACAAAACTTCAGGCCAAGTGCCTGTGCCTTTTCCATGGTCAAGCCGTTGTCGGCTGCATCTCTGGGGTCAAAGCTGATGATATACTGGTGGCTTTTGATATCACCATGCTGGGTATTCTTACCATACTTGCGGTTCGCCAGCAGACAGGCTGTTGCAAACGAGAAATCGCCGCACTCAAGGGTGTTGAGCAGGTACGAATCTCGCAGCTTCGGCCTGCCCTGTTCATCCAGAAGTTGCTTCCCGGTGAACGCATCGTGCTGGTAAACGAGGTACGCTTCGATGGCGGTGTAGTCCGAGTTTTTAGAGGCGATATGCTTGAGCGTTGCCATACAGTTCACCCAGAACTTTCTCGGCGCTGAGCCGGAATGCAGTCAGGTCTGCAAGTTCGTCAAGGAGTTTCGCCCGGATCTGCTCGGTGTCTGCACCGCCGGAATTGAAGTGCCTTGCAAGCTGGTTGAGGTTTCCGCCCACCTTGCTGCACTGGGCAAGCAAAGTGGAAACAGCGGTCAGGGTTTCTTCGCCGCCGCCTGCAACGATGACCATTTTCTCGATTTTGACGTTGTGGATGGCTCGGCGGATGAAAGTGGAGAGGGAGAGATTCAGGAGTTTGCAAGTGAGTTCCAGTGACGCTTTTTCCTCCGCTGTCACACGGAACTTGATGACGTGCGTTTTGTTGTTCGGCGTGTCGTGGTGCTGGGGAATGCTAGGGGTCAATTGAACATTCGTTTTGGTCATTGTACCTCCTGTCTGTTCGATAACTCCTCGGTGAAGTTATGTAAGCACGACACGCCGTTCCATTCGTGCCGCAAGGCACGAATGATGAGCAGGGTTTGGGGCAGGCACGCCCCAACAAGATCACTTGGAAAACTCGCAAGAGTTTGAAAAGTGAAGTCCCGGATGGACAGGAAATTTCAAGAATTGAAAATTTGTGGCCACGGGACGGTTCTTGCCCTCTACCGCTGCGCTCAAAACGCATTTTCAACAAATGTTTCCGAATTGTTAAGGCGCAAAAAATAAGTAAAAGGTCGCTGCTCATGTATGGGAGTCACCGTTTGCTCCGAACGAAGTTCCTGCCCCTGTTTGTGCAGCGGCGTTGACGAAAAGTCGGTATCACGTTCGGTCGGCTCATGCAATTTTCAAGGTTCGGGTATGAAGAATTGCAGGCCGGTCGCCCGGCTGCAAATTCTCTCGGGAAATAAAGAAAACCGCCCCGCAAAAGACCAAAGGATTTTGTCGGAGGAAAGCGGCGGCAAAATGGTTCGGTGCGGTTGCGGGGCGGCTGTTTAGCATACTAAAGTGGCCGGGATGGGTAAGAGAATACCATGAGAGGTGGTATTCTGTCAAGCAGGTAACTTGCAATTTAACAGAGACCACAAAGTGTAATCTTTTCTATTGTTAAAGATGCACGAAGATTTTCTGGACCTGTTACAAAAAGCAGCCACCTAGGCAACGCACAGCATTGCTCGCATGGCTGCGGAAACGGGAGATTTTTACTTATTTTCCAGCTGATCCAGCTTTTTGTAGAGGGCGATCATCTCCTCAACCATCGTCTTGGTCAGCTCGGCGCTCATTAGCTGATCCTCGGCATGTGCCAGTACCAAGCGGACGGTGGTCTCGACGCCCTGGCCCTCAGCCTCGATCATGGCTGCATGGGCGTGGTGTCCTTCTACAAAGTAGCCGTCGGCTTCTTTGAAGAGATTTTCGGCCTCATCGTATTTGCCTCTTTGGCCTTATAAAGGGCCTCCATAAAGGTGCTCTTGGCGCTGCCAGCTGCGGTGATCAATTGAAAAACTTGCAGCTCTTCCTGTTCCGTCATTTCTGCCATAGTTATATCTCCTTTGTACCGTTTTTACGTATTGTTTATGCGAGGTCTTCGCCGTTGGAAGCGATGACCTTTTTATACCAATAGAAACTGTCCTTGCGGCTGCGGGCCAGGGTACCATGGCCCGCATCGTCCCGGTCTACATAGATGAAGCCGTAGCGCTTTTTCATCTCGCCGGTGCCGGCCGAGACCAAGTCGATGCAGCCCCAGGGGGTATAACCCATCAGAGGGATGCCGTCTTCCTCCACCGCGGCTTTGAAGGCCCGAATGTGCTCTCGCAGGTATTCGATGCGGTAACTGTCGTGGATGGAACCGTCCGGCTCGACGGTGTCCGCTGCACCCAGGCCATTCTCCACGATGAACAGCGGCTTCTGGTAGCGGTCGTAGAGCAGCCGCAGCGTCAGCCGCAGGCCCATCGGGTCCACCTGCCAGCCCCACTCGCTGGAGGCAGGTAGGGGTTGACCACGCCGGCCACCACATTGCCTTTGGCTTGGCCTGCCTCGGTGGGACGGCCTGCCTGCACCATCGACATATAGTAGCTGAAGCCGATGTAATCCACCGTGCCGCGGCGCAGCAGGTCGAGGTCGCCCGGCTCCATCTGGATAGCTATGCCGTGGCGCTCCAGATTTTTTAGCAGGCGGGGCGGGTATTCGCCGCGGGACTGCACGTCGCGAAGGCCAACATGGTGGACATCATGTCGTCGGCGCTTAGCATCCAGTGGGTGACAGGTTTCGGGGTAGACCACGCCGAACAGGGTCATGCAGCCGATTTTGTTTTCCGGATCGATCTGGTGGCCCAGCAGCACCGCTTTGGCGCTGGCTACAAACTGGTGGTGGGCTGCCTGGTAGATGACCTGCTCCCGGTTTTCGCCGGGAGCGATCAGTAGGCCGGCCGGGTTCCAGGGGCCGAACTCGATGGCGTTGATCTCGTTGAAGGTCATCCAGTATTTGACCTTGCCTTTGTACTCAGTAAAGATGACGCGGCAATACCGCTCGAAGAAATCCACCAGTTTGCGGCTGCGCCATGCGCCGTATTTCTGCACGAAGCCGAGGGGCATCTCGTAGTGGCTGATGGTCACCACCGGCTCAATGCCGTACTTATGACACTCGTCAAACAGGTTATGGTAGAATCGGATGCCGGCGGGGTTGGGAGAGGGTTCATCCCCCTGAGGAAAGATGCGGCTCCACGCAATAGAAGTACGGAAGCACTTGAATCCCATCTCGGCAAAGAGCTTGATATCCTCCTTGTAGCGGTGGTAGAAGTCGATCCCTTCGTGGTTAGGGTAGTAGAGGCCTTCCACCACGCCGTCGGTGATCTGGCGCTTTTTGTCCTTGCTGCCGGCGGTCATCACGTCGGCGACGCTTAGACCCTTGCCGTCCTCGCAGTAAGCACCCTCGCACTGGTTGGCGGCCACCGCGCCACCCCACAAAAAGTCTTTGGGCAGGCTCATGGATTTTGCTCTCCTTTCGTTTTCGGCTTATTCTTGGAACAGTTTCATAAAATGGAGATACTGCCGCCGACTGATGATCCGCTTGACCCGCACTTCGTCGGTGATCAGGGCGGTGGTCAGCTGGTAAAACTTCTGGGTTTGGGCCGAGGCGGAGTCATAGATAGCCACTAGGATCACAAGCTGGACCTTGTTGACCGACCAGAGGACGGGCTTGTCCAGAATGCCGACGCAGACCACGTTCTCATTGACTAGGTTGTCAGCCGGGTGTGGGATGGCCACCAGGTGGCCGAAGTCGGTGCCGCCCATCGCCTCCCGCTCCAGCACCGAGTCACAGAAGCCCTCAGGCAGGGGGTAAACTTTGCCCATCAGCTGACACATCTGCCGGATGACTTCCTCCCGTGTGTTTCCCTGCACATGCGGGAAGAACAGATCGGGCCGATAGTAGTCTTTCAGGAAGTTGACGCTGCCCAGTTCCAGCTGCCTGCGGACCTGCGGCACATCGCTGGCGTCGAGGAAGTTGCCGATCTGGTAGATAGGGACGGCGGTCGCGGTCTGCAGCGGCACGGTAGTAAAGACGTAGTCCACCCGGCTCAAGTCATATCGCTCGAATTCGTACATGCTACACACATCCAGTCGGTCGATGTAGACTCCGAACTCGTTGCGGAAACGGAAGGCCAGCAGTCGGCTGCTAGCCTTGCCCGTCATACAGACCAGAAGGATGTTCTTTTTCTCAATCTGCGCTTTAAGAGATTCCAGTGCCATTTCCAGAATAATGGCAAAGTATCCCGTCTCGGATTCGGGCACTGGCCTGCTATAGAATTTTTCGTACTCAGCCATAGCACGCTGGGCCATCGCAAAGGCGAAGGGGTAGTTCTGCTTGATCTCTTCCAGGATGGGGTTCTCCATCTGGATGCCGTACTTCATCCGTATGTTGAAGGTGACGATGTGGTTGTACAGCGAGATGCGGACGTTGAGATTATCGCGAAAATTAAGGTTGTAGACCCGCTGCACGCAATCCAGCAAGATGGTGGTCAGCCGGTTGACGTTTTCCTGGACCACTGGACTGGACTGGGATGGTAGCCCTCGCCCAAGCTGCGCCGTCCTGCGATGTAAATGGCAATGTACATCGTCTCGGCCGGTTCCGGCGCAATTTCGATGCCCGCCTGACACAGCCTGTCGGCCAGCATCAGAGCGGCCTGGTATTCAGGCATGGCCTGCACCTGGGCCAGCTCGCCGGGCTTGGCGGCAGCTAGGTGGCCCGCGCCGCTGCGCAGGAAGGCTACATACAGATAGATGACGATGTTCTGAAAAGCTGCCTCCGTAAATTTGATCCGCTGGCGTATCATCATGTCCAGCAGAACCTCGCCGATCCTGGGCAGCATCTCGGCCTGGTCACGCTGGTCAGCAAAGAGGGAGTTTTGAGACTGGACCAGGTAGTCCATATAACAGCGGCGGCGGTCAAATTCACTGCCATGCGCACGCACACCGTGGTGAGGTTTACGCTTCAAGGTAATGTTATACTGCCCCAGAACGAACTCCACCTGCCTCAGCTCGGCCGACAGGGTCTTGCTGGATACATACAACTCCTCGCTGAGGTCATCGAGCTTGAAGTATTCCTCGCCGTCCAAAAAGCAGGCCAGCAGGAAGCGGAAGCGATCCTCTACTGTATTGGGGACGGCGGAGGCCAAAGAGTGCCGGTTTTCGTTGTACCATGTCTCGTAGGCGTTGCGGTCCTCCACTCGGAGGCGGTAGCCGTGGCGTTGGCGCGACTCAACAGTTGCACCGTGACCTTCCAGTTCCGCGCGCAGTTGCCCGATGCGGGTCTGCACAGTACGGCTGCTGGCGCCACTTTTGACAGCCAATGTTTGGGCTGTGAGATAGTCGTTCTCCGACAAAAGAGTGAGCAGGCTCATGAGGTTGCTGTCAAGCATGGCGTTCTTCCTGTTCTTTTTTCACTTCGGCAGCCGGCGGGCGAAAGTGGTCCGTTCCACGTAGTTGGCAGCCAGCCAATCTTTCAGTTCCTGGCTGCACAGAAAATCGGTCTCCATCGGGCGGATGAAGGTATAGGAAGAATGTTCCAGCAGATACTGGTCCAGCCACCCTGATGAAAAACCAGCACCGAACACTCTTTGCCGCGCAGCCCGGCCTCGTCCTCAAAAACAAACTTGCGCACATCGTAGAGGCCGCGCTCGTCGAGTCGATAGAAAGCAGAGCACTGGATGCCGTGTTCGACCGACCACTGCGGATCCACCGGGTCGCAGTAGAGCAGGCCATTACGGGCAGCCACATTCTTCAACCCCTGGAAAAAGTTGGGCGACATAACCGCGTGTCCTTCGAAGTAAGCGGGATCCCGCCCGGTGATGGCGCGGAAGCGGTCGAGCTGCGCCTGAATCTCCAGTTCCACTTCTTCCAGGACGATGGTATCCTGTTTTCGGGCGCGTATTTCGCGGCTGGTACAGAATTCGCCGCTGGGCTGTACCAGGGAAGGAATACGGGCCGAATCGGTCAGTGGTCGGCCTACGCAGATATTGGTGTGTTGGCCCACCTCGACGCCGGTGTCCTTTACTAGCGCATAACCAGCGGCTGCATACGGCATATTGGGCATCAGACCGGTACAGGTGATGACCCCGTCTACGATGGCCTTGCGGATGCCATAATTGACCGCCTCACTGAAACCCAGGTCGTCGGCCCGGAAAATGATCTTCATTTTTCCCTACTCCTTTCGATCACGCACACTCTTTTCTGACACTACCAGTGTACCAGTTCCGCGCCGGTTTTTCCACGAAGTTTTTTGCCGCCGTCAAAGACGATAGCCGGCCCTGCACGTCCTTGGCTTCGTCATTTTTGACAGGAAACAGGAACAGGATTCGTCAGTTTGCACCCAAGCGGCGCGGCTTCACGCTTTGTTTGTCCTCGGCCCATAGCAGAGAGCGAGCTTTGCAAAAAAGTCCTCCAGCAAAAAGCGCACGTCCACTGAATCGTAGACCCGGATAGCCCGCCCACTCCCAGGCAGATAGCGCCCACCGTCCGCGAGGACGGGGGCGGGTTCCATGTGGAAATTCTGCCGCCAGTCGCAGCCCAGCAGGGCCGCCACCACCGGCGAATCGCCAAAGTTCCAGCTCTCCCCCTTGCGCAGAGTATACGGCTCGTTGTTGGTGAGGTTATACTGCTCCATCATGTCGTACAGGTAGCGCCCAACTGTTCCGCAGGGGCGGATTTTGTGGGCTATTTCGGCCATCGTCACCTCCACCGTGCCGTAAACATTGACCGGGAGCTGCCAGAGCGTTACCTCGCTGCCAAAGACAGCGCGTGCGGCTGCCAGGTCCTGCTTCATGTTGAAGTCGCAGCCCCCCTTGGGGTAAGGCATACCGCCGATCCAGACCACCGTCATCTTCCCGGCAATGGCCGGGCAGCGGTTGAGAGCAGCGGCCACGTCGGTCAGCGCGCCCTGTACTGTCACATAGAGGGGACGGGGATCGTCACGCTGTGCTTCCTCGATCAGGAAACGGACCCCCTCTGCGTCCGGCGTATCATGCTCACCGGCAAGTGGGGTCGCGCAGCCGCGCAGCATGGGCACGTCAGTCATCCCGGTGGCTTCCATCAGGGCGGTCAGCATCCGGTAGCTGTTCTCCATCGACTGCCGGTCGCCGTGAGTCTTGCCTCGTAGTGGGCGGCGATCACCCCGCGCACATCGAAGATGGGGGTCAAAAGCTGATGGACAATGGCAAAGGATCATCCGCCTCGTTGCTGACGTCGCTGGAGATGACAACGCGAATCTGCTTGCCTTGCGGCAGACATAGGCCCATCCGGTCCAAAATTTCTTTGCGTTTCATTGTAATAAGCCCTCACTTTTCAAAATATGATGTTTTACAAGTTGCTGCCGTTCCCGGCAATCACATCCCGGTACCACCAGCCGGAATCCTTGACGGTCCGTTTCAGTGTCGGGTAGTCCACATAGATCAGGCCATAGCGGCAGCTGTAGCCCGCCGCCCACTCGAAGTTATCGAACAGGCTCCAGACCGAGTAACCAATCACCGGGATACCGTCCTCGATCGCGTGGGCCACCTCCCGCAGATACCGGTGCAGAAAGTCGATGCGCTGCGGGTCATGGACTTTGCCGTCCAGCATCACATGATCCAGCCCCGAATAGCCGTTTTCGGTGATAAGGATAGGCAGATGATACCGCTCATACCAAAACTTGCTGGCGTAATAGAGCACCTTGGGGGTGATGTTCCAAGCCGTGGCCGTCTGGGGACTGCCCTGGTAGGCGTATTCGTCGTATCGGGACGGGTCAGGCACCAGGTCCACCGTGCCCTGATAGCAGTTGTAGGCGTAAAAGTCCAGCGGCTGGGAGACAAGCGCCCATTCCGCATCGGTCATGGTGTAAAGCAAACCACCGAATTTATCTGCCGCCCAGTCGGGATAGCGTCCCAAAAAGACGGGGTCTGCCCACCAGGTGTTGGACATGATATAGCCCGGATATTCGGACAGAGATTTTTGCCGGGCTTTCTCCACTTCTTCGGGGGAGTCGTCTTTGGGCAGGCAGCAGTCGCCGGTAGGGGCCATACCCACTTTGGCGCCGGGGCAGTTTTTCCGTAGAATCTTCACCGCCCGGCCATGGGCCAGCAGGATGTTTTTAGTCACCGCCATCATGGCGGCATCGTCGTTGTGCTCAAAGGGGGCGTGGACTCCGGCCACCAGTCCCAGCCCACAGAACATCTGCGGCTCGTTGAAGGTCATCCAGTAGGAGACACGGCCGCTGAGGCCTTCGAGCCGCGTCCACATAGTTGGCAAACCATTCGACGATCTCAGGGTTCTTCCAGCCGCCTTTTCGATAGAGAGCAGTGGGAAGGTCCCAGTGATAGAGGGTCACCAGAGGCTGGATGCCGTTTGTCAGCAGCTCGTCACAGAGGTCCTGGTAGAATTTCACCCCTGCCTGATTGACCTGGCCCACCCCCTCGGGCAGAATGCGAGGCCAGCTGATCGAGAAGCGGTAGGCTTTCAGGCCCATCTGTTTCATCAGGCCACGTCCTCTTTCCAGCGGTGATAAAGTCGATGGAGGTGTCGGCATTTTCGCTGTGGGCGATGCGGCCAGTGCGTCATGAACCAGCGTGTCCAGATGGACTCGCCCTTGCCGTCGGCGTTCCAGCCGCCCTCGATCTGGGTGGCCGCAGTGGATGCGCTCCACAAAAAATTTTCAGGAAATTTCGGCATAGTTCTTTCTCCTTTACGGCTTGCTGAGGAAATGCAGCAGCGCCTCTGCCGATGCTTTGGCTCCGCCCAGGGTCTTCATGTCCGCGCTGAATTGCTCCGCCGCAGCCTTGTAGGAGGGCTCAGTGAGAAGCTTCTGGATGGCAGTTTTCAGCGCCTCGCTGGTGATGGCGCTCTTATCCAGAAAGGCAACGCCCAGCCCCAGTTTCTCGATCTGCCGGGCGGTGATGGCCTGCTCCTCCATCTGCGGGATAGCGATCATGGGCACGCCGTAATAAATGGCTTCGCCGGTGCCGCCCATCCCGGCATGGGTGATAAACACCGACGCCTGAGAAAGGATGTCCAGCTGAGGCACCATCTGGCCGACTTCCACATTGGCCGGGATGTCTTTCAGGCTGGCCGGGTCGATGGAGCCGAGGGCGGCAAACACATTGATATCCAGATCCCGGACTGCATCAAACAGGATGGGATAGTATTCGGGCCAGTTGTTGAAGGCGGTGCCAGGGAGGAATACAGCAGAGGTTTGCCGTTGTCGGGGGCTTTCCAGCTGCCGAAGGCGGTCCGCTTGCCAATCTGAACGCCGGTGAACACAAAACTGTCATCGAAGCTCTCGTAATTGGGCACCAGTTTTTTCTGCATCATGACCAGGTTGAAATCCCCGTGTCCGTCAAAAATCTCTTTTACGGTCATGACCCGGCAGCCATACTTTTCGGCGTAGCCTGCCGCAATACCGGCGGCAGCCTTGCGCAGCGGATGGTCTGCAGGGCAGCTTTCAAAACCGGCGGCCACCGAATAGCTGTCGTTGGAAGGGTAACTGGTGTACAGCATGACATTGGGCACGTTCAGGTTGTCGGCGGCGATGGTGCCGGCGATGCCGGCAAAGTCGTGGACGATGGCGTCGGGCTTATCGTCATGGAGGGTATCGAGGATGGTGTCGATGTAGGCTCCGGCCTCGTTCAAAAAGAGGAAAGGCACCGCAGCTGCCACACCGCCGTCGTCCTCTTTTTTCTCGCCGTCGTTGTGCTTGTCGTTTTCCGCCATCCAGGATGGGACGCGACAAACTTTGCGCCGGTGGGTTCAATAATGTTCCGAAAAGCCTCGGTCGTAAAATAAGTTACCCGAACGCCTGTTTGACCAGCTCGGTGACAAGGGCCAGAGTGGGGTTAATGTGGCCAAAGGCCCCAAGGGATACAAACGCAATGTGCATCGTAGAATCCTTTCATTAAAATCATTAAAAGCAGCCATGCAGGCAGCGCACGGCGTCGCCCACATGGCTGCGGGGAAAAAGAGAATAAGAGAAACGCGCGTTATTGTTCCGCTTCTGCCGCTGCCTTTTCTTCAGCAAGGTACTTCTTATCCTGGATGCGGACAAAGGGCATGAAGATCAGGATGTCGATGATGCAGACCACGACCTCCAGAATGGCGATGGTGAAGCTGCCATTCAGGATACCCGTGACGCCCATCGGGAAGTTAAAGACAGTGACGCCGGCGTATCGAGCGACCAGGCCAGAGGAGCAGGCCAGCCAGCCCAGCAGAACATTAACCGTTGGGGAGATAATCCAGGGGATGGCCATAAAGGGGTTCATAACGACGGGAACGCCGAACATTAGCGGCTCAGAGATGCCGAAGAAGGCGGGTGCGATGGAAATTTTGCCGACGGTCTTAAGCTGATTCGACTTGGAGAAGATCAGGACGGCCAGCGCAAAGGCCGGGTAGAGGACGGCAATGGTCATCGAGTAGGAAAAGGCCATACCGATGATGTTGGGAATGGGCTGACCGGCAGCGTAGGCAGCCTGGTTCATACCGTCCAGACCGAACATGATGGGGCCGGTCGCGCTGGTGAGGAAGCCGGGGTGGATGCCGAGGGCCCAGCATACCTGGCCGATGATCTGCAGGATCATTTGAGAGATGACGTTGCTGCCGATCAACGCGGTCAGAGGAATCTGCAGCAGGTTGTACAGGCAATCAAAGATGTTGCCCCAAGGAGTCAGGCTGAACAGACCGCGTAGTACCATGGCGGCGATTACCACGATAAAACCAGGAATCAGGGAGACGAAGGTGTTCGAGACGTAGTCCGGGGTGCCGGCAGGCATCTTGATGACGATGTTGGCGTCCACGATGGCCTTGTACAGCCGAACCGTGAGGAAAGCCAGTAGAAAGCCGACAATCATGCCGGAGGTGCCCATATAGCTGGTGCTGGGGGTAGTGGTGCCGGTATCCAGAGTAGCGGTGGGCAGCAGGGCAATGTAGACCACCAGGGCCAGGATGACAGCCACCTTGTTGGTGATTTTGAGCTTTTCGGCGTAGGCAGAGGCGACGCCGTAGGTAAAGAAGACGCCCAGCATGTTTGGTGGTCGCCGACACGACGGCCGCCAGAATGCCGGAAATGCCGGTGGACTGGATGAAGTTTTGCCAGAAATTCACCGGTAGGCCGCTGAACAGGCTGGCGAACGAACCGATGATGACGACGGGCAGCATACTCATGCAGCCCTGCGAGATGGATTGCAGGTAGATATTGCGGCTGACCTTGTCACTGGCAAGCGTCAGCGTCTCGGAGAAGTTTATCTTTGCCATGATTATTAGACCTCCTCGCCCATCATCTTGCGGGCGGCCTTGAGGACGCTACGCCGTTCATCATGCCATAGTCTTTCATATCAATGGGGGCGGCGGGGATGCCGGGGCAGGCAGCCTGTACCTCGCCCAGCTTGTGTTTGACCTGAGGTCCGATCAGAATGCAGTCGGCATCGGCAGTCACCTCGCTGGCGGCAGACAGAGCATAGGCCGCAATAGTACAGTCATAACCAATCTTTTTGGCGGCTTCCTTCATCTTTGCCACCATCATGCTGGTGGACATACCATTGCTGCAAAGCAGGATGATCTTCTTCATAATTGATTACCTCCATCAATGAATGATACCGTGCATCCATACAGCCACAGGCTGCTTGAATCCAATACTGTGCGTCCGAGAGCAATATCTACAAAAGATGCTAACGACGAGTTCTTTTGTTTGTGCCCTTTGGACGCATTCAGTGTACCATGTTCCCACAGGAGTGTCCACGAAATAATTTGCGGCAATCAAAAAGGCAAAAGAACTATAAAACAAAGCCTTTTCGTCAATCTGTATGATTTTTATGGTGCTACTTTGGGGGTTTTGACAAGAATTGCTTTATCTGTAGCAGTTTTCTTCTGGATGCTCGCGTTTTCTTCGCTTTTTTTAGAAAAATGTCTTGTAATGCCTCATAAAATATGGTATATATTATACGAAATATACTGTGGCTACATTTATCTCCATACAGAGTGAAAGGAGCCCCCACCATGACCGCTGTGATCTATGCCCGCTATTCATCGGATAACCAGCGTGAAGAATCCATTGAAGGTCAGATTCGGGAATGCACCGCCTATGCCGAAAAGAACGGCATCACCATCGTCAAGCACTATATTGACCGTGCCATCTCTGCCAAGACGGACAACCGCCCGGAGTTCCAGCAGATGATCAAGGACAGTGACAAGAAGCTGTTCGACATCGTGCTGGTCTGGAAGTTGGATCGTTTTGCCCGAAATCGCTACGACAGTGCCCGGTACAAGACCCAGCTGAAGAAGAACGGTGTTAAACTTGTTTCAGCTACAGAAATCATCTCTGATGGGCCGGAGGGCATCATTCTGGAATCGGTGCTGGAGGGCTATGCAGAATACTACTCTGCCGACCTGTCGGAGAAAGTGATTCGAGGCATGACAGAAAATGCCCTCAAGGGAAAGTTCACCGGCGGTGCTATCCCCTTTGGTTACACCATCAATGCTGACCGCCGTTTTGAGATTGACCCGCTGACAGCACCGTTTGTAGCTGAAACTTTTCAACGGTATAACGATGGACAGACTATGCGGGAAATCCGGGACTGGCTCAATGAAAAGGGCATCAAGAATAAGCGCGGTGGGCCAATGACTTTCAATGTCATCCAGCACATGCTGAGCAACCGCCGATATATCGGCGAGTTGAAGTACCGGGACGTCCTGATTCCCGATGCGATTCCACCTATCGTGTCCGTAGAGCTTTTCAACGATGTACAGGAGAAGATGTTGAAAAACAAGAAAGCCCCTGCCCGTAGAAAAGCAGAGGACGACTATCTGCTCACCACCAAGTTGTTCTGCGGCTACTGTGGGGCGTTGATGTTTGGAGAGAGCGGCACGAGCCGGACGGGCGAAGTCCACCGCTATTATAAATGTGCTACTGCCAAAAAGCACAAGGGCTGCAAGAAAAAGACCGTCCGCAAACAGTGGCTGGAAGATCTGGTGGTCAACCAGACCATGCAGCTTGTCAAGGATGATGCCGCCATGGAATCCATCATTGCCAAGGTGATGGATCTGCAAAACAAGGAGAATACCAACATTCCCCTTTACGAGAAGCAGCTCCGGGATGCGGAATCGGGTATCCAGAATATGCTGAATGCGATTCAGGCCGGTATCCTGACCAGTTCCACCAAGGAGCGGTTGGAGCAGCTGGAAGAAACCAAGCGTGAGCTTGAAGCCCGCAGTGCAGAAGAGAAGCTGGCAAAGCCCAAGGTCACGGAGGAGTTCATCCGGTTCTGGTTGCTCCGGTTCCGCAAGCTGGACATGAGCCTGAAAGACCAGCGGCAGGCGTTGGTGGATACCTTCATCAATTCGATTTATCTGTATGATGATAAGGTTTTGATAACCTTTAACTATAAAGAAGGCACACAGACCATCACATTTGAGGAAGCGGCCCAAGCCGCATCAAAGGGAAATGGTTCGGATTTGGATTGCATTCCTGCACCAGAAAGTGCCGTGAAATCGAAAGATTTCATGCTTTGTTTTTCTGGCAGAGTCTGCACACTTTTGCACATCTCCTGCACACTTTACAAAAAAGCCATGTTATCTTTGAAGTGCCCCCCAAAAGTTAGACAAAAATAAGAATTAAGGGACCTGAACGGTCTGAATCCTGTATTGCACAGGGCTCAGGCCGTTTCGTTTTAATTTGATTCGGCGGTTGTTGTAGTAGTCGATATACAAAAACACCCCATTTCCTAAACAGTATACCATACTGTCTAACAAATGGGGTGCAGTTCAAAATGAGCAGCGGGCTTTTTGATTTATTCGTGATCGATGTTCTCTTTCGAGCGCTTATAGAAGCCAAACACAAGCAGGCCCGCGCCAGCAAACATTAGCAGGAAAACAGGCCACCATGTCTGGCCGGTCTGGATCAACTTGGGCGGTTTTGCAGAAACAGAGGAAGTCTCTTGCGTTTCTTTTATGGGAGATTCCTCTGGATCGCTTTCAGCCGAGCGTTCTTCCGCTGATTCTTCTGTTGATTCCTCCGTCGGTTCTGTTGGAGGTACGCTTGTAGTCTCCTCCGTGGAGGGTGGGTTGGGTTCATTCCCGGTGGTCCCTGGAACAATCGGCGGCGTCACGATCTCCTCTTGCGGGGGATCCACAGGCGGGATGGGGTCAATGGGCTCAATCGGTTCGGGATACAGAGGGCGTTCATACGTATTGGTAATGATGAAACCACCCGCATCGCTGCGCTCAATCAAGGTCTTATAACCGGGCACAGCGTCTTCTGTTACGGAGTAGTTGCCTTCGGGCAGGTCCTCAAAAATATACGTCCAGCCCATATCTGCAGTCAGGTCTGCTTCTTTGACCTTTGCATCGCCGTTCCACAGAGAAACATGGATGCTTGCAGGGCGTTCCCATTTGTAATCGTTGACCCATTTCTTTTCCACCGGGACAGAGATCGTTACAGCGGGAACATCCGGCGTAGGTGTGGTCAAATAGGTATTGGTAATGATGAAGTTTCCGTCTGCATCCTGATAGTAGGTCGCTTTATATCCTTCTAGCGGCTGCTCGGTCACCGTGTAGTGATCCGGCGAAAGCGGAAGATCGGTGAAGGTATGCTGCCATCCATTTTCGCCGGTCAGCTCTGCTGTGCTTACAATATCCCCGGTGTCGCGTTCCTTCAGGTGAATCGTCACGCCGGAAGGCTGGGTGTCCTCATAGCCCGGATTATCCCAGGCTTTTTTTACCGAGATCGAATAGGACAGGGAGGTCGCTTCGCCGATGACCACGCCGCCGTTGGCACCAATACCGCCACCACCGTGCGAAGCCTGATTGCCTGTAATGATAAGCGATCCCGTTGCAGGAATCGACACACCGTCCGAAACAACAGATTTCAACGCCAATCCCTTTTTCTCATTCTGTACCCCTGTCACACGCTTGGCGTACTCAACCGTATTGTATCGGGTTCCCTGCCCGGCTGTACCGCGATTTCCATAGGGAGCGTACAGGAAGCCGTCGCTGAACCACTGGATCACTTTGCCATTGGGAAAATAATCCGGCAGGGTAACACCGCCGTTTCCGCCTGCGCCTGCCGCAACCTCTGGCGAAGCGAAGTCGTCGCCTGCCGATGCTGCCGTATTCCCATAGATCACGGCACCATCCTGCATATACAGCTTCGCATCACCTGTGGGGCAGAACCACAGACCGCCGCCTTGGTCCGCAGTATTCCCCGTGATCAGAGCATTCTCAATGTGCAGGGTCGTATAGATTTCGGTGTTGCCCTCACTGTAGATGCCGCCGCCATCGTAGGCGGAGTTGTTCTCGATTCGTCCTCCCAGCAAAGAGACATAATTCGAGCAGGAGTAAATGCCGCCGCCGGAACAACGATACCCCGATGCTGTATTGTTCGAGATGGTACCGCCGTTCATCGTAAAGGCGGTGCCATGTTCTTCCCTTGGCAATTCATCCATAACTGCCACACCGCCACCGGCTCCGCCGTGTGCACAGTTGCCGGTAATGGTGCCATTGTTCAAAACAAACTCTGCGGAGTACTTTACAAAAACAGCACCCGTAGGTGTGGAGTACGGCGTATACGAGCGGCTTTCATTGTTGCTTAGGGTTCCGCCATTCATCGTAAAACGGGCTTTTGCAGCATTGTTGGAAGCCGTAAGGTAAACAGCTGTTCCACATTGGCCGCTGTTGTTGCAGATGGAGCCTCCATTCATGGTAAATGTGCTTGCACCCAGCAGCAGTACTGCGGGGGAGGAGGAATCGCTGGAAGCGGTATTCGCGATGTTGTCCTGAATGGTGCCCCCATTCATGGTAAACGATGCGCCTTCTGTGACTCGGATCGAGGCGCTGTGTGCACCGCGGATCTTATGGTTCTGGATGGTGCCGTTCTCCAAAATGAGTTCTGCACTTGAGCCGTTGTCCTCAATAACGCCCACGTCGTTCCCTTCCAGAGTGGACTTTTCGATTACAACATTGCCATCTATCGTCGTTTTGCCATGATTAACAAGAATGCTGCCGGTATTGTTCCAGCCGCCCAATGTCAGCGCGCCGGTCAGCGAAAGCTCACCGCCTTCTTCCACCACAAACAGATTCGCAAGATCCTTGTCCTTATTGCCAAAAATGTTGTAGTTCTCATTTGCAGTGATTTCGACCCGCTGCCCTGCGATTATCCTAACGGGTTCATCCAAACGAATGTCTTTTTCAATGGTGACTGGCGTTCCATTTGCCTGATCGACCGCCTGCTGTAAGCTCAAGGCATCTGCTGCAGCGGAGACTTTGTCGTTGTCAGCCGTCAGAGACGGGATGGTATATGTGACGGTAACTCCATCGATTTTCGGGATGGTCACATCCTCCCGACGATTGTTTACCGTGATCGTTTTTAGATTTGTACAACCAGTGAAAGCATTCGCAGGGATATCCTTGAGCCCTGAGCCGATCTGAATGGCTTCGACCTTTTCACATCCACTGAATGCACTCGCACCCAGTTGAGTCAGGCTATCCGGTAGTGCAACGGTGCCGCTCAAAGAGGCCTTATAGAACGTGTAAGTTCCGATGGAATTCAGCGTCTCCGGCAGCGAGATGGTTGAGATCCCCGCCAGATAAACGCCCAATCCCCGATCGATCTCAGCGTGGGCAGGTAACGACCGAGGTGATATTAGGATCATAGCAGAATGCATGTCCCGGGATTACCTCCAGATTGCTCAGGTCGATCTCCCCGGACAACGCATCACACCCTTGGAAAGCGGCATATTCCATGGTGGTAACGCTGTGAAGGTCAACCGTCTCCAATGCCGAGCAGCCGTAAAATGCACGGTCTCCAATGGACGTGACCTGACTTAGATCCGGGATCTCCGTCAAGGCTGTATCGCTTTTAAAGGCACTGTTGCCAATGGCTGTAATGGTCCCCTTGGCCGTCACACGCTCCAAAGCGGAGCAGCCTGCAAACATATAGCTGGGGATCGTTGTAATGGAGGCCGGAAGCTCGATCGATTCCAGAGAAGTACACTCGCTGAAGGTGGAACCCTCTGTGATCGCAATGCCTTCCGGGAGCGTGATATCCGTCAGCGCCGATGCGCCGGAAAAGGTGCCCGTCCCTGAGAGTTTTTGCAGGCTGCTGGGCAGATGGATGGTTGTCAAGCTCTTGCAGCCGGATACGACCGATCCCGAAGCAATCTCCTCCACGCCCTCCTCGAAGGTCAGAGTCCTCAATTGCTTCATGTATTGCAGAGTCGCATTGAAAACTTTGACACTGCCCGGAATGGTGATCTCTGTTACATTTTTGAAGCCGGATAATGAGCCCCCAATGTCGGTCAGGGTATCCGGCAGCACCAGCGCAGTATAGTTGTTATTGACCGAAGTTACACTGTTCCCATAGGGTGAGAATCTCAGTTCGGTGACCGTATAGGGGTTCGGCTCCGGCACGCCGTCATCGTCTGTGTAATAGATCGTACTTGGAAGGATGCACTTGGCTTCGCCGGAGGAGGTGGTCAGCTTCCAGATCTTTGCCGTGTGGTCCGTGTAGAGGTCCACCATGTACTCTGTACCAGACGACACATCGGTGTATGCGTAGTCTTCGTGCGCCATGGTTTTCCGGCAGCCAGCAGCGCAATGTCGTCATCCATTTCTTCTTCTGACGCATCATCGTCATAATAAGAGAACGGATCTTCGGAAGCGATGGCTGCCTCCAATTCGCTGTCGATCTTCGGCGTTTCCTCCACGAGTCCGGCACATCCTCCTCGGTTTCTGCATCGGAGGGGCCTGCTTCCTCCGGGTTCTGCGTGCCTGACTTTGTTTCTTCGTCCGAGTCTTCCCGATCGTTCCGATCTTCGGCAGCATCCGTGTCTTGCACTTCGTCCTCCGGCTCTGTCTCCTCGATTGAATCGGCCGCCCTATCAATCTCGGTGTCACTCGAATCGTTGGCATCTTCTTCTGCGATGACTTCCGCTGCGGTGTCGTCTACTTCTTCATCCAAGTCAAAGAAGATGATGTCGTCAAAAAGCTGTTCCGAGGAAGAGTAGCCGGAAGAGTAACTGTCGTCTGTGTAGTCGGCAATGTCCTCCCGGTCTTCGACGAAGTCGTCGTTTGTTGCTGCCATTGCAGGGAAAGCTCCCATCGAAATGCTCAGTGCGATACTCGTTGCGAGCAAGCCTGCGAGCAACCGTTTTTTCATTGCGGTATTCCTCTCTTTTGCGTTATCATTGTGTTCGTGTGCAGCAAACCGTATGCCACAAGGAGGAGTATACCACCTCAAAAAAATCGTGCAACATGCCTATATGCAATATTTTTTCATATATAACATATCATCGACTGAAATTAAAAAAAAATAAATAGCCAAACAAACGTCTATTTCACAAAACAGACTTTCGTTGCAAAACTAGGGCGATGAAACGGTAAAAGCAGCATAAAGAGAAACGGCAAAGCAGATAAGAACCGCTTGGTTGCTTTGAAAAAGGCAACAATCAATCTTCCAGCCTGCTGTGGTCACAGCCGAGGCAGAGATAGTGCTCCATATCCCCTTTCAGCACCATCTGTGCGTACTCCAAGGGCTTATTATACAGCAGCCAGTCCAGCTCTGCCCGCTGTGCCGGGGAGTTGCCGTATTCGTCCTCCACAGCGATGCAGTCGATGGCAAGAGTGATGCCATCCTCGAACCGGGCTTCTACCCGGTTGGTGTCCATGTTGTAGCGGCAGGAAAGCAATTTTGTCATAGTCGTATCCTCCAAGACTTGATTTTTGGTGTGCGGTCACTCGAACCAATGCCGTCAAGCCGTTGTCGGATAAGTCGATTTTTCATTTGTCTGAGAGTAAGTGCACGGTTTCTGCACGGTCGGTGTTATCCATGTCCGATGATGTAGGGCGCTGTATTGCATTGCAATCAGTGCCTTTTTGCATCAGGTGAGCAGTGCCAAGCGGAGCTTTGCCTTCATTTCCGGGTCGGCATGCTCGATCTGCCTCTGGCGTTTCACCGCATCCTCTTTGGTGGGAAAGCTCTCCCATTTGTCGCAGCTCTTGCCGTGCTCGTCCTGATAGGTGTATTATTTTTCAATTTCCTCTTGCAATTTTCGATTGCAGTTGTTATGATACGGGCAGGGAAAGAATGTGTAAAAAGTATCCTGCACAAGGCTGCAATGCGATTTTTACATGGAGGGGGCAGACGCATCATGTATGTGGATTGGGAGTACTACAAGATCTTCTATTATGTGGCGAAGTATCAGAACTTTACCAAGGCCGCGCGGGTTCTGGGCAACAACCAGCCCAACATCACCCACTCGATGAACCGGC
>ENA-OQJH01000566-OQJH01000566.1-human-gut-metagenome-genome-assembly--contig:-NODE-566-length-19732-cov-8.105534_pt1 | contig 19732 bp, 31 predicted proteins | sample MGYA00242597_ERZ504763 | MGnify/ENA primary metagenome ERZ504763 (study PRJEB26092, sample SAMD00036359) | human gut metagenome | host: Homo sapiens | study: EMG produced TPA metagenomics assembly of...
CTCTCTAAAGCTCAGGATTTCCTTCAGAGACCTTGGTTCATAATTCATCCATGGCTTCATACATCCCACATTGTATGCCTGCGGTCTGCACTCATAAATGTGTCTGCTGCATTCCTGCTTTCTGCACGTCTCTGTTCTTTTTGTGAATGTCCGTGCTTTGTTCTGTATATACTATATTACATATTTTCGATTTTTGCATTTAACTTCTGGTTTAATTTTTCATGTGATATGTTTTCTGGTTTTTCCCAGCTCCACACAGTACTGTCCAGACCTGATTTCCCTTTGGACAGTGCCTTTAGCTCTTCCACGCAGAATTCCGTCGCGCGTACGATGTACTCGTTGGCCATTTGTCTGGTAAGGATGGACAATTTCTCTTCTTTTCTCTGGACGAATTCCCCGCGGACTTCTTTTATAAGACCTTTCACATCGAATTCAGCAAGCTGTGCCAATGGCTCTTCTGTAAGATCCAGCTCCTGGATCATTTCCTGGAAAAGTCCATATTTTTTCGAAACATATTCATTTAATATCTCGTAGTCACGATGCAGTTTTTCTACATTTCCAGGAACGCTCGAATTCCAGCCATGCTCCCCATACATAAATCTCCGATACAGCATATCCTGGATCAGATGAAGATAATAGCCGAGATATAAATCATCCTTCTCCATGTATTTCCCGTATCTGTCGCGGAAACATTCGAGATCGTATGTGTATCTGGTATTTTCGCAGATTTTCTTCTTTAAATGGCTATTTCCCGCCACCGCCCCATCCGGCAGAATCACCCCAAGGAACAGGCGTTGATATCTCGAAACGAGACTTTCTTTCTCATCTCCTGTACAATTGCCAAGTGAATCATGCTTGATGCCATAGTGTCCTCTTTTCCTTTATTCTTCTGCATTCTTTTTTTCAATATCAGCTTTACATCTTTTGAAAGCTTTCTATCCATACTGCTAACTTTAACATTTTTATGCCGCATTTCCAATTCTGACGCATGCGTACCGCTCGCTCTCAATCACTTTTTCCATCGATTTAACCGGCGTGCTGTCAATATTGTTCAGGAGATTCTGGAATGTCGTAACCGACTGGCCGCTGTATAGCTGGACACCTTTTCTCCGACTGTCGGCATGGAAATATCGTTTCGACTGTCTACATTCCAGAAAATAATATTCGGTAATTGGTAGCCGCAATACTCGTACTTTTCTTTCATATGATCATAAAACATCCAATTGCGGTCTCCGCATCTGTCGATCTCCATGTCAGATACAACGATCAGCGCTTTCGGCATTTCTTCCGGCGGTACATCGTGATCCATCGCTGTTTCCAGAACCCGCTCAAATGCAGCCTGAAGATTAGTATTCATCCCCCATTCCGTACGCTCGACGTATTTGATTTTCTGCAGCAAGGTTTCCCCTCTCAGAGAAACAAATTCCGGCTTCTGGCTGAACGTCATGAAAAGATTGTGGTAAGCGCCCCGGTTCCGCTCTGCAAAGTAAATAGCAAGACCAATGGATGTCGCCAAGGGTCTTCCACTCATGGAACCGGAAACATCTGCAATGACAATTGCATTCGTTTCCTGCGCCACATAATCCGGCAGCTGCCTCCACTGCGCCTCCAATACCTGATTCCATTGACGTCCATACAGAACTTTTTCCACGAGATCGTACGGGTACAGCGTCTCCGCATGAATCTTTTCTTTTCCATCCAGTGCCTTCGACAGATACTGGTTAAAACGCTTTTCATCATGTTTTCGAAATGCGCTCCTGTAAATCATCATGGCTCTTCCGGAGACCTCCGGGTAAACGATCTCCTCCCACTTTCTTTCTGACATTTTCACTTCCAGCACACCGATATATTTCCGCAGAGAACGGACGATTCTTTTGAAGTTGTAAACAGGATAGCCGAGTTTCTGCGCCGTCAGAATGCCGAGTTTTCTCGTCTCCGTATTTTTAGAGTCTGCCGTTTTGATCCATTTAGCAAGCAGGGAAACGCTTTTTCTCTCCTGAAAGTTTTTCAGATCTGCTTCCAGCTGCTGCTTCATGGCACTCCACATCTCGTCCTCAACGCCAGTTCCGATCAGGCAGTACCAGTCGTCAAAACGGCCGAAAACACCAATCAGATCAAGGTTGGCAATAACTGCCTGCGGATGGTACTCGGCAAGATACTGTAGTAGAATCCGAAAGACACGTCTCTCGCCGAGACCTTCCCGGATATCACGCGCATAAAACAGGATTTTCAATGCGAACAGCGGGTCTGCCTGATATGCTTCCGCAAACAGAAGCTCAATTCTTTCCGGATCCGCTCTGCGCAGGGATCCAATTGTCGCAAACAGATCCAGCCGCGCATCGCCGGTTGTGTTCCGTGCTACTGCTCCATTTTCTGTATAAGTTTTTGTCGCCTGCTCCCGTATCCATTCTGCAAAATCCATCGCTGCCGCTCCTTTCCTTCGTTCCACTGTTTTCTCCAGACATCCTTTTCTGGATCTATGGACTCCATTCTTTCTCGTTTGCTCTTCTGTTTTTTTCTGAGTGAGGGCCGGATTTGAACCGGCATCTTCGCCATTACCACTGGAAAAAAGTTTGCCGTTACGGTCACGCACATGACCGTTTTTTCGCGCTCTTTCTTTTAAGCTACCTCACTCGCGTAAGGCGGGCAGGACTTGAACCTGCATTCTGTGCCTCCCTATTCTCCTCAAAAAGTTGCTGTGTGTTCCACAAACATGAAACCTTTTTTCTGCACAGGTTTTGCCCGTTAAACTACCGCCTTATTCTGTTATTTTAGTGTTTCTGTCTTCTGTCCCCAGCTCAGGATTTCCTTTCGGATCTTGATTCATAATTCATCCATGGTTTCATGCATCTTTTCCAGATCATTTTCTGTAATAGCATTTTCCCCAGTGATTTTTTTTCTTCCCGATTCGGATTTCAGGGTCTCTCACCGTAAAATTTCCAGTCGCAGATATCCCATGTCTCAGAAATTTTTCGAAATGCTTTTGATTTTCCCCACAGTGTTTTCGCCCGTCGAACCCTCTTATTTGCCGCGCGCTTTGCCCAACGGAAATTTTTGCATCGGCCTTTGCTGACGGCGTTTTTTTACAGCTTCGGCTCATCAGCTACTCCCCATCCAGAATTTTCTGATAGAGAAGTCTGCCTTCCTCCCCGGCAAGCCGTCCGCAGATTTCTGCCCGTTCGGCGATAACAGGGATCTGGATATGTGCTTTGGCATCTGCCAGCTGTAGCAGCATCAGGTTTTGAAACATCGCAAAGCTGGCCATTTTCGTATGGCGTCTGACGTGCTTTAATTTTACACTGACGTGGTCATCATGATACTTCACATAATACAGGAGCTCCTGTACATCGAAACACGGAATCACATACCCCTGCCGGTCCAGCTCCGGGACCACGATGTCGCGCACGATTTCCATGCTTTTTTCGGGATGACCGTAGTAATGCATGTCCGGATCACCCTCGCGTTTTCCCCTGCACTGCGCTTCCGGCTTTCCGATATCGTGCAGCAGCGCCGCCAGATAGACCATGTCATTTTCCATCCTCCGCGGAAGATTGCAGACCACATGGAGGGAATGCATCCATAAGTCATACTGATGTGCACTGTTCTTCTGATCATAGCCAAACATGGTTCGTACGGCCGGAATCAGCGCTGCGATTTCTTCTCGTCTCACATCCATCTCTTCCGCAGTTTCTGCTGTTTTCAACACATTCAACAGCTCGCTTAACTTCATGTGTTCACTCCCCCTTTCTGGTCTTTTTGTGAATATTTGTGTTTTGTTATATATAGACGTTGGGGTCAAAAGGTTTTTTGACCCCTTTGATACCAGATTGCTACGTGCTTTGCACTCCCGCAATCTTCATGTATATACTGTATCACATGCTTTCGTTTTCTGCACTTAACCGCTGGTTTAATTTTTTTTGCTGATTTTTTATGCTGTTCAACCGGCACAAAATCCGATCTGCCGGCTCTGCGGTTTCTTTTTCAGACCGATCATCTCGAAATCGTCCGCCGTCAGAAGACAGGCCTCCTCTTTTCCCAGCGTACCATTCTGATGTTCCCGAATGAGGCGGTCTGCCTGGCGCATGATAGCGTGGTCCAGCAGGTTTCTGACAAACCGTCCATTGCCGTAATTTTCTTCCCGACAGGCATCGGCGCAGATGGAAAAGCATTTTTCCCTTGTTCTTTCGTCCATCCGGTATTCCGATTTTTCCAGCATCAGATCCAGAATCTGCGTCAGTTCTACCGGTGAGTAATCCGGGAAATTCAGGTGAAAGGCAATGCGGCTTGCAAGACCTTCATTCTGCTCCAGAAACTCCTTCATCTTCTCCGGATATCCTGCAAAAATGACAATGACCTCATCCCGGTAATTCTCCATCTCCTGCACAATGGTATTGATCGCCTCGGCGCCATACGTGCGGTTGTCTTCTACAAGAGAATACGCCTCATCGATAAACAGAATGCCGCCACGCGCCGCCTGAAATTTACTCTCAACAATCTGTGCCGTCCAGCCGACATATTTTCCGACCAGATCCTGTCTGCCGCACTCTACAATGTGGCCATATTTCAGCACTTCCTCTTCCTTCAAGACCTGGGATAGCAGACGCGCCACGGTTGTCTTTGCTGTCCCTGGATTTCCGGAAAACAGCATATGCATGGATGACTGAACCCCCGGAAGACCCATCTGTTTCCGCATTTTCTGCATTTTGGCCGCCGCCAGAATCTCATCTGTCACTTTCTTTACATCCGACAGGCCTACCATTTTCTGCAGCTCCACATACGGCTTGTCTGTCTTCTTTTTCAGTTGAATTTTGACGAGGTCTTTTTGTTTGTAGGCCTTGTAAATATGCGTTTTTAATCCGCTTCCGTACCATCTGTTGTAGGCAGAAAAGATATCCGATACAGAATACAATTTCTTTTCTTTCGGAAGATACCGCGTCAGCTCTTCTATCGTGTAGTCGTGATACTCTGTCTTATCCGCCAGACGTTTCAAATAGCCCGTCGCCCGTTCCAGATCTCCCTGGCCTTCCTGAATCTGAATCAGATCCGCGTTGGAAAGAATTTCCGCTATCGTCTCATCCGATACGCTGCGGCTTCCGGAAATGTCCACAAAGATAAACAATGTAGAATTTCCATACTCATTCAGTTTCTTCCCAAGTGTTTTCGCCAGATCATAATTGCCGGTGGCATACATTCCTGTACTCTTTTCACCTTCCAGATTCAGAATCACTGTTCCGCCTCTAGCACTGGAGAAAATATTGTCAAAATTATCTTCCCGCTCTGCCTTGTATGTCATCTTCTGCACATCGTAAACTCTGCCGCTCAGCAATCGTTGATTCTCCAGCAGTGCGGAATCAGAAGATCTATCATATCATCCGCAGCCGCTTTGTCACCGGCTGTGATCAGATAATGAACCGGATGCCCAACAAAACGTTTTTCATTTTCCGGGGCGTAAATCCGCTCCATTTCGTCATAGAAGCTTTCCGATGCCATAATTTCCTGCATCTGCTCCGCCTGCTTTTGTCTGGTCATATTTTGAGCGGTATAAATCCGTTCACTTACCTGATACGCAACAGGTTCAAAAAAACTGTGATGTTCTGGTTCTATCGCAAGTTTTAATTTTTCCTTCAGCGACCCGCTGTAACACTCCGTCCAGTTATTCCGTTCTGCCCGAACCAGTTCTTTGCAAAACGCATCATTTGTGATCTCCTCATACGCAAGCAACTCAATTTCCGGCAGTATCTTCTGAATACAATCCACACATACCCGGGGAACCACTTCCATCTCAAGTGCAGCCACAATCGTCATCTGACCATTCAGAATATCACTGATCATAATGAAAAACTTCTTTTCTGTACGGTAGGCAGTGTAAAACTTGCTGTTCCATTCCGCAGCATCACTCCGTCTGGAATAGAGACGCTCATATCCTTCCTTCGTTGAATCCTCCTGTTCCAGATTCAGTTTTGAACAGTCTGCTGTGTATTTGTAAAGAATCATTCGCTGCTACCTCCCTTGGAGCTTTTACTGGTAATCCTTCTGTTGTCTCTTTCTACCTGCTATCTTACCACCTGCCGTATCCCATATGTGGACAGGTTCTTGTCTATACGAAAACCAGACAATTTTCTGGTTTTTCTATTTCTCCATAACAGGTACTTACTTCTTTTTTCTTCTGCATTTCTGTACAGTATTTCGACACTGGAATAACGGCTACAATCACAACATGTTCTTTTTTCTCGCAGTTTCCCAGCAAGCCAATCATATACCGCAGCTCTTCTTTTCTGTCGGCAAAATTTTTTCTGCTTGTCATCATCGGCACTTCATCAATCACAAAAACAGAAATTGCTCCATTCTCTGCTTTCTGCGCTATGATTTCTGCCATTCTCTCCACCATCATCGCTGGTGTATCATCAATTTCTATCTTGGAAAGCTCCTCCTGCCCGTACATGCTCTGCAGAATCTTCCACATCTCCTTCTTTTCATGCTGCAGTGAAAAAGGAGAACTCCATCCTCGCTGGTTTTTCGCTCTTTCCAGCCATATGCAACCGCTTTTTTCGTTTTTCCGCTCGCCGCAGATCCCGCCAGGAAAATCATCCTTCTGCCCCTCCCTCATCTTTCAGAAAAATTTCAAGCATACGTCCAATTACCATATTGTCTCGTTCTACCAGATCTCTGGCTGTTCCAAACATGAATCGAAATCTCAAATCGAAAATCATTCTGGCCTGCTGTTCATCCAGTCCATACTGCTTTTCCAGTGCCAACGCTGCAATCCCCTCATTTGGGTAGTCCGCTTTCATGATCTGGCAAAGTTCATCTTCATGGCATTGTGCCCAGCTTTGTGCTTCCAGCGTGTGTTTTCTTTCCAGAAGCATGTTCTTTCTTCTTACCAGATACTCTGCAAAATACTCCAGCTCTTCCTGGCTGTATCCGATCCACTGACCCGAAATATCCCAAAGTGGTTCTATTTGTTTCATTTCCCGAAGAAGATGCTCTTTTTCCTCCAGAAAAGCTTTCCATCTCCCCTGTTTTTCCCGTTCAAGCGGCTCTTTTTCTTTCTCAGGAGCTTTTTCCCACTTCTGCAGTATTTCATTATAGTCCTCCGCTTTTTCCACCATGGTAAGAAATACCTGTTTTGCTTCAGAATTTTTTCTCATAACAGAATACAGAATAGCCAAAAGTGCATCCAGTACATATATTTTATTTTGCCCGCACTTTTTCTCCAAATATTCCTGTTTCGAAACAAACAGCCTAATCACGCCATCTCTGTTGTTTGTGCGAGACGGAACGATGATATAGGCCTTATCCTTTTCTTCAGGAAAATCTTCTGCCCTTCCTTCAAACACGACTTCCGTGGCATCTTCAACGCAGATTTCCGTCAGTGGATCAAAACATTCCAGAAATTCTAAAATACCCATATTGCACCTCTCCTTTATTTCCCGATCTGATCTGCGGTTCTTTTCGTTTTCCCGGGTTTCCGCTTTTTGGCCTTTCGGATATAATTTTCACTGAACTGCTTTTCCCGTTCAATCCAGTCCTGCGTTCTCTTCTCAATCACAAATGGAAGTTCTCTCCAGATCATCCTGAGCTGTTCTTCTGTGATCTCCGGCACTTTCTTTAAAATTGCCTCCCGCAGATATACACCGCCTCCGCTGCAGGAATCCGGGAAACAGTTTTCTTCGCTGATAGCATCCAGAATTTCTTTATAATATTTTCGATACATCTGATATGCTTCGTAATGTGCAATACGGTTCACATGATCTTCGATTCTGGATTCCTCCTCCTGTTTCAGAATTGTTTTCTTGTTGATTCCGCCGCTGTTCACATTCGCATAATACATCGCATATGCTTTAGCTTCTTCCAGACTTTGGAATGTGCGGAGAAATCTGCCGAAGTTATGAATATCACCATCTGAAAACGTAATCCAGTCATAATATGCCAATTCCGGCGGAAAATGATTTTCTTTTCCGTAAAGCTCTGCACATTCCTGTCTGCTGACAGAATGATAATCCCACGGACCGATGATATCATCGTAATCCGCGTAGAAAAGAATATAGCTTCCACCTTTGCATCACTGTATATCAGCATCGGGCTGTGCTCCTCGTACTGATACAGAATCGAGTATTTTACACCCTTGATTTTTCCGTCATTCCTTCTCATCAACAGTGCGTAAACGCCCATCTCAGAATTGTCCGGAATATTGTTCACATGCATCGGCTTCCAGTTAAATTCGTTCTCCGTCAGTTTCTCCTTCTCGCGTTTTTTCCGGCGTTCCGCCATTTCCCGATCCATTCTTTCCCTGTACAGAACGCTTCCGATGTAATCATATCGTTCCAGATGCTCCACGCCAATTGCCCGGCCGGCCAGATCGATGGCATAAAAATGCCAGAAATTTTCCTTTTCCCGTTTCGCCTCCGCAGCCGCTTTGCTGTACTCATCCAGAATGTCTTCCCGGATCAGTGCATTTTCTTTCTCCAGATATTTCCAGCCGTGATCTTCTGCTTTATATTTATGACGATAACCAATTCTTTCATCGGTCGTCTCAAAGATCGGGAAAAGCTCGGTACTTTTGTAAAATGGTGTCTCTTCAAATCCGAAAATATACTCTTTTCCCTCTTTGCTGAGCAGACATACACATCCCGGGCCGCCCATTCCAGAAGGGGGATCCTCCTGTGCAAACACAACGGTTTTCCAGAAGTCTTCTGTTAAATCTGGTAAATCAAACGTGTGATCTCTATCCATATCTCTGGCTCTCTTCCTTTCCTTTTTCCGTTGCATAAAAAGTTCTCTTTTATTCTGTTCTCAGATCTTCTCTCGGCTGATTGGAAAGCACAATCACCATCTGCTTTCTGTGAACCGTTTCATACTGAACATCCATCCACATTTTCTCAACATGTGGACACTCTTCCATTCCGATGCCGTACACATACATATCATCGTATTTCTCCGGTATCTCACTCCGATATTCATAGTATTCAGATGACCAGTCATTTCGATTTACGATAGAAAAATGTCTGCCGATCTGCAGATACGGTTTTAGATCCCGGAACAAAAGCTTCTGTTCCACACTCCGTTTGATATCCCGCGGTTCTTCCGAAATCATAAGTTCCATCGCCGGATTCATTGTATCATCTTTACTGCACCAACATTCTCCTTCCGGTTCCGGCAAAGCCGTATAGACATCTCTGTAAAATTCCACATCCACCATTCCGACTCCATAGATGTAAAAGCCGGCATATTTCTGTTCCGGAATGTCTGACATCATCAGATAATCGTGGTAATAACCATCCTCAAAACAGATGGATAAGCGGACATTGCGTGCAACATATTTTCTCAGTTCTTCAAATTTAATTGCCATCAGAAAACTCCTCCTTTGTCAGTACCAGTTTTACTACTTCGTGTGCGAAAAAATTATCTTCTTTTTCGAAAATGTTACCCAGCACAACCATGACCGGGCCGTCCTCTACTTCTCTGAACCCCAGCTTCCGCAGCAGGCTGATCGTTGGTTCATTTTCTGTCTGGGTTGTCACATACAGCTTATCGATGAAAAGATTCTTTCCGTTTGCAGAAACCCCATCACCAAAGAGCTGATTAATCAGCTCTCGGCTGGCTTCTTCACAGTAGCCGTTTCTTCGGTATTCTCTGGCGATATAAAATTCAATTTCGTATTCGTCTTCCATTTCTCTATGTACGCCTACGTAACCAATAAACTTGTCTTTCTGCTGTTTGGGAAAAATGGAATAGGTGCAAAGCTCATGATCGGTTCTCTCAAAGTAGTTGGCAAACCCCATCACATGTTTTTCGGATGGGCTGACTCCGCAGAATATGTAGAAGTCGCCATCATCCCGCAGCATTTGTAAAAATGCCTCGGAGTCTCTGTCCGTCCGGCTTGGGAGAAGGAATAATCTTTCAGTTTCGATTGCAGATCCTGTGTTCATTTGTGATCTCGTCTCCATTCTTTTGTACGTTGACTGTGAGTTTCATGTTTCAGGAGTGAGGGCTGGAATCGAACCAGCGACAATAGATCTTTTGCTGTACCGACCACACCCATGATCGGCTTGGTTTCTCTGCTCTACCATGGCTGAGCTACCTCACTCATATTTCTCTTTTAACTTTTGTATTCCTTATGTGATTCCACTCTGTCAGGAACCAGCCTGCTCCGCCGGAATATCTCCGCCGGTTCTTCTGCGATCTCACTCCAGCCGGCTTTCAACAGGAATTCTTTTGTTACGTCTGCTTCCTGAATTGCGAAAAGTTCGTTCAACGTCATATCGAGTTGTTCCTCCTGATCTGTCCTGTATTCTGATGCATCCGCCGGAGCTCTTATGTACTCCTATTATTCCACGTCTCTCCGTCGTTTGCATTGAACTTGTGGTTTACTTTCCGGGTATGCCTTATCTTATCATGGAACCGTTCCTGCATGTGGACACTCTTTTGGCCACTTTTCTGTTTCACAGGATTTTACTTTCACTGTTCCCGAATCTTCAGATACTGCTCTGCCATGCAGCTAAGACTCTCTTCATCGATAATTTCAAGGAACGCATTTTGATTCCCGTACAGCGCTTTTCCAATCCGTTTAATCGCCTGAATTCCGACCACAAGCTTCTCATCTGGATATTCACAATAATTGAGTAATCTGCGAAGCGTCTTAAGACTTGGAATCTCTTCTTCCTCCACATACTCTGATAATTCGATGTCTCTCATCATGCTTGAAACTGTAAGTTGTATTCTTCCGCTGTCCGCAGAAATCTCTCCGCATTGAACCAGTAATTTTTCCCATCCTCGCGGAGAATATTGGTGAATTTCTGAAGCAGATGCTTTTCCTGCAGGGTCACAGCACTTTCTCTCTTCACATCAGCTGGGATACGATAGACGGTTTCTTTTGTAATTTGATTTTTCATTTTGCTCCTCCTTCAGTATCTGGCGCAGAAAAAACTTTTTTGTCACTTTACAATATATTTCCTATCATTCTGCTGATTCTCTTTCTCATTTGAGTACTCCTGTTTCAAAACAGCTTCAGATAATCCCTAAACACGATTGCCTCCACCGCCGGGGTTTCCGATGCAAATTGTGCGTTTTCGATTCCATTGGTGAGCAGCAGATGTTCCCAGAGTTTTCGGTCCTTTTGAAAGTCAAATCTGCAGTCATCCAGAACTACATACTCTTCAATCTCCGGATGTGCTTTCAGGTATTTCAAAATCCCTTCTCCCCTTTTGTACATCTGATCCTGTGTCTGCCCATCGATCGACAGCCCGCACAAAGCAAGTTTAGAAATGAGATACACATAATCATCATCTGTCGGTTTCACTTCTTTCCAGTCGGAAGACAAAACAAGATCTGCTCCACCAATTTTTTCAATTGTCTTTGCCAGGACTTCCACTCGTGCATCATCAATCCCCGTATATCCATCCGGGGTTTTCTGGACTGTGGTTGTGGTATTCAGCACTCCGTCAACATCCAGAAATATCACAAAACGTTTATGTCTTTTACACATGTATCTTTCCTCCCTGACCTTGGATCTGAAACAGCTTTTTGTTATGTGCCTATTCTATCCGCAATAGGCGTTGTTTGTGTAACGCTTCTTGCGGAACAAAAAAATAATTCATACTACAATTCCATTTTTCATTTCTGCAGATTTTCTTTTGACTGGAGATGGTATCGCCATCTCCCCGTCGTTTCCTCAAAGCTGTGAATCTGGATTTCTTCACGCATGGCAAGCTGCATAGCCCGTTCGCCAAAGGTTTCCAGATCTCTCGCCTTTTCTCTTTCCAGCGCAGCATGTTCTCTCTCATATGCAGCAATTGCATTTTCCCAAGTGGAATAAATTCCAAGCCACTCATCCTCATCATGAAATTCCTCATAGCCACGCACCAGTAGATAATGAACCTTACCTTGTTCTGTCATCGTAACAAACGCCTCCTTACGCACCCTGCAAAAATTTTTATATTTCCCTATTTTTACACACTTTCCAGAATTTTTCATTGAACTTCTGGTTTATTCATTGGTCTGATAAAGCCCTTCCAGTTCTTTCATTTTATTTCGGATCAGTTCCTGTACAGACGCGTCTCCACGATGACATCCCTTGAATTCATCATCGCCCAGTTTGCCATAAAATACGCGGTTCGATATACCAGCACCCGATCATATTCCTCTGTTCCACCCTTTAGGAAATAAAACTCATCATCAAACGTATGATACATGATCGTATAAGCATTTGGCGTTTTCCGCACCCGTAAAATGATGGGTTCCACACTGCCATAGCTGCCACCCTGGTGTTCTGCTACATAACGATACTTATCCAGCTTCTTGTTCTCGTCTTCCAATTCAGACATCGGACGGTATCTTCCCTCTCCCGGCTCAAGCACCTGAATTTCGTCCATGCGTTCAATCGGATAATTGGACAAACCCTGATACGGCTCATGGTTTCCAACCAGCCACAGTTTCCCATTTGAACTGCTGATGAAATAAGGTGAAATGACATAGACCTTTCCACCATCGACATAAGCACGCTCCCCTGATTTCGTATACTGTATGAGTTTAAATGAGATTTTCCGAAAAAACTGTCCTGTCTGATTGCTCAGTGCTTCAAAGATTCTGCTCATATTCTCATGCAGATTTGTATAGTGGCACGGTTCTGCCCGGCGGACGACCTCTTCGCCTTCCATCTGCGGTATTTTCGGATATTTCCGTTCTTTTGAAACCTTCGCTTTTCCCACATCATCTAATAAATATTCCGGGGAAAACCTTTCCAGATAGCAATGATATTTCTTAATATTTCCTACTCCGGCACAGGTGATCAGATCTCGAATAATTTCCTGTTTTTCCTCCATCGTTGCTGTCATGGTAAAAATATGTTCAATCAGAAATGGCAGTTTTTTCTGACTCAATGGATGATTGTAATAGATAATATTCTTTTTATTATCTATCTTTCCATCCTCATCCATCTCGGTGATCGTAACAATGCCTTCCGCTTCCAGTTCAAAGACATCCTTTTTTACAGTTCTGATCTGGTTATCGCGTTTGTTCTTTTTCTTCTCTTTGTCTCCCTCTACGGAAATTTCCCCATAAACAGCATCGCGCAGTTTCCAAATGGATATTGGTCTTTCTATATTTGTCTCTTGCATTAGCTCCTGTAAAATTTTAAATTTTATATCGTTCTTTAAGCCCATTGTTTGTATTCCTCCACTTAATCTGAGTATCCAGTTGCTGGATTTTTCCCTGGCTACATTTAATTTTCGATCTTTTCCTTTGTTGAGGTCATTCTAGCAGTTATAAGCGTCATTTGTATAACGCCTTATACATTTTAAAAAAAATCATGCTGCCCATTCATTATCTGGGCAGCATGTACAGCATCGTCAGATCGCTTTTTCATATTATGCAATATGGTTACTAAAATCCTCTTTATATTGTTCTTTTTGTATTATCCATTTATTAGATTTATCATCATAGTAATTAGGTCCACACCCATTAATACCGTTTCCCAGTTCAAATGCTACTTTTTCTCCATCATATTTTGTAAAAAAACCTATGTTTGTAATATACATTGTTTTATAATATAAATAGTTTTCTTTGTACTCGTATTTGAGTAAAGAATATCGCATATAATGTCCCGATCTCCCATGTGATGAATAATCTTTTACATTTTTATAAAATTCATTACTATTCATAGTATTTTTAACACCTTGCACAGTGTTATTTTTAATATTATCAATAAAATTATCTAAGATTTTGTCATCATAAAACACAGGTGTTTCAATTAATGGCATCCACCCATATTCGCAATATGGTTTTCCTCCAATCATTTTATACTCGACGATTCCCTCTTTATTTCTATTAGATCTACTCAAAGTTTTTTCACAAAATCCAAAGCAATCCCAACCATCTTCTTCTATTTTTTTCCATACCTGAATCGCTCCTGGTAGAACATGTATATTACCAGATCCACAGTCGAAGTCTTTATAAAACATGGTAATTTTAAATTGTTCATTTTCTATTTGATATTCACACCAATAATAATTTAAATAATCATGTTTTTCTTTATCTTCCAAATTCATTATATTAAATGTATTATTTTCATTTTCAAAATAGCCCACATAATAATGCTTTTTTTTGCTTTTTCCCCTAATTCATCAATTATTTTAATCAAACTTTCTTTTTGCTTACAATTAAAATTTTTCACTCTATCTTCTACCATTTTTCTCTTTCCCTCATTTCTTGCATTTAATTATACAATCTCTTCTTCGATTTAGCACTTTACTTAAACTTTTTGCTCTCACTATTCAAGCTTCTCAATTAGTTACATCTATTCCGACTGGTCCATTTCATTCACCTCAGATATTCGAAATCTCTCTAAATTTTTCTGCAACAACTTTTTAATTTTTTTGCTTGAAATACAATACTAAGCTAATACATAAAATACCACTCACAGCACCAATAAATCCCCCAATCATCACCCCTCTCCCTGAACTCAGGTAATCTAATATCTGTAACGCCGCCGCGATAATGGAAACGAATCCAAATACCGCAATAATCATACTCACTCGTGATTCCCGCTTGCTGTCGATGTGATCCTGTTCTTCGTTTAACAGTTCAATTTTTTCTTTGATCTCATCCAGTGCTTCATTCACGCCATTTTCTTTCTGCAGCGCTCGATATGTCTCACAGACATTATTTCATTTTGACACCTGGGATGGTGTCAATGTTCCGTATGCGATGAATTCTAATGCTTCTTTTTTCAGTCCTCGAATACTCTGAGCTGAAATCCCCTGAAATCTCTCATGGATTTTTTCGTTCAACAGCATACAAGTATATTTTTGATACATTACAATCATCGTTAGTGCCAGATCGTCTTCTGCTCGTTCTAGCAATGCTTCCGCTGTAAGTGGAACTGTTTTCCCCGGTTTGGGACCATACGCATAGGCAATCTCCTGTGATGTAATTGCACATGCCCATCCATAATGGCTGTCATTTACATCCCTTGCCCCAGATGCATACTCAACATCTTTCTCCGATAAATCGGAAAACTCCTTCGTTACATCAATCAGCCGATGTTCATTATAGGCAATTTTCTCCGCAATCTTCCGTTCTTCAAAACGTTTCGGAAGTGCCGCCACATTCAGTCGGTAAGCTTCTTTCATCATGTAGATTTTTGTTTTTTCGCTTTGTCCGAACCATTTTACCTGAACGCCATATTCCTTATGCCATGATTCAAATACTTCCTGTTCTAAAATTGCTAACAGGCTGTCCTGAATTTCCTGTTTTTTATCATCTATGTATCCCGGATTGATTAACTGATAAATTTCCTGGACGTCTTTATTTTTATATGCCAGATACACGGTTAAAAAGGCAATTCCATTGTTGAAAGAAAATACCTGCAATTGCGTCAGATCATACGGAAAGGAGATCTTTACTGCTTCTTTCCATTTTTTCTGCACCGTTGCAGCCTTCTCCTCCAGCATACACCTTTTGACAAATTCGCCAGAACGGCATTTTATGGATAGAATTTCCAGAAAATCATCGGAATCAAATCCGGAGCGATCCTTTTCTTCATCGGATTGATCTTTCTGGTTTGTATTCATTTTTTTCGCACTAAACGGTATCTACTGAAAATCCCCTTGATATCGAAGAGGAAGTATGATATACAAACCTCGATCTATTTCTTCCGTATTTTTAACGTCTTCCCAGTATTTTTCCATCGCTCCCCCACTTCATCAAAGGATTACCGTAGTTCCTACTTCTATATTTTCCAGCAACCACTCTACATTTTTCTGGCTGACCCGAATGCAGCCTGCCGTGCCGGTATCTCCGTTGCTGATTGGCTCTGCCTGCTCAAATGTTTCAGATGTCACTCTGTCCATATAAAGATCACTGTGAATAAAGTAGTCTTCGAAAATCACCAGATAGCCAAAAAATTTTATCCGTTCATACTTTTTATGATAGCCGCTGATATATTCTTCTTTTACCTTTGATTTTTTTACAATATCAAACACACCATAAGGAGTTGGGGAATCTTCGCGGCCGAACAGGCATGGCATTTCCTTGATTTTTTCATAAATCGTATATTCACACGGGACAAAATCCTTTCGGATGCTGTAGTTCTTCCGCAGAGCCTGCCCATCTGCTTTTTTATAAACTTCAAGCTGATGTGCCTGTCGATTCAGTTTCAACAAAAAATTTTCTGTACTGATTCTCTTTTGGGCGATATAAATGTCATTTTCCATTACTTTTTTCATTCTCTTTTATACTAACTTTATTGATTTTTTGTTACACATTTTAATTGTTTTTATTATAACGCAATCCACTTTCTTTTACCATTCTTTTTTATTATTTTTGATATGAATTTGCTTTTTTTCTTATTTGTTTACCTATTATCTGACAATTCGTTTTAGCCGCAACCATGCACTTTTGAAAGAACTATCTATATTCTTGCTTTCCATCTTCTACCACAAGAATTTTTCCAGGCATGTCATACACAAAAACATCATGGATAAACTGTGCCAGCCCGCACTCTTTAAGTTCTGTCAAAATCTGCTGCCACCCCTCCTGTGTCATTTGTCCATGATATAGGTATCCAATATGAACCTCATAAGAAAATCCCCTCTTCCGGAAGAAATCCAGCAGTCTCTTCTGTACTTCCCGCTTTTCTCATCTTTGCTATATCTACATTCATCTTTACTCTTGATCGTTTCTGGCTCATTCGTATTCCTCTTTTCTTTGAAGATTTTCCTTACTCCGCTGTAAAAACTTCATCTTTGAAAAGTTCCGCCCATGCGACAGCCTCTTCCTCTTCAAGAACCATTCCTCCCATGCCAAAATTGACATAGAACTGATGCTCCGCTTCTTGATAGCCTCCGATGGCCCATTCATATTCGCCTGTGCAGTTTTTCCATGCCACAAAACACCAGGTTCCGTCCTCCGGCAGTCCTTTTTCTGATACAAGATTCCATTTATCTAAAATCAATTTAAAATTCATTTTCATACTCCTCCCTATTTCGTTCTTTACAGCATTTACCGTGCATAATATTCTTCCCCGGTATCCAGACAGATTGCCGCCAGTCTTCCATTGATTTTCCCTGCTCCACAGTCGATCGCAATGTATGGTTTGCTTTAAAAATATACCCTGGGTGGCTATTCCCAAGGATATTCTGTGTCGGTGTATGTCCGCTGACTACAATGATATCATCGAAATATGGAATTTCGTAGTCAATCCGCGTCCATACCAGATCATCTACCGAATATTCTTCCAGATGTTTTGTTTCTGAAAAATGATCCAGTCCGGCATGCACCAGCCAGTATTCCTGCCATTAACAATTTCCTTTCCGTATGGGCGGAATGATTTCATGTATTCTACTACCTGGTGCCGTTCTTCCTGCGGCAGTTTGCGAAAATCCTGGATTGTACTGGTACTGCCGTTCTGCGTCCAGTTGTCAAAATCCCGATACACCTTCGGCGGCAGTTTATCCAGAAAATTTCTCGAAACTTCCAGCACCAGAAGTTTGAGATTCGGTAGCGCCATAACTTCATGATTTCCTATGATCGGAATGATATTGGAATGTGCCATCATGTATTTCAGGATTTTCATTGGCTCTGGTCCACGATCGACTACATCGCCTAAGATATAAAGAGTATCTTCTTTCCGAATACCAGATACAACCATACACTCCGGGAAGCTTCATATTTCTGGATGAGCATACGATAACCTTTGTCTGTTTGCCCTGCTCCTGCAGGAGCTGAACCAGCTTTTCTCCCGCCTCCGTATCACTGACAGCTCCCTGCTTCATGGGATAATGCATATCTGTGATAATCAAATCGAACGGTGCCCCAGCGTCTTCTGCATTCTTCAGCATCTGCAGACCATCCTCGACATTTGACACCAGTTCAATTTTAGCCACGCCGCATTGGTTCAATACCTTGCGGATTGCATTTGCTTTGTAAACGCTGTCTTCAAAGTTCAGAACCTTCATTTATCCTCTTCCCCTCTCCTGTTTGTCATAGCCTATTCTACTTATTACAGGCGATATTTGTATAACGCTTTTTATTCTTAAAAAATTAATCTTGTCTGCCTTTCATGAAGTCATATTTTTTGTTCGCTTTTACGTTCTTTCAGAGCCCAGCTTATAGAAAAGCCCGAAAATAATGAAAAAAAGACAATGCTGCAAAATGCGAATCGCAAGGAACAAATTTTAAAGCGTACCAGGGTACGACGAAAATCTGTGACACAATAATTCACACTCTGTGGTACTGAATTTTTTGCATTCTTTTCGGGGTTGCTATAAATTTTATTTTCTACCTCCAAGCGCCTGATTGAATGTATCATAATTTAACGTATCATTTTTGCCGCAGAACACCGCATATTCTATCGTTTCAAAATAGGATGCATATTTTTCCTGTACGCTCCGAAATGCACGTGCTACAATTCTCGGCGGGTTACAGAAAGCGCCACAGCCAAACGCGCCTAAAATCAGAACTTCCGCTCCGTTCGATGCTGCCGCCTGAAAAACACGTTCCATCCTTTGCATCTGAAGTTCGTACAGTGCTTTCTCACTAATCTTAACCGGCGCATTTCCTGCGGACGGATTCATGGCATTGCTTGGTTTCTTTCGGAGATTCGGGGCCGCGCAGGTAATGATGTCTACCTGATACCAGTCTTTTTCTTCCATTCGTTCCGGCGCAGAGGTATCGGTCTTAAATACGACGACTTCTGGTGTATATAGCAGATCATCATTATAGCGTGGATCGCCTGCTTTCCGGTGCGGTTGATAGAACTGATGCCACATCGTTTCTGTGTCCAGGCATGGATAAAGTGTGCTGCATCGGCAAAGACATTCTTCCTGTGCTGTGCTTCCCCGTGTTACACCGCCGCCGGGGTTGGTTGCAGAGGCGAAATTCAGGACACAGACTCGTTTTCTGGCTTTTGCGTATGCAGAGGCGGCTTCGAAGCTTCTTTTGGATGAAACAATCGTTTTGCAAGGTGATTTTCCAGATTCAGGAAGTGCAATCGCCTGAGATGGAACATACAGTTTTTGGTTCTGAATTGAAAGCTGAACTGCCTGCTGAAGCTTCTGGCTTGCTTTTATCATATCCATGGAATCCTGAAATATCGCGATATTATTACTTCTTCTATCCATTACACTTCTCCTCCCGTATTCCTATCATACAATGCTGTTCTGTTGAAAATCATACACCTTATCCTCCAGCTTCGTCCAGGCTTTTACATAGTCCGCATCGATAAAGCAGCCCCTTGCCTGTCGGAATGCACCTGGCTGCTTGCCGCCTTCCGTGGCATACAATCCTGTATCCCAGCAGCCTGCTGATAAGCTGTTGTCTTTCAGGATCAGTAAGCATACCTCGAAGTCATTTGGATAATCGCCATCCTTTATGTAGTGAAATCCGGTGAATGTAACGCGAATATTCTCTGCCATGTTTGCTGTCTTTTCTTCCATCTTTTTCTCCTCATGGTAGGCTTTTTCTTTTGAATATTACCATTTTATCTCATATCGAACGGAAAATATTGACAGAAACTTGTCCGTATATAATAGGGCAATATCTCTGCCCTGAATTTTATAACAAATTGTAACTATTCAGAGCCCCATTCCGATTCCGCTTACGCTGCATCTCTTCTTCCATCACACAACACTGTTTTAAATGAAATGCAATCCCATACTGCACCATTTTTTATAGCCCTCCTGCCACAGTGTCTGCGTATAATCTTTATCCGAATCTGACTCCAATGCCTTCCGGC